>Ga0222424_100036_pt1 | contig 358843 bp, 314 predicted proteins | sample 2B2ome_FD_182468 | JGI IMG/M metagenome (GOLD analysis project Ga0222424, IMG submission 182468) | Enriched microbial communities from leaf-cutter ant dump, University of Wisconsin, Madison, United States - 2B200A (version 2) | ecosystem: Environmental > Terrestrial > Nest > Insects nest > Nest...
TTTTTCAGAACCACCCAGCACCCAACGAGCAAAGCCCGCCTTCACCAACCACACCACAACTCGTCGCCGCTTCCGGCAGGCGCTGCGTTGCGATCAGCGAAGCCCGCTACTGTAGCACAGGGTTTCCAAGGCGCGCAAGCGTTGCTAGCAAATCAATGCACAGCGCCCGCCGCGCCCCTGTTCGGCCCCAGTGTCTTGGCGGCTGCAGCTTGCGGGTCTTCACTGTCAAGGATGGCCGGCAGCGCCGCCGCCAGACGCTGGCCATCGGCGCGCAGCACGCGCTGCTTGACCGCCGGGATCTGCGAGGGGTGCATGGAGAAGCTACGCAGTCCCATCGCCAGCAGCAATTCGGTGAAGACCGGGTCTCCGGCCATTTCCCCGCAGACGCTGACGCTCTTGCCGGCTGCCCGCGCCTGGGCGATGGACTGGCCGAGCAGTTGCAGCACGGCCGGATGCCAGGGGTCGTAGAGATGGGCCACCGCCTCGTCGGCACGGTCGATGGCCAGCGTGTACTGGATCAGGTCATTGGTGCCGATGGAGACGAAGTCCACATGGCGCAGCAACAGCGGCAGCATGACGGCCGCTGCCGGGATCTCGATCATGACGCCCAGTTCGACGCGCGTGTAGGCGTGGCCGGCGTCGGTGAGCTGCTGCTGCACTTTGCGCAGGGTGTCGTGGATCTGCCGGACTTCCGACAGGTGCGCCACCATCGGTACCAGCAGCCTGACCTTGCCAAAGGCGCTGGCCCGGTAGATGGCACGCAGTTGCTGGCGGAACATGCTGGGCTCGGCCAGGCTCCAGCGGATGGCGCGCAGGCCCATCGCCGGGTTGAGCACATGTTCGTGGCGCAGTTCGTTCACGGTCAGCCGGTCCAGCGGCTTGTCGGCGCCCACGTCCACGGTGCGGATCGTGACGGGCATGCCCTTCATCGCCTCGACGGCGGCCTTGTAGGCGGCGAACTGTTCTTCCTCGCTCGGCAGTTCGCCGTCGCGGTTCATGAACAGGAATTCGCTGCGGAACAGGCCGACGCCGGTGGCGCCGGCTTCGATGGCCGCCTCGGCGTCCGCCGGCATCTCGATATTGGCGTGCAACTCGACGGGCTCGCCGTCCAGCGTGACGGCCGGCGTGTGGCGCAGCCGGCCCAGCCGGGCGCGTTCCAGTTCGCTCTGGCGCTGGCGGAAGCGGTATTCCTCCAGCACGATGGGCGAGGGGTTGACGATGACGGCACCGGCATCGCCGTCGATGATGACCCAGTCGTCCTGCCGGATCAGGCGCGAGGCTTCGCGCGTGCCGACGACGGCCGGGATGTCCATGCTGCGCGCGACGATGGCCGTGTGCGAGGTCTTGCCGCCGATGTCGGTGATGAAGCCGCGGAAGACGCTGCGCTTGAACTGGATCATGTCGGCCGGTGCGATGTCGGCCGCGACCAGCAGCAGCGGGTCTTCGCCGGCAAAGTCGCGCGGCGTGACGGGCGTGGGCGCATCCCCCTGCGCCTGGGCCAGCGCGCCGAGCACGCGCTCGACGAGTTGCTCCAGGTCCGCCTTGCGCTCGCGCAGATAGTCGTCTTCCATCTCGTCGAACTGGCGCGCCAACACTTCGAGCTGGGCGGACAGCGCCCATTCCGCGTTGTAGTGGCGCTCGGTGATCCAGTGGCTGGCGCCGCCGGTGAAGGCTTCGTCGTGCAGCAGCATCAGATGCACGTCCAGCAGGGCGGCCAGTTCGTGAGGGGCGTCCTCGGGCAGTTCGTCCTTCAGCGTCGCCAGTTCATGCACGACGGCATCGCGCGCGCGCAGCAGGCGGGCGATTTCGGCCTGGATCTCGGCGGGGGCGACGAAATAGTGGGCCACATCCACCCGGCTGGACGCCACCAGCACCGCGCGGCCGATGGCCACGCCACGTGAAACCGCAATGCCGAATACCTGAAAACTCATCGCCGCTCCCCGCAGACCGAGGGGCCAATGTAGCCGCTCGCCCGGGCTCGGCGCGTCATGGTTTTTTCATCAGGCCTTCACGGCCGCGTCAAGGCCGCCACCCAGCATGGCGGCCATGAACCACAGCCCCGTCCTCATGCATGCGCTGTCGCATGCCCCCGCCCTGCCGCGCTCACAGCGCGCTTCCGCCACCCGCCTCAGCGTCGGCTGGGCCTGCAGCGAGTCCGAGGTGCGCGAAGCCCAGGCGCTGCGCCATCAGGTCTTCGCCGTCGAGATGGGTGCGCGGCTCGCGCCGCCCAAGGGTGTGCCGCCGGGCCTGGACGTCGATCTCTTCGACGCCTACTGCGAGCACCTGCTGGTGCGCGCCCACGACGACGATGGCAATGGCGAACCGGGCGCCGTCATCGGCACCTACCGCGTGCTGACGCCCGCCGCCGCCAAACGGGCCGGCGGCCTCTACAGCGACACCGAGTTCGACCTGACCCGGCTGCGCCATCTGCGCCCGCGCATCGCCGAGATCGGCCGCTCCTGCGTCCACGCCGAACACCGCAGCGGCGGCGCCATCCTGGCGCTGTGGGGTGCGCTGGCCGAATTCATGACGCGCAACGGGCTGGACACCGTCATCGGCTGCGCCAGCGTCAGCATGCGCGACGGCGGCCATTTCGCGGCCAGCCTGTGGCGGCAGATCGCAACGGAGCACCTCGCCCCCATCGACTGCCGGGCGCGCCCGCGCCTGCCGCTGCCGATCGAACACCTGCGCCAGGATCTGGCCGTCGAGCCGCCCGCGCTGATCCGCGGCTATCTGCGCTGCGGCGCCCGGCTGATGGGCGAGCCCGCCTGGGACCCGGACTTCAACACCGCCGACCTGCCGCTGCTGCTGCGCACGGCCGATCTGCCGGCGCGCTTCCGCCGCCTCGGCGCCTGAACGGGCGGTCCCGCCGGGTCTTACTGACCCTCGCCGAACTTGTCATTGACCAGCGCGGTGATCGCGTCCTGCGCGGCCTGCTCGTCGTCGCCGTCCGTCTCCAGCTCGACCGTCGCGCCGATGCCGGCCGCCAGCATCATGACGCCCATGATGCTCTTGGCGTTCACGCGCCGGCCGTTGCGGCTCATGTGGATCTCGCATTTGAAGCCGCCGGCCAGTTTGGTCAGCTTGGCCGAGGCGCGCGCGTGGAGACCCAGCTTGTTGCTGATGGTGAGGGTGGAGGTGATCATGCGTCGGAAGGCAAGGGGGGCGTGGCGACGATGCCCGCCGCCGCGCCCTGCATGGCGCGCCGCGCCAGTTCGGTCAGCGGCTGCTGGCCGGCGTAACAGAGCGTGCGCCACAGCATGGGCACGCTGACGCCGCTGAGCACCTGCACCTGCGCCCCGGCCAGGGCCTGGGCGCCGTTGCAGGGCGTCGCGCCATAGACATCGGTCAGCACCAGCCATTCCGGCTGGCCGGACGCCGCCATCAGCGCCCGCGCGGCCGCTTCGACATCGCCGGCGCACATGCCGGGATGGACGTCCAGCACGGTCAGCGTCGGCGCGCAGTCTGGGAAGGTGTGTTCGGCCACCTGCCGCAGCGCGGAAGCGAGCGGCGCATGGGCGATCACGAGCAGATTGGACATAGGGCGCAATGTTAGCGGGCCGCCTCGACGGCCAACCCGGTGCGGAAGGCGTCCCAGGCTGTCGCGTCGTCCCGCTCCGCCGTCATCAGCGCCTGATAGACCCGCCCGCCATGGGCGAACACGGCCACGCGGGCGACACTGCCCGCCCCGGCCAGCCGGTAGTGCGCAGCCTCGGGCAGTGGCGTCATGCCCGGCACCTGCAGCGCCTCGCCGGGCGGCAGCGTCTGCCCGAGCTTGGCCGCCAGCGCCTGCGGCATCGCCCTCAACGCCGCACCGGCCTGGGTCGGGTCGGGCAGGTCGGCCCAGGACAGCGCAAACCGCCCGCCCCCGGCCTCGCACTGGGCCAGCCCCATGCCGGGGCGCTGTTCCAACTCGGGCTTGCAGGGAAAGAGCGCCCGGGCACCCGCCCCGGCCGGCCGGGCCTCGCGCCAGTTCAGCGCCGGCTGGCAGGCGCCCAGCAGGCAGAGCATTAGGGCAAATCCGGCCGTCGTCCTCGGGAGCATGGCCGAATTATCGGCCGCCGGCCGCGACAATTCCGCAATGCAAGAACTGCCCTCTCCCCAAGCCCTGGCCGGCGTGCGCGTGCTGGACCTGTCGCGCGTGCTGGCCGGCCCCTGGTGCACGCAAACCCTGGCCGACCTGGGCGCCGATGTCATCAAGATCGAACGCCCCGGCAGCGGCGACGACACCCGTGCCTGGGGCCCGCCCTATCTGAAGGACGCCGACGGCCAGGACACCACCGAGGCCGCCTATTTCCTCGGCGCCAACCGCAACAAGCGCTCGCTGGCCGTGGACCTGTCCACACCCGAGGGCCAGGCCATCGTGCGCAAGCTGGCCGGCCAGGTGGACGTGCTGGTAGAGAACTTCAAGGTCGGCGACCTCGCCCGCTACGGGCTGGACGCGCAAAGCCTGCTGGCCGAACACCCCGGCCTCGTCATCTGCTCCATCACCGGCTTCGGCCAGACCGGCCCCTATGCCGAACGCGCCGGCTACGACTACGCCATCCAGGGCATGGGCGGGCTGATGAGCGTCACCGGCGAGCGCGACGATCTGCCCGGCGGCGGGCCGCAGAAGGTCGGCGTCGCCGTGGCCGACCTGTTCACCGGTCTGTACGCCACCGTCGCCATCCTCGCCGCGCTGCGCCACCGCGACGCCACCGGCCAGGGGCAGGTCATCGACATGGCGCTGTTCGACACCCAGCTCGCCATGCTCGCCAACCTCGGCAGCAGCTACCTCTGCAGCGGCCAGGCGCCGCGCCGCATGGGCAATGCGCACCAGAACATCGTGCCCTACCAGGTCTTCGAGGCCAGCGACGGCCATCTGATCCTCGCCGTCGGCAACGACCGCCAGTTCGCCAAGTTCTGCGACATCGCCGGCCGGCCCGACTGGGCTGCCGACCCGCGCTTCGCCAGCAATGCCGAGCGCGTGCGCCACCGCGCCGTGCTCGTGCCCCTGCTGGAAGCAGCCTTCCGCCAGCGCCCGCGCGCCGACTGGCTGGCCGCGCTCGAAGCGGCCAAGGTGCCCTGCGGCTCGATCAATTCCGTCGGCGAGGCCCTGGCCGACCCGCAGGCCCAGGCCCGCGACGCCGTACTCACCCTGCCCCACCCGCTCTCGCCTGGGTTGCGCCTCGTCGCCAGCCCGATGAAGCTGTCCGCCACGCCCGTGGCCTACCGGCGCGCACCGCCGCTGTTGGGACAACACAGCGACGAGTTGCTGCGCGAAGCCGGCTGTAGCGTGGAAGAAATCACGAATTGGCGCGCAGCGGGCGTCATTGCCTGAGGGTTGACCCACCCCTGAACCCAGGGTTTCCCCCTGGCCGGGGGATGGAAGCTGCCCTGTGCTATCGGGAGCATGCACCCACGCGCCGAGGTGGGCCAACCACCTAGAACCATCCGCCTCGGGTCCGCAGCCAAGGGTCATGTCCACACCACCTTCTTCCGCGCCAGCGAATGCCGCCAACGATGTCACGTCCGAGCCGACGCCGGTCCAGTGGGCGGACATCGTCCAGCAGCTCGGCGCCGAGATCGCCGGGCCGCTGAGCGCGGCGCTGGAACAGATCCAGAACCTCGCCACCACCGGCCAGATCGACCGCCGCGGACTGCGCCTGCTGCGCCGCAGCGTGGACGACGCCCGCACCGCCGGCATGCTCGGCCAGCAGCTCGCCCGCCTCGCCTCCGGCCGCCTGCGCATGAACCGCGAGCGCCAGCACCTGACGCAGATGCTGCGCAGCGTGCTCGCCCAGCGCAGCCGCGAGACGCAGGCGCGCGGCGTGCAGGTGCGCCAGTCGCTCAAGCCCGTCGAGATCTGGGCCGACGGCGCCCTGCTTTTCGGCCTGTTGAACGCGCTGATGGACTGGGCGCTGGCCAATACGCATTCCTCGGTGGACCTGCGCCTGGACCTGACGCCCTGGCCCGTGAAGGCGCGGCTGAGCTGCCGCTTCGCCCACCGCGCGCTGGAACTGCTCGGCGACGAGCCCGAGCCGCAGGCCCAGGCGCCGGGGCTGGACTCCCTGGCCTGGCGCCTGCTGGAGCAGACGGCCATCACGCTCGGCGTACTGCCGCTGCGCGAGCAGGAAGCCGGCATCACGCTGCTGACGCTGGAGTTCAACCAGCTCGCACCCGACGAGGCGCCGCCGCCCGACAGCACCCACGGCCGCCTCGAAGCCGAGGCCGAACGCCTGGGTGGCAACTCCCGGCCGCTGGCGGGCTGCCAGTTGCTGATCCTGTCGGCCAACCGCGAACTGCGCGCCGACGCCCAGGCCGCCGTGCGCCATATGGGCATGCTGGTGGACGTGGTGGGCAACGTCGCCGAGGCCGAGCAGTTCTGCCGCGAGGGCCTGCCGCATGCGCTGCTGTTCGACGCGGCGCAGACCAGCGAGCCGCTGCGCCAGCTCATCGCCGAGATCATGCGCGAGGCGCCCGATCTCGCCTTCGTCGAGATGTTCGACGCCGAGCACCGCACCCAGCTCTCCACCGCCACCGGCGACGGCGTGGCCCGCATCTCGCGCCGCAACCTGGCCGACGCCCTGCCCTCGCTGCTGATGTTCGAGCTGGCGCGGCGGAGCTGAGGCACTTCGTAGAATCGCGGCCATGCCGAGCCGCCGCCATGTCACCGCCCTCATCGCCCTCGCTTGCCTCGCCGTGCTGAGCGGCTGCGGCCGCGAGCGCGCGCCCGAGGTCGGCTATGTGCTGCTGGACGGCAAGCCCGCCAGCTCGCGCGACTGGCAGGGCAAGGTCATGCTGGTGAACTTCTGGGCCACGAGCTGCGCCACCTGCGTGAAGGAAATGCCGCAGATCGTCGCCACGCACGAGAAGTTCAAGGGTCGTGGCTTCGACACCCTGGCCGTGGCGATGAGCTACGACCCGCCGGCCTTCGTCGCCCGCTTCGCCGAAACGCGCAAACTGCCCTTCGGCGTCGCCATCGACAACACCGGCAGCGTCGCCAATGCCTTCGGCCCGGTGCAGATGACGCCGACGACCTTCCTCATCGACAAACGCGGCGAGATCGTCAAGCGCTACGTCGGCGAGCCCGATTTCGCCGCCTTGCACGGCCTCATCGAGCAGCTTCTGAGCGAGGCTTAAACCTTGCTCAATGCCGCGTGGGCCTGCTGGTCCGCGTGGTAGCTGCTGCGCACCATCGCGCCCACGGCCGCGTGCGTGAAGCCCAGTTCGTAGGCTTCCTTCTCGAACTGCTTGAACGTGTCCGGCGTCACGTAGCGGCGCACCGGCAGGTGGTGACCCGAGGGCGCGAGGTACTGGCCGATCGTGATCATGTCGATGCCGTGCGCGCGCATGTCGCGCATGACCTGGCGGATCTCGTCGTCCGTCTCGCCCAGGCCGACCATGATGCCGCTCTTGGTCGGCACGCCCGGCACCTCCTGCTTGAAGCGCTTCAGCAGGTCGAGGCTGAACTGGTAGTCCGAACCCGGGCGCGCTTCCTTGTAGAGGCGCGGCGCGGTTTCGAGGTTGTGGTTCATCACGTCGGGCGGCGCGGCTTTCAGGATGTTCAACGCGCGATCGGCGCGGCCACGGAAGTCGGGCACCAGCACCTCGATCTGCGTCGCGGGCGACAGTTCACGGACGCGCGTGATGCACTCGGCGAAGTGGCCGGCGCCGCCGTCCTTCAGGTCATCGCGGTCCACGCTGGTGATGACGACGTATTTCAGCCGCAGCGCCGCGATGGTCTTGGCCAGGTTCAGCGGCTCGTCCACGTCCAGCGGGTCGGGCCGCCCGTGGCCGACGTCACAGAAGGGGCAGCGGCGCGTGCACTTGTCGCCCATGATCATGAAGGTGGCCGTGCCCTTGCCGAAGCATTCGCCGATATTGGGGCAGCTCGCCTCTTCGCAGACCGTGTGCAGCTTGTGCTCGCGCAGGATGTTCTTGATCTCGTAGAAGCGGGTGCTGGGCGAGCCGGCTTTCACACGGATCCAGTCGGGCTTCTTGAGCACCTCGGCCGGCACGATCTTGATGGGGATGCGCGAGTGAAGCCGTGACGTTTTGGCCTCGGCCTTCTGCTTGATCGTCGGGTCGTAGGTGGTCGTCGTGTCGGACATGGTCATGGCGTGAACTGTGCCGAGAGCCGCTCGGCAAGCCGGCCGGCGGCGGTCGGCCAGTCGGTGGAAACCCCGATTTTATCGAGGGATGTGGTGGCCAGGCCCGCATAGCCGCAGGGGTTGATGCGCTGGAAGGGCTCCAGGTCCATGGCGACGTTGAGCGCGACGCCGTGGTAGGTGCAGTGCCGGCTGACCTTGATGCCCAGCGCCGCCACCTTGGCGAGGCCCGCGAACGGGTCGTTCGGATCGGCCGGCCCGCTCAGCCCCGCGTGCGCGCCGGGGTCGGCCGGCCGCACGTAGATGCCGGGCGCGCCGGCCACGCGCAGGCCGGTCACGCCGTAGCTCTCCAGCGTCTGGATCAGCGCCGTCTCCAGCCGGAACACATATTCCTTGACGTAGATGCCCAGCCGCCGCAGGTCCACCAGCGGATAGGCCGTCACCTGGCCGGGGCCGTGGTAGGTGACCTGCCCACCGCGCTCGGTGGCGACGACCGGGATGTCGCCCGGCAGCAGCAGGTGCTCGGGCTTGCCGGCCAGGCCCTGCGTGAAGGTGGGCGGATGCTCGCAGAGCCAGAGTTCGTCCGGCGTGCCGGCGTCGCGCGCGGCCGTGAAGGCGCGCATGGCGTCCAGCGTGGGCAGATAGTCCACCCGCCCCAGCGCCCGCACGCGCATCAGAGCACGACCTTGACCATGGGGTGGGCGGTCAGCGCGCGGTAGATCTCGTCGAGCTGTTCGCGGCTGGTGGCCGTCAGCGTGATCGTCAGGCCGAGGTAGTTGCCGCCCTTGCTCGGGCGCTGCTCGATGGTGGCGGCGTCGAAGGCCGGGTCGAACTGCCGCGCGACGGCGGCGATGGCCGCGACGAAGCCCTCGGCCTGCGCGCCCATGACCTTGATCGGGAAGGCCGACGGGTATTCGATGAGCGACTGCTCGGGCGGGATGTCGGTCACGACAGGCTCCTCGGTCACTTGATCCACAGGCGGATGGCATCGAAGGCGCGGCCGAGGATGCCGGCCACGGGCACGGCGTCCTGCACGATCAGCGGCACCTCGGCCACCGGCGCACCCGCCGTCGTCGTCACGCGCAGCGTGCCGACGCGCTGGCCCTTGTTCAGCGGCGCCACCAGCGGGTCGGTACGCTCGACCTGGGTCTGCAGCTTGGCGCCGTCGCCGCGCGGCACGGCGACGAAGACCGCACCCGCCGCGCCGAGCCGGGCCTCCTTGGCCTGGCCCTTCCAGACCGGCACGGTGGCGATGGGCTTGCCGGCGTCGAAAATCTTCACCGCATCGAAGGCCGTATAGCCCCAGTTCAGCAGCTTCTGGCTCTCGCTGGCGCGCGCTTCCTTGGATGCCGTGCCCATGACGACGCTGAGCAGCCGGCGCTTGCCGTTGGGGAAGTCGCGGTTGGCGCTGGCGACGAGGCAGTAGCCGGCGGCCTCGGTATAGCCGGTCTTCATGCCGTCCACCGTGGGGTCGCGGCGCAGCAGCAGGTTGCGGTTGTCCTGGCGGATCTTGTTGAAGGTGTAGTCGCGCTGCGAGTAGTAGGCGTAGTACTCGGGGTAGTCCGTGATGATGTGGGCCGCCACGGTGGCCATGTCCCGGGCGCTGCTCTTGTGGCCGGGTTCGGTCATGCCGGTCACGTTCCTGAACTCGGTGTTCTTCAGGCCCCAGGCCTGGGCCTGGCGGTTCATCAGCTGCACGAAGCCCTCGACGCTGCCGGCCACACCCTCGGCGAGCGCGACGGCCGCGTCGTTGCCGCTCTGGATGATGAGGCCGCGCAGCAGCTCATCGACCTTGGGCGTCATCGTCGTGTCGATGAACATCAGCGAGGGGTCGCCCTTGCGCTCGTCCCAGGCCCGCTTGGACACGGGCAGGGTCTGTTCCAGCGCCAGCTTCTTCTCGCGCAGCGCGCCGAAGACGACGTAGGCCGTCATCAGCTTGGTCAGCGAGGCGGGGTCCTGCGGCGCGTCGGCCTCGCGCTCGGCGAGGGTCTTGTGCGCGGTCAGGTCGATCAGCACGTAATTGCGCGCGGCGATCTCGGGCGGCAGCGGCGCCTGGGCCTGGGCGGCCAGCGAGCAGGCGGTGAAGAGGGAAGCAAGCAGTCGTTTCATGGGATCAGTTCAGGCACGCGCTGGATCGAAAGCACGCACCACCAGGGACTTGAGCAGCGGCAATTGCCCGTGGAAGAAATGGCCCACGCCGGGGACGACGGTGACGGGCAGGCTCTGCGGACGCGCCCAGTCGAGCACGGCGGCCAGCGGCACCACGTCATCGACCTCGCCGTGGATGACCACGGTGTCGGCCGGCACGGGGGCGGTGTCGAAACGGCTCGTGGCGGGGCCGACGAGGACGAGACGTTTGGCGGCTTCCGTGGGCTCGGCGAGCGCCTGCGCGGCCCGCGAGGCGACGTAGCCGCCGAAGGAGAAACCCGACAGGATCAGCGCCTCGCCGGGCGCACGCACGGCGGCCAGCACGGCGAGTGCGTCGTCCACCTCGCCGCGGCCTTCGTCCCAGCCGCCCTCGGACCTGCCGATGCCGCGGAAGTTGAAGCGGAGCGCGCGCCAGCCGAGCTGGATGAAGGCGCGCGCCAGCGTCTGCACGACCTTGTTGTCCATCGTGCCGCCCTGGGTCGGGTTGGGGTGACAGATCAGCGCCATGCCGGCGGGCGCGGCGACGCCAGGCGGCACGTCGATGGCCACCTCGATCACGCCGGCCGGGCCGGGCACGAGGCGCTTTTCGGTCTGCGCGTTCATCGGCCGATGGCGTCCGGCAGCACCAGACGCTCGACGACGCGGCCGTCGCGCAGATGGCTCTCGACGATCTCGTCGAGGTCGCTCTGGTCCACCCAGGAATACCAGACGGCCTCGGGGTAGACCACGGCCACCGGCCCGCCCGCGCAGCGGTCCAGGCAGCCCGCCTTGTTGACGCGCACGCCGCCCTTGCCGGCCAGGCCGAGCTGCTTCACGCGGGACTTGCAGTGCTCGAAGCCAGCCTGCGGGCCGTGGTCGCCGCAGCTCGCCTCACCGTTGCTGCGCTGGTTCAGGCAGAAGAAAACGTGACGCTGGTAGTAGCTCATCGCGGGGCATTGTCTCACTCGGGTTTCTGCACCAAACGTGCCGCCAGCCATACCAGCGCAATGAAAGGCCAGGTCCAGGCCAGCCAGCGCGTCAGCCCGTAGAGATTGACGAAGCGGCCATGTTCCCAGGCTTGCATATTCAGCGCCAGATAGGGATCGCCGGGCGCGATGCTGATGAGGCCGATCAGCGCGCACAGCACGAACAGCCCCAGCGCCGCCGCCACGCGCGAGGGCAGCAGGCAGGCCAGCAGCGCCAGCACCAGCCCCAGGCCGACGCCCGGCCGCGTCGCGTCGCTGAGCCAGGCCCAGGCGTGGTCGGGCCCGAAGGCCATTGCCGTGGCCGTGGCCGTGGCCAGCAAGCCGAGCAGCACCGCGCCCCCCGCCAGCGCCAGCCGGCGCAGCCCCGGCCGGGCAACGGCGATCATCAGCAGCACCGGCGCCAGCAGCCCCAGCGCGATGGCCAGCGCCCCGAGGCCCGGCGGCAGCTCATGCTCGATGGTCACGGCGTCGCCCCAGGACAGCGCCCAGGGCGTGCCGGCCAGCGCATCGACGAGGGACTCGCGCCACCAAGGCAGCCACTGCCCGAGGCCGAAGGGCAGCGGCGTCGGGTAGAGCAGCGCCAGCGGCCACAGCGCCAGCAAGGCCAGCGCGGGCGCACTGCTGGCGCCGAACCAGTGGTCGCGCATGTCTTCCCAGCGTTGCAGGCCGCCAAGGGCGTTGAGCACCAGACCCAGCGTCGCGCCCAGCGTGCTGCCGGCGACGTTGAGCGCCCAGTCCGACAGCGAGGGCACGCGGCCGGGCACGAAGAACTGCAGCGTCTCCATCGCCAGGGACAGCAGCGGCCCGGGCAAGAAGCCCAGCAGCAGCGCGCGGCTCAGGCCCCAGCCCGAGCGCATCGCCGCCGCGAAGCCGAGCAGGCCGAGCGGCACATAGCCGATCAGATTGGCCTCGACGTCGAAGGCCCAGAATCGCGGCGGCCAGGGCAGGTCGAACAGCCAGGGCAGGCCCATGCCCGGCGGCCAGCGCCAGGGCCAGAAGGGGTAGAGGCTGGCGTAGACGACCAGGCCGACCTGGGCCAGCAGCAGCCAGGTCGCGGAGCTTTGCCGGCGGCGCATGGCGGCGCCCGTCAGAACGGCTTGACCGTCACCAGCACGACGATGGCGGCGAACAGCAGCACGGCCGTCTCGTTGTAGACGCGGAACCAGCGATGGCTGCGGCGGTTGGACAGTGCCTCGAAGCCGCGCAGCAGGCGGCGGTTCATGTGGTGGTAGCCGAGCGCGCCGGCGACGAGCAGCAGCTTGGCATGCAGCCAATGGCTGCCGGCGAAGCGGCCCGCACCGAAGCCCAGCCACACCCACAGGCCGAGCAGCAGGGCCACGCCCATCAGGATGCTGCTGAAACGGTGCAGCCTATGCGCCATCAGCAGCAGGCGCTCGCGCTCGGCATGGCTGTCGGCCGGCACCATGGCCAGGTTCACGAAGATGCGCGGCAGATAGAACAGGCCGGCAAACCAGGCAGCGGCGAAAACGATGTGAAAGGCTTTGACCCAGAGCATGGCGGCATTATGGGAGCCGGCTGGCTGCGGCCTCAGCGTCGCGGATGGTCAGGCGCGCCGCATCGCGGGCGGGCTTGTCCGGGCTTCACGGCATGGCGCCTGCAGGCTCCCGGCGCTTCAGCGCCGCGCGGCTCGCTTGCGAAACGCATGCCGTGTGGCCGCAAAAAAAGCCCCGGTCAGGGACCGGGGCCGAGAAAGCCTTATCGCTGTCATCACGTTAAGGCTCCTGCTCAGGGAGGAAAAGCAGGGAATGACCACCTTGCGGCTATCATTCGCCGACAAGTTTAGCGCGCTTGAGCGGCGGCGTCACCCACCAGTGACGCGGATGTGTCGTCCTTCCGCGCCGCCGGGCCGCATCGAGGACCCGACGTGACCCGCCCTGCCTTCACCCCCCCCGCCTTTCCTGCCGCGCGCCCCCGCCGCCTGCGACGCGATGCCTTCACGCGCGCCCTCGTGCGCGAGCATGCGCTGCAGGCCAGCGACCTGATCCTGCCGGTCTTCATCCACGAGGGCGAGAGCCGCCTGGACGCCGTCGCGTCCATGCCCGGCGTGGCGCGCCAGAGCCTGGACCATCTGCTGCGCACGGCCGAACAGTGCGTCGAACTGGGCGTGCCGGTCCTGGCCCTCTTCCCCGTCATCGACGCGGCCTTGAAGACGCCCGACGGCGCCGAAGCGCTGAACCCCGACGGCCTCGTGCCGCGCGCGGTACGCGAGGTAAAGAAACATTTCCCGCAGCTCGGCCTGCTGACCGACGTGGCGCTCGACCCCTTCACCAGCCACGGCCAGGACGGCGTCATCGACGAGACCGGCTACATCCTCAACGACGCGACGGTCGAGATCCTCGCCAGGCAGGCCCTGGTGCAGGCCGAGGCCGGCGTGGACATCGTCGCGCCCAGCGACATGATGGACGGCCGCATCGGCGCCATCCGTCAGGCGCTCGAAGCGCGCGGCCACATCCACACGCGCATCATGGCCTACAGCGCCAAATACGCGAGCGCCTTCTACGGCCCCTTCCGCGACGCCGTGGGCTCGGCCGCCAACCTCGGCAAGGCCGACAAGAAAACCTACCAGATGGACCCCGGCAACAGCGACGAGGCGCTGCGCGAAGTCGCGCTCGACCTCGCCGAGGGCGCGGACATGGTGATGGTCAAGCCCGGCATGCCGTATCTGGACGTGGTACGGCGCGTGAAGGACGAGTTCCGCGTGCCGACCTTCGCCTACCAGGTCAGCGGCGAGTACGCGATGCTCAAGGCCGCCGCCGCGAACGGCTGGCTGGATCATGACGCGGTGATGATGGAGAGCCTGCTCGTCTTCAAGCGCGCGGGCGCGGACGGCGTGCTGACGTATTTCGCGCTGGACGCCGCGCGGCTGCTGAAACAGGGCTGAGCGCGATGCGCGTCTTCCACATCGAGGCCGACGGCTTCCGCGAGCTGGCCGAGCTGCCCGCGGCCCTGCCGGCGCGCGGCTTTTTGTGGCTGGGCTATGGCCGGCGCGAACTGGAAGTGGGCGAGGCGGCGCTGCAGCAGGCGCTGACGCGCTGGGGCTGCGGCGCGCTGGTCGATCTGCACGCCGCCGACCTCATCAACAACCAACTGCCCTCGCATTTCGACACCACGTCCTGGTACGACATGCTGGTGTTCCGTCGCCTCGCCGCCGCGCCGGGCAGCCAGCAATTGTTCGTCGATGACGAGCACGGCACGCTGGCTTCGGCGCAGCGCGCGCTGCGCGCCATCGACACCAGCCCGGTCGGCTTCGCCGTCTTCGACCACGTGCTCGTCACCGTCCACCCGACCGACTGCCAGGTGCGCGAGCACTTCGCGCACAAGCTGGACCGCCTCAGCGAGGGCCGCGCCGCCCCGCGCCTGCCCGCCAGCCCGGCCGACCTGATGCTGCGCATGGTCGGCCACATGGTGGACAGCTATCTGGAACTGCGCCGCCTGCTGACGCGCCAACTGATGACGCTGCAGCGCGTGCTGCTGGACCAGAACAGCGAGTTCAACGACTGGCCGCTGCTGCTGGAAAGCCGCGACGCGCTGCACCGGCTGGAAGACACCTGCGAAGACCAGCGGGCCGCCATCCAGGAGTGGATCGAGGCGCTGGACGAATGGCCCGCCGACGGCGACGCGCAGGCCACGCGCGAGCGCGAGCTGCTGCGCGTGCGCTCGCGTGACGTGCTCGAACACGTCGAGCGCGTGCTGGCCCATGTGCGCCGGCTGGAATCGTCCGCCGAGTCGGCCGTGCAGATGCATTTCAGTGCGCTGGGTCACCGCACCAACGGCATCATGCGCACGCTGACGGTACTGACGGCCATCTTCCTGCCGCTGAACCTCATCACCGGCATCTTCGGCATGAACTTCGAGTGGATGCCGCTCATCAGGAACGCCAACGGCTTCTGGGACGCGGCGCTGCTGATGCTGGCCGTGGCCGCCGGCCTGTGGTTCCTGTTCCGCCGCAAACGCTACCTGGGCGGGCGCTGATAGGGGTTGGCGAAGCCCAGGCCGCACAGGATCTCGGCCTCGCGCGCTTCCATGCACTCGGCCTCGTCGTCGGCCTCGTGGTCATAGCCATGCGCATGCAGCGTGCCGTGGACCAGCAGGTGGGCGTAGTGGTCCAAAAGCGGAATGCCCGCCTCGGCGGCTTCCTTCTCCACCACCTCGGCGCAGATGACGAGGTCGGCGCCGACGACGGGCTCGTGCGCGTAGTCGAAGGTCAGCACATTGGTCGCGTAGTCCTTGCCCCGGTAGTCGCGGTTCAGCGCGCGGCCTTCCTCGGCGGTGACGATGCGCACGGCGATCTCGCCCGGCAGTTCCAGCGCCGCGCGGACGTAGCGCGCGACCTTGTGGCGCGACAACAGCGCGCGGTGGCGCGGGTCGGCGAACTGCAGGGACAGGCTGAGTTCCGGCTTCATTGCTGCACCCTTCGCGCTTCGCGCTGTCCCGCCAAGCGGGAGCGAGCCCCTTCGGGCGGCCGTGCAGGGCTCATGCTTCCCTCGCTTCGCGCTTGGCGCGCGCCTCGTAGGCCTCGACGATGCGCGCCACCAGCGGGTGGCGCACCACGTCGGCGCTGGTGAAGCGCGTCATCGCAATGCCCTTGACCTTGGCGAGCACGCGCTCGGCGTCCACCAGGCCCGAAGTGACGCCGCGCGGCAGGTCGATCTGGCTGGTGTCGCCGGTGACGACGCAGCGGCTGCCGAAGCCGATGCGGGTCAGGAACATCTTCATCTGCTCGGGCGTCGTGTTCTGCGCCTCGTCGAGGATGACGAAGGCATGGTTCAGCGTACGGCCGCGCATGAAGGCCAGCGGCGCGACTTCGAGCTGCCCCTTCTCGAAGGCCTTGGTCACACGGTCGAAGCCGAGCAGGTCGTAGAGGGCATCGTAGAGCGGGCGCAGATAGGGATCGACCTTCTGCGTCAGGTCGCCGGGCAAAAAGCCCAGGCGTTCGCCGGCCTCCACCGCAGGCCGCGTCAGGATGATGCGCTGCACCGTCGAGCGCTCCAGCGCGTCCACGGCGCAGGCCACGGCCAGGAAGGTCTTGCCGGTGCCCGCCGGGCCGAGGCCGAAGGTGATGTCGTGCGACAGGATCTGCTGCAGATACTGGTGCTGGCGCAGCGTGCGGGCGGACAGGTCGGCGCGGCGCGTACGCAGCACCAGGGTGGATTCTTCGCCGGCAGCAGGTGCCGTGCGTGCTGCGGCCGGCCCGCGAGCCTCGACCAACGCGAGCTGCAGCGTCTCGGCCGGCAGCGGCCGGCGCGCGCGTTCGTAGAGCGATTCGAGCAGGCCGCGCGCGCGCTCGGCGGCGGCCTTGGGGCCGTCGATGCGGAACTCGGCGTCGCGCCGGCTCAGCTTGACGCCGAGCGCGGCCTCGATCTCGCGCAGATGCGCGTCCAGGCTGCCGCAGACGCGGGCCAGGCGGGTGTTGTCGGCGGGTTCCAGGGCAAAGCGCAGGATCACGGCAGGGTCACGAGGGGCGGGCAAGAGTGGACGCGGATTGTCGCCGGCTCCCGCACAATGCCGCCCCATGACGCTCCCGACCGCGCCAAACCCCGCCGCCGCCCCGATCCGCCCGCTCGCCGCGCCGCTGCTCGCGCTGGCCCTGCTCTGCCCCCTCGTCGCCGAGGCCCAGGCGCTCACGCCGAGCCTCTATTGGGCCGCCACGCTGCACGCCTGGGTGGCCGCCATGCTGGCGCTGATGGCGACCATCGTCGGCCTGCTGTCGAGCCTGCACTCGCGCGAGCGGCCGGCCCATTTCCTCGTCGGCATGATGCTCAGTTGGGTGGTGCTGCGCGCCGCCACCACACCCGGCGCGGCCGGCCTGCGGCCGCTGCTGATGACCCTGCTGGTGCTGTGCGGCGTGCAATACCTGCTGCGGCAGATGAACTGGAAGCGCGGCTGGACCGACCATGTGCTGCTGATCCAGTGCCTCGTCGTCCCCGCCAGCCTGCTGCTGACGGGCGGCCATGTCGGCCTGCTCGGCGCGATCTGGCATGCGGTGCTGAGCCTGGAGCTCGTCGCAGCCATGGGCTGGGCGCTGTGGCTACGCCGCGAGCGCCTGCGGGCCGGCGCCGACGAGGCCCAGGCGCGGGACTTCCGCCTGATGGCCACCCTGCTGCTGCCCACCATGGCGGCCCTGGTCACCGAGATGGCGCTGGCGGCCACCAGCGAATCGCTGTGGTGGACGGCCTCGCCCTGGCTCGGCCTGATGCTGCCGGTACTGATGCTGGGCCTGGGCCTGCAGGTGGTGAGCGGCGTGGCGCATGCCCGCGTCGAGGCCGAGAAACGCGTCGCCGCCACCGAGCAGCGCATGGCCGAGCGCATCGCCGAGGTCGAGCGCAGCCACGGCCAGCTCGCCGAGCAGAAGCTGGAGCAGGTGACGGAGCGCGAGCGCAAGCGCATCGCCGCCGACCTGCACGACGACCTCGGCGCCAAGCTGCTGACCATCGTCCACACCAGCGAATCCGACCGCATCTCGACGCTGGCGCGCGAGGCGCTCGAAGAAATGCGCCTGTCCGTGCGCGGCCTGACCGGCAAGCCGGTCCACTTGATCGACGCTTTGGGCGACTGGCGCGCCGAGGTTGTCTCGCGCCTGGGCCAGGCCAATATCCTGGCCGAATGGAAGAGCCCGGCCGAGGACATCGAACACACCTTCCAGGCCCGCTCCTATGTGCAGACGACGCGCATCCTGCGCGAGTCGGTATCCAACATCATCAAGCACAGCGGCGCCACGCATGCAACGATCTCCAGCGCCGTGCAGGAGGGCGATTTCATCCTGACCATCCAGGACAACGGCCACGGCATTCCCACCGAATTGGACGGCAGGCTCGACAGAGGCCACGGTATGGCGAGCATGAAATCACGCGCCAAGCAAATGCATGGCCAGTGCCTGGTCGAATCCGGGCCCGGCTGGGGTACCGTGATCCGCCTGACGATTCCGCTCTAGATGCCGAGGCTTCCATGAACCACATCCTGCTGCTCGAAGACATCCCCGAGATCCGCGCCTGGCTCAAGGCACTGATCAAGCAGGTGTTCGCCAACGCCCAGATCACCGAATGCTCGCGGGTGCAGGACGCGCTGTCCCTCGTCAACGGCCAGCGCTTCACGCTGGCGCTGCTCGACCTGGGCCTGCCGGACGGCTCGGGCGTCGATGTCGTCGCCGCGCTGCGCGAGAAGCAGCCCGAGGTGCAGTCGGTCATCGTCACCATCCACGACGACGACGAGCACCTCTTCCCCGCGCTGCAGGCCGGCGCCTTCGGCTATCTGTTGAAAGAGCAGTCGCGCGAACTGCTGGTGGAACAACTGCAGCGCATGAGCCAGGGCGAGCCGCCGCTGTCGCCGTCCATCGCGCGCAAGGTCATCGCCTATTTCGCGGCCCACGCCAAGCCCAGCTCGCAGGCGCTGCTGCACGAGGTCTCGCTGACCGACCGCGAGACCGAGGTGCTGCTGCGCGTGGCCAAGGGCTACACGCTGCCCGAGATCGGCGTGCAGTTGGGCCTGAGCCGCCACACCATCGCCGACTACGTGAAGCAGATCTACCGCAAGCTCAACGTGAGCTCGCGCGCCGAGGCGGCGCTCGAAGCCCAGCGTCTCGGCCTCTTCGGGCGAAACTAACGGGTTGGGGATGGATCTGCGTGCGCAGCGCGCAGCTCCGTCCTCAACTGATTAAACCGGCTCCGATAATCCGTCCATGATTGGACGACTCAGCGGCGTCATCGCCGAGAAAACACCGCCCCAGGTGGTGATCGACGTGGCCGGCGTCGGCTACGAGGTGGACGTGCCGATGAGCACCTTCTTCAACCTCGGCGCGCTGGGCGAGCGCGCCGTGCTGCTGACCCATTTGACCGTGCGCGAGGACGCGCACCAGTTGTTCGGCTTCCTGACGCACGAGGAACGCGCCGCCTTCCGCCAGCTCATCCGCATCAGCGGCGTCGGGCCGAAGATGGCGCTGGGCCTGCTGTCCGGCCTGTCCGTGCCCGAACTGGCGCAGGCCGTGTCGCGCCAGGAAATCGGCCGGCTGACCAAGGTGCCCGGCATCGGCAAGAAGACGGCCGAGCGCCTCCTGCTGGAACTCAAGGGCAAGCTCGGCGCCGACCTCGCGCTGCCGGCCACGGTCGTGAACGACGCGCAGGCCGACATCCTGCAGGCCCTGGTCGCGCTGGGCTACAGCGAGAAGGACGCCGCCGCCGCGCTGAAGGCCTTGCCGGCCGACGTGGGCGTCAGTGACGGCATCAAGCTGGCTCTCAAGAAACTCTCATGAGCATCCAGACCGACGACTTCACCCCCGCCCCCCGGCTGGTGGCCGCCGCGCCCGAATCCAGCCGCGAAGAGGCGCTGGAGCGCGCGCTGAGGCCCAAGCTGCTGGACGACTACGTCGGCCAGGCCAAGGCGCGCGAGCAGCTCGAAATCTTCATCGGCGCGGCCCGCAAGCGCCGCGAGGCGCTGGACCACGTGCTGCTGTTCGGCCCGCCCGGGCTGGGCAAGACGACGCTGTCCCACATCATTGCGGCCGAACTGGGCGTCAACCTGCGCCAGACCTCGGGCCCGGTGCTGGAAAAGCCCAAGGACCTCGCGGCCATCCTGACCAATCTGGAAAAAAATGACGTCCTCTTCATCGACGAGATCCACCGCCTGAGCCCGGTCGTCGAGGAAATCCTCTACCCGGCGCTGGAGGACTACCAGATCGACATCATGATCGGCGAGGGTCCGGCCGCGCGCTCCATCAAGCTCGACCTGCAGCCCTTCACCCTGGTCGGTGCGACAACGCGGGCCGGCATGCTGACCAACCCGCTGCGCGACCGCTTCGGCATCGTCGCGCGGCTGGAGTTCTACACGCCGGCCGAACTGCAGCGCATCGTCACGCGCTCGGCCGGCCTGCTCGGCGCGCCCATCGACGCCGACGGCGCGCTGGAAATCGCCCGCCGCTCGCGCGGCACGCCGCGCATCGCCAACCGGCTGCTGCGCCGCGTGCGCGACTACGCCGAGGTCAAGGGCGACGGCCGCATCGCCGCCGGCATCGCCGACAAGGCCCTGGCCATGCTGGACGTGGATCCGCAGGGCTTCGACCTGATGGACCGCAAGCTGCTGGAAGCGGTGGTCCACCGCTTCGACGGCGGCCCGGTCGGGCTGGAGAACGTGGCCGCCGCCATCGGCGAAGAGGCCGGCACCATCGAGGACGTCATCGAGCCCTATCTGATCCAGCAGGGTTTCCTGCAACGCACACCGCGCGGCCGCGTCGCCACGCTGGCGGCCTGGCGCCACCTGGGCCTCGCGCCACCGGGCAAGGCAGATCTGTTCGAGGAATAAATCCAGGAATGAAAAAAAGCGCCCCGAGGGGCGCTTCGTGTTTCCAGTCCCGAAGGATCAGAAGTTGTGACGGATGCCAGCGGCCAGCGACGCGAAGTCGGCCACGCCCACGCCGTTGTAGTCGGTCTTCGTGTAGAAGCCGTAGACCTTGGTGCGCTTGCTCAGGTTGTAGTTGTAGCCCAGCGTGTACTGCTTGGCGCCACCGGTGCGGAACTCGGCATCGCCACCTTGCCGGCTGCCACCAACGTTGACGTGGAACTCCGACTGGCCCAGCACATACATGGCCGACACGCGGCCGATGTCGCGCGCCTTGAAGCCTTCGACTTCCTCCCGCTGGTAGTAGCCGGTCACCAGGAAGGGACCGAAGCCGTAGTCGGCTTCCAGGCCGTAGGCCTTGCGCTTGGCGGAAGCGCCGAACTTGTCGTTCTGCGCATAGGTGCCGGCGACATGCAGGCCATTGACTTCGTAGTTGACCGACAGGTCATAGGCGCGCGGGCCGCTGCCTTCGCCGGCGCGGACGGAGCCGATGAAGTTGAAGCCGCCGACCGTCGGCGAGAAGTAGCCGACCTTGTTGGTGCGAGCGCCGAAGCCGAAGGACGAGAACAGCGCGTCGGACGAGGTACCGGTGTCGTGGTTGTGGTTGCTGGTGCGGTCAACCGACGAGAAGTAGGAGTCCGGGAACCACGTGCCCAGACGGATCGTGCCGAAGTCGCCGCTCAGTTCGACGTTGGCTTGGCGATTCCAGAAGGCGGTGTCGCTCTGGGTGCCCGAGTCGGAGTTCAGGCCGTGCTCCAGGTTGAAGCCCGCCTTCAGGCCACCACCAAGGTCTTCGGTGCCGCGCAGGCCGAGACGCGAGGAATTGTTCTGCACCACGGTCTTGCGATCCTGCGAGCCCACCTTCTGGTTCTCGACGGTGGTGTTCAGGCGGCCCCACAGGGTGACGCTTTGGGCGAAAGCCGGCGCGGCGGCGGTGGCGGCCAGGGCGGCGGCGAGTGCAATCTTCTTCATCGTTTGCCTTTGCAGAGAGGTTGCGGTCGGGTTGACACCCCCGACCATGAAGGACATGTGACAGCCAGTATAGGAGCGGGTTTCCTCTAGTCCGGGCCGGACGACGCGCGGATGCAACAGTGAGCCTAGGGACCTTGGTAACAAGGTTTCAGGCGGCCACGTCGTCGGCGCCGAGCCCGGCGAGGTGGCGGTCGTCGTTCCAGCCGACCAGGGTGAAGCCCTCGGGCGTGGCCAGCAGGCGGTTGATGCTGGCATTGCCGAGCTGCCAGCTGCGCGGCGCGTCCAGCGCGACGCGGGTGGCGGCGCGGTAGAGGCAGTCCAGCACGCCGCCATGGGCCACCAGCGCGATGCCGCAGCCCGGGTGGGCGGCGGCGGCGCGGTGGGCGGCGGCAAGGCAGCGAGCACTGAAGTCGTTCAGGCTCTCGCCACCGCCGACCGCGAAATCGGGCTCGCGGCGGCGCCAGCGGGCCGCGTCCTCGGGATGGGTCTGCTCGATCTCGGGCCAGCTCAGGCCCTCGAAGCGGCCGAAGGCGCGTTCGCGCAGCGCCGCGTCGAGCTGCACGGGCAGGCCCTGCACGCGCGCCAGCGCCTCGGCCGTCTGGCGGGCGCGGCGCAGGTCGCTGGCGTAGATGGCGGCCAGCGGCTCGTCGGCCAGCGCGCGGGCGAGCCGCTCGGCCTGGGCGAGGCCGAGGTCGCTGAGCGGGATGTCGGTGTGGCCCTGGATGCGCGCAGCGCGGTTCCAGGCCGTCTCGCCATGGCGGATGAGGACGAGCCGGGTCGCCGCTTCCAACACGCGGATGCCCCTCAGACGCCCCAGACGATGTCGGCCCGCTCGTTCAGGCTGCGCAGCATCAGCTCGCGCAGTGGCCAGGCGCGCTGGCGCAGCGACACGCCGGGCCGGCGCGGCACGGGCTGGCCGGCAGCGCGGGCCTCGTCGCAGGCCCGCTGGAACTGCGCCTCGTCGGCCGCAACGCCAGCTTCCAGCGCCTGGATCGCCCCGGGCAGGGCGGTGGCCTCAAAGATGCCTTGGGACGCGGGTTCACGGCCCATCAGGCGCAGCACGGCATCGCCGGTATCGGCCAGCATGACCACGTCGGCACCGGCCTTGGATTTGAAGCGGTAGAGCATGGCGGCATTGTGCGCGCCCTCAGTCCTCAACCGTTCGCCAGGCCGAGCCAGCCGGACACCGGCGCATCGCTGACGTGACGGCGCGGGCGCACGCGCTGCTCGAACTCGTCGGGCGGCAGCGGCCGGGCGAACAGGAAGCCCTGGAACTCGTGGCAGCCGGCCTGGGCCAGGAAGTCGCGCTGGGCCTCGGTCTCGACGCCCTCGGCAATGACCTGCAAGCCGAGCGCGCGGCCCATCTGCACGATGGCGTTGGCGATGCCCACGTCGCTGGCGTCGCCGGGCAGGCCCTGAACGAAGCTGCGGTCGATCTTGAGGCGCTGGATGGGGAAGCGCTTGAGATAGGCGAGCGAGGAGTAGCCGGTGCCGAAGTCGTCGATGGACAGGGTGACGCCGAGCGAGGCCAGCGCGCGCATGCGGCGCAGGCCTTCCTCGGCATCGCGCAGCAGCACGCCCTCGGTGAGTTCCAGTTCGAGCATGCTGGCCGGCAGCATGGCCTCGTGCAAGGCCTCGGCGACGCTCTCGACGAAATGCGCCTGCTGGAACTGCAGCGCCGAGACGTTGACGGCCACCGGCATGCGCAGGCCGCGGCTGAGCCAATGGGCCGCCTGGGCAACGGCCTCGCGCAGCACCCAGTCGCCGATGGCGACGACGAAGCCGCTTTCCTCGGCCAGCGGGATGAATTCGGCCGGCGACACATCGCCGCGCTGCGGGTCGCGCCAGCGGATCAGCGCCTCAGCGCCGATGACGCGGTCGCTGCCCAGTTCCACCTGGGGCTGGTAGTACAGGCGGAAGCGGCCCTCGGCCAGGGCCTGGCGCATCGCATGGTCCAGACGCATGCGCGACAGCAGGTCCACGTCCTTGCGCGGCACGTGGAAGCGGAAGCCGGCGCGGCCGCTCTCCTTGACCCAGTGCATGGCCCGCTCGGCGCTGGCCATCAGCTCGTCGGGCGTGCCGCCGTCGCCGGGGTAGAGGGCGATGCCGCAGCTCGCGGTGACGGTGAAGCTCAGCGTGTCGAAACTGAAGGGCTGGGCCAGCAACTGCTGCACGCGGCGCGCGGTGGTTTCGGCCTCGAACATCTGCGCGTCGTCGATGAGCAGCGCAAACTCGTCGCCGCCCAGGCGGGCCAGCACGTCGTGCTCGCCGACGGCGCCGCGCAGGCGCTCGACGATCTCGCGCAGCACGCGGTCGCCGTAGCTGTGGCCGAGGGTGTCGTTGATCTGCTTGAAACGGTCCAGATCCAGGTGCAGCAGCGCGAAGACGGGTGCTGGCTCGCCGGTGTTGACGGCCGACATCTGCTGCACGATGCGGTCGGCCAGCGCGCGGCGGTTGGGCGCGCCGGTCAGCACGTCGGAGCGGCCGAGTTCCTCGATGCGCTGGTGGGCAGCGAGCTTCTCGCTGAGGTCGCGGAAGGAGAAGACCCGGCCGATGGGCTCGCCGCGGCTCATCTGCGGCAGCGAGACCTGCTCCAGCACGCGGCCGTCGGCCAGGCGCAGCATGTCGCTGGAGCGCATCAGCGGCGCGTCCAGCAGGGCCTCGATGCGCAGGCGGTACTGCTCGCCGTCGCGCATCACGCGCTGCAGGCTCAACCACAGGCCGGCGTCGCCGGGTTCGTGCAGCAGGCCACCGGGCAAGCCCCAGAGCTTGGCGAAGCGGCGGTTGAAACTGCGCACGCGGCCGGCGAGATCGACGACGAGGATGCCGTCGGCGGTGGATTCCAGCGTCGCGCGCAGCTCGGCCAGCAGGGTCTCGCGCTCGGCCTCGGCGCGGCGGCGACGGGTCTGGTCGTGCAGCAGCACCAGCCAGTAGCGGCCGCCGTCGGGCGTGTGGATGGGACTGATGCTGCGGCTGACCCAGCGCGGCTGGCCGTCGCTGTGGGTCAGGACGGTGTCGGAGCGGATGCGCGCGAAGGGGTCACGCACGGCGCCTTCCCAAAAGGCCTCGTCTTCGAGCGAGCCGCACAGCACCGACGGCGACTGGCCGAGGGCGCGCTCGGGCTTGAGGCCGAGCAGGCGCAGCGCGGCGCGGTTGACGGCGCTGACGGTGAGGCTGTCGCCGTCCACCAGCCAGGCCGGCTCGGGCAGGCCTTCCAGCAGCGCACTGATCACGGACGGCGCCTCGGGGGCGCGGGGCGGGGCAAGACGAGCCTCGCGGCCGGCGGTCACGCAGCCAACTCCCCGGGCCCCGTGCTTGCAGCGTCGAAGAAGTAGGCGATGCGCGCCCGCGGGCTGAGGTAGTCCAGCGAAGGACGCGGCAGGAACTGGGGCTTGAGGCTGCGGCGGATGCCAAGGTCGGGCATCTCTTCGAGGTTGAGGATCAGGGCCTCCTCCTTGGGCACCTTGATGTCGTGAACCATGACGCGGGGCTTGAGCGGCCGCGCCGAGTTGACCGAGACGACGAGCGCGTAGCGGTCGTCGGTCAGCTGCACCGTGGAGCCCGGCGGGTAGACGCCCATCATGCGGATGAAGGCGTTCAGCATGGTCGCGTCGAAACGGTTGCGGCCCTGCGCGAACATCAGCGACAGCGCCTCGTGGGGCGTCATCGCCTTGGAGCTGATCAGCGGGTTGCACAGGCCGTCGAAGCGGTTGACCAGGGCGACGATGCGCGCGCCGGTGCTCATGCGGTCCATGTTGATGCGCTGCGGGAAGCCGCTGCCATCGGCATGCTCGTGGTGCTGGGCGATGATGAGCAGCGGCCCGGGCGCCAGGCCCATGGCCTGGGCGATGGACACGCCCTTGGCGACGTGCTGCTGGTAGGCCAGCGTCTCGGCGGCCGTGAAGCTCTCGTCGCGATGGCGCAGGCGGGCGGCGATCTCCAGCTTGCCGACGTCGTGCAGCAGCGCGCCGACGCCGAGGTCCATCATCTCGTCACGGCCCAGGCCGAAGGCGCGGCCGAGCAGCAGCGCGACGATGCAGACGTTGAGCGCATGCGCGGTGGAGCGGTCGCCGGCCGCCTCGTTGAGCAGGCGCATATTGAGGTCGCCCTCGACCAGCATCTTGTCGAGCAGCGCGGCGGTCAGGCCCTCGGCCTCGGCGCGCGCCTCGTGGGGGGCGGGCTGCACCTTGTCCATGACGCCGCGGAAGCCGTCGGCGGCCTCGCCGTACTGCGCCTCGCACAGACGCAGGGCCTCGCGCTGCGCGGCCAGCGCCTGGCGGTGGGCCTCGCGGGCCAGTTCCTCGGGCGCGGGCTGCGGCGCGACGGCATCGCCGGGGGCGGACGTGGCGGATGCGGCGGGGGCTTCGGCAACCGGCTCGGCGCTGGGAACCTGCCGCGGCAGATCGCTCTTGGCCGGGCTCCAGCGCACCTGGGTCAGGCCGAGGCGGCGCAGGATCAGCAGTTGATCGCTGGAAGCGATCTTGAAGCTCGACAGCGGGAAGGGATGCGACATCCAGCCCAGGTCGAGATGGATGAACATCCCGACGGTCAACTGGCTGACATCGATGAGCGGATCGCTTGTTCTGTCCTGCATTCGTTCAACACCCGGGCACCCGGGAACCCTCGACTCGGTCCCGGTCCGGCACCGCGCCGGAATCCATGAACCGCCCTCTTGTCTACGTCAAATCTGCCTGTCGCGCCTGCACGAGGTGGGGAAAATTCCCCTCGTGGCGCAATGCGGAGCTTAGCGCCTGATCGCGGCCGAAATCCCGTTGCTTTGTCGGGGCAAACGCGAAGGAATGCCCGCGTCAGCAGGCCCGCGTCGAGTCGCGCACGACGATCTCGTGCGGCAGCACCCGGTGCAACTGGTCTTCTTCGAGCGGCGCCAGGTCGGGCCGCTGCACGGACACCAGCATCTCGACGGCGGTGCGCGCCATCTCGGCGACGGGCTGGCGCACCGTGGTCAGCGGCGGCCAGACGAGGGCGGCGGTGGGCGAGTCGTCGAAGCCGGCGACGGACAGGTCCTGCGGCACCGCCAGGCCGAGGCGCTGCGCGGCGGCGAGCACGCCCAGCGCCATGTCGTCGTTGCTGGCGAACACGGCGGTCGGGCGCCGGCGGCAGCTCAGCAGCTGGTGGGCGGCGTCCCGGCCGCTCTCGAAGGTGAAGGCACCAGACGGGACCAGTTCGGCGTCTGGCGCCAGGCCGTGGACGCGCAGCGCGTTGACGAAGCCCTGGTAGCGCAGCGCGCTGGCCGACTGGTCGGGCGGACCCTTGATGAAGGCGATACGCCGGTGGCCGAGGCCGAGCAGCAGATGGGTGATTTCCTCGGCCGCGCGCACGTCGTCCATGCGCACCGAGGGCACGCCGCGCAGGTCGCGCTTAGGCGACATCAGCACGCAGGGCGTGCCGCTCTCGCGCAGCGCGGCGAGCACCTCGGGGTTGTCGCACAGCGGCGGCGTCAGGATCATGCCGTCGGGTCGCAGCGCCAGCACCATGCGGTCGATCTGCTGGCGCAGGTCGGGCGCGTCGTTGTGCAGGGACTCGACGACGAGGTGATAGCCCAGTTCGCGGCAGCGCAGCGTGGCGCCCTGCTGCACGCTGCCGACGAAGAGGGCGCTGGGGTCGTAATAGAGCAGGCCGATCAGGAAGGAACGGCCGCCGGCGAGGCTGCGCGCCGACTGCTTGGGCCGGTAGCGCAGCGCCTCCACCACCTTGAGCACCTGGGCCCGGGTGCTCTCGTGCACGCCGGGCTCGTGGTTGAGCACGCGCGAGACGGTCTTGATCGACACGCCCGCCTCGCGGGCGACATCGACGATGGTGGGACCGCTGTTGGCGCCGCGCGTGGCCACGCGGGCTTACTTCTTCTTGGCCTTGGCCTTCGCGGCCGGCTTGGCGGCGGGCTTGGCAGCAGCCTTGCGGGCGGCGGCCTTGGGGTCCACGGCGGCCTTGAAGCCGGCGCCCGGGGTGAACTTGGGCAGCTTGGCGGCGGCGATCTTGATCTTCGCGCCGGTGCTGGGGTTCACGCCGTTGCGGGCGGCGCGGGCATGCTGCTTGAAGGAGCCGAAGCCCGGGATCGACACGGCACCACCCTTCTTGACGGTGGTGACGATGGCGTCCAGCAGGGTTTCGAGGACACGGCCGGCTTCGGCCTTGCTCAGCTCATGCTTGGCGGCCAGGTGTTCGATCAGATCGGTCTTGTTCATGCGGGAGATCTCGTTCAAAACGCGCCCGAACGACTCGGGCGGGCGCGATTGTGGCGCAAGCCAGCAGGCATACTGCTCCGGCAAAGCCCCGTCCCCATCGCCGATGCCGCCTCACGTCCACTTTGACGCATTGATCGACGCACTGCCTCAACAGGTCTGGCGTGCCGACGCGGCGGGCCGGTTGCTGTGGATGAACGCCCGCATGAGCGACGCGCTGGGCCGGCCCCGGCTGCCCACGCTGCTGATCGACTGCCTGCACACCGAGGACCGCGCCGGCTTCGCGGCGGCCTGGGCCGAGGCGCAGGCGGGGGGCGTCTTCGAGCGCGAGTACCGCATCGGCGCGGTGTGGGTGCTGGCGCAGGCGCGCCGGCTGCCGGGCTCGCCGCTGTGGCTGGGCACGCACACCGACGTGACGAAGCGCCGCGCGGCCGAAGAAGTCTGGAAGCTGGCACTGGAGTCCAGCGGCGACGGCTTCTGGGACTGGCATGTGCAGGAGCGCGCCGAGTACTTCTCCGACGGCTTCATGCGGCTGTATGGCTTCGAGCCCGGCGACATCGACGCGACGCCGCGCGCCTTCGACGGCCGCACGCACCCGGACGACCTCGCGCAGATGGCGCGCGACCGCGAGGACCATTTCGCCGGCCTCACGCCGCTCTACCGCAACGAGCATCGCGTGCTGACCAAGGACGGCACCTGGAAATGGGTGCTGAGCCGCGGCATCGTCATCGCCCGCGACGAGGCGGGCCGGCCGCTGCGCATGGTGGGCACGCACACCGACATCACCGAGCGCAAGCGCCAGGAAGCCCTGGTCTGGCAGCAGGCCCGCGTCGATGCGCTGACCGGCCTGCCCAACCGCCGCTCGCTGCGCGAGCGCATCGAGCGCGCGCTGGCCGGGCGGGCGGTGCGCGGCGAGGAACTGGCGGTGATGTTCGTGGACCTGGACCACTTCAAGGAAGTCAACGACACGCTGGGGCACGACGTCGGCGACGCGCTGCTGGTGCAGGTGGCCGGGCGGCTGCAGGAAGGCATGCCGCCGGGGGCGGTCGTCGCGCGCATGGGCGGGGACGAGTTCACCGTGCTGCTGTCGGCACCGGACGCTGCCGAGGCCGCCGAGCGCGTGGGGCACGAGTTGCTGGAAGCGCTGTCGGCCACCTTCGACGTCGGCGGCGAGCGGGTCTATGTGTCGGCCAGCATCGGCGTCAGCCTCGCGCCGCGCGACGGCAGCGAGATCGAGGCGCTGTTCAAGCATGCCGATCAGGCGCTCTACGAGGCCAAGGGCGCCGGCCGCAACCGCATGAGCCTGTTCACGCCGGCCCTGCACGAGGCCGCGCAGCGCCGCGCCCGGCTGGCCGGGGAGTTGCGCGAGGCGCTGCCGCGTGGGCAGTTCAGCCTGGTCTACCAGCCCATCCTGTCGCTGCGCGACCCGGCCGCGCCGCCGCGCAAGGCCGAGGCCCTGCTGCGCTGGACGCACCCGACGCTGGGCGAGGTGAGCCCCAACCAGTTCATCCCGCTGGCCGAGAGCAGCGGCCTGATCCTCGACATCGGCGACTGGGTGTTCCGCCAGGCCGCCGCGCAGGCGCTGGCCTGGCGGGCGGCGGGGCGGCGTGGCTTCCAGGTCAGCATCAACAAGTCGCCGGTGCAGTTCCTCAGCGAACGCAGCCATCGCCTGCAGCCGGACTGGATCACGCATCTGCGTGGCCTGGGGCTGCCGGGCGATGCGCTGGCGGTGGAGATCACCGAGGGCCTGCTGCTGGAACGGGACGAGGCGGTGGCCGCGCGGCTACGGGCGCTGCGAGCGGCGGGGCTGGCGATCTCGCTGGACGACTTCGGGACGGGGTATTCCTCACTGGCCTATCTGCAGCATCACGAGATCGACACGGTAAAGATCGACCGCAGCTTCGTCGCCGGGCTGGAAGGCGGCGGCAAGGCGCTGGCGCTGTGCCGGGCCATCGTGACGATGGCGCATGAGCTGGGGATGGAGGTGGTGGCAGAAGGGGTTGAAACCGAAGCACAGGCCTGCATGCTGCGCGACATGGGTTGCGACTGGGGACAGGGGTGGTATTTCGGGAGGGGCGTTGCTGCTGGGGAGTTCGAGGAGCGGTGGTTTGGCGCTGCCACTCGCTAAGGCGCCCATCGAGGGCACCTTAGCGGGGACTCGGTCACCTCCGGCGACCCCGGCGGCCGGCAACGCGCCACAGGCGCGAAGCCTTCGTCGAGGCGTCTTTCGAGTCCTCTCCTGGGCACCAAAAAGCAAAAAGCCAGCGCATGCGCTGGCTCTCGTCTTTTTGTTTTGGTGCCCAGGAGAGGACTCGAACCTCCACGGAGTTACCCGCTAGTACCTGAAACTAGTGCGTCTACCAATTCCGCCACCTGGGCTTTCAGGGAGGCCGGACTATAGCCCAGTTTTCAGCCTCCCCGCCGGGGCTCGCGTCAGACGTCGAACTTGACGCCCTGGGCGAGCGGCAGCTCGCTGGAGTAGTTCACCGTGTTGGTCGTGCGGCGCATATAGGCCTTCCACGCATCCGAGCCGCTCTCGCGCCCGCCGCCGGTTTCCTTCTCGCCGCCGAAGGCACCGCCGATCTCCGCACCGGACGTGCCGATGTTGACGTTGGCGATGCCGCAGTCGCTGCCGGCCGCGCTCATGAAGCGTTCGGCCTCGCGCAGGTCGGTCGTGAAGATCGCGCTCGACAGGCCCTGCGGCACGCCGTTCTGCAGCTCGATGGCTTCTTCCAGCGTGCGGTACTTCAGCGTGTAGAGGATGGGCGCAAAGGTCTCGTGGCAGACGACCTCGGTCTGCGCCGGCATGCGCACCAGCGCGGGCACGGCGTAGTGCGCCTCGGGGAAGCGCTCGGCGAGCGCGCGCTCGCCGCCGCTGACCTGCCCGCCCTGCGCGCGCGCGGCGGCCAGTGCGGCCTGCATGCCGTCGAAGGCGGCTCCGTCGATCAGCGGGCCGATCAGCGTGCCGGCCTCGACGGGCGAGCCGATGGGCAGTTGGGCGCGGGCGCGGTCGAGGCGCTCGACGAGAGCGTCGTGGATGCTCTCGTGGGCGATGACGCGGCGCGTCGTCGTGCAGCGCTGGCCGGCCGTGCCGTAGGCGCCGAACAGGATGCCGCGCACCGCCAGGTCGAGGTCGGCGCTGGGCGTGACGATGATGGCGTTGTTGCCGCCCAGTTCCAGCAGGCAGCGGCCGAAGCGCGCCGCGACGCGCGGGCCGACGGCACGGCCCATGCGGGTGGAGCCGGTCGCACTGACCAGCGCCACGCGGGCGTCGTCCACCAGGGCCTCGCCCGCGTCGGCGCGGCCGACGATCAGCTCGGACAGGCCGTCAGGCGCCGCATGGCCGGCGGCGCGATACGCCTTCAACGCGCGCTCGAACAGTGCCTGCGTGGCGAGCGCGGTCAGCGGCGTCTTCTCGCTCGGCTTCCAGACGCAGGCATCGCCGCAGACCAGGGCCAGCGCCGAGTTCCAGGCCCACACGGCGACGGGGAAGTTGAAGGCCGAGATGATGCCGACGACGCCCAGCGGCAGCCACTGCTCCATCATGCGGTGGCCGGGGCGCTCGCTGGCGATGGTCAGGCCGTGCAGTTGGCGCGACAGACCGACGGCGAATTCGCAGATGTCGATCATCTCCTGCACTTCGCCCAGGCCCTCGCTCGTGACCTTGCCGGCTTCGATGGAGACGAGCTGGGCCAGTTCGGCCTTGTGGGCGCGCAACTCTTCGCCGAACAGGCGCACGAGTTCGCCGCGCTTGGGCGCGGGCACGGTGCGCCAGGCCTTGAAGGCGGCCTGCGCGCGGCCGATGGCGGCCCGCATGTCGGCGGCACTGGCGGTGGGCAGTTGCGCGAGCACGCTGCCGTCGATGGGCGAGCGCACGATCAGGTCGCCCGAGGCGGGCAGGTTGACGCCCAGGGCGCCGAGGACGGAGAGGGTCGGTTGCTTCATGGCCGGCATTCTTTACGAGATGGATTCCACCTGGCGGCTCTGCTGGTAGGCCGAGCCGAAGCGGTTGGCGAGGAAGTCCGGCAGCGCCACCTCTTCCTGGCGGATGAAGCCCTGCTGCGGCAGCTTGCCTTCGCGGAACAGGTCCACCGCCGCGCAGATGCCGGCGGCGGTCGTGATCTGGATGGCGGAGAGCGGCTGGGCGCCGTCGCGCGTGGCGAAGATCTTGCGGGCGAAGACTTCCTGCAGCAGCACGCCGCCCTTCATGCCCGAGACGGTGACGAAGACCAGCACCACGTCCTGCATCGTCGCCGGCATGCTCTTGCGCATGATGGCCTTGAGGTTCTCCTGGTCGCCCTTGAGGCCGAGGTCGCCGAGCAGGAACTGCATCAGGTCGCGGTGGCCGGGGTAGCGCACGGTCTTGTAGTCGAGGTTGCGCACCTTGCCCGCCCAGGTCTCGCACAGCGTGCCCAGGCCGCCCGAGGTGTTGAAGGCTTCGTACTCGGTGCCGTCCAGGCTGAAGTGTTCCAGCCCTTCGAGCGGCAGCGCGGCGATGGTGTCGCCGTCGTGGATGGCCTCGCAGGGGTGGCAGTACTCGTTGATGAGGCCATCGACCGACCACGTCAGGTTGTACTTGAGCGCATTGGTCGGGAAGGCCGGCAGCGCGCCGACGCGCATCTGCACGTCGCGCACGCTGTCGAAGCCGCGGGCGAGGTGGTGGGCGACGATGCCGATGAAGCCCGGCGCGAGGCCGCACTGCGGCATGAAGGCGGTCTTGGCGTCCCGCGCCATGGCCTTGATGGCCTTGGTGGCGGCCACGTCCTCGGTCAGGTCGAAATAGTGGCAGCCGCATTCCAGCGCCAGCCCGGCGGCGGTGATGGCGAGGTGGTAGGGCAACGCGTTGACCACGGCGTCCTTGCCGCGCAACTGGGCGGCGAGCGCGGCGCGGTTGTCGCTGTCCACTTCGGCGGTGGCGATGCCCTCGGCGGCCAGCGCCTGCAAATAGGCGGGGTTCTTGTCGAGCACGGTGACCTGGTAATCGCCGGTGGCGTGCAGCAGGCGGGCGATGGTCTGGCCGATGTGGCCGGCGCCGAGCAGGGCGATCTTCATGGGGGCTCCGTCAGGGTTTCAGTTGGGCCGCACTCTAGGCAGAGCGCCTGACGAAAGAAAGCACCAATCCGACGAAACCGATTGCAGCTTCGCCGGATCGTCGTCATGATTCGCCACTATGGATGAAACCAGGGTAAGCACGAGCCCGCCGCCCGACGACCTGGACCGCCGCCTGATCCTGCTCTTGCAGGCCAATGCGCGCGAGAGCACGGCGACGCTGGCGCGCAAGCTGGGCGTGGCGCGCACGACGGTCGTCGCGCGGCTGGCGCGGCTGGAAGCGGGCGGGCGCATCGTCGGCTACACGGCGCGGCTGGGCGGCGACGAGGCGGGGCGCAGCGTGCAGGCCTTCGTCGGCATCAGCGTCAGCCCCAAGGCCGGACGCGAGGTCATCCGCCGCCTGGCCGAACTGCCGGAGCTGCGCCAGCTCGCCTCGGTCAGCGGCGAGTTCGACTACATGGCGCTCTTGCGCGCCGACACCACGGCCCGGCTCGACGCGCTGCTCGACGAGATCGGCGACATCGACGGCGTGCTGCGCACCAACAGTTCGGTGGTGCTGGCGCTGCGCGTGGACAGACAAACCTGAACCGGAGACTCCCATGACCTGGCTCGCCCTCGGCCTCGCCCTCTTCCTCGGCATCCACATGACCCGCGCACTGGCGCCGAACTGGCGCGCGGCGCGGATCGCCCGCCTCGGCGCGCTGGGCTGGAAGGGGCTCTACACCCTCGTCGCTCTGGCCGGCTTCGGGCTGATCCTGTGGGGCTTCGCGCAGGCGCGGCAGCAGCCCGTCGTGCTGTGGGCGCCCATCCGCGGCATGAACCACGCGGCGGCGGCGCTGATGCTGGTCGCCGCGATCCTGATGGCGGCGGCCTATGTGCCGCGCAACCACATCCGGGCCAAGCTCCAGCATCCGATGACGCTGTCGGTCAAGGTCTGGGCCTTCGCCCACCTGATCGCCAACAACACGCTGGCCGACCTGATGCTGTTCGGCAGCTTCCTGGTCTGGTCCATCCTCGTCTTCCGCGCGGCGCGGCGGCGGCCCGCGCCGCCGCTGGCGCCACCCACCGTCGCCGGCACGCTGGCCACCGTCGCCGTGGGCGTCGCGCTGTGGGCGGTGTTCGCGTTCTGGGCACATGCGGCCTGGCTGGGCATCGCGCCCCTTGGCCGCTGAACGGCCGATGATCCGCGCCGTCACGGCGGCGGACGAGGCCGCCTTCACCGCCGCCGCCCGCGCCAGCCGCCGCCTGCACCGGCCCTGGGTCACGGCGCCCTGCGATGCCGCGGCCTTCGCTCGCCATCTCGCCCGCTTCGACGGCGTGGCCCATCACGGCTTCGTCGTCGTGGCGGACGGCGAACTGGCCGGCGCCGTCCACCTGACGAACGTCGTCATGGGCGCGTTGCGCAGCGGCTATCTGGGCTATTACGCCTTCGCCGGCTTCGCGGGCCGGGGGCTGATGACGCAGGGCCTGAACGCCGTCGTGCGGCATGCCTTCCAGACCCTGGGCCTGCATCGCGTCGAGGCCAATATCCAGCCGGGCAATGCGGCATCCATCGCGCTGGCGCGGCGCTGCGGCTTCGCGCTGGAAGGCTATTCGCCGCGCTACCTGAAGATCGCCGGCCGCTGGCGCGACCACGAGCGCTGGGCGCGCGTCAGGCCGTAGCGCAGCTTCAAGCTGGGGATGCGCCTTGCCCCGGCCGGGGCGCGCGGCCATCATCGGCGCTCCCCGAGGAGACGCCCATGGCCACCAAGCCCCGCAAGCCCGCCGCCAAGAAAGCCGCCGCCAACGCCGTGCCGAGCCCGACGCTCGACGCCAGCCCCGACCGGCTGGACCTGCGCGACCTGCCCTACCGCCCGCCGCTGCGCTCCCTGCCCGCCCGCTGGCCACGCGACGCGGACCTGAAGAAACTGCTGCCCGCCTACGTCAAGGCCGGCCGCATCCTCAACCAGGGCAACGAGGGCGCCTGCACCGGCTTCGGCCTGGCCTGCGTGACCAACTACCTCTACTGGCTGCGCCATCTGCAGACGCCGCGCGCCAAGCTGCCGCCGCCGGTCAGCCCGCGCATGATCTACGAGCTGGCCAAGCTCTACGACGAATGGCCGGGGCAGGACTACGAGGGCTCGTCCTGCCGGGGCGCGCTGAAGGGCTGGCACAAGCACGGCATCTGCAGTTGGGAGCACTGGCCCTATCCGCTCAACGAGGCCAACGAGGGCGTGTTCGTCCGCCCCTCGGCCGGCTGGGACGACGACGCGGCGAGCCGGCCCCTCGGCGTCTACTACCGCGTGGACCGGCGCAGCGTCGTGGACATGCAGGCCGCCATCTACGAGATCGGCGCCGTCTACGTCTCCGGCGAGGTGCATGACGGCTGGAGCCTGGACGCCGCGCCCATGCCCGCCCACCACGGCCAACTGCCGCGCATCGAGCACATGGCCCGCAAGACCGGCGGCCACGCCTTCGCGCTGGTGGGCTACAACGAACACGGCTTCGTCGTGCAGAACAGCTGGGGCACGGGCTGGGGCGCCAGCGGCTTCGCCATCCTCAGCTACGAGGACTGGGTGACCAATGGCAACGACGCCTGGGCGATGGCGCTGGGCGTGCCGCAGGACCTGTCCGACCTGCGCGGCCGCACGCCGGCGAAGGCCAAGGGCGGCAAGACGGCCAAGGCCGCCCGCCCGGCCGGCGGCTTCCGCGTCGCCTCCGGGCGCGGCCTCGCGGACGTGGGCGCCACGCTCGCCATGGGCGACAACCCGCGCGACGACCCCTGGCCCTTCAAGCACGCCTTCGACCACAAGCCCTACCAGCCGCTGCGCACCGCCGAGGCCTACACCCACACCCTCGTCTCCGGCAATGACGGCCAGTTGATGTCCACCGACTTCACCCGCGAGCGCCGCGACCGCGAGGGCCTGGCGCGCGAGATCGCCGTCGAGCGCCCCCTGGCCTGGTTCAAGGCCGGCAAGGGCAAGCCCGCGCGGCTGGCCATTTACGCCCACGGCGGGCTGAACGCCGAGCAGGAATCCATCCAGCGCATCCGCGTGCTGGCGCCCTATTTCCTCGCCAACGGCATCTACCCGCTGTTCTTCACCTGGAAGACCGGGCCGGGCGAGACGCTGAAGGACATCCTCGAAGACCTCAAGCACCGCGTCATCAGCGGCGACGACCGCAGCGAAGGCTGGCTGGACCGCCTGCGCGAAGCTGCCGCCGAGGCCAAAGACCGCGCCATCGAGGCCGTGGGCCGCCAGTTCGCGCGCGGCATCTGGAGCGAAATGCGCGAGAACGCCGAGGGCGGCGCCATCAGCGGCCACGTGCTCGACCTGGCCGCGCTCATGCTGCGAGAACTGCGCGGCGCGTTGACCGACGACGGCCGCGAGCTGGAAATCCACCTCATCGGCCACTCGGCCGGCTCCATCCTGCTGGGCCATCTGCTGGATCGCCTCGGCGGGCCCGACCCGCTGCGCATCGCCTCATGCGAACTGCACGCCGCCGCCTGCTCCAGCGGCTTCGCCGTGCAGCACTACGGCGCCGCCGACCAGGCCGGCGTGCTGCCGCTGGACCGGCTCTGGCTCAATGTGCTGAGCGACGCCAACGAACGCGCCGACGGCCTGCCCTCGGCCGAGCGCGACATCTACGGCAAGTCCCTGCTCTACCTCGTCTCCCGCGCGCTGGACGACGTGCGCAAGCAGCCCCTGCTCGGCATGGAACGCGCCCTCGTGCCGCCCGAGGCTGCCTGGGCCGAGGAGCAATGGCTCCTGCCGCCCGGCCAGGCCCGCAACCCCGACGTCGCGGCCTGGCTCAAGCTCTGGCCCGGCGGCGAGCTGCTGCGGCGGGTGACGGCGCCCAAGGTCCGCACCACCAAGACCGGCGACCAGATCGCCGCCAGCCACGGCAGCTTCGACAACAACATCGAGCTGATGAGCGCGACGCTGGAGCGCCTCCGCGGCGGCGCCCTGGTGGCGCCGATGGAATGGCTGGATTACTGACAATGGCGGCCATGAAATACCTGCACACCATGGTCCGCGTCCACGACCTCGACGCCTCGCTGAAGTTCTACCGCGACGCCCTCGGCCTCGTCGAAGTCAAGCGCTCCGAACACGAGGCCGGCCGCTTCACGCTGGTCTACCTGGCCGCGCCGGGCAACGAGAGCGCGCAGATCGAGCTGACCTACAACTGGCCGGACGCCGCCGGCAATGCCGAGGCCTACACCGGCGGCCGCAACTTCGGCCACGTCGCCTACGCGGTGGACGACATCTATGCCGCCTGCCAGAAGCTGGCCGACCACGGCGTGACGATCAACCGCCCGCCCCGCGACGGCCGCATGGCCTTCGTCCGCTCGCCGGACGGCATCTCCGTCGAACTGCTGCAAGCCGGCCCGGCACTGGCGCCGGCCGAGCCCTGGGTGTCCATGCCCAATACCGGCAGCTGGTGACGCGGCCAGCCCCCCGTCACAGCCGGTGCGACCTGTCCCCGCGCTCGAAGCCGAGCGCGTCGAAGGCGCCGGCCAGCGGCGCGAAGCCGATCACCTTGAACAGCTCGCCCATCTCGTGCTCGGCGAGCAGGCGGTGGGCCATCGCGCGCTCCACCAGCGTCGCGCCGGCCAGCAGGTCGGCGATGCCGCAGTTCAGCAGGAAGTTGGCCTGGGTCGTGTAGCCCAGCACGACGAGGCCGGCGTCCTGGCCCGCGAGCGCGATGCCCGTGAAGTTGACGTGGGCCGTGATGTCCTTGTCGCCCACGGCCACCAGCGGGTCCGCGTCGGCCTGGTGGGCCTGGTGGCACATCAGCGTGCCGCCGTGGCGTTGCGGGTGGTAGTACTCGGCCTCGGGGAAGCCGTAGTCGAGGAAGAAGGCCGCGCCGCGCTTCAGGCGGCGCGCCAGCGTGGCGACGAAGGCTTCGGCCTGGGGGTGGACTTCGGTGACGGTGCCGGGGGCGACGCCTGTCTCCAGCGGCGGGCGCAGCGTCGTGTCGCGGTCGGCGAACGCGAAGCCCGCGCCGGCCGTGACGACGCCGCGCTCGCGCCAGACCCGGCCGTCGAAGGCGAGGAGCTGCACGGGCATCGCGTCCAGCACCTCGTTGCCGACGACGACGGCTTCCAGCGTCTGGGGCAATGCGTCCAGCCATTCGACGCGGTCGGCCCAGTGCGCGAGCCGTTCGCGCTGGCGCTCGCGCAGCTCGGCGGACAGCTCGACGATGCGGTAGCGCGCCAGGCCGGCGCCCAAGCGCTCCAGTTCGGCGATGAGCTGGGCCGCCAGCGCGCCCGAGCCGGCGCCGAACTCGACCACCTCGCGGCAGCCGCTGGCGTCCATGGCCTGGGCGAGTTGGCGCGCGAGCGCGCGGCCGAACAGCGGCGACATCTCGGGCGCGGTGACGAAGTCCGAGCCCTCGGCGGGCATGCGGCCGAACTTGCGCCGGCCGCCGGCGTAGTAGCCCAGGCCGGGCGCGTAGAGCGCCAGGTTCATGAAGCGGTCGAAGGGCAGCCAGCCGCCGGCCGCGGCGATCTCGGCGTGGATGCGGTCGGCGAGGCCCATCACGCCCTCACCGCGCCCGGACCCAGGCCTCGAACTCCGCCGCCGGCATCGGCGTGCCGACCAGTTCGCCCTGCAGTTGCTGGCAGCCCCAGCCGGCCAGCAACTGCCACTGGGCCGCGTTGCGCACGCCCTCGGCGGTGACGCCGAGGCCCAGGCCGACGGCCATCTGCACGATGGCGCGGGTGATGGCCTGGGCGCCCACGTCATCGGGCAGGCGGGCGACGAAGCTCTGGTCGATCTTGAGTTTGTCCAGCGGCAGTTCGGTCAGATGGGCCAGCGAGGTGTAGCCGGTGCCGAAGTCATCGACGGAGACCGTGAGGCCGAGCGCGCGCAACTGGGTCAGCGTGGCGGGCGCGTGTTCGATGTCGTCGATCAGCATGCGCTCGGTCAGCTCCAGCTCCAGCCATTGGCCCTGGGCGCCGGCCTCGGCGAGCACGCGCTTGACCGTCTCGGCAAAGCCTTCGAGGAAGAACTGCATGCTGGAAAGGTTGACGGCGATGCGCACCGACCCGTGGCCCGGCGGCACAAAGCCCGTCAGGCCCTGCTCGCGCCAGCGCCGCGCGGTGGCGGCGGCCTCGCGCAGCACCCACTCGCCCAGGGCGAGCATCAGCCGGTGGCGCTCGGCGACGGAGATGAAGGCGTCCGGCGACAGCAGGCCGCGCTGCGGGTGGCGCCAGCGCAGCAGGGCCTCGGCGCCGCTGAGCTGGCCCGTCGCCGCCTCGACCTGGGGCTGGAAGAACAGCTCGAACTCGTTGCGCGTCAGGCCCTGGGCGAGTTCGGCTTCCAGCACGAGGTCGGCATAGGCCGTCTCGGCCAGCACGGGCTCGAAGAATTGATAGGTCGCGCGGCCCCGGGCCTTGGCGCGGTACATGGCGGTGTCGGCGTGCTGGATGAGTTCGTCGGCCTGGCGGCCGTCGTCGGGATAGACGGCCACGCCGATGGACGGCGTGACGGACAGCGGGCGGCCGTCGGCCTTGACCGGCACCTCGACGACGGAGAGCAGCGCGTCCAGCACCACCTTGATGTCGGCGCGGCTGCCCAGGTCGGCCAGCAGCACGACGAATTCGTCGCCGCCGAAGCGGCCGACGAGGTCGCTGGCGCGCAGCGCGCCCACCAGGCGCTCGGAGACGGTCATCAGCACCTGGTCGCCTTCGAGGTGGCCCAGCGAGTCGTTGACGCGCTTGAAGTTGTCCAGGTCGATGAAGAGCAGGGCCAGCATCTCGCCCTGGCGCTCGGCGCGGCGCAGCGCCAGGGCCATGCGCTCCATGAAGGCGGCGCGGTTGAGCAGGCCGGTGAGCCCGTCGTGGTGGGCCAGATGCTGGATGCGGGCCTCGCTGGCGAGGCGGTCGCGGATGTCGCGCACGACGGCCATGCGCAGCATCTCGCCGTCGCGCTCGACGGTGCGCATGATGAGCTCGACCGGGATGCGCGTGCTGTCGCGGTGCTTGATGGCCGTCTCGTAACGCAGCTCGCGGGCCTGCTGCATGACCTCGCGCACCTTGGGCAGTTCGTCGTCGGCGACGTAGGACAGCACGTGCTGGCCGATCAGCGCCTCGGCAGGCCAGCCCGTCAGCGTGCACAGCGGCGGGTTCACGTCCGTCATGCGGCCGTCACGGTGGAACAGGATGCCCTCGACCGAGGCCTGCATGAATTTGTCCAGCCGCGCCTCGGACTCGCGCAGCCGCCGCTCGACCAGGCGATGCTTGGTGATGTCGTTGATGAGCACGCAGCTGGCGACGGGGGCGCCGTCCTCGCCGAGCTGGGGGATCAGGTGCACCTCGATCCAGCGCCGCCGGCCCTCGGCGTCGGGCAGCTCGCGCTCGTAGCTGACGGCGACGCGCCCGGACAGCACGCGGTCGATCGCCGGCTGGATCAGCGCCACGGCCTCGGCGCCGATGATCTCGCCGAAGGTCTTGCCGACGATGCCCTGCTCCGTCTGGCCGAAGGCCTCGGCATAGCTGCGGTTGGCGAACAGGCAGCGGTCGGTGCGGGCGTCGTAGAGGGCGATCCAGGCGGGCAGGTAGTCGGCCAGCAGCCGGAAGCACGCCGCGTCGTCGGTGGTGGTGGCAGCGGTGGTCATGGCGTGGCGGTGCGGCGGGCCAGGCACAGATCGTCCCAGGCGCCGGCCTTGTCGGCGGGCGAGCGCAGCAGATAGGCCGGATGGAAGGTGACCACCAGGGGCAGGCCGCGCCACTGGTGCGCCCGACCGCGCAGCCGGCCCAGCGGCTCGGCCAGCCCGGTGAGGCGGCGTGCGGCGCGCTCGCCCATCGCCAGCACGAGGCGCGGTCGCAGCAGCTCGGCCTGCCGCGCCAGCACGGCCGCGCAGGCGTCCAGCTCGGCGGGCTGGGGCGCGCGGCCGCGCGGCGGCCGACACTTGACGAGGGGCGTCACGAAGGCCGTGGCGGCATCACCCGTGCGGCGCTGGTCGGCGGCCAGCAGCATGCGGTCGAGCAGGCGGCCGGCATCCCCGCCGAGGGCCTCGCCGCTGGCGTCGTCGGCCTCGTCGGGCGGGTCGGTGACGAGCAGCCAGGGCGCCTGCACCGGCGCGCCGTTGCCGAACACCGCATGGCGCCGCTGCTCGCACAGGCCGCAGGCGCGGCAGCCGGACACGGCCTCGCGCAGCGCGGGCAGGTCGAGGCCGGCGAAATGGGATGGCGCGGCCGGGGGCGCAGAAACAGCCACCCGCACGACGGCCGGCGGCGGCGCGGCGACGACGATGGGCTCGGGTTCCGGCTGCGGTTCCGGTTGGACGACGGGCCCGGCCGGCAGCCGGTAGCCCATCTCGGCCAGCATCGCCCGTTGGCGCTCGTCCCAAGTCATGTGCCCGCCACCCTCAGACTCATCAGCACCGCATCCTCGCGCGGCCCCTGGAGCACCGGGTAATAGGCGCGGCGGCGGCCGACCTCGGCGAAGCCGTAGCGGCGGTAGACCGCGCGCGCGCGCTCGTTGCCGACGCGCACTTCCAGCCACAACTGCGGCAGCGCGCGGCGGCGGCATTCGGCGACGAGGCGGTCCAGCATCACGACGGCCAGCCCTCTCCCCTGCCAGGCCGGCGCGACGGTGATGTTGAGCAGGTGCATCTCGTCCACGCCCGGCATGGCCAGCCAGTAGCCGAGCAGCGCGGCGCGAGAACCGGGGCCGGATGCGCGCAACACCTCGGCCGGGTAGGCGGCGGCCAGCGAATCGACGAAATTGCCATGCGTCCACGGCACCGGATAGGCCTGGCGCTCGGCGGCGGTGACCTCGGTCAGGTCGGGCACCCGCATCGCCGCGGCCTCGAAGGGCGGCAGGCCCGGCTGCAGGACGGCGTTCACGCCCGCTGCTCCCGTTCGGCGGTCGTCAGCGCCACCTTGTCTCGCACATAGAGGGGCAGCGCCTCGGCGGCATCGCGCATCTCGCCGCGCTGCCAGGCCGCCATGGCGAGCCTGGCCAGGGCGGCGGCGCGGGAGCGGGCCTCGGGCCAGGCATTCGGCCGCGCGCCCAGCGCCTCGGCATATGCCGTCAGCGCGCTGCCGGCCGCGGCGGCCGGCTGGCCCCAGTGGGCGGCCAGCGCCTCGGGCTTGTAGAGCGCGGGCGCCTCGACCACGGCCCAGGCGCCATCGACGAAGCGGTAATGCGCCGCGTAGACCTCGCCGATGCGCGCGTCCATCGCCACCCAGACGTCGTCGCCCGCGCCCTGGGCGCGCGCGTCCTCGGCGACCAGCATCAGGCTGTCGATGGCCAACACGGGCTTGCCCAGGCCGAAGGCCAGGCCCTGCGCCACCGCGCAGGCCGTGCGCAGGCCGGTGAAGGCGCCGGGGCCCTGGCCGAAGGCGATGGCGTCCAGCCCCGCCATGTGCAGGCCCGCGTCGGCCAGCAGGGCCCGCACCTCGGGCAGCAGGCGGGCCGAGGCCTGGGCGCCGCCTGCGGCCTCGAAGACCCGGGTCCGCTCCGGCGTCAGCAGGGCCAGGGCCATCGTGTCGGTGGAGCTGTCGAGGGCCAGGAGAACGGGCATCGGGGCAGTTTACCGTCGGGGTCATTGGCGACCCGGGGGCGCTCACTCCCGGTAATAGACCATCTGATGCGTGCTGGCGAGCAACTGGCCGTCGTCGCTCCAGACCTCGGCGCTCTGGTCGAAATAGCCGTGGCGGAAGTTCAGCGCGCGGGCGCTGCCGAGCAGGTGGCGCGCGCCCTGGGCGGCGAGCAGCGCGGCGTCGGCGTGGAAATAGCTGGTCAGCGTCACCGTGCCGATGGGGGCGGGCCGGCCGCGGCGGATGTAGAGGCGCGGGTAGAAGCAGTCGCACAGCGCGGCCAGCGCGGCGAAGTCGAGCGGGCGCGGCGGCTCGTCGCGCACCCACAGGCGGGTCAGCGAGTGCTCGCGCGGGGCGCCGCCGAAGGCCGGTTCCTCGCCGGGCATGAAGCGCATGTCGTAGCGGCGCGTCCAGGTCGGCAGGCCGGCCGTGGGTGCGCGGGGCAGCGCGGCGGCGGTGGGCAGGCCGGCGGGAAAGACGGCCTCGGGCGCGCCCCAGGTCTCGCGCCGCGCGGCGAACACGGCAGTGCCGGTCACGGCCACCTCACCGCCCTGGCTCAACGCCAGCGCCCAGTGCTGGGTGGAGCGGTTGGTGCGTGCGGGCCGCGCCTCGATCTCGAAGTCGCCGTCCGCCAGCGGCGCGGCGAAGTTGACGGTCAGCGCGATCGGCTCGCCCAGGCGCTCGGGGTGCTGCAGCGCCGCATTCAGCAGCACGGCGGCCGTGATGCCGCCGTAAGGGCCGACCATATTGGCCCAGGCCGGGTGCGTGGCCCCGGCAAAGCGGTGGCCGCCCAGGGGCGTGAGGCGAAGGGCGGTGTCGAATTCGTGCGTCATCGGGGTCATGGCCGCGCATTCTGGGCGGGGCCGCGCGGGCAGGCTGTCGCCTCGACGACGGGGCCGCCATTCATGCGCCCCAGACCGCCATTCGCCCGGCCGCCGCTGCGGCGGCGGGGTGGCGCGGCCATCATGGCGGCATGAACCTCCAACGCACCGTCCGCGAGCACCGCGGCTTCCTCATCTTCCTGTTCAGCTTCGCGCTGCTGCGCACCGCCGTCGCGGACTGGAACCCCATCCCCTCGGGCTCGATGCGGCCGACGCTGCTGGAAGGCGACGTGGTGCTCGTCAACCGGCTGGCCTACGACCTCAAGCTGCCGCTGACCGACCTCGTGCTGCTGCCCATCGCCGAGCCGCAGCGCGGCGACGTCGTCACGCTGAGTTCGCCGGCCACGGGCACGCGCCTCATCAAGCGCATCGTCGGCCTGCCCGGCGACCGCGTGGCGATGCGCGCCGGCGTGCTGCTGCTGAACGGCGCGCCGGCCGCCTACCGCGACGCGCAGGTCGGGGGCGGGGCGCTCCGCGCCATCGAGCGCCTGGACGGCCGCGAGCACGCGGTGCAGTTCCTGCCGACGCCGCGGGCGCGGCGCGACTTCGCCGAGACGACCGTGCCGGCCGGCGAATACTTCCTGCTCGGCGACAACCGCGACAACAGCGAGGACTCGCGCTTCATCGGCACGGTGCCGCGCGCCAGGCTGATCGGCCGTGCCCACCACCTGCTGGTGTCGGCGGACTGGCTGGGCGAGGACGGCCGGCGGCTGGCGCCGCGCTGGGGGCGGTGGGGGGCGGCGATCCGCTGAGGCGCGGTGGCAGGTCGATGCCCTGCGGCGGCCCGGAAGGCCCGATGATCGGCGCGCTCAACGGCAAGAGAGCGAAGCCATGAACCCTGCAAATCCCACCGTGCTCGCGGCGGCGGCGGCCTTCGTCACCGCAGGCGCGGTGTCCTGGGCCACGCCGGACGGCAATCTCGTCGTGACCCTGCTGCCGGCGCTGCTCGTCGGCCTGCTGGTCTTTGGCGTCGCCACGCGGCTTCGCCGCCGGGCGCAGGCCCTCACTCCTCCCAGCGGAAGCGCCACACCGCCACCGCCGCGAACACCGCGCTGAAGCCCAGCATCACGGCGCAGGGCAGCAGAGCCGCGGCGAAGGGCTGGCCGCGCCAGGTCATCGCGTCCAGCGCATCGACGGCCCAGCGCGTTGGCACCGCGAGCGATGCCGTCTGCAGCCATTCCGGGAAGATGAAGGCCGGCACCCAGGCGCCGCCGAGCATGACCATCAGCAGCGTGACGAGGATGGCCAGGCCGCGCGTGGCCTCGGGCGTGCGGCCGAGCGCGGCGACGAGCAGGCCGAAGCAGGCCGTCAGCAGCGAGAAGCACAGCAGCACCAGCGCGAAGCCGGCAGCGCTGCCGAGCACGCGCACGCCGAAGGCGGCGATGGCGACCGCGTAGATGACGGCGAAGACGATCAGCGAGATCAGCGCGCCGGCGACGATGCGGCTGCCGAGCAGCTGCGCGCGCGACAGCGGCGCCGCGCGCAGCCGCTTCCACAGGCCGAGGCGGCGCATCAGCAGCAGGCCCAGCGCCAGCTCGACGCCGCTCATCAGGATGAACTGCACGCCCATGCCGGCGAAGGCGTGGGCATAGCTGTTGTAGGCGACGGGCATCTGATTGGCGTCGGACTGAACGGCCTCGATCTCCTTCGTCACATAGGGCAGGGAGAGACCGCCGGACACGGACGCGGGCGCGGACGCCTCGCCGCCGCCGGCCTGCACGCGGCCGATGGCGTCGAACATGCGCACGAGGTCGTCGCGCTGCGCGGCGGGCAGCCCGGCGGCCTCGCGCGCCCGCCGCTCCTGCGCCTTCAGCCCGGCGCTGCTGAAGGTGGCGCGGCTGACCTCCTGCATCAGCGTCTGCGCGAGCAGGCCGCGTACGACGGCCAGCGCACCGGCCTGCGAAGGGTCGTAGTGCAGCGCGATCTCGGGCTTGGCGGCGGCGCCGAACAGCGCGGCCGAGGCCTGCTCGCCGAGCCCGGCCGGCAGGATGGCGAGGGCCTGCAGCTTGCCGGCACGCACCAGGGGCAGCAGCGTGGCCTCGTCGCCCGCCGTGGCCTTGAGCGCCGGCTCGGCCAGCAGCGCGGCGACGACGCGCCGCGACAGCTCGCTGCCGTCCCGATCGACGATGCCGACCGGGATGCCCGCCGTCTTGCCGGGCGAGCCGCCGAACAGGCTGCCGAAGAAGGCCGCGATCAGGATGGGCGCGACGATGCTCATCAGCACCGCGCGGCGGTTGGAGAAGTGCAGCTTGATTTCTGCGCGGACGAGGGCGATGAGGGCTTGCATGGGTCAGTCCCGCAGTTGGCGGCCGGTGAGTTGCAGGAAGACGTCTTCGAGCGTCGCGCGCGCCGAGGCGATGCCGCGCACCTTGACGCCACGCTGCGCCAGCGCGGCGAGCACCGGCGCGGCGTCACGGCCGAGGTCGTCCACGCGGATGTCCAGCCGCTGGCCGGCGCGCTGCACGCCCGGCAGGCCGGCGAGCGCCGCAGCGTCGGGCTCGCCGTCGATCTCGACGTGCAGGGTCTGCGCCGCCGGCAGCCGCGCGAAGAGCTGGGCCTGGGTGCCCTGCGCGACGACGCGGCCGTGATCGACGATGACGATGCGGTCGGCGAGGCGCTCGGCCTCTTCCATGTAGTGCGTCGTGTAGATCAGCGCCTTGCCGGCGGCCTTGAGCCGTTCCAGGTTGTCGAAGATGGCGTTGCGGCTCTGCGGATCGACGCCGGCCGTGGGCTCGTCGAGCAGGATCACGTCGGGGTCATGGATCAGCGCGCAGGCGATGTTGAGCCGCCGCTTCATGCCGCCCGAGAAGGTGGCGGGCTTGTCTTTGGCGCGGTCGCTCAGGCCCACCAGGGCCAGCACCTCGCCGGCGCGGCGCCGGATCGCGTCGGGCGCCATGCCGTAGAGGGCGCCGCAGAGTTCGAGGTTCATGCGCGCCGGCAGGTCCTCGTAGAGCGCGATGTCCTGCGGCACCAGGCCGATGCGGCGCTTGTAGCCGGCCTCGTCGCTGGCGAGGCTGACGCCGCCGGACAGCGCCACGCCGCCGGCGTCGGGCCGCGTCAGGCCGCAGAGCATGCCCACCGTCGTGGACTTGCCCGCGCCGTTCGGCCCCAGCAGCCCCAGCACCTCGCCGGGGCGCAGCGCGAGGCTCACCTCATGGACCGCCACCCGGTCTCCATAGGCCTTGCGCAGGCCCTGGGCCACCAGCACTTCGTTCGTCATGCCGCCATCTCCTGGATCGAATGGCGGGGATGCTAGGGCGGTGCCCGGCGCGCGCGGGCGGGCTTGCGACGAATGGCGAGCCGGGCGGGTGAATCGACAGATCAGGCCAGCGCGCGGCCGATCAGGATCTTCTGCACCTCGCTCGTGCCCTCGTAGATCTGCGTGACCCGCACGTCGCGGTAGATGCGCTCGACGGGGAAGTCGCTGAGATAGCCGTAGCCGCCGTGGATCTGGATGGCCTGCGAGCAGACGCGCTCGGCCATCTCGCTGGCGAAGAGCTTGGCCATGGCCGCCTCTTTCAGGCAGGGCCGGCCGGCGTCCTTGAGTGCGGCGGCATGCCAGATCAACTGCCGCGCGGCCTCGATCTGCGTCGCCATGTCGGCCAGTTGGAACTGCAGGGCCTGGTGGTTGAAGATGGGCTGGCCGAAGGTGACGCGCTCCTTGCTGTAGCGCAGCGCCGCCTCGAACGCCGCGCGCGCCATGCCGACCGATTGCGACGCGATGCCGATGCGCCCGCCTTCCAGGCCCGACAGCGCGATCCGCAGGCCCTGGCCCTCGTCGCCGAGGCGGTTGGCGGCGGGCACGCGGCAGTTCTCGAAGACGATCTGCGCCGTGTCGCTGCTGTGCTGGCCCATCTTTTCCTCGATGCGCGCGACGACGTAGCCGGGCGTATTCGTCGGCACGACGAAGGCGCTGATGCCCTTCTTGCCGGCCGCCTTGTCGGTCACGGCCATGACGATGGCCACGTCGCCGTGCTTGCCGCTGGTGATGAACTGCTTGACGCCGTTGAGCACATAGTCGTCGCCATCGCGCGTGGCGGTCGTGCGCAGCCCGCCCGCCTCGGAACCGACGTGGGGCTCGGTCAGGCAGAAGGCGCCGAGCATGTCGCCGCGCGCCAGGGGCTTGAGGAAGCGCTGCTTCTGCTCGTCGTTGGCGAAGGCCATCAGGATCGAGCAGACCGGGCAGTTGTTGACGCTGACCACCGTGCTCGTGCCGCCGTCGCCGGCCGCGATCTCCTCCAGGATGACGGAGAGCGCCAGGTAGTCCAGCCCCGCGCCGTCCCACTCGGCCGGCACGGCGACGCCATAGCAGCCCAGCGCGGCGAGGCCCTTGAGCTGCGCGGCGGGGAAGTGATGGGCCTTGTCCCAGGCGGCGGCATGGGGGGCGATCTCGGCCTGGACATAGGCGCGGATGGCGTCCTGGACGGCGAGGTGGTCGTCGCTCAACAGCATGTGGTTTCCTTGTGTGTCGGGCGGGCTACCAGTCCAGCCGCCGCCCGTCGTAATTGAAGAAGCCGCCCGTCTCCGCCGGCTTCACGCTGGCGAGCACGGTGCGCATGCCGGCGACGCTGGTCGCCGGGTCGAGGTCGGCGTCGCCGCCGCCCATGTCGGTGCGTACCCAGCCGGGGTGGAAGCTGACGACGGTGGCCCGGCCAGCGAGCGCGAGCGAGGCGTCCTTCATCACCGAGTTCAGCGCGGCCTTGGACGCGCGGTAGAGCCAGCCGCTGGTGCTGCTGCGCAGGCCGATGGAGCCCATGCGCGACGAGAGCAAGGCCAGGCGCGCACCCGGCGCCAGCGCCTCGGCGATCTGCGGCAGCACCCGCATCGCGCCGAGGACATTGGTGTGCATGACGGCATCGAAGTCCGCCCCGGTGGGCGCTTCCAGCGCGGCGGCGCGCGGGCCGAACACGCCGGCGTTGAGGACGGCCACGTCGAAGCGCTCGCCGTCGATCTGCCACGCCAGGCCGGAGACGCTGGCGGCGTGGGTCACGTCGAGCTTCAGCGGCCTGCCGCCGAGTTCGCCGATGCGCGCCAGCCCCGCGTCGCTCCGCGCCGTCGCCGTGACGCGCGCGCCGGCGGCGCGGTACTGGCGCACGAACTCCAGCCCCAGGCCGCGCGAGGCGCCGATGACGAGGACGTTCACCGGCCTTACAGCATTTCGACGGCCAGCGCGGTCGCCTCGCCGCCGCCGATGCACAGCGAGGCCAGGCCGCGCTTCAGGCCGCGCTTCCTCAGCGCGCCCAGCAGCGTGACGACGATGCGCGCGCCGCTGGCGCCGATCGGGTGGCCCAGCGCGACGGCGCCGCCATGGACGTTGACGATCTCGTGCGGCAGCTTGAACTCGGCCATCGCCGCCATCGTCACGGCCGCGAAGGCCTCGTTGACTTCCCACAGGTCCACGTCGCCGGCCTGCCAGCCGGCCTTGGCCAGCGCCTTCTGGATGGCGCCGGCCGGCGCGGTGCTGAACCACTCGGGCGCCTGCGCATGCACGGCATGGCTGGCGATGCGGGCGATGGGGCTGAGGCCGCGCGCCTTCGCCGTGCTCGCGCGCATCAGCACCAGGGCGGCGGCGCCGTCGGAGATGCTGGACGAGGTGGCGGCGGTGATCGCGCCGTCCTTCTTGAACGCGGGCTTGAGCGAGGGGATCTTGTCGAGCTTGGCCTTGAAGGGCTGTTCGTCGAACTTGACGACGGTATCGCCCTTGGGGCTGCTCAACGTCACCGGCGCCATCTCCCACGCGAAGCTGCCGTCCTCGTTCGCCGCCTTGGCACGCTGCGTGGAGGTGATGGCAAACTGGTCCATCGCCTCGCGCGCGAAGCCGTATTTGCCGACGCACTGCTCGGCGAACACGCCCATGGCCTTGCCGCGCTCGTAGGCGTCTTCCAGGCCGTCCAGCGCCATGTGGTCGTAGACGGCGCTGGCGCCGTACTTGATGCCCTTGCGGGCGAACATCAGGTGGGGCGCATTGGTCATGCTCTCCATGCCGCCGGCCACCATCACCTCGGCGCTGCCGGCCGCGAGCATGTCGTGGGCGAACATCATCGTGCGCATGCCGGAGCCGCACATCTTGCTCAGGGTCACGGCGCCGGCCGAGTCCGGCAGGCCGGCGCGGCGCACGGCCTGGCGGGCGGGCGCCTGGCCCTGGCCGGCCATCAGGCAGTTGCCCATCAGCACTTCGTCGATGGCGTCGCCGGGCACGCCCGCGCGTTCGACGGCGGCCTTGATGGCGATGGCGCCCAGCTCCCAGCCCGCGAGGCCGGCGAAATCCCCGAGCAGGCCGCCGATGGGGGTACGGGCGGCGGAGACGATGACGATGGGGTCGGACATGGCTTGTACTCCGGTGTAACTCGAAGCCGCCATTGTGGCGCGGTGCTCAGCGCGCGCCGGCCGGCACCCGCCCGCAGTCGGCCGGGCGCACCTCGGGCTCCTGGCGGCGCACGGCGCGGCAGAAGGCGTTCCAGAACGCCCGCGTCCAGGCCGGGTGGCGGTCGGCGAAGGCGGGCGCGGCCGGCATGAAGAAGGGCAGTTGCGCCACGGCGGGCGACCACTCGCTCAACTGCCCGAGCTGGGCCGGCGTCAGCGCCTCGCGCGAGGCCAGCAACAGGTCGAAGCGCTGCGCCAGCAGCATGTGGATGCCGTTGTCGAAATGGCCCAGGGGCACCAGCGTCCAGCCGCGCTCGCGGGCCAGCCCTTCCTGCACCGAGCCGGGGATGACGCCGACGCGCGTGCCGGGCGGCAGCCGGCGGCCGTCGAAGCCGGGGGCGGGCCGGCTGCCTGCCGGGCCGAACAGCGCCACGTGGCCGAAGGCGGGCGCCCAGGCGGCATCGAGCCGGCCCTGGGCGTCGAGCGGGAAGCGCAGCGTCTGCCGGCGCTCGGCCGTGGCGGCGTAGAGCAGGCCGAAGTCCAGCTGCCCCTGCACCAGCCCGGCCTGGATGCGGCGCGAGGGCTGGCGCAGCAGCTCGGCCGGGCAGCCCAGCCGGCCCAGGGCCTCGCGCACCGCCATGACCTGCCAGCCGGGCGGGTCGGCGAAGTCGCTGCCCCGGCCCATCAGGCCGGGCGGCGAGGGCGCGTCGGCAAAGGCGATGCGCAGCGGCTGCGGGCAGCCCGCCGCTGCAGCCGCAACGGCCCGCAGGCTGCACAGCACGAGAAGCAGGGCGGCGAGGCGGCGCATGGCCGCCTTGTAGCACCGTTCAGCGCCAGAGCCGGTGGCCCAGAAGGCCCGTCGTTCAGGATGCGGCGGTGCAGCGCGGCCAGGGCCTGGGCCCGGTCGGCATAGCGCCTGGGCGTCACGCTGCGGCCCGAGGGCGGGCCGCGGCTCAGGCGGGCTTGTAGAACGCCTCGACCTGACCCTTCAACTTGATGCACAGCGGCCGGCCCTTGCGGTCCAGCGTCTTGCCGGCGGGCACCTTGATCCAGCCCTCGCTGATGCAGTATTCCTCGACGTCGTGACGCTCCTTGCCGTTGAAGCGGATGCCGATCTCGTGCTCGAAGACGGCGGCGACGTGGTGGGGGCTGCGCGGATCGACGCTGAGGTGGTCGGGAAGCTCGGGCTTGGCGGGGCGGGTGTCGGTCATGGTGGACGGTCGGAAAGGAGCAGCGCGCGATTGTCGTCGCACGCCGGGTTAACCCGGCATGGCGAGCGGCACCCCAGCCCCGGGCGGCGACACTGCGCGGCGACCCCCTTCAGGAGAGCCCATGTTGAAGACCACCCGCCGTGCCGCGCTGGGCGCGCTCGCCGCCGCCAGCCTCGCACTCGCCGGCGCCCCGGCAGGCGCCGCCCCGGCGCCCGACCGCTGGCAGATCCCCGTCCACACCAAGCAACTCGCCAACGGCCTGACCGTCGTCGTCTCGCCCGACGCCAGCAGCCCGACCGTGGGCATCAGCGTCGTCTACAAGGTCGGCATGCGGCTGGAGCCGAAGAACCGCACCGGCTTCGCCCACCTCTTCGAGCACCTGATGTTCCAGGGCACGCCCAAGGCGCCCAAGGGCGTGTTCGACAAGGTCATCACCTCGGGCGGCGGCAACAACAACGGCTCCACGCGCCCCGACTTCACCAACTACATCGAGACGGCGCCCTCGTCGGCGCTGGAATCCATGCTGTGGCTGGAGGCCGACCGCATGCGGACCCTGGACTTCAACCCCGCGACGCTGAAGAACCAGCAGGACGTGGTGAAAGAGGAAATCCGCGTCAACGTGCAGAACCAGCCCTATGGCGGCTTCATGTGGCTGGACATCTCGGCCCTGGCCTTCGACAAATGGGAGAACGCCCACGACGGCTACGGCAGCTTCGTGGACCTGGAGAACGCCAACCTGGACGACGTGCGCGCCTTCCACCGCGATTTCTACGGCCCCAACAACGCCGTGCTGTCCATCGCCGGCGACGTGACGCCGGCCCAGGGCTTCGCGCTGGCGGAGAAGTATTTCGGCAAGATCGCCGCCCGCCCCACGCCCAAGCCCAGCGACTTCAGCGAAGGCCTCAACACCAAGGAGCGCCGCCTGACCCAGCCCGACAAGCTGGCCCAGGTGCCCGCCATCGCCGCCGCCTGGAAGCTGCCCGGCCGCGCCAGCGCCGACCAGGCCCCCTTCGCCGTGCTCGGCCAGTTGCTGGCCGGCGGCGATGCCTCGCGGCTCTACCAGGGTCTCGTCAAGGGGCGCGAACTGGCGCTCAACCTCGACTCGCTCTACGGCCTGACCAGCATCTGGGAATACGACGGCCCCAGCCTGTTCACCGTCTTCGCGCTCTACAAGCCGACGACGGACGCCGACGCCCTGCTCGCGGCGATGGACGAGGAGATCGCCCGCATCGTCAAGGACGGCGTCTCCGACGCCGAACTGAAGCACCTCAAGACCGCGCTGCTGGCCGACTGGTACAACGACCTGGAAATGTTCCTGCGCCGCGCCGACCGCCTCGCCAAGCTGCAGGCGCTGTGGGGCGACGCCCGCGTCGTCAACCAGGTGCCGGGCTGGATCGACGCCGTGACCTCGGCCGACGTGCAGCGCGTGGCCGCCGCCTACCTCACCCGCGCCAACCGCTCGGTCATCGACCGCAAGCCCGCCGCGATGCTCGCGGCCCCGGCCGCCCCGGCCGCACCGGCTGCCCCGGCAGCTTCCCAGCCCTGACGCCGAAGGACCGATGACGATGAACACCACCGCCCACCCCACCTTCCGCCTCGCCCTGCTCGCCGCCGCCCTGCTCGCCGGCGCCGCCCAGGCCGCCAGCGTCACCCTGCCCAAGGAGCTGCCGCCCTTCGGCCAGGACAAGCCCCTGGCCGTGCCCCACATCACGCAGCAGACCCTGCCCAACGGCCTGCAGGTCTGGGTCGTGCCGCGCAGCGGCATCCCGCGCGTGGACTTCGTGCTCGCCGTGCGCGGCGCCGGCTTCGGCGCCGACGCGGCGGACGCGCCCGGCCGCGCCAAGCTGCTGGCCGGCCTGCTGAGCGGCGGCACCGCCACGCGCAGTTCCCGGCAGATCGCCGAGGCCGCCCAGGCCATGGGCGGCGCCGTGGGCGCCGGCGCCAGCAACGACGGCATCAGCCTGACGGCCCACGCGCTGGCCTCGCACGCGGGCGAGATGGCCGCCCTGCTGGCCGACGTGGCCCGCCGGCCCGCCTTCCCCGACGCCGAGGTGCAGCTCGCCCGGACCAATGCGCTGCAAGGCCTCAAGGCCAGCAGCACGCAGCCAGGGTTCCGCGCCGCCAGGGCGCTGGACGGCGCCATCTACGGCAGCCACGCCTACGGCCGCACGCAGGAGACCGAGGCCGCGCTCCAGGGCGCCACGGCCGAGGGCCTGCGCGCCGAGCATGCGCGCCGCTTCCGGCCCGACCGGGCGCTGCTCGTCGTCACCGGCCGCATCGCTGCGGCCGACGCGATGAAGCTGGCCCGCGAAGCCTTCGGCGACTGGCAGGCCAGCGGCGACGCGCCGGCCGAACTCGGCGCCCCGCCCGCCACCATGCCCGTGCAGCATCTGCTGCTGGAGCGCCCGGGCAGCGTGCAGGCCACGCTGCGCCTGGGCCGCCCCGGCATGGCCGCCAGCGGCGCGGAGCAGGTGGCGCTGCGCCTGACGGGCACCATCCTCGGCACCGGTTTCTCCAGCCGCATCAACCAGAACCTGCGCGAGGAGAAGGGCTACACCTACGGCGCCCGCGCCGGTGCGGTGTCGTCCCGCGTCGGCGGCGCCATCACCGGCGGCGCCGACGTGCGCAACGAGGTGACGGGCGCGTCCATCGCCGAATACGTCGCCGAATACCGCCGCATCGGCGCCGAGCCGGTGCCAGAGGCCGAGATGGCGATGCACAAGCGCTATATGGCCGGCAGCTACCTCGTCAGCACGCAGCTGCAGGGCTCGGTGGCGCGGCAGCTGGCGGGCAACTGGCTGGTGGGCCTGCCGGCGGACTTCCTCGGCAAGTTCGTGCCGGCGCTGCAGAAGGTCACGGCGGCCGAGGTGCAGGCCATGGGCAGGAAATACTTCGACCCCGGCGAGCAGAGCTGGGTCGTCGTCGGCGACCCGGACAAGATCGGCGAGCAGTTGAAGGCCTTCGGGGAGTTCAAGGTCTACAAGCCCTGACGCGCCGCGGCGGCCGCGAGCCGCCATGAAGCAGCCGCGCACGCGCGAGCGACCGAGCAGGAAGGGGCGCCTCGATGAGGCCGTCGATGATGCGGCCGATGTCGCAGGCGCGCGGGTTGGCGCGCGCTGGATCGGGAGTGGGCCTCAGCCGTGGCGCGCCTTGACGCCCGCCAGCGCGCTGCGGTAGGCCGGGTCCACGTCCTGCGGGCTGGCGGCCGTCAGCGCCAGGTCTTCCAGCAGGCCGTTGTGCAGGCCGTAAACCCAGCCGTGGACGACGACTTCCTGGCCGCGCGCCCAGGCGTCCTGTACCACCGTGGTGTGGCAGGCATTGCGCGCCTGCTCCAGCACATTGAGTTCGCACAGCGCGTCGGCGCGGCGCGCCTCGGGCAGCGTGTCCAGCCAGTCCTGGTGCATGTGGCGCACGTCCTGCACGTGGCGGATCCAGTTGTCGGTCAGGCCGATGCGCAGGCCGTACAGCGCCGCGCGCACGCCGCCGCAGCCGCTGTGGCCGACGACGATGATGTGGCGCACCTTGAGCTGGTCCACCGCGAACTGCATGACGGACAGGCAGTTCAGGTCCGAGTGCACGACGACGTTGGCGACGTTGCGGTGCACGAACAGCTCGCCCGGCAGCAGGTTGACGAGTTCGTTGGCCGGCACGCGGCTGTCGGCGCAGCCGATCCACAGGTACTCGGGCGTCTGCTGTTGCAGCAGCCGCGAGAAGAAGCCCGGCGCACGCGCCTCGGTGTCGGCCGCCCAGCGCCGGTTGCTGTCGAGCAGGTCTTGCAGGTTCTTGGTCGTCATGCGGTCATTGTCGCCAGCACCGGTTTCACATCGTTTCGGCAAACAGCTCGCGGCCGATCAGCATGCGGCGAATCTCCGACGTGCCCGCGCCGATCTCGTAGAGCTTGGCATCGCGCCACAGCCGGCCCAGCGGGTATTCGTTGATATAGCCGTTGCCGCCGAAGATCTGCACGCCCTCGCCGGCCATCCACGTGGCCTTCTCGGCCGTCCACAGGATGACCGAGGCGCAGTCCTTGCGGACCTGGCGCACGTGCTCGGCGCCGAGCAGGTCGAGGTTCTTGGCCACCGTGTAGGCGAACGAGCGCGCCGCCTGCAGCACGGTGTACATGTCCGCCACCTTGCCCTGGATCAGTTGGAACTCGCCGATGCTCTGGCCGAACTGGCGACGGTCGTGGATATAGGGCACGACGTTGTCCATCACGCTCTGCATCAGCCCCAACGGCCCGCCCGTCAGCACCGCGCGCTCATAGTCCAGGCCGCTCATCAGCACCCGGGCGCCGCCGTTCACCGCGCCCAGCACGTTCTCGGCCGGCACCTCGACGTTCTGGAACACCAGTTCGCCCGTGTGCGAGCCGCGCATGCCGAGCTTGTCGAGCTTCTGCGCGATGGAGAAGCCCTTCATGCCCTTTTCGATCAAAAAGGCCGTCACGCCGCGCGCGCCGAGTTCGGGTTCCGTTTTTGCGTAGACCACCAGCGTGTCCGCATCCGGCCCGTTGGTGATCCACATCTTGCTGCCGTTGAGCAGATAGACCCCGCCCTTGTCCTCGGCCTTCAGCTTCATGCTCAGCACGTCCGAGCCCGCGCCGGGCTCGCTCATCGCCAGCGCGCCGACATGCTCGCCGCTGACGAGCTTGGGCAGGTATTTGGCGCGCTGCGCGTCGTTGCCGTTGCGCCGGATCTGGTTCACGCACAGATTGCTGTGCGCGCCATAGCTCAGGCCCACCGAGGCGCTGGCGCGGCTGATCTCTTCCATGGCGATCATGTGGGCGAGGTAGCCCATGTCCGCGCCGCCGTAGGCTTCAGGCACGGTGATGCCCAGCACGCCCAGTTCGCCCATCTTGCGCCACAGGTCCATCGGGAACTGGTCGCTGCGGTCGATCTCGGCGGCGCGGGGCGCGATCTCGGCGTCGGCGAAGGCGCGCACCGCATCGCGCAGCGCGTCGATGTCGTCGCCGAGTTGGAAGTTGAGGCCGGGCAGGTTCATCGGGAAGGTCTCCTGTCCGCCCGGCCGACGCCCGCAGTACATGGCAGGCAGCAGGGCGGGCGTGTTTGATTGACGTGAACGTCAACTGTAGCAAGCGCACTCCCGCCGCCCGCCTGCTTGCCCGCCCGAGGAGCCGCCATGCTGAACCAGATGAGCGGCCGGCGAGCATCCGGCTGGGGTTAGCCCTGAAGGGGTATCTCCCACCGTGTAGACAAGGGGTCAAGCGGGAACTGCGGCGGGCCCCCATGCGCTACAAACTCAAGCGCCGGGTTCTGCCCCGCCAAATCTGCTTTCCCTGAATCCTGTGAGGTAACAAATGCGTAAAACACTTCTGGCGCTGGCCGTTGCCGGTCTGGCCACTACTTCTTCCTTCGCTGCCAGCGTTGACAAGTCGGCATCCGCGCTCGGCGGCATGTCGGCGGCACCCGCCACCGGCAACATCTCGGTCACCGCGGCCGCCAACGACATCATCGTCACCTTCAGCGGCCTGACCGCGACCGGCTTCCAGTTCTACAACCTGAATCAAGCGTTGCTGAACTCGGGCATCGACTTCACGGGCACGCTGATCGGCGTGACGATCAACGCCACGCTCGACGCCTCGACGAACTTCACCTACGCCGACGACCTGACGTTCTATGTCACGCCCACCAGCGCGCTGGCGACCGGCGGCCTGGTGCAGATCGGCGGCTTCAGCAACCTCAGCGCCTCGGAGCGCTATTCCTGGTCCACCGGCGGCAGCGACGCCCCCGGCACCCTCCTGACCGGCACGCAAATGCTGGCGACGCCGATCGAGTTCGGCAATATGGAATCCAGCCTCACCGCCTCGACCGCCGTGGCCTGGCTCGGCAACGGCTACGGTTCCAGCAGCACCTCGGGCACCTGGACGGGCTCCATCACGCTGCTGATGGCCAACCCCGTGCCGGAACCGTCCACCTGGGCGCTGTTCGCCGGTGGCGTCGGCCTGCTGGGCGTGGCTCTGCGCCGCCGCAAGGCCCAGGACGCTGCCGCCTGATCCAGGTCGGTTCGTATCAGCACAGCCGGGCAGCGATGCCCGGCTTTTTTCTGCCCGGCCCACATTCACGCTCGCGCCCACGCCCATGGTGACCCCCACTTCCACCCCGCTGCAGCCCGCCATCGAGGCCTACCGGCGCGGCGACCTGCCGCGCGCACTGGCCCTGGCGGGCGAGCAGGTGGCGCTGGCGCCTGCGGGCGACTACTCGGCCCATGCCGTGCTGTGCGAGGTGCTGCACCGCGCCGGCCGCATCGACGAGTTGGCGGACTTCCTCGACCGGGCCCCCGACTTCCAGCAAGACCCGCGCGGCCGGCTGATGCGCGCCAAGGCCGCGCGCCGCCAGGGCGACCACGCCACCGCCGAGGCCTTGCTGCGCCCGCTGCTGCTGCAAGACGACATGCCCTCGGCGCCGCTGCGGCGCATCGCCGCCTTTGAACTCGTCGCCACGCTGGCCGCGCAGGGCCGCCATGCCGAAAGCTGGGACGCCGCCGCGCAGGCGCACCGGCAGGCGGCGCGGCCCTTTGCCGTGGACGGGCTGGTGGCCGCGCTGCGCGCCACCGCCCGGGCCTCGGCCGCCGAACTCTCCAAACTGCCCCGCGCCTCGCGCCCGGCGCCCCACACCGCCTGCGTGCTGGGCCTGCCGCGCAGCGGCACCACGCTGCTGGAACAGATGCTGGACAGGCACAGCCGCATCCAGGGCGTGGGCGAGCTGCCGCTGCCCGGCCAGATGGCCGATGCGATGGCCCGCCACGGCGGCTGGCCGGCCGGCGCCATGCGCGTGCCCCGCCCCATGCTGGACGAGATGCAGCGCCAGTACCTGCAAGAGACGCGCGGCCGCCGCCAGTTGCCGGCCGAGGTGTGGACGCTGGACAAGACGGTGTTCCCGATGCTGCAGCCGCTCTTCGTTGCCGCCGTGCTGCCCGGCGCCAAGCTGCTGCGCATCCTGCGCGACCCGCGCGACAACGCCACCAGCCTGTTTCTCAACAATATGCACCCGTCCTGGGGCTGGACGGCCTCGGTCGAGGCCATCCGCCAGCTCATCGCCGCCGAGCGCGAGTTCATGCCGGTGATCCTGGACAAGCTGGGCCTGGACGTGCTGACCCTGCAGTTCGAGGCCCTGGTGGACGAGCCCGAGGCCCAGCTTCGGCGCGTGCTCGGCCACCTCGGGCTGGGCTGGGAAGACGCCTGCCTGCGGCCGCACGAGAACGACCGCCTGGTGTTCACCGCCAGCCACGAGCAGGTGCGCCGGCCGCTGAACCGCGAGGGCATCGGCCGCTGGATGCAGCACCGCGAGGTCTTCGGCCCCGAGTGGGACGCGCTGATTTGAGCCCCCCATGCAACAGGCGATGACGGTCTGGCTGACCGGCCTTTCGGGCGCCGGCAAATCGACGCTGGCGGCGGCGCTGGCCGAGCGGCTGCGCGCGGCGGGCCGGCCGCAGGCGGTGCTCGACGGCGACGTGCTGCGCGCCGGCCTGTGCCGCGACCTCGGCTTCTCCGACGCCGACCGGCGCGAGAACATCCGCCGCGTCGCCGAGGTGGCGCGGCTGATGAACGAGGCCGGCGTCACCGTGATCTGCGCGCTGATCTCGCCGCTGCGCGCCGACCGGGCGATGGCGCGCGAGGTCATCGGCGAGACGCGCTTCTTCGAGGTTCACGTGGCCGCGCCGCTGGCGGTCTGCGAGGCGCGCGACCCCAAGGGCCTCTACCGCCGCGCCCGCGCCGGGCTGATCCCGCAGTTCACCGGCATCGACTCGGCCTACGAGGAGCCGCTGGCGCCGCAGTTGCGGCTACCGACGGGGCAGCAGCCGGTCGAGGCGTCGATACGGGCGCTGCTGGACGGGTTGGGCGTTTAGGCCGCCGCCTGCTCGAAGGCGGCCTCCAGCCCGGCCGTGAACTGCGCGGCGTCCATCATCGGCGAGGCCCTCATGCGCTCGCGCAGCGTGGCGCGCAGCGCGCGCAGGCGGTCGAGGTCCTGCACGAGCCCGGCAGCGATGTCCACGAACTGCGCGGGGCTGTCGGCGGCCAGTTCGCCGAGGTCCAGCGCGTTCAGCACGCTGGCGCCCATGCGGCCGGCGTGCATCGTTCCGGCCAATGTCAGCACGGGCGTGCCCATCCAGAGGGCGTGGCAGGTGGTGGTGTGGCCGTTGAAGGGCCAGGTGTCGAGCACGACGTCCCAGTCGGCGTGGGCGCGCAGATAGTCGGCGAAGGGCTGCTGGGCCTGGAAGTCGAGGCGCGCGGGGTCGGCGCCGGCCTCGGCCACGGCGGCGGCGATCCAGGCCCGGGCCTGCGGCGCGTCGGCGCCGGGCGCCTGGATGGCGAGGCGCGAGCCGGGCACGCGGGCGAGCAGTTCGGCCCAGCAGCGCACGGTGGCGGGGCGGAGCTTGCTGAGGTTGGTCGGCACGCCGAAGGTGACGTGGCCCTGGCGTAGCGCCGGCGGCTCGGGCGGCGGCTCGGGCGCGTCGGCAAGGCCGGGATAGGTGAAGAAAGTGCGCGGCAGGCGCAACAGGCCTTCGGCATGCCAGGCTTCGGCGCCGGGCAGGTCGGCGGTGGTGTCGCCGAGTCGCCAGTCGATGGCCGTGAGGCCGGTGGTGGCGGGGTAGCCCAGCCAGGTGGCGGCGCGGCGCGCGGGGCGGTGCTGGAAGATGCCCAGCCGCGCATGGGACGTGTGGCCGCCGAGGTCGATGAGCAGGTCGATGCCGTCTGCGCGGATTTGGCGGGCAGCCTGTTCGTCGCTGAGCGGCAGCACGTCGCGCCAGTGCTCGGCGCTGGCTTGAAGGCGGCGCGTCACCTCGTCGGGCCGGGGCACGCTGGCGTAGCAGAAGACCTCGACGCGGGCCCGGTCGTGATGGGCCAGCACCGGTTCGAGGAAGGTGGCCACGGAATGCGTGGCGAAGTCGTTGGAGACGTAGCCGATGCGCAGGCGACCGGGCTGGCGCGGGGCCTCTGGTGGCGGTAGCGGCTGCACGCGGGCGCCGTGGCGAAGGGCCCAGTCGCGGTGGATGCCGAGCACCTCGGGCGGCGCGAGGTCGTCGCGGTAGAGCGAGAAGAGGCAGCGGTTGCTCGACGGATGGGTGTCGGCGGGGTCGAGGCTCTGGGCCTGCACGGCGGAGCGCTCGGCCTCGGCGAGATCGCCGAGATTGGCGCGCTGGATGGCGCGCATATTCCAGACGCTGGCGTTGCCGGGTTCGAGCTGGGTCGAGCGTTCCAGCAGCGCACCGGCATCGGCCCAGCGGCGCTGCGCCATGCGCTGCGAGGCGAGGATGCCGAAGGCGGGGGCGATGTCCGCGGGGTCGATGCCGTGTTCGAGCGCCACGGCACGCGCCATGGCCTCGGCCGCCGCGTCCGGGCGGCCCAGGGCCATCTCGGCCAGGCCGGTTTCCAGCCAGAGTTCGCCCGAGCGCGGATGCAGGCGCAGGGCCATGGCCAGCCGCGTCGCCGCGTCGCGCGGGGCGCCGCGCAGGCGGTCGTAGCGGGCCAGCAGCGCGATCACCTCGGGCCGTCCGCCGTGCCGCGTGACGAGTTCCTGCAAGGGCGCGCGGGCCTCGCCGAGTTGCCCGGCGCGCAGCCGGCTGCGCACCTGAGCCAGGGCTTGGGGAGCGGTGGTCATAAAAAAGCCGGGCCGGCAAGCCGGCCCGGCGTCCGAACGGACGGAGATTTACTCGGGGCGACGGCGGCGGGCCAGCGCGCCGATGGCGGCGAGACCGCCCAGCATCAGCGCCCAGGTTTCGGGCTCCGGCACGGCCGCGGTGGTCGTGAGCGAGTAGTTATCGACCGACAGGCGCGGCAGCGTGCCGCCGGTGGCGCCGCGCTGGTAGTAGATGTCGGCTTCGAGGAAGTCCGTGCTGCTGAAGCTGCCTTGCGTGTCTTCGGTGGCGTAGGCGATGCCCAGCGTCGAATTGCCCCAGCCGAAGGTGATGCTGCCCGTGGAGTAGTCGAGCGCGACCGACACGTCGAAATAGCCGAAGGACGAGAGTTGGGACGAGGTCACCGCGCCGAAGCTGTAACCGAGCGATTCACCGCCCCACTCGAACTGCAGCGCGAGTTCGTTGGCCTCGAGGCCGGTGATGTTGTTGCCGCCGTTCCACATCAGGTAGGCGCCGCCCAGCAGGTCGTAGGCCGCGTTGTAGAGCTGCAGGCCCAGGAAGACCGAGCGGTTGGCCGTGCCCGAAGCGGGCGAGGCGATGTTCAGGCCGGCGGACGCGGTGATGATGGGCTCGGCGGTCGAGGCCGGGTCCGCGATGCCGGTACCGGCCCGGTAGAGCCAGGTGCCTGCGGTCGAAGTGCCGGGCGTGACCTGCGCGGCCTGCGAGCCGCTCTGCACCAGGGCGGCGTTGTTCGTGATGGTGGCGGCGCCGCTGCCGTCTCGGAGCCAGGAGCCGCCATTCGCCGTGGTCAGGCTCGCGCCATTGGTGTTGGACTCGAAGTCGGTCGAATAGACGGTCGTCGCGGCGCTGGGGTCCACCGTCGAGACCAGGCTCTGGGCGGGCGCCGAGCGGGTCTGGATGCCAAAGCTCGATGCCTGGGCCTGGGTTGCCGCCACAAAAGCCAGCACCGCAACGGCGGTGGCGAGCGCGGTCTTCGGGGTTCCTGTCGTCTTCATCGCATTTCCATTCATGGTTGAAAGCCGGTGACAAGGGCCGCCGCGCGCGGGGCTGGGGCCGCCCTTCTGCACCATCCCCTCGTCGCGCCCTACTGCCTGGCCGGGCGCGCCTCGTCAAAGATGTGTGTCGGCCGATTCCAGCAGGCCGGCACACAGCGGTCATTCCGGCAAAACCCCACGCGTTGCACAAATTGATACCGCATCCGGGGCTTGTGCGGCCCGTCGTTCTATGGCAGCAGGCGCTTGACCAGCGGATGGCTGATCTTCTTGTCGGTGCCCACCGCGTAGAACTGCTCGGCCAGGCCCTCGGCCACGCCGACGTTGACGAGGCCGTAGCGTGCCGTCAGCGCGTCGTCCACGGTGCTGGCGGCCGGGAACACGCCCAGGCCCTCGCTGCCGAAGGTGGCGAGCAGGGCGCTGTCCTCAAACTCGCCGGCGATGCGCGGACGCAGGCTGCGGTCGGCCAGCCATTGGTCAAGCCGCGGGCGCAGCGCGGCGTGGGAGGTCGGCAGCAGCAGCGGCACGGCGGCCAGCGAGTTCGGGAAGTCGCGCGCCGCGGCGGCCGCCCAGCGCGGGTGGGCATACCAGGCCACCGGCGAACTGCCCAGCGAGTGGCTGTAGACGCGCAGGTTCGGGTTGACCGGCGCGGGCTGGTCGGCCAGCACGACGTCGAGCCGGTGCAGCGCGAGATCGCCGAGCAGGTCGTCGAACTCGCCTTCGTGGCAGAGCAGGCGCAGCCGCGGCGTGTCGAGCACGGGGGCCAGCAACCGGTGCGCGACGAGCTTGGGCAGGCCGTCGGAGATGCCCACGGCCAGGCGCACGGTGGGCACGTCACTGGCCTCGCGGACGCGCTCGGGCAGGGTCTCGCCGAGCGGGAAGATCTGGTCCGCCAGGTCCATCGCCGTGCGACCGGCCTCGGTCAGCACCAGGCCCCGGCCGGCGGGCTTGAGCAGCGCCGCGCCGAGCGCCTGCTCCAGCTCGCGCACCTGGCTGGAGACGGTCTGCACGGACAGGCCGAGCTTGCCGGCCCCCCGCGTCAGCCCGCCTTCCTTGGCGACCACCCAGAAGTAGTAGAGGTGGCGGTAGCTGAAGTTCTGGCTCATCGGCCCTGCCGGCCGAGCAGCCAGCGGTAGAGGCCGAAGCCGATGCCGGCGAAGGCCAGCAGGCCGAGCGCCTGGGCCGTGCCGGCGAAGCCCTCGCCCACCAGCGCCAGCGGCGCGCCCTGGCCCGAGAACACGACCACGGCCGCGAGGATGACGCCCAGCAGGCTCTCGCCGACGATCAGGCCCGAGGCCATCAGCACGCCGAGCTGTTTGGCGGCCTCCGGGTCGCGGCGGCGCGCGGCGGCACGCTCGTAGAGCCAGCCGGCCAGCGCGCCGGCGACGATGGTCAGCGTGCTGTTCAGCGGCAGGTAGATGCCCAGGCCGATGGCCAGCGGCGCGAGGTGGGCGCGGCCGCCGGACGAGCGCTTCAGCGCCTCGTCCACGGCGATGCCGAGGCCGCCGATCAGCGCGCCGATGCCGATCAGGTTCCAGTTCAGGTCGCCCTGGATGACGCCCTTGGCGAGCGCCGAGATCAGCGCGGCCTGGGGCGCGGCGAGGGCCTTCTTGGCATCCGCGCCCGGCGCGCCGGCGAAGCCGTAGGCCTGGTTCAGCAGGTCCAGCACGGGCGGGATGACGAGGGCGCCGGCCAGCACGCCGACGATCAGCGCCGCCTGCTGGCGCCAGGGCGTGGCGTCCACCAGTTGGCCGGTCTTGAGGTCTTGCAGGTTGTCGTTGGAGATCGTCGCCACGGCGAACACGACGGCCGTGACGAACAGCGCGAAGGCCACCAGCGCCTGCCCGCTGGACGCCGGCAGCAGCGGCTTGACCACCAGGGCCAGCAGCAGCGACACGCCGATGACGACGAGGATGCCGACGCCCGACAGCGGACTGTTGGACGAGCCGATCAGCCCCGCCATATAGCCGCAGACGGCGGCGACGAAGAAGCTCATCAGCACGATGTAGACGAGGCCGCCGATGACGAGCAGGCCGAGCTGCTCGCCCAGGCCCGCCGCGCCCGCGAAGTTCGCCAGCATGAAGCCGATGGGCAGCATGCAGGCCAGCGTGACGAGGCCGACGGTGCCGATGGGGATGTCGCGCTCGGTGCGGGGCAGCGTGTCGCCCCGGCCGGCCTTGCGCACGCGGGCCGACATCGCGGCCGAATGCAGGCCGGCGACGACGGGTTTGGCGAGCTTGACGAGCGTCCAGATCGCCGCGACGGCGATGCAGCCGGCGCCGATGAAGCGCACCTGCTTGCTCCACGCGAACAGCGCGACGGCCTCGGCCGGGCCGTCCACGCCGGCCGTCAGCCAGGGCACGCCGCCCAGCCAGCCGATGCACGCGCCGACGAGGATGGCAATGCCGACCCAGGGCCCGACGAGATGGCCCACGGCCAGCAGCGCGAAGCTGAAGTTCAGGTCGTAACCCGTCGCGCCGCCCTTGCCGCCCGGCAGCCGGAAATACTGCGCGAGGTTGGCGGCGAACACCTGCGTGGCGACGACGATGCTGAAGCCCGCCGACACGACCGCGCCGGTGATGATGGCAACCAGCCCCTGGCGGTTGGCCTCGCCGGCATCGACCGCATGGCCGACCTTCAGCACCTCGGCGCAGGCCACGCCTTCCGGGTAGGGCAGCGGCGAATTCGTCACCAGCGCGCGGCGCAGCGGGATGGAATACATGACGCCGAGGATGCCGCCCAGCGCGCAGAGCGTGACCGACATCCAGTAGGGGAAGCCCGTCCACCAGCCGATCATCACGAGGCCGGGCAGCACGAAGATGATGGACGAGAGCGTGCCGGCCGACGAGGCGATGGTCTGCACGATATTGGTCTCGCCGATGGAATTGCCCGCCGCGCGGCGCAGCAGGGCCATGGCGATGACGGCGGCCGGGATCGAGGTCGCAAAGGTCAGCCCGGCCTTGAGGCCGAAATAGACGTTGGCGGCCGTGAAGACCAGCGTGATGGCGATGCCCAGCACGATGCCGCGCCAGGTCAATTCGGTGCCCAGGGCGGGCGTGGGGGTGGAGGTGCTCATGGCGCGCATCATCGCGGCAGTGACGCGGCGCCTCAATTGACGTTAACGTCAATCAGCCGCCTAGAATCGCGGCCGATCAAGGAGACTCGCCATGACCGACCTCGCCAGTGACTACAAGGCACTCGCCGAGTACCGCCCGACCCACAAAGTCCGTTTCGTCACCGCCGCCAGCCTGTTCGACGGGCATGACGCCGCCATCAACATCATGCGGCGCATCCTGCAGGGCATGGGCGCCGAGGTCATCCACCTCGGGCACAACCGCTCGGTGGACGAGGTCGTCACGGCGGCGCTGCAGGAGGACGCGCAGGGCATTGCCATCAGCTCCTATCAGGGCGGGCACGTCGAGTACTTCAAGTACATGGTGCAGTTGCTCAAGGAGCGCGGCGGCGAGCACATCCAGGTGTTCGGCGGCGGCGGCGGCGTCATCGTGCCGGCCGAGATCCGCGAACTGGCCGCGCAGGGCGTGCGCATCTTCAGCCCCGAGGACGGGCAGCGCATGGGCCTGCAGGGGATGATCGGCGAGATGGTCATGAAGGCCGACCAGGACTTCAGCGTCTATGCGCCGCATGATCTGGCGGCGATCCAGGGCCATTCGGAAGCCGCGTGGCGCGCGCTGGCGCAGTTGCTGACGGCGTTGGAGAACGAGAAGGCCGACGCGGCGCTGGTGGGGGCGCTGCGCGAGCAGGCTTCGGCGCTCAGGACGCCGGTGCTCGGCATCACCGGCACCGGCGGCGCGGGCAAATCCAGCCTGACGGACGAGTTGATCCGCCGCCTGCGGCTGGACCAGGGCGATCAGTTGCGCGTGGCGCTGATCTCCATCGACCCCTCGCGCCGCAAGAGCGGCGGCGCGCTGCTGGGCGACCGCATCCGCATGAATGCGATCTCGCCTTGGAGCCATGGTTCTCGCGTGTTCATGCGCTCGCTGGCGACGCGCGATTTCGGCAGCGAGATCTCTCCCGCCCTGCCCGACGTGATCGCCGCCGCCAAGGTCGCGGGCTTCGATCTGGTCATCGTCGAGACGAGCGGCATCGGCCAGGGCGACGCGGCCATCGTGCCGCTGGTTCAAGTCCCGATGTATGTGATGACACCCGAGTTCGGCGCCGCCAGCCAGCTCGAAAAGATCGACATGCTGGACTTCGCCGAGTTCGTCGCCATCAACAAGTTCGACCGCAAGGGCGCGCTCGACGCGCTGCGCGACGTGAGCAAGCAGGTGCAGCGCAACCGCGAGGCCTTCGGCCAGTCGCCCGACACCATGCCCGTGTTCGGCACGATGGCGAGCCGCTTCAACGACGACGGCGTGACGGCGCTCTACCAGGCCCTCAAAGCCCGCCTCGGCGCGCTGGGCCTGCCGCTGGCCGAGGGCCGGTTGCCGCTCGTCAGCACCCGCCACAGCACGCACCAGACGCCCATCGTGCCGCCCGCGCGCGTGCGCTACCTCGCCGACATCGGCGACACCGTGCGCAGCTACAAGGCCCGCGCGCGCCGGCAGGCGGCGCTGGCGCGCGAGATCCAGCAGCTCGACGCCAGCCGCGCGATGCTGGCAGCCGACAACCCCGACAAGCAGAACGCCCGCGCCGCGCTGGCCGACCTCGCCGAGGCCCGCCGCGCCCGGCTCGACGGCGATGCGCGCCAGCTGCTCGCGCAATGGCCCGACATGGTCAAGGCCTACGCGGGCGACGAATACGTCGTGAAGATCCGCGACAAGGAAATCCGCACCGTACTCGTCACGCAGAGCCTGTCCGGCACCAAGATCCGCAAGGTCGCGCTGCCCGGCTACGAATGCCACGGCGAACTGCTGAAGTGGCTGATGCTGGAAAACGTGCCCGGCAGCTTCCCCTACGCGGCCGGCGTGTTCGCGTTCAAGCGCGAGGGCGAGGACCCGACGCGCATGTTCGCCGGCGAGGGCGACGCCTTCCGCACCAACCGCCGCTTCAAGCTCGTCAGCGAAGGCATGCCGGCCAAGCGCCTGTCCACGGCCTTCGACTCGGTGACGCTCTACGGCGCCGACCCCGCGCCGCGGCCGGACATCTACGGCAAGGTCGGCAACAGCGGCGTGTCCATCGCCACGCTGGACGACATGAAGGTGCTCTACGACGGCTTCGACCTCTGCAACCCGAGCACCTCGGTGTCGATGACGATCAACGGCCCGGCGCCGAGCATCCTGGCGATGTTCATGAACACGGCCATCGACCAGAACCTCAGCCGTTTCCGCGCCGACAACGGCCGCGAGCCGACGGCCGATGAAGCCGCCAAGATCAAGGACTGGGTGCTGGCCAATGTGCGCGGCACCGTGCAGGCCGACATCCTGAAGGAAGACCAGGGCCAGAACACCTGCATCTTCTCGACCGAGTTCAGCCTGAAGGTGATGGGCGACATCGCCGAGTTCTTCGTGCACCACAACGTGCGCAATTTCTACTCGGTGTCGATCAGCGGCTATCACATCGCCGAGGCGGGCGCGAACCCGATTTCACAACTGGCGCTGACGCTGTCGAACGGCTTCACCTTCGTCGAGGCCTACCTCGCACGCGGCATGCACATCGACGACTTCGCGCCCAATCTGTCGTTCTTCTTCAGCAACGGCATGGACCCGGAATACACCGTGCTCGGCCGCGTCGCCCGCCGCATCTGGGCCGTCGCCATGCGCGACCGTTACGGCGCCAACGAGCGCAGCCAGAAGCTCAAGTACCACGTCCAGACCTCGGGCCGCAGCCTGCATGCGCAGGAGATCGCCTTCAACGACATCCGCACAACGCTGCAGGCCCTGATCGCCATCTACGACAACTGCAACTCGCTGCACACCAATGCCTTCGACGAGGCGATCACGACGCCGACCGAGGACAGCGTGCGCCGCGCGATGGCCATCCAGCTCATCATCAACCGCGAATGGGGCCTGGCGAAGAACGAGAACCCCAACCAGGGCGCCTTCATCATCGACGAGCTGACCGAGCTGGTCGAAGAAGCGGTGCTGCGCGAGTTCGAGCGCATCAGCGAACGCGGCGGCGTGCTCGGCGCAATGGAGACGGGCTACCAGCGCGGCCGCATCCAGGAAGAAAGCCTGCACTACGAGATGCTGAAGCACACGGGCGAGTACCCGATCATCGGCGTCAACACCTTCCGCAATCCGCATGGCGAAGCGGTGCCGGAGCACATCGAGCTGGCGCGCTCGACCGAGGAAGAAAAGCAAAGCCAGCTCACGCGGCTGGCGGATTTCCATGAACGCCACGGCGCGCAGGCGCCCGCGATGCTGGCAAGGCTGCAACAGGCCGTCATCGAGAACCGCAACGTCTTCGAGGTGCTGATGGACGCCGTGCGCGTCTGCTCCCTGGGCCAGATCACCGCCGCGCTGTTCGAGGTGGGCGGGCAGTACCGGCGCAGCATGTGAGGCCGCTCATCCTTGCAAATTGAGCGACTGCCGCTCAAAATGCAAGGATGATTGACCGCCAAGCCCACGCGCGCCTCGCGGATCGCCTCACGCGCTCGCCGGCCGTCCTGCTGCTCGGCCCGCGCCAGGTGGGCAAGAGCACGCTGGCGCGGGCCATCGCCGCCAGCCAGCCCGGCGCCGTGATGCTGGACCTGGAACGCCCCTCGGACCTGGCGCAACTGGCCGAGCCGGAGCTGTTCTTCGCACACCACCGCAGCCATCTGGTGGTGCTGGACGAAGTGCAACTGATGCCGGAGCTGTTCCGCGCGCTGCGCCCGGAGATCGACGCGCGGCGGCAGCCGGGCCGCTTCCTGCTGCTGGGGTCGGCTTCCGGCGAATTGCTGCGCCAGCGCAGCGAGACCCTGGCCGGCCGCATCAGCTATCTGGAACTGCCGCCCGTGCTGGCGGCGGAAATGCCCGCCGACCTCGCCACGCTGCAGCGGTTGTGGCTGCGCGGCGGCTTTCCCCGCAGCCTGCTGGCGCCGGACGACGCGGCGTCCTACGAGTGGCGGGCCGACTTCATCCAGAGCTTTCTGCTGCGCGACCTCGCGCAGATGGGCGTGCGGGTGGCGGCGGAAAGCCTGCACCGCTTCTGGCGGATGCTCGCGCACCTGCAAGGCCAGCAGTTCAATGCGTCGATGCTCGGCGAATCGCTCGGCGGCGTGGCGCACACCACGGTCAGGCGCTACCTTGACATGCTGGTGGATGCGCTGATGCTGCGCCGCCTGGAACCCCACCTCGTCAACGTCGGCAAGCGCCTCGTCAAGTCGCCCAAGGTCTACGTGCGCGACAGCGGCCTGTTGCATGCGCTGCTCGGCATCCAGAACCTCGACATGCTGCAGGGCCACCCCATCGTCGGCGCGTCGTGGGAAGGCTTCGTGCTGGAGCAGATCGCCGCCGCGCTGCCGCAGGGCGCGAGCCTGGGCTTCTATCGCACGGCGGCGGGCACCGAGATGGACGTGGTGGTGAGGAACGGCCGACGCACCCTGGGCTTCGAGATCAAGTTCTCCGCCGCGCCCAGCGTCACCAAGGGCTTCTGGGTCGCCATCGACGACCTGAAACTGGACGCCGCCTTCGTCGTCGCGCCCATCGCGCGGCCCTTCCCGATGCGCAACGGCGTCGAGGTCATAGGCGTGGACGGCATCGCGCAGGCGCTGGCCAGCCTGTAGAGGCCGTATCCCCGCTTCAGCGCGCCTGGATCAACCGCATCTGCGCCCGGACCCGCGCCAGCATCGGCGAGGTCGCCGTCACGCTGGCGTCGAAAGGGTGCAGGCGCTGGCCGCCGACCGCCGCCATGATGCGGCGCACATACATCCGCGTCTCGGCATAGGGCGGCACGCCGAGATAGCGGTCCACCGCGCCCTCGCCGGCGTTGTAGGCGGCCAGCGTCAGCATCACGTCGCCCTCGAAATAAGCCAGCAGCCAGCGCAGATAGGCCATGCCGCCACGGATGTTCTGCGACGGGTCGCGCAGCCTGCCGACCTTGAAGCGCAGCGCCGTGTCGGGCATCAACTGCATCAGGCCCTGTGCCTTCTTGGGCGACTCGGCCAGCGGGTCGAAGCCGGACTCCTGCGCCATCACCGCCAGCACCAGGGCCGGCGCCAACTGGAACTCGGGCGCCATCAACTTCACGTAGTTGACGATGGCGGGCGGCGCGTTCGACGGCAGCGGCAGCGTGGCCCACAGCGACACCGGCTTGGCGCCGCGCGCGGGCGGCGGCGGGGGCGTGGCGGCCACCAGCGGCTCGGCCTCGGGCGGGCGCAGGCAGGGCGGCGGGTCGCCCAGCGGCGTGCCGCCCATGCGGTCGAGCATGTTCTGCGCCTGCTGCAGCCCCTGCTCGGCCGCAGCGGCGAACAGATGCGCGGCCTCGGCGTCGTTGCGCTGGATGCCGCGCGCATTGGTCAGCATCCAGCCCAGGCTGTACTGCGCCTCGGCGTCGCCATAGCGCGCGGCACGGCAATAGAGCCTGGCGGCGGCCACCTCGTCGCGCGCCACGCCGTCGCCATACTCCAGCGCCTTGGCCTCCTGCCGCCAGCGCTCCACCTGGGCCGGCACGACCGGCCCGCGCTCACCGGGCGGCATCGCCGGGCGGGGCAGTTGCTCCAGCGTCAGCGTGGGCGCCTGCGCCAGGGCGAGCAGGGGCACGAGGGCCAGGGAAGACAGCAGGCGTTTCGTCACGGGGCGGGAGTCTAGGGCCTGCTCACACTGCGGTGATGGGCCCCTAAAGCCGCGCCCCCGTCTCCGCATCGAAGACCAGCAGCGCCGACTCCGGCAGGGTCAGGCGCTGTGCGTCTCCCGGCCGCAGCGCCGGCCAGCCTGGGCTGCGCCAGTGCAGGCGGTGGTCGCCGAGCTGCAGTTGCACGAGGCTGTCCGCGCCGGTGGGTTCGAGCAGCAGCACCGGGGCGCGCAGCGTCAGGCCCGGCTCGCCCGGCTCTGCGCGCAGCGACTCGGCCCGCCAGCCCAGCAGCAGCGGGCGGCCGAGCAGGCGGTCGCGCCGGGGCAGGGCCTCGGGGCGCCAGGCGAGGTGGGCCGTGCCTTGCAGCGTCAGCGTGAACTCGCCTTCGGGCTCCAGGCGCGCGGGCAGCAAATTCATCGCCGGGTTGGACAGGAACTGCGCGACGAAGAGGTTCGCCGGCTGCTGGTAGACCTGCTGCGGCGTGCCGAGCTGTTGCAGGCGCCCGCCCTTCAGCACGGCGACGCGCTGGCCCAGGGTCATGGCCTCGGTCTGGTCGTGGGTCACATAGATGGCGCTGACGCCCAGGCGCTGGTGCAGCAGCTTGATCTCGCCGCGCATCTCGGCGCGCAGTTGCGCGTCGAGGTTGGAGAGCGGCTCGTCGAACAAAAACAAGCGCGGCTGGCGCGCCAGCGCCCGGCCCATCGCGACGCGCTGGCGCTGGCCGCCGGAGAGCTGGGCCGGCCGGCGGCCCAGCAGCGGCTGCAGTTGCAGCAGCTTGGCCACTTCCTGCACGCGGGCCTCGCGGCGCGCGCGCGGCCAGCCGCGCATCTCCAGGCCGAAGCCGATGTTGTCGGCCACGCTCATGTGCGGGTAGAGCGCGTAGTTCTGGAACACCATCGCAATGTCGCGCTCGCGCGGGCTCAAGGCTTCGATGCGGCGGCCGTCCAGTTCGATTTCGCCCGCGTCCACCGGCTGCAGGCCGGCCACCGCGCCCAGCAGCGTGGACTTGCCGCAGCCCGAGGGGCCGACCAGGATCAGCATCTCGCCCGCGTCGAGTTCCAGCGTCACGTCGTCCAGCAGCGTGTGCGCGCCCGCGCGGCGGGTCAGGTGGCGGATTTGCAGGCCCGCAGCTTCGTCGTTCATCGTCATCCCTTGACGGCCCCTGCCACCAGGCCGCGCGTGAAGTGCCGGCCCGCCAGCAGATAGACCCCCAGCGTCGGCGCCGCCGCCAGCAGCGCGGCAGCCATTTCCAGCGGGTAGGCGCGGGCGCCGGTTTCGGTCTGCGCGCCGAGTTGCGCCAACGCCGCCGTGATGGGGCGCGCGTCCTCGGGCCCGAAGACCAGGCCGAACAGGTATTCGTTCCAGACCGTCGTGAACTGCAGGATCAGCACGACGACGAAGATCGGCCGCGACAGCGGCAGCACCACGCGCCACAGCAGGCGCCAGAAGCCCGCGCCGTCCAGCCGCGCGGCCTGCAGCAGCTCGTCCGGGAAGGCCAGGAAGTGGTTGCGGAAGAACAGCGCCAGCGGCAGGCTGTAGATGACGTGGATGGCGACCAGCAGCCCCAGCGAGCGCTCCAGCCCCAGCCGCGCCATCGTGATCGCCAGCGGCAGCAGATAGACCTTGATCGGCAGGAAGAAGGCCAGCACCAGCAGCAGCCCCACCCAGCGCTCGCCGCGGAAGCGGTATTTGCACAGCACGAAGCCGTTCAGCGCCGCGAGGCCGGCCGACAGCAGCACCGCCGGCACGGCCACCAGCAGGCTGGTGCCGAAGCTGCCCGAGAGCAGCGCCCAGGCCTGGCGCCAGGCCGCGAGGCCCGGTTCGCGCGGCAGCGCGAGAAAGCCCTGCTGCACCTCGGCGCCGCTTTTCAGGCTGTTCATCAGCATCAGCGCCAGCGGCAGCGCGACGGCCAGCGCCGCCGCGATGGCGAGCAGATAGAGCGTCAGCTTTTTCATGCCGCGCTCCGCCTGCTGCGCAGCAGCGCATACGGCAGCGCGATGGACAGCACCATCATCACCAGCACCATCGCGCTGGCCGCGCCCAGGCCCAGGCGGCTGCGCTCGAAGGCCATCTGGAACATATAGAACGCCGGCAGCTCGCTCGCCTGCCCGGGGCCGCCTTCGGTCAGCACGACGACGAGGTCGAAGGTCTTGATGGCCGCCGGCAGCAGTACCAGCAGTGCCGAGAACAGGCTGGGCCCGAGCTGCGGCAGCACGACACGCCACAGCAGCCGCCAGCCGCCCGCGCCGTCCAGCCGCGCGGCCTGCAGCATCGAGTCGTCGATGCCGCGCAACCCGGCCAGGAACAGCGCCATCACGAAGCCGCTGATCTGCCACACGGCCGCGACGACCAGCGCGTAGACCGCCATCTCCTCCTGCGCCAGCCAGTCCCAGCGGAAGCCCGCCCAGCCCAGGCGGCGTACGCCCTCTGCGAGGCCCTGCTCGGGGTCCATCAGCCAGCGCCACGCGCTGCCGGTGACGACCATGGACAGCGCCATCGGGTGCAGCCACACCCAGCGCAGCAGGCCCTCGCCGCGCAGCTTCTGGTCCAGCAGCAGCGCGAGGCCGAGGCCGATCAGCAAGGGCAGCGCGACGAAGCCGAGGCCGAAGCGCAGCAGATTCCACAGCGCGGCCTGCCAGCGCGGGTCGGTCAGCAGGCGCTCGTACTGCTTCAGGCCGACGAACTCGTGGCTCGGCATCAGGTTGGAGCGCGTCAGCGACAGCCAGCCCGTCCACAGCAGGAAACCGTAGAAGCACACCGCGCCGACCAGCAGCAGCGGGATGAGGCAGGCGAGTGCGGTGCGGCGCTCGCTCATGCTCAGTCCCTCTGCCGCAGGGCCTGGGCCAGCCGCGTCTGCGCCTGCACGGCCGTCATGCGCTCGCTGGCCCAGTAGGCGGACAGCGCGTCCTTCATGCCGCCGTAGGCGCTCTCGCCGAGGCGCGCGGACAGCGCCAGCACCAGGTCGCCGCGCGCCTCGCCGGCCCGGAAATCCGCCGCCGAGCGCTGCGCGCAGGCGTTGAAGCCGTCGAGGCTGGCGTCGCGCCGCACCGGGATGCCGCCCTTGGTGCGCGCCAGCGTGGTGGACACCTCGGGAGCCAGCAGCACGTTGGCCAGCCGCTGCTGCGCGCCCAGCCGCACCGGATCGCCGAAGAAGACGATGCGGTCGAACTCGAAGTAATGCAGGCCGCCATTGCCAGGGGCTGCCGTGCAGTCGTAGTCCAGCCCCGGCCGCCAGCCGGCCTTCTGGAACTCGCCATTGGCCCAGTCGCCGGTGAACTGGAACACCGCGCGGCCTTGCAGCAGCAGCGCCGTGGCGCCGGCCCAGTCGCGGCTGACCTGGCCGGCATCGGTGTAGGCCTTCAGCGAGCGGTACTCCTGCAGCAGCGCGCGCATCTGCGCGCCGTGCAGCAGGCCCGGGTCGGCCTGGATGAGCGCGCGCTCGAAGAAGTCGCGCCCCGCGCGGCCCAGCACGACGGCGACGAACAGGCTCAGCTTCTGCCCCGCCGAGCTGCCGATGGCCAGCGGCAGCAGGCCCGCCGCGCGCAGTTGCGCGGCGCTGCGGTGGAACTCGTCCCAGTCGCGCGGCACGGCCAGGCCCTGCGCGCGCAGCAGGCGCAGATTGCTCCACAGCGTGTTGAGCCGGTGTACGTTCAGCGGCACGGCGGCCGGGCGGCTGTCGCTGCGCAGTTCGGCGGCGATGGCCTGGGGCAGCGCGGCGAACTGCGCGTCCACGCCCGCGCCCAGGTCGGCCAGCGGCACGGCCTCGGCCCAGATGCGCAGCGGCTTGTCGGTCTGCGCCAGCGTGGGCGGGTGGCCGGACAGGAAGCGCGCCTTCAGCAGCGTGCTGGCGTTGGATGAACCGGCCACGGCCGTCGTCTTCAGCGCGACGCCGCCGCGCGCGGCGGCCGCGCGCAGCTCGGCCACCATCGCGGCCTCGCTGCCCGAGGTCCAGGCGTGCAGCAGTTCCAGGTCGGCGGCCTGTGTGGCGCTTGCGAGCAATGCGGCGAGGGCGAGCAGACGCTTCATGTCAATGCATCCAGTCGCCGCTGCAAGGGCTGCACCAGCGCGGGCAGCATCTCGTCCACCAGCGCGGCGGCCTCGTGCAGGCGGCGCTGCGCATCGGGCGGCACGCGGCCGGCCCAGAGGTCGAGGCCGAGGTCGAAGAGGTCGGCCAGCACGTCCAGCAACGGCAGCGCGGGCGCGAGGCGGGGCGAGGCGGCGAGCAGCGCGCGCCAGGCGGGCAGTCTGGCGCGGGCCTCGGTCAGCGCGGCGGCCCAGGCGGGGGCGCCGTGCAGTGCGGCCATCAGCGGGCTCTCGGCGGGGAGCGCATCGGCAAGGCGGTCCAGCGGCTCGTTCTGGTGGTAACGGCCGACGCGTTTCTTCGCGTGCTGGCGGGCATAGCCCGAGCCGGGTTCCAGCCATTGGGCGAGCGCGCGCAGGCCGGCCGTGTCGGCGCTGAGCGCGGCGAACAGCGGCGCGGCGGGGTCGGCGTCGATGCGGCCGGTGGCGGCCAGCCAGCGCTGCGCGGCGGGGAGGTCGCCGCCTGCATCGCCCCACAAATGCGCGGCCACGGCCAGCGCGCGGGGCCAGCAGCGCAGCGGCAGTTGCGGCGCGTCGATCAGCTCGCCCCACAGCGCTGCCTCGCCGCCGAGCAGTGGCGTGGTGTCGGGCGGCGTGTCGGCGGGCCAGTCGGGGGGCCCGGCCAGCGGCGTCCATTCGCAGCGCTGGCGCAGCGCGCCCAGGCGCAGCCAGCCTTCGTGGGGCGGCCCCCACAGCTCCAGTTCGCCGAGGTCGCCATCCACGCGCCAGCGGCCGGCGCCGGCACATTGCGGCACCAGCCATTCGTCCAGCGTGCCGCTGCTGCGCAGATGCAACCGCGCGCCATCGCCCCACAGCCACAGCCGCCCCTCGACCGTCCAGTTGCCGACCGTCGCGCGCAGCGTCCAGCCGGTGCCCGATGCCGGGGGTGAAGAAGGCCGCGCGGGCGGCTGCAAGGGGCGGCGCGCGTGGTAGGCGGCGGGGTGGATCTGGTCGAGGTAGAAGCCCGCGCTGCGCAGCCGCCCGGCCAGCCCGGGCGGCGCGAGGCGCAGCGCCTCGTCGCCGCGCCAGCATTGCAGCAGGCTGCCGGGGGGCAGCGGGCCGGCCTGGCCCATCTCGTCCCAGGCGACGAGCCGGCGGCCGTGGCGCGCGAGCGCGGCGCCGACGAGGCCGATGTACTGCGCCTGCAAATCCGCGACCTGGACGCCGCGCGCTTGCGCCACCCGGTTCCAGGCGGCGGGCTCCAGCTCGTCGCCGCCAACGTGGACGAAGGCGTCCGGGAAGACCTCGGCCCATTCGCCCAGCAGGCCGTCGAGAAAGGCCGGCAGCGCGGGCGCGTCGGGGTCGATGGCGGCGCCGAACACGCCGAAGCCTTGCTGCGGCACGCTCGGCGCGGGCGCGCACAGCAGTTCGGGCATGGCCAGCCCGAGCGCCCAGCAGTGGCCGGGCAAGTCCAGCTCCGGCACCACGCGGATGCCGCGCGCGGCGGCCTCGGCCACCAGTTGCCGCGCTTGATCGAGCGTGTAAAAGCGCCCTTGCCGCAGCGCCGGGAAGCGCCGCGATTCGAGCCGCCAGCCCTGGTCGTCGGTCAGATGCCAGTGCAGCACATTGAGCCGCGCGGCGGCCATGCCGTCGAGCAGGCGCAGCAGCGCGTCGAACGGCAGCGGCCGCCGCGCCACGTCCACCAGCAGGCCGCGCCAGGGGTGGCGCGGCGCGTCGCTGATCGCCAACGCCGGCAGCGCGCGCAGACCGGCCTCGCGCGCCGCATGCCACAGCTGCGACAGGCAGCACAGGCCGTAGTGCAGGCCCGCCGGCGTCGCCGCATCCAGCGTCTGCGCCCCGGCCGTGAGCCGCAGGCGGAAGGATTCGTCGTCGCCCAGTTGCGGCAGGCGCGGCGAGAGCGTGGGCCGCACGACATGCAGCAGGCCCTCGGCATCGCTCGCCGGCACGGCCGGGCCAGCGCCGGGCAGGCGCGTCAGCGCCCGGGGGCGGGGCAGCAGCGTGACGGCGATCTCATCAAAGAACATCCGGCCATCTTGGGCCGAAGCGGGTAGAGGCCGCCTCAAGGGAATCTGAAGGATTCCTCAAGACAGCGGCCGGTACGCCACCACGTCGATCTCCACCTTGGCCGGGATCATCAGCCGCGACTCGACCGTCGAGCGCGCGGGCTTGCCACCGGGGAAATAGCCCATGTAGACGCGGTTGAAGGCGCCGAAGTCGCGCGCGTCCTCCAGCCAGACATTGACCTTGCAGACATCGGCCAGCGTCGCGCCGGCCAGTGCGAGCGCGGCTTCGAGATTGCCGAAGACCTGCTGCGTCTGCGCCTCGATGCCGCCTGCGACGATGCAGCCCCGCCCGTCCACCGGCACCTGGCCGGACACATAGACGAAATCGCCCGCGCGCACGGCGGGGGACAAGGGACGGGGCTGGCGGTCGCTGGCGGTGGGCTCGGCGCCGAGGAACTGGAGTGCGGGGGAGGTCATGGCGCGGCAGTCTGCGGCGCGCGATGCGCCCGCGCAAGCGCCGCCTTTAGATGCTCTTCAGACAGCGGCGCGATGATGGCCCGCATGAACGACCAAGACATGCTGGGCCCCTGGCTGAAGGGCTTTCCCGCCGCCGAGCCGCCCGTGCCGCTGGCCGACGTGGCCGCGCGCGGCTGGACGCTGGCCGAGCTGCCGACGCCGCTGGCCGTCGTGCGCCGCGAGGCGCTGGCGCACAACATCGCGTGGATGCAGCGCTTCGCCGCCGAGCGCGGCGTGCAGCTCGCGCCGCACGGCAAGACGACGATGAGCCCGCAGCTATTCCGCCGCCAGCTGGACGCCGGGGCCTGGGGGCTGACCTTCGCCAACGTGCATCAACTGCGCCTCGGCCTCGCGGCCGGCGCGCGGCGGGCCTTGATTGCGAACCAGATCGTCAGCGCCGCCGACCTTGCGGAGTTGCGCGCGCTGCGCCGCCGGCATGTGGGTGTGGAGTTGGCGTTTTTTGTCGATTCGCAGGCGCAACTCGATTTGCTGGCGCAGCCGCTCGATGCAGGCGAAGCGCGGCTGGATGTGCTGATCGAACTCGGCACCACGCGCTGCGGCCTGCGTGCGCTAGAACCCGCACTCGAACTGGCCCGCGCGCTGCAAGGCCACCCCGCACTGCGGCTGCGCGGCGTCGGCTTCTACGAGGGCCTGCAGGTGCTGGGCGAGAGCGGGCCCGACCGCGCGCTGATGCAGCAGTGGCAGGCCCGCGTCGAGGCGCTGCTGGCGGCCATCGAGGCCGAGGGCCTGATCGCCGACGACGCGCGGCCGCTGTGGCTCAGCGGCGGCGGCTCGGCGCTGTTCGATCTCGTCGCGCCGGTGATCGCGCAGCGGCCCGGCCAGTCCCCGCGATTGGGCTTGCTGCGCTCGGGCTGCTACGTCTGCCACGACCACGCGCACTACGGCCGCCTCGTCGCGCCCATCAACGAGCGCCTCGGCTCGCCGCTGGGCACGGACGGGCTGCGGCCGGCGCTGGAGGTGTGGGCCGAGGTGCTGTCCGCGCCCGAGCCGGGGCTGGCGCTGCTGAACGCGGGCCGGCGCGACCTGTCCTTCGACCAGACGATGCCGGTGCCGGTCTGGCATGTGCAGGGCGGCCGGCGCCGCGCGGCGCCGGCCGGCTGGCAGGTGGACAAGCTGAACGACCAGCACGCCTACCTGCGCTGGAGCCCCGATGAATGCGACGGCCCGACCGTCGGCGAGCGCGTCGCGCTGGGGCCGTCGCACCCCTGCACGACCTTCGACAAATGGGCCTGGCTGGCGGTGGCCGACGACGGCGACCGCGTGGTGGACGCGATCACGACGCAGTTCTGCTGATGCTACTGATCGAAGGCGCACTGATCGTCGATGGCACGGGCGCGCCCGGCTGGTGCGGCGAGCTGTTGATCCGGGACGGCCGCATTGCCGCGCTCGGCCCGGCCTTGCACGTCGATGCCGCCGTGCCGCGCCGCGACGGCACGGGGCTGGTGCTGGCGCCGGGCTTCATCGACGCGCATACGCACGACGACGCGGCGCTGCTCGCCACGCCCGCGATGACGCCCAAGCTGACCCAGGGCGTGACGACGGTCGTCACCGGCAACTGCGGCATTTCGCTCGCGCCGCTGGTGACGCCCGAGCCGCCGCCACCGCTGAACCTGCTCGCGCGCGAGCAGTTCCGCCATGCCAGCTTCGCCAGTTGGCGCGCAGCGGTGGACGCGGCGCGGCCGGCGGTCAATGCGGTCGGGCTGGTCGGCCACACGGCGCTGCGGCTGCGCTGCATGGGTTCGTTGGACCGCCCAGCCACCGCCACCGAGCGGGACGCGATGTGCGCACTGCTGGACACCGCGATGCGCGAGGGCGCGGCGGGCCTGTCCAGCGGCACCTTCTACGCGCCGGCCGCCGCCGCCGACGCGGCCGAACTGACGGCGCTGGCGCGCGTCGCGGCGCGGCACGGCGGCGTCTACGCGGTGCATCTGCGCGACGAGATGGCGGGCGTGCTGGACGCCATCACCGAGGCCGCCGACTGCGCGCACGCGGCCGGCCTGCCGCTGGTGATCTCCCACCACAAATGCGCCGGCCGCGCGCAGTGGGGGCGCAGCCTCGAAACGCTGGCGCTGATCGAGAGGCTCGGCCAGCGGCAGGCGCTGGGGCTGGACGTCTACCCCTATCTCGCCGGCTCGACGGTGCTGCGCGAAGACCTGGCCGACGGGCTGACGCCGATCCGCCTGACCTGGAGCGAGGCCCACCCCGAGCTGGCCGGGCGCTGGCTGGCCGACATCGCGCGCGACTGGGCCTGCAGCGAGCCCGAGGCCGTCGCGCGGCTGCAGCCGGGCGGGGCCTGCTACTTCCAGATGAGCGAGGCGGACGTGGACCGCATCCTGACGCACCCGCTGGCGATGATCGGCTCGGACGGCCTGCCGCACGACCGCTTCCCGCACCCGCGCCTGTGGGGCGCGTTCCCGCGCGTCTGGGCGCACTACGGCCGCGAGCGCGGGCTGCTGACGCTGGAGCAGGCCGTCCACAAGATGACGGGGCTGACGGCGCAGCGCTTCAGGCTGCACGACCGCGGCGTGCTGCGCGCGGGCGCGGCGGCGGACCTCGTGCTGTTCAGCGCCCGCGAACTGGCCGACCGCGCGGACTACGGCGCCCCCTGCCGGCCGGCCGAGGGCATCGCGGCCGTGTGGGTGAACGGCGAACTGGCGTTGGACGGCGGCAGGCCGCAGGCCCGCGCCGGCCGCGTCATTCCCCGCGCGGGAAGCTGAGCGCCACCGTCAGGCCCTGCCCGCCGGGCCCGTCCAGCAGCCGCACCGCCGCCCCATGCTGCGCGGCGGCGCGCTCGACGATGGTCAGGCCCAGGCCGCTGCCGTGGCATTGCGGGTCGGCCTGCAGGCGCACGAAGCGCTCGAAGACGCGCTCGCGCAGCGCGGGCGGGATGCCGGGGCCCTGGTCGCTGACGGTCAGCGTGACGGCGGCGTCGGCCTCGGCCAGGGTCACCGTCACATGGCCCTGCGGCGGCGAGTACTTGATCGCGTTGTCCACGAGGTTGTCCACGAGGCTGCACATCGACTCGCGGTTCAGCCACAGCACGATCTGCTCGGGCGCGATCAGCTCCAGCTCGATGCGCCGCTTCACGGCGAGGCCGCTGGCCAGCGCGATGCGCTCGCGCACGAGGTCCACGAGGTCGCGGCGCTCCTTGCTCAGGTCCAGCGCATCGGCGCCCGAGCGGGCCAGGGCCAGCAACTGGTGGACCGTGTGCGTGGCGCGCTGCACGCCGAGGAGCAGGCGCTCGCGGGCCCCATCGCGGGCGTCATCGTGGGCGCGCACATCGGCCCGGTCCAGGCCCTCGGCGGCCAACTGGATGACGGCCAGCGGCGTCTTCAGCTCGTGGGCCGCGTCGGCGAGGAATTCGTGCTCGCGGTCCAGCCGCTGCTGCAGGCGCGCCATCAGCGAATTGACGGCGTTGACCAGCGGCGCCAGCTCCACGTAGCGCGTCGCGGGCAGCGGCGTCAGGTCCTGCGCGGAGCGCGCCGAGATCTGCGCGCCGATGCGCTGCAAGGGCGCGAAGCCGAGGCGGAACAGCAGCCACAGCGGCAGCGCCAGCAGCGGCAGGCCGTAGAGCAGGGGGCGGGCGTAGTAGCTCAGGCCGGTGAGGCTGAAATGCCAGTCCCCCGGCCGCTCCTGCCAGCGCCGCACGGCGAGGCCGCGCGCCTCGTCGCGCACCTCGGCGTAGAGCCAGCGCTCGTCCTGGCCCGGCTGGCGCTCCTGCGGCAGCGCGCGGTCGCGGCCGCTGAGGTCGGGCAGGAACTCGGCCAATACCTCTTCGCCTCGCGCGTCGCCGCGCCGCACCTGCAGGACGCGGAAGGGCGTGCGGTGGCCCTTCTGGCGCCATTCGCGGTCGAGCAGGCCGTCCAGGTGGCGCATGGCCTGGTCCAGCGCGGCGGCGTCGCCATGGGTGTCGCGGGCGCGCTCCAGCGCCAGTTCGGCCCACAGCATGTTCTCGGCCTGGCCGTTCTTCACCTGCAAGACGCGGATGTCGATCAGCTCGCGCGCGACCAGCGCCAGCCAGATCAGGAAGAGCACGCCGGCCACCGCGCCCAGGCTGCGGCGAAACAGCGAGCGCGGCGCGGCCGCGGTCGTTGCGGCAACCGCGCTCACTGCCGCTCCACCAGATAGCCCACGCCGCGCACGGTGCGGATATAGCCCTCGCCGATCTTGCGGCGCAGGTTGGAGATGTGGACGTCGAGGCTGCGGCCGTCCATCTGGCTGGGCGAGCGGCTCTCCAGTTGGCGGCGGGTGACGACGCGGTCCGGCATCTTGATGAGGGTGAGCAGCAGGCTGAACTCGGTGCGCGACAGCGGCACGCGCTCCGTGCCGCGGCGCACTTCCATGCGCGGCTCGTCGAGCACGAGGTCGCGCAGCTGCCATTCGGCGGGCTGGGCCTCGGCGTCGTCGGCGAGGCTGCGGCGGGCCACGGCGCGCAGCCGCGCCAGCAGCTCGGAGCCGGCGAAGGGCTTGACGAGGTAGTCGTCGGCGCCACCGTCCAGGCCGTCGAGGCGGTCCTCGATGGCGTCGCGCGCGGTGATGACGAGCAGCGGCAGCTTGCGGTGGCTGCGGCGCAGCGCGCGCAGCAGCTCCATGCCGTCGCCGTCGGGCAGGCCGAGGTCCATGACGACCGCGTCGAACGCCCCCTCGGCGATCCAGGCCCGCGCGTCGGCGATGCGGCGCAGCCACATCACCTCGTGGTCGGCGTTCTGCAGCACGGCCTGCAGCGAGCGCCCCAGCTCCAGATCGTCTTCCAGCAGGCAGATTCGCATGGCGCGCATTCTGGCGCCGGGTGCATTAAGACAGCCTTAACAAGCCCTTGAAGCGGCGCATAGGCGGCCGGCCGGACAGTCGCGGCCATGACGATCCACGCCCGCCTGGCGCTTGCCTCGCTCCTGCTGCCCTTCGCCGCCCAGGCCGCAGACGCCTTCATCCCGAGCCGCGCGCAGTTCGACCGGCTCTTCCCCGACCGCATCGACTTCTACACCTACGAGGGCTTCGCGGCCGCCGTGCGCGAGACGCCGGGCTTCGCCGCCCACGGCAGCGCGCGCGCGCGCCGCCAGGAGATGGCGGCCTTCCTGGCGCAGATCTCGCAGGAGTCCGACCAGTTGCGCGCGCAGCGCGAATACCGCCGCGAGAACTGGGACCACTACTGCCTGCGCGATGCGCCCGCCGGCTGCGCGCCGGGCCAGCAGTACTACGGCCGCGGCCCCATCCAGTTGAGCTGGAACTACCAGTACAAGCGCGCCGGCGACTTCCTCGGCCTCGACCTCTGGGCCGACCCCGACCGCGTCGCGCGCGACGCCACCGTCGCCTGGCGCACGGCGCTCTGGTACTGGATGACGCAGCCCGGCGAATCCAGCGCCTCGGCCCATATGGCGCTGCGCGCCGGCGCCGGCTTCGGCGCGACGACGCGCGCCATCAACGGCCCCGTCGAGTGCGACCGGCCCGCCGACGCCGACGCGCAGCGCAAGCAGCGGCGCCGCAGCGATTTCTACAAAGACGCCAGCGCGCTGTTCGGCGTCCCCCCCTTGCACCCGCTCGGGTGCTGAGACCCCCTGCAACCCCGGAGACAACACCATGAGGAAGACAAGCATCCACCGCCCCTCGGCCATCGCCGCCGCCACGGCGCTGCTGGCCCTGGGCCCGCTCGCACAGGCGCAGGCGCAGACCCAGGCGCAGCCCGAAACCCAGCAGTTGGAGGCGGTCGTCGTCACCGGCATCCGCGCCAGCATGGAGAAGGCGCTGCAAACCAAGCGCAACACCGACGCCATCGTTGACGTCATCACCGCCGAAGACGTCGGCAAGCTGCCCGCCACCAACGTCGCCGAGGCGCTGACCACCATCCCCGGCGTGACCATCGACAAGGCCTTCGGCCAGGGCGAGAAGGTCTCCATCCTCGGCACCGACCCGGCCCTGAACCGCACGCTGCTGAACGGCCAGGCCATCGCCTCGGGCGAATGGTTCTTGGCCGAACAGCAGGGCCGCACCTTCAACTACACGCTGCTGGCCCCGCAACTCGTCAGCAAGGTCGAGGTCTTCAAGTCCCCCGAGGCCTGGATCGACGAAGGCTCCATCGGCGGCACCGTCAACGTCTCCACGCGCAAGCCGCTGGAACTGAAGGGCCTGACGCTGTCCGGCTCGGCCAGCTACCTCTACAACGACCGCACCGAGAAGGGCAATCCCACGCTGTCCGGCGTGTTCGGCTGGAAGAACGAGGCCAAGAACTTCGGCGTGCTGCTGTCGGTGCAGCGCTCGGAGGAAAGGATCCGCCGCGACGGCGTCGAGAGCTACGGCACGGTCAGGGGCAGCGACTACATCAACGGCTCGGGCGGCTCGCCCAACTCGGTCACCACCACCAGCACCGACTGGTCGCAGGACCCGCCGGCGACGATGCCGCCGAGCTGCGTCGGCGCCTGCAAGACCACGCTGCTGGCCAACCCCAACGCGATCACGCTCAACTCCGTCAGCGCCCACTATTTCGAGCAGACCCGCAAGCGCGACACGCTGTCGCTGGCGCTGCAGGCGCGGCCGGTCAAGGAGCTGGACGTCGAGTTCAACCTGCTGAAGATCAGGGCGGACTACGACAACCTGACGCACTCGATGTTCGGCTTCAACGGCAACGCCTGGAACTCGCTGAACGCGCTGACCGACCTGACGGTCGATGGCGGCATCATCACGAAGGCGTCCTTCCGCAACGCGTTGACGGTCTATGACCTGATCAACCGCCGCGCCAAGGTGGACACCGATTCCTACGACCTCAAGCTGACCTGGAAGGACGCCCATTGGACGGCCTCCGCCCACGCCGGCTACTCCAAGGCCAAGGGCGGCACCGACCGCCAGGTCTTCGGCGAGTTCCTCGGCAAGGCCAACTACGACATCGACCTGACCGGCGCGGTGCCCACGCTGAAGTTCAACGGCTACCAAACCGAGCCGTTCAGCGACATCGCCGTCCACTTCCCGCCGGCCAAGCCCGGCAGCCCGATGGCCGACCCGAACGGCTTCCGCCTCGCCGGCGGCGATCCCTGCGACCCCCAGCCCTGGGGCTGCGGCTGGCACACCAACGCACCCAACAAGGACAACTGGAGCCCGGGCTGGGGCGGCAACATCGTCGCCAAGCCGACGCGCGACCAGGAGCGCTACTTCCAGGGCGACTTCACCCTCAAGCTCGACTCGCCCGTCTACCAGCTGCGCTGGGGCTTCAAGCACCGCGATCACGAGACCGGCCAGACGATGGCCGGCGTGTCGCTGGGCTCCATCAAGGGCTACGGCGACCTGCAGGCCAAGCAGTTCAGCCCGCATTCGGTACCCGGCAACTACCTGTCCGGCTTCGGCAACGTCGGCGACCTGAGCAACCGTTTCATGATCGACGGCTGGGCGCTGGCCGACTACATCGAGAGCGGCAAGTGGCTGGCACCGTGGCAGACCATGCCCACGCCCAGCACCTTCAGCGACCCCTCCTACGCGTCCAACACCTGGACGGTGAAGGAAAGCGTCGATGCCGGCTACCTGCAAGGCGACTTCAGCCACGACAAGCTGCGCGGCAACGTCGGCGTGCGCCTGGTGCACACCTCGTCTGACAGCCAGGGCTGGGCCTGCACGGTCCCCACCACGGGCAAGTCCTGCCCGGCGGACAAGTACGGCTCGGTCAACGTCAAGAAGAGCTACAGCAATGTGCTGCCCAACCTGAACGTGGTCTACGACCTGAGCGACACCCTGGTGCTGCGCGGCTCGGCGGCCAAGGTCATGTCCCGGCCGAACTACGGCGACATGTCCAGCTACCTGTGGCTCGGCGACGCCACGCAGACCGGCGGCGGCGGCAACCCCAACCTCGCCCCCTACAAGTCCACCAACCTGGACTTCTCGGCCGAGTGGTACTTCGCCAAGAACGCCATCCTGGCCGGCACGGTCTTCCACAAGCGGGTCAGCGACTACGTGCTGGTCACGACGAAACCGGAACTCCACTTCAACCAGAACCAGCAGAAGGAGCTGCCCTACGAAATCGCGCGGCCCAACAACGCCGGCAACGCCACCATCAAGGGCGCGTCGCTGGCCTTCCAGGCCAACATCGGCTGGGGCTTCGGGCTGTTGACCAACTACACCTATGCCGACGCCAAGGCTGCAGCCAACCCCAACGCCCGCCTGCCGTTCAACTCCAAGCATCAGCTGACGTTCAGCCCGTTCTTCGAGAACGAGCGCTGGAGCGCGCGCACCACCTACTCGTGGCGCTCCAAGTACTACACCCAGGCTGACCGCGGCAACTTCCTCGTCACCGACGGGCAGAAGGGGCTGGAAGCCAGCCTCAGCGTCAAGCTCACCGACCAGTTGAGCCTGGGCCTGGACGGCATGAACCTGCTGGACGGCGAGTACCGCTCCTACGCCGAAGTGCCGGGTGTGACCGACACCGAGAAGCTGGTGCGCGGCGCCTACCGCACCGGCCGGCGCTACATGGCCACGCTGCGCTTCAACTATTGACCGTTCCTCGTGGTGGCAGCCTGAGCTGCATCACCTTGGGCGGCCCCGCAGCGGGCCGCCCTTTTTTGCGGCTCAGCCCACCACCGATTGCAGCGTCGAATTGCGCATCCAGTCATCCGCGACGACGACGCGGTTGCGGCCCTTCTGCTTGGCCTGGTAGAGCGCCTTGTCGGCCAGGTGCATCAGCGTCTCCGGCGTGTCGCTGCGGCTGGCCTCGGCGACGCCGGCCGACAGCGTGACGCGCAGCGGCTGGCCGCCGTCGCCGCGCAGCTCCAGCCCCTCGACGGCCAGGCGCACCTGCTCGGCCAGGTGGCGGGCGCCGGCCTCGTCGGTGGCCGGCAGCACGAGGCCGAATTCCTCGCCGCCCAGGCGGCCGAACACGTCCGAGCCGCGCAGCCGCGCGCGCGTGCAGGCGGCCACGGCCTTCAGCACCTGGTCGCCCACCGCATGGCCATGGCGGTCGTTGACGCGCTTGAAATGATCCAGGTCCAGCATCACGAAGCCCACCGGCTGCCCCTCGCGCCGGCCGCGCTCCAGCGCATGCGCGAGCAGGGACAGCGTCGTGCTGTGGTTCATCGCGCCGGTCAGGCCATCGACGCTGGCCAGCTTGCGCATCTGCCCGGCCACGCGCTCGAAATGCGCCAGCACGAAGCCGAAGCCCGCCGTCAGCACCGCCAGGAAGGCGAACATGAAGATGAAACTGAGCCCCTCGCGCCAGGCCTGCGCCTCGGCCGGCGCCGCGCCCAGCCACCACAGCGCCAGGGCGACGCGCAGCCACAGCGCCGCGCTGGCCAGCAGCAGCAGCATCGCCACGGTGCGGAAGTTCAGCTCGGCCCGCCAGCCCAGGCGCAGCGCGAGCAGGGTGGTCGGCAGCAGCAGCAGGCCCATCGCGGCCGACATCGCCCCGGCACGCACCGGCGTCGCCACGTCCAGCACGGCCGGCACCAGCAGCGCCATCGCCAGCAGCAGCCCCTGCTGCCAGCGCGGCGGGTCGCGGTTCAGCAGATGGCGCGACACCGCCAGCGCCAGCCCGAACAGCCCCACCATCAGCAGCCAGTTGCCGGCCAGCAGCACCAGCCAGCCGGGCAGCCAGGGCCGCAGGCCGAACAGCGCGAAGCCGAGGCTGAAGGCCAGGCCCGCCAGGCTCAGCCGCTTCAGCTCGCCGCGGCCGAGGGCCCCGCGCCCGGCCATCCACAACTGCAGGGTCAGCAGGCCGAAGCCGACCGCCAGCATCAGCACCAGGGTGGGCACGTGTAGCGTCATGCGCGATCGGCAGCGTTGTTCCGGCGGCCAGTGTAGGCAGGCGCGGCGGCCTGCGGCGCCAGGGTCTGCGCCGATGGCGCGCCCCGGCGCCCGCCGCTTCAATGCCGGGGTGACCGCCCCTGCCCTGACCTCGCCGCCCGCGCTCTGCCTGGTCAACCCCCATGCCGCCAATGGCCGCTGCGCCGCCCTCGCCGCGCCGCTGCGCGAGGCCCTGCCGCAGGTGCCGCTGCTGCTGCCCGAGAACGCCGCCGCCGCGCGCCGGCGCCTGCTGGCCCTGCCCGAAGGCAGCCGCGTGCTCGTGGCCGGCGGCGACGGCACCGTCCACCAACTGCTGCCGGCCCTCGTCGCGCGGCGCCTGCAACTCGCGCTGCTGCCCGGCGGCACCGGCAACGACCTCGCCCGCGCGCTCGGCCTCGCGCGCCTGGGCTGGCGCGAGGCCCTGGCCCATGCCCAGCGCGCGCCGGCCGCGGCGATGGACCTCGGCGAACTGACGACGCCCGGCCAGCCCGCCCAGCTCTTCATGTCCAGCCTGACGGCCGGCTTCGACGCCGCCATCGCCATCCGCGCCCACGCCGCCCCCGCCTGGCTGCGCGGCCAGCCGCGCTACCTCTGGGCGACGCTGGCCGAGATCGGCCGGCTGCGCCTCTACCCGCTGCGCGTCGAGGCCGACGGCGTGCTGCTGCATGAGGGCCCGCTGCTGTTCGCGTCCAGCCTGAACACGCCGAGCTATGGCAGCGGCATGCCCGCCGCGCCCGGTGCGCGCATCGACGACGGCCGGCTGCAACTGCTGCGCGCCGGCCCCTTCGGCCGCCTCGGCGCGCTGGCGATGATGCCGCGCCTGCTCAGCGGCCGGCATCTGCGCCACCCCCGGGTCGCGCTGAGCGCCTTCCAGTCCCTGCGTCTGAGTGGCGCCACGCCGCTGCCGCTGGCCGTGGACGGCGAGCCCCTGCCCGCGGCCCACGAGGCTGCGGTGCGCGTGCTGCCCGGCGCCCTCGCCATCGTCCGCTGACGCTGCCCATGCAACGCCGCGCCCTGCTGACCCTTCCCGCCGCCGCCTTCCTGATCCCCGCGATGCCCGCCCACGCCACGCCTTCCCCCCGCTTCCTGCACGTCGGCAGCTATGCCCCGCTCGGCCAGGGCCTCTACAGCTTCGCCATCGGCGCCGGCGGCGAACTGCGCCCGCTCGGCCTCACGCCCAATGCGCACAGCCCGAGCTGGCTCACGGCCCACGGCGGTCTCGTCTACGCCGCCGAGGAAGGCGGCGACCATGTCGCCGTCTACGCCCACGACGCCGGCCGACTGACGCTGCTGCAACGCCAGCCCAGCGGCGGCCAGGGGCCGGTCCACCTCGCGGCGGCTGCGGGCCGGCTCTGGGTGGCGCATTACGGCGACGCGCGCTTCGCCGCCCTGCCCTTGCTGGCCGATGGCCGCCTCGGCGCCGCCGCAGGCTGGCCCGCCTGCGCCGGCCCCGACTGCCGCCCCGGCCCCGCGCAGGCACGCAGCGGCCCGCCCGGCAGCCAGGCCAGCAGCGGCCATGACGCGCCGCACGCCCACATGATCCAGGCCAGCCCCGACGGCCGCTGGCTGCTCGGCACCGACCTCGGCCGCGACCGCCTGCTCGTCTGGCCGCTCACGCCCGACACGCCCGGCATGCCCGGCACGGCGCAGGAACTCGCGCTCAGCCCCGGCTCCGGCCCGCGCCACTTCGTCTTTCACCCGGCCGACGCCCGCCTCGTCCATGTGCTGCAAGAGGAATCGTCCACGCTGAGCACCGTCGAACTCACGGCCGAAGGCCCGCGCCTGCGCGGCGAAATCTCCGTGCTGCCGGCCGGCTTCGCGGGCACCAGCTATGCGTCCGACCTGCTGCTCGCGCCCGGCGGCCGGCACCTCTACGCGCTGAACCGCCTGCACGACAGCCTCGCCGTGCTCTCCCTGGCCCGGCCCGCCGCGCCGCGCCTGCTCGGCCACCACTGGGTACACGGCAGCTACCCGCGCAGCGCCTGCATCGCCGGCAGCGGCCTCTATGTCTGCAACCAGCGCAGCGACCAGATCAGCCACTTCGACCTCAGCCGCCCCGAGCGCCCGCGCTTCACCGGCCGGCAGACGCCCGTGCCGAGCCCGGCTGCCGCCTGCGCGCTTTAGACTGGCCCGATCATGAGCTTTACCGAAGCCCTGTTCGCGCTGATGCCGATGCAGGCGCTGGCCGCCGCGCTGGTGCTGGCCACGCTGATCGGCTGGCGCGGCGCCAATGCCGGCGGGCGCTGGGCGCAGGCCGGCATGGCGGCGCTGGCCGCCGGGCTGGCGCTCGCCAGTCCGGCGCTGAGCGGCCACGCCAGCGCGCCGGCGCTGCTGCACAGCGCGGGCGTGGCGCTGCTGAGCCTGGGCCTGTCCGCGCTGTGGTGGGCGCTGCGCCTGTGGCTCCAACCCCGGCCCGGGCGGCGCGCCATGCTGGCCGCGCCGCCGCTGCTCGGCATCGGCCATGCGCTGCTGGCCGCCGAGCCCGCCGCCGCGCAGGCGCTGACCGACCTCGTGCTCGGCGCTCAGCTCGCATGGCTCGGCGTCGCGCTCAGCCTGCCCGGCCGCCACAGCCTGCTGCAGGGCCTGCCCAGCCGGCGCTGGCGCTTGCTCGGCCTCGCCGCCGTGCTGCCGCTGCTGGCGGCCATGCTCTACCGCCTCGCCAGCGGCTCACTCGGCCTGCCCCCGGCCGGGCCGCAGTGGCTGCTCGGCCTCGCCGGCCAGCTGGCCCTGCTGCTGGCCCTGCCGATGCTGCTGCTCGCCTGGCGCGGCCAGATCGAGGCGGAACTGGCCAGCCTCACCCACATCGACGGCCTGACCGGCCTGACCGACGGCGCCGCCTTCGCCCGCCGCTCGGTGGAGCTGATCTCGATGGCGCGCCGCTTCGACGAGCCCCTGGCCCTGGTGCTGCTCGACCTGGACGAACTCGAAACCCTGCAGGCCGAGCGCGAGATGGATTTCGCCAGCCGCGCACTGGCCCTGTTCGGCAGTTGCGTGCAGGCGCAGATGCGCCTGGGCGACCTCGCCGGGCGCCTGAGCGGCGACCGCTTCGGCGTACTGATGGCGCGCTGCCTGCCCGAAGGCCCGCAGGCCCTGGACCGCCGCCTGCGCGCCGCGCTGGCCGAGCGCGCGCCGGCCGAACTGGGCGTGAACCTCTCCTTCAGCGCCGGCTGGGCCCGGCTGCGCCCCGGCGACCGCGGCATCGCCGACCTGCAGCGCCGCGCCGAGACGGCGCTCTACGAGGCGCGCTGCGCCGGGTGCGGGCAGTTGATGGCGGAACCGGGGGTGGCCGATTGAGCGGCCCCCTCGGGGGGGCAGGCCGCAGACCGAAGGGAGCTGCAATGCATGAGAACCTCGTCGATGAATGGGTGGGGCACAACCTGCTGAGCAGCGACCCCGCGCTGCTGGCCGCTTTGCGCAACGCCGCGCCCCAGGCCATCGAGCCGCTGACGCGCTACGGCGCCGAACTCGGCAGCGCCGACACGGCCCGGCTCGCGCGCGAGGCCAACCGCCACGGGCCCGAACTGCGCGCGCTCGATGCGCGCGGCCGGCGCCTGGACGCCGTGGACTTCCACCCCGCCTGGCATGCGCTGCTGGCGATGTACCGCCGCCAGGGCCTGGTGGCCGACGTGTTCGCCAGCGACGCGCCCGGCCGCTGGGCCGCCTTCGCGGCGGGCTTCTACCTGCACGGCCAGGTGGAAGCCGGCTCGCTCTGCCCGGCGACGATGACCCAGGCCGCCATCCCCGTGCTGGCGAAGCAGCCCGAACTCTTCGCGCCGCTGCGCGAGCAGTTCCTCAGCCGCGAGCACGACCCGCGCGACCTGCCGCCGAGCGAGAAAGCCTCGATCTGGGTCGGCATGGGCATGACCGAGAAACAGGGCGGCTCCGACCTGCGCCGCGTCAGCAGCGAAGCCGTCGCGCAGGCCGATGGCAGCCATGCCATCACCGGCCACAAATGGTTTTTCTCGGCGCCGACGAGCGATGCGCACCTCGTCCTCGCACGCACCGAGGCCGGCCCCACCTGCTTCTGGCTGCCGCGCTACACGCCCGACGGCACGCGCAATGCGGTGCGGGTGCTGCGGCTGAAGGACAAGCTCGGCAACCGCAGCAATGCGAGCAGCGAGGTCGAGTTCCACGGCGCCTGGGCGCGGCGCGTCGGCGACGAGGGGCGCGGCATCCCGACACTCGTCGAGATGGCCGGCTACACGCGGCTGAACTGCGTCATCGGCAGCGCCGCCCTGCTGCGCGCCGGCCTCGTGCAGGCGCTGCACAACGCGCGCGAACGCTGCGCCTTCGGCCGCCGGCTGGCCGAGCAGCCGCTGATGCAGACCGTGCTGGCCGACCTCGCGCTGGAAAGCGAAGCGGCGATGCGGCTGATGCTGCGCCTGGCCCAGGGCTTCGAGCGTGCAGAGCCGGGCTGGCAGCGGCTGATGACGCCGGCCGCCAAGCTCTGGGTCTGCAAGCGCGCCATCGAATGCACGGGCGAGGCGATGGAGCTGCTGGGCGGCAATGGCTATGTGGAAGACGGCGTGCTGGCGCGGCTCTACCGCGAGGCGCCGGTCAATTCCATCTGGGAAGGCTCGGGCAATGTGATGGCGCTGGACGTGCTTCGCGCCGTCGCCCGCGAGCCCGAGGTGGCCCTGGCCCTGCTGGACGAGTTCGCCGCCAGCCCCGACGCGCCGGTGCAGGCCGAGGCGCGCCGGCTGCGCCAGTGGCTGGGCGGCGCGCCCGACGCGCTGGAGCCGCGCGCCCGCCGCGTCGCGCAGGGGCTGGTGCTGTGCGCGCAGGCGGTGCTGATGCGCGAGCAGGCGTCCGCCGTCGCGGCAGACGCCTTCATCACGACGCGCTTCGGCGGCGAGGGCCGGCTCGTCGGCACGCAGGCCGTGGCGCAGGCCGGCTCGCTGCTCGACGCGGCGTTGGCCTAACGCGCCAGCCGGAAGGACTCCGCCCCCGCCAGCACGTCGCGCTCGTCCAGCCCGCCGACGAGCAGCACGCGGCCATCGACGAGCAGGGTCGCCGAGTGGCGGAAGCGCGGCGTCAGCAGGCGGCCGGCGTCGCGCCAGCGCTGGGCCACGGGGTCGTAGATCTCGGCGCTGGCCGGCGCGCCGTCGGCGCCGAGGCCGCCCGCCACCAGCAGCGTGCCGCCGGGCAGGGGGCTGGCGGTGTGCAGTTGGCGGGCGCGCGCCATCGCCGGGCCGGGGGTCCAGCGGCGCGCTGCGGGGTCGAAGAGCTCGGTGCTGGCCAAGGTCTGGTTGGCGTCGTAGCCGCCGGCCAGCAGCAGGCGGCCGTCGGGCAGCAGGCTCGCGGTGTGCGACCAGCGCACCGAGCCGAGGTCGCCGGCCGGCGTCCAGCTGCCGGCGCGGGCGTCGTAGATCTCGGCGCTGCTGTTGCCGCCCGCATCGCCCAGGCCGGCGGCCACCAGCACGCGCCCGCCCGGCAGGGCCGTGGCCGTGTGCTGCTGGCGCGCGGAGTGCATCGGCGCGGCCTCGACCCAGGTGCTGCTGCGCGGGTCGAAGAGCAGGCAGGTCTCGAAGGTCACCGTGTCTTCCAGGTCGCGCTCCACGGGGAAGCCGATGCCCCCGGTGACCAGCACGCGGCCGTCCGGCAGCAGGGTGGCCTGGTGGTCGGCGCGGCGCACGCCGGGCAGCGAGGGCGTGGCGAACCAGGTGTCGGCGGCCACGTCGAAGATCTCGACGCTGTCGAGGTAGCGCGTGCCGTCGATGCCGCCGGTGACGAGCACGCGGCCATCGGCCAGCAGCGTGGCCTGGTGGTGGGAGCGGGCCGTGTTCATCGACTCGCCCACCAGCCACTCGCCGCTGGCGGGGTCGAAGATCTCGACTTCCTTCACGGCCTGCCCGCCGCGCGTGCCGCCGGTGACGAGCACGCGGCCGTCACGCAGCCGCGTGGCCGCATGGCCGTCGCGGGCCACGCGCAGGCCCGCGACGGCGGAGAAGGGCTGCGCCTGCGCCGGCAGCAGCAGCGCGATGAAGCACAAGGTCAGCAGGCAGCGCAGCAGACGCATCGCGGCCCCTTCTCAGCGCGCCGCGCGGCGGCGGATGCCGATGGCGGCGAGGCCGGCAGCCAGCAGCAGATAGGACGCCGGCTCCGGCACGGCGCTGATGGCCACGCTCGTGCCGACCGTCGTCGCGGCCAGCGCGTTGCCCCAGGCGTCGCCCAGGGTCACGTCGGTGAAGCCGAAGTCGGCCGGGCCGGCGTTCAGCGCCGTGAAGTTCAGCGTGGCGAGCGTGAAGGCGCCGGGCTGGGCGGAGAGGTCGTCCAGGAAGGACAGCTCGGCCAGGCGCACGCTGCCGCTTGCCAAGCCGCTGCCCAGGTCCCAGGCGTCCAGGCCCAGGGCGCCGAGTTCGCTGCCGAGGCTGAACGAGGCGAAGGCGAACTTGGCGGTGTCGAAGCCGACGCCGAGGTCGAAGACGCCGACCGTCTCGCCGGGCGCGAGGTCGGAGATGCGCAGTTCGAGTTGCAGCACCTGGCCGACCGGCACGGTGCTCTGGCTGGGGATGAGGCTGAGCGTCGCGGCGGGGGCGGATGCGGCGGCGGCGAACAGGGCGATGGCCGCCGCAAAGCGGTTGAGGGTGGCATTCATGTCAGTGTCCTTGTAGCGTTATTGAGCGATGGCGCAGTTGGGCAGCGTGCAGAGCAGCGCGAGCTTGCGCAGGTCGAGCGCGTTGAGCTGGCCGTCGCCGTCGAGGTCGGCCGCCGCCGTGGCGGGCACGAGATTGGCGACCATCTGGTTGAGCAGGGCCACGTCGCGGCTGTCGATGACGCCGTCGCCGTTGAGGTCGCCGTCCAGGCTGGGCGCGACGGCGAATTCGCCGCCGCGGTTGACGACGGCCCAGACGGTCTGGCTCGCGTGGTCCACGCCATAGGTGCCGAGGCCGTAGCCGGCCTTCCACGGGCCGGCGACGAACTTGGGCGTGCCGCCGAAGTTGCGCGTCGCGGCCGGCACCCAGGCGCCGGCTTCGTTCTTGTGGACCAGGGCCAGCGCGCCGCGTGCCGTGGGTTCGTACTTGAGGGACAGCGTGTAGCTGTCGCCCTGCTCGCTGCCGATGGCGTTGTGCATGCCCCAGAGCAGCAGCACGTCGCTCTTCAGCGCGGGGGCCTGGGCTTCGACGCGCGGCGCCCAGCCGGTGTTGATGTCCTGCACGGTCTGGCGGCCGTCGTAGAGCTTGGCGGAGACGGCGTTGCTGCCGTCGAGGATGGCCATGCGCGTGCCGGCCCAGCCGCTGCCGGTGGGGCTGGCGTCGGCCACGCCGGTGAAGCTGCCGCCCGGCTGGATGACGAATTCCTGGCCGATCAGGCTGTAGCCATAGGTCTCGCGCTTGGCGAAGTTCAGCGCGGGCGTGGCCTTGAGGTCGCAGTCCTTGCCGGCGCCGAGCGAGCCACCGCAGCCGTTGTCGCTGGCGTAGTGGGTGACGGTGAGGTTGGGACCGTCGATGGTGGCGATGTAGTAGCCGATCGTGAACAGCTCCTGCGCGATCGGCGTCTCCTGGCGGTTGGCGGTGTTGTAGGTCTGGTCGTTGGACGGGATGGTGGGGATGTAGAACTTGTAGCTGTCCGACGAATGGATGATGTTCTGCACCTGGGCCGTACCGTCGGGGCTCTTGACGAGGGCGCGGTTGTAGAGGTGGTCGTGCCCGCTGAGGAAGTAGCGCGCGCCGGTGCCGGCCATGGCCTTGATGAGCTTGTTGCGCTCGGTGGCGTTGGACGAGGGGTTGGCGCCGAGCAGGTTGTCCACGTGGTTCTGGCCGATCAGCGGCTTGTGCGCGAACAGGAAGGCGTGGCTGTTGGCGGGGCGGTTCTGCAGGGTCTGGGCGACCCAGTCCACCTGGTCCAGCGCGGCCGAATTGGTGGCCGGCGTGCTGCCGCTGGCGCGCGTGAACTGGTCGATGGCGATGAAGGTGGCGTTGCCGTATTCGAACGCATAGGTCAGGCCCGCGAGGCCGGCCGGCGTGGCCGGGCTGCGGTGGCCGGTGGCGCCGGCGACGTTGGCGCCCAGGCCGCGCGTCTGCGGGAAGTTCTGCTGGAAGCGCGCGGCGGCGGCGGCCGAGGGCTCGTGATTGCCGCGCACGGGGTAGAAGCCGATGCCGGCGTCGTAGAGCTGCTGGGCGGCGACGCCCCAGACGTCCAGGCCGGCGTTGCTGCCGTTGTCGGTCAGGTCGCCGAACTGCAGCACGAACCTGACCTTCTGCTCGACGAACTTGGGCAGGATCTGGTTCATGATGCCCAGCGCCACGGTGCTGGGGTTGTTGGCGGCGTCGTTGCTGGTCCACTGCGTATCGGCCATGAAACCGAAGGTGAAGGGCTCCGCAGTGGCGGCGGTGGCGGCCAGGGCCAGGCTCAGCGCGCTGAGCAGGGGGCGGCAGGAGAAGCGCTTGTTCATGGTGTGTCCTCGTCGGGGTTTCAGCGGGCGCGGCGGCGGGCGGCGCAGGCGGTCAGGCCGAGGCCCAGGGCCAGCAGCAGGGCGCTGGCGGGCTCGGGCACGGGTAGCGGCACGGCGGCGACGCTGACGTTGTTGAGGCCGAGGATCTGGTCGGGCGAGGGCGAGCCGTTGTCGTCCACCCAGCGCAGATACAGGCTGGCGCCGACGGCCACGGCCGAGGCGAGGCTGACGGTGGCGTTGCTCACATGGGTCACGCCGACGCTGTTGGGCACGCTGGCGAGCGTGGGGTTGAGCGCCGCGACGTTCGTCCAGCTCGCGCCGTCCAGGCTGTAGAAGAGCTGGTAGCCGTAGAGCTTGTCGCTGTCGCTGCTGCTCGTGGCGGTGAAGCGCACGGTGTCGTAGCTCAGCACGAGGTCGGTGAAGCTGTAGCCGGTGTCGTTGACGAGGCTGAGCTCCAGCGCGGCGCCGGTGCCGCCGGTGGGCGAGGTGGCGATCACGCGGTCGCCGAGGGCGCTGGCGTTCAGCGCGGCGTTGAAGCCGTCGTTGTTGGCGCCCGAGGGCGTGGTGACGATGCTGAGGCTGCCGGTCTGGCGCGTCATGCTGGCCACGCTGACGGCGCCGTTGCCAGGGATGCTGTTCTTCCAGCTCGCCTTGTCGCCGTCGTTGCCGTAGTACTTGTCCCAGCCGGTGGGCAGCGCGGTGCCGCTGCTGCCGAGCGAATCGAAGTTCTCGGCATAGCCGGCGGCCGTCAGGCTGTTGGCGCCATGGGCGCCGGCGGCGTGGGCGAGGGGAGCGGCCAGCAGCAGGGCGGCGGCAGCGGCGGTGAGGGGGTGGTGGGGTTTCATGGGTCCGTTTCCTTTCCAGCAGAAGAGAACGGACGCGATTGCAGCGACCACCCGTGACGTGGCCGTGTCGGCACCAAGGGCGGCCTCCCCCGCGAATCGGGGGGTCGAAAAAGGGGCGGGCTACTGGATCAGCCCGTTCTTCAGCGCGTAGTAGGTCAGGTCGCTGTTGGTCTGCAGGCCGAGCTTGTCGAGCACGCGGGTGCGGTAGGTGCTGACGGTCTTGACGCTGAGGAAGATCGCCTCGGCGATATGGCCCACGGTCTCGCCGCCGGCCAGGCGCAGGAAGACCTGGAACTCGCGCTCGGACAGCGCCTCGTGCGGCGGCTTGCCGGCCGCCGCCGCGGCCACGCCGTCGGCCAGTTGCTCGGCCACGGCCGGGCTGATGTAGCGCCGGCCGCGTGCGACGAGGCGGATCGCGTCGGCGATCTCCTCGGGATCGCATTCCTTGTTCAGATAGCCGGCCGCGCCCTGGCGCAGCAGCGTCGTCGCGTAATGCGCCTCGGGGAAGCCGCTGAGGATCAGCACCGGCAGCGCCGGAAAGCGCGCCTTGATGGCCGCCAGCGCATCGACGCCGCTCTGGTCGGGCATGGAGATGTCCAACAGCAGCACGTCCACCTCGCCGCCGCGCGCCAGCTCCAGCGCGTCGCGGCCGCTGGCGCCCTCGCCGGTGACGCGCAGGTCCACGTGCTCCGACAGGTATTGGCGCAGCCCGGTGCGCACGATGGCGTGGTCGTCAACGATGCCGATGCGGATCATGGCCGGCAGCCTAGCAGCAAGCCGGCATAGGGACTGTTCACACTACGGCAGCAGGCCCTAGGAGAAGTCCTACACGACGATGCGCCGCCCGCGCCGTGGCGCGGCAGGCCGGCCGGGCCATACTGGCCGCCATGCCCGCACTCAAAGCCTTCATCGTCGAGGACAGCCCGGTGATCCTGGAAAACCTGGTCGCCACGCTGGAAGAGCTGGCCCAGGTCGAGGTGGTCGGCGCGGTGGGCGACGAGGCCGGCGCGGTGCGCTGGATGAGCGAGGGCGCCGTGGGCGCCGCAGGGGGCGCGGACCTGTTCATCGTCGATGTCTTCCTGCGCTCCGGCACGGGCCTGGGCGTCTTGCAGGCCGCGCAGCGCCTGGGCCTGCGGGCGCGGCGCGTGGTGCTGACCAACTACGCCACCGAGGACATGCGCCGCCGCTGCGCCAGCCTCGGCGCGGAGCGCGTCTTCGACAAGAGCCACGAGCTGGACGACCTCATCAGCTATTGCGCCGAGCTGGCCGGCCAGCCGCCGTGCAGCAGCCACTGAACCGCTGGCTCGAAGGCGCGCGCCGCCGCCGCGGCCTCGCGCTGGCGCTGGCGACGCTGGCCGCCGCCGCCGTGATGGGCGTCAGCGAGATGGCCTTCCGCGGCGCCGACGAGGCGCTGCAAGCCTCGCAGGCCCGCCACGCCGCGCGCAACGAGGGCCTGCGCCTGCGCGAACTGCTGACCGACGCCGAGACCGCGCAGCGCGGCTTCCTGCTGACCGGCCGCGACAACTACCTGGCGCCGCTGCAATTGGCCGAGCGCGAACTGCCCGCCGTGCTGGCGCGGCTGCGCGGCCAGTACGCCAGCTCGGCCTGGGAAGCCCTGGTCGCCGACGCGGCCCAGCGCAGCAACGAGAAACTGTCGGAGCTGCAACTGCTGGTGCAGCTCTACCGCGAGGGCTCGACCGAGGCCTGGCAGGGGCTGATGGAGTCGGACATCGGCCGCGAGAAGATGCAGGCCGTCAGCGGCGCGCTGGCCCAGCTCGACCGCCACGAACTGGCGCAGATCGCGCAGGAGCGCGACGCGGTGGCCCGCTCCCTGGCCTATGGCCGCTTCGGCGTGCATGGGCTGACGCTGCTGAGCCTGATCGGGCTGGCCTTCTTCCTGCGCCGCAACGAGGCCATGCACGAGGCCCGCCGCGAGCATGCGCGCGCGCTGGCCCGCGAGCGCGACCGGCTCGACGGCGAAGTGGCCCGCCGCACCGCCGAACTGACCGAACTGGCCCGCCACCTGCAGACGGTGCGCGAGGACGAGCGCGCCCACCTCGCCCGCGAACTGCACGACGAACTCGGCGCGCTGCTGACCGCCGCCAAGCTCGACGTGGCGCGCATCCGCCGCATGACCGGCGCCGCCGCGCCCGAGATCGGCGAGCGCCTCGGCCATATGAGCGAACTGCTGGACCAGGGCATCGCGCTGAAGCGCCGCATCATCGAAGACCTGCGCCCCTCGGCGCTGGCCAACCTGGGCCTGATCCCGGCGCTGGAGATCCTGGCGCGCGAGTTCGCGCAGCGCTCCGGGCTGCAACTGCATCTGGAACTGGCCGAGGTGGCGGCGGGCGAGGCCGGCCGGCTGGCGCTCTACCGCCTGGTGCAGGAGGCGCTGACCAATGTGCTGCGCCACGCCCGCGCCGGGCGGGTGGACGTGGTGCTGAGCGAGGCCGAGGGCTGGCTGCGGCTCAGCATCCAGGACGACGGCCAGGGCTTCACGCCCGAGGCCGTCGGCGCCGGCCACCACGGCCTGCTGGGCATGCGCTACCGCATCGAGAGCCTGGGCGGCACGCTGCAACTGCTGTCGGCGCCGGGCCAGGGAACGCGGGTGCTGGCGCGGCTGCCGGTGGCTTGAAGCCTTAGCGGCGCGGCAGCGGAAAACTCGCCAGGCTGGCAAAGCCCGCTGGCGACAGCGCCTGCACGCCGAACACGAGGTGGTCCTTGGACAGCGGCAGGGTCACGCGCGTCGCCGGGCCCACGTCCTTGGACTGCTGCCAGGTCGGCGCGCCGGCCTCGCGCCAGACGACGCGGTAGCCGGCCGCGTCGGCGGCGGGCTGCCATTCCAGCGTCGTGTCGTGGCTCGGTTCGCGGGTGTCGATGCGCGCGCCCAGCGGCGCGGCCGGGGCCCAGGCCAGGGTGGCAAGGCCGGCGAGATTGGCACGCGCCACGTCGGCGACGTAGCCGGGGTCCACGAACTCGGGCAGGTCGCCGTAGACGGTGCCGTTGGCACAAGGCAGCGCCGGGCCGCCCCGAGCTGCCTTGACCCCCTCGGGGGGCGGCCGATGGGAACCTTCGGCCTGGGGGCACTCGACCCTCGGGTTCTGGTGCTGGTGGGCGAAGTTCTCGAAGGGTTCGGTGATGCGCACGGCGGCGTAGCCGCGTTCCAGGAAGGGGATGTGGTCGCCGTCGCGCAGATAGCGGTCGCGGCGCGGGATGAGCTGCACGGTGAAGCCGGGCATCGCCGCCTCGGCGGCGGCCTTGAGGTGGCGGCCGAGCTGGTCGGTCGGCAGGTCGGCGGCGCCGCCGGCCTGCAGCAGGGGCAGCAGGCCGGCGAGGGCGGCGGCGGTCTGCGGGTCGGGAGCAGGCAGGGACGAAGGCGCCGTCAGCAGGCGCAGCAGCGGGTCCAGCCCGTCGGCGAACAGGCGCAGGCGCTTGGCGTCGTGCTGGCCGGCGTCGCCGCGCGGGCTGCCGATGATGTCGTTGTTGAGCATGGCCTCGACGCGCGTGCCCGCCGCCCGCGCCTCGCGCGCCCATTGCGCGGCGCCGAGCAGGCCCTGCTCCTGGCCAGGCACGGCGAGAAAGACGAGGGTGGCGTCGAAGGTCCGCCCGGCCATCACGCAGGCCAGCTCCATGACGGCCGCCGTGCCCGAGGCGTCGTCGTTGGCGCCGGGGGCCTCGCCGAGGCTGTCCATCACGTCGCTGTTGCGCGAGTCGTAATGGCCGCTGACGACGAGCACGCGGCTGCGCGCCGCGCCCCGGCCGGGCAGGGTGGCGACGATATTGACCAGTTCGGTCGGCTCGTTGACGCGCCGGCCGGCCGGCTCGATGAAGCTCTGCTCTTCCACCCGCAGCCGCCCGCCCGCAGCCTTGGCGCAGGCGGAGAGTTCACTCGTGATCCAGCGCCGCGCGGCGCCGATGCCGCGCGTGTCGGAGCCGATGTCGGACAGCGTGTGCCGCGTGCCGAAGCTGACCAGCTTGCGGATGCGCGCCTCGATGCGCACCGGGCTGACCTCGGCCAGCATGGCCTGCAGGTCCGCGGCGGGCTGGGCCTGGGCCTCGGTCGAAATGGCGAGCAGGGCGGAAAGGGCGAGAGCGAAGGCGCGTGCGGTCATGCGGCCATTCTGGCGCTTGCCGCCGCTGCGGCCTTGTTCTACGCTGGCCCGGCACTTCAGGAGCGTCTCGATGAGTCCAGATTCCCAAGTGAGCACGATCCGCACGGTCGCGCTGGTCGGCCCGGCCGGCGCTGGCAAGACCCTGCTGCTGGACGCGCTGCTGGCCCATGCCGGCGCCATCCCGCAGGCCGGCTCGATCGAGCGCGGCAGCACGGTGAGCGACCACGACGCGCTGGAGAAGCGCCTCGGCCACTCGCTGCAATCCAGCCTCGCGCACTTCACGCACGGCGGCATCCGCGTCCACGCCATCGACACACCCGGCGCGCCGGACTTCGTCGGCCAGGCGCTGCCGGCGCTGGAGGCGGCGGACACGGCCCTCGTCGTCATCAATGCGCAGAACGGCATCGAGCTGATGGCGCAGCGCCTGCTGACGGCGGCGGGCGAGCGCGGCCTCGCGCGGCTGATCGTCGTCAACAAGATCGACGCGCCCGACGCCGACCTGCCCGGCCTGCTGGCGCAGTTGCGCGAGGTCTTCGGCAAGGAATGCCTGCCGCTCAATCTGCCCGCCGACGACGCCCGGCGCGTCGCCGACTGTTTTTTCGCGGCCTCGGGAGAGGCCGATTTTTCGTCGGTGGCCGATGCGCACCGGGCGCTGGTGGAGCAGGTCGTCGAGGTCGATGCCGCCTTCGTGGACCGCTACCTGACCGAGGGCGACGTGGACCCGCGCGAACTGCATGCGCCGCTGGAACAGGCGCTGCGCGAGGGGCATCTGATCCCGGTCTGCTTCTGCTCGGCGAAGACGGGCGCGGGCATCGGCGAACTGCTGGCGGCCATCGAGGCGCTTTGCCCCAGCCCGGCCGAGGGCAACCCGCCGCCCTTCCTGGAAGGCAAGGGTTCCGAGCCCCAGCCCTACCCGGCCACGCCCGACCCGGCGGCCCATGTGCTGGCCCACGTCTTCAAGATCGTCGCCGACCCCTATCTCGGCAAGATGGGCGTCATGCGCGTCCACCAGGGCCGCATCGTTCGGGGCGGCCAGCTCTTCGTCGGCCATGCGCGCAAGCCCATCCGCGTCGGCCACCTCTTCATGCTGCAGGGCGGCCGGCACATGGACGTGGACGAGGCGCTGCCGGGCGACCTCTGCGCCCTCGCCAAGGTGGACGAACTCGCCTTCGACGCCGTGCTGCACGACGCGCAGGAAGACGAGCACATCTTCCTCAAGCCGCTCGACTTCCCGACGCCCGTCCACGGCCTCGCCATCAGCCCCGCGCGGCGCGGCGACGAGCAGAAGCTCTGGGAAGTGCTGGCGCGGCTGGTGGACGAAGACCCCTGTTTGCGCATCGAGCAGGCGGCAGAGACCCACCAGACGCTGGTCTACGGCCTCGGCGAGCTGCACCTGCGCCTGCTGCTGGAGCGGGTGCGCGAGCTGTACAAGGGCGAGGTCGTCACCGAGCCGCCGCGCATCGCCTACCGCGAGACCGTCTCGGCGCCGGCCGAGGGCCATTACCGGCACAAGAAGCAGAGCGGCGGCGCGGGGCAGTTCGGCGAGGTCTATCTGCGCATCGAGCCGCTGGCGCGCGGCGCCGGCTTCGAGTTCGTCGATGCGGTCAAGGGCGGCACCATCCCGGGCCAGTTCATGCCCGCCGTCGAGAAGGGCGTGCGGCAGGCCTGCGCCAGCGGCGTCGTCGCCGGCTACCCGGTGGTGGATCTGCGCGTCATCGTCTACGACGGCAAGCACCACTCGGTGGACAGCAAGGAGATCGCCTTCGTCACCGCCGGCCGGCGCGCGCTGATGGCGGCCGTGCGCGAAGCCCGGCCGCTGGTGCTGGAACCCATCGTGCAGGTCGAGATCACCGCGCCGGACGCGAGCGTCGGCGACATCACCGGCGACCTCGCCGCGCGCCGCGGCCAGGTCAACGGCACGCGCGCGGCCGTGCCCGGCAGCCTCGTCGTCCAGGGCCTGGGGCCGCTGGCCGAGCTGGCGAACTACCAGACCCGGCTCAACGCGATGACGGCCGGCCAGGGGCGCTACACGCTGCTGCTGTCCCACTACGAGGCCGTGCCGCCGAACACGCAGGCCGGCTTGGTGGGCGCCTACAAGGCGGGCGACGAGGCGGAGTAGCGGCGGCCGGGCCGCGGGCAAGGCTCATTTATCATGACGCCCCATGCCCAGCGCCCCCCGCGACGTCGCGCAGATCCGCCTGGACAACGCGATGCGGCTGTTCGACGAGTTCGTCAGCGCCACCGTCAAACACCCCGATGCCGCCGCGCTGCGCGGCCTGGAGCGGCGCTTTGCGGAGCGCCTGCAGATCCAGCCCAGCTATTGGAGCCAGATCAAGGGCCGCTCGCGCCAGATCGGCGAGCGCCTCGCGCGGCAGTTCGAGCAGCTCTGCCACAAGCCGCCCGGCTGGATGGACCTGGAACACGACACCGCCGGCACCACGCCCGCCACCGCCGAGCCGCCGCCCAGCACGCCGATCGACGACGACGAGCGCTTCATCGTCGGCCTCGTGCTCACCTACTACCGCCGCCACCCGCAGCGCGCCCGCACGCGGCTGCTGGACCTGCTCGGCGAGGTGTTGACGCCCGAGCCCGCCGCCCCGCCGCGCCCGGCCGCCAAGGCCGCGCCCGGCCCGCAGGCCGAGCTGGACGAGTGGCGCAAGCTGCAGGCCGGCATCGCGCCGCTCAAGCCCAGGAAACGCTGATCTCGCGCCGACCCGCGCGCCCCGAAGCGCCTCAGCTTAGGGGTGTCTGATAAAAACTGCTTGCGCAAGATAAGCATTTGTTTATCATTTGCGCAACTTTACCGCCGCGCCCGGCGCAGACCCGGCGGCAAGGTTCACCCGTCCCATCCACCGCAAACGCAGGCCCGCCCCGGGTCGAGCCGCTGCATTGCCCGCCGCCCGCGAGCGGCACCCACCGGAGCACACCATGCCCCATTTCACCGCCCCGCGCCCCCTGCAGCTGACGCTGCGAAAGCCGCGCAATCCGCTCGTCGCGCCGGCCCAGCAGCGCCAGGCCGGCCGGCATCAGAGCCCGCAGGACGCCCGCGCCCAGCGCCAGCAGGCCCGGCTGGACCTGCGCCGCCTGCTGCGCGAGCGCTTCCCCGACGACAGCCCCTGAAAACCACGCGCCGCCCACGCCCTCGATCCATGTGATGAGGGCCTCTGGCCGGTGCCCAAGGAGACCCTCATGAGATTGATCGAACTGCGCGGCCCCGACGCCGCCGAAACCCACGCCGCCTGGGCCCTGCGCTGGAAGCGCATCCGCCGCGCGGCGCGCGCCATCCGGCTGGTGTTCTCGCCCGCCTACCGGCGCCGCCGTGCACGCAGCCCGCTGGAGTTCTACGCCGAGGCCGGCGCGCCCGAAGGGGCGCTCTACGTCGATGGCCGGCTCACGGCGCAACTCGAAGGCGTGCGCAGGCTGTGAACTGAGGCCGAAAACGGGGTCGCACGTGATGAGCGCGCGGCCCCGCACCGGCCTAGCATGGCGCCATGTCCGCCCGCCTGCGCCTCACCGCCCCGCTGCCCAGCCTCGACGCCTGGGTCGATGCCTTCGCCCGCGCGGACATCCCGGTGCTGGCGGAGTCGGCCGAGGCGCTGGAGCAGATGCGCGCGACCGAGGACGAGGTCGATGCCCACGGCCTGGGCGAGATGATGGAGACCGACCCGCTGATGACGCTGAAGGTGCTCGTCCACGCCAGCGAGCGGCGCCGCAGCCACGATGCCGGGCTGCGCGCCGACGCCGAAACGGTGACGGCGGCCCTGGTGCTGATGGGCATTTCGCCCTTCTTCCGCGACTTCGGGCCGCAGCCGACGCTGGAAGCCGTGCTCGCCGACAACGACGAGGCCCTGCTCGGCCTGTCGCGCGTGATGCAGCGCGCCGAGCGCGCCTCGCGCTTCGCGCTGGGCTTCGCGGCCCATCGCGCCGACCCCGATGCCGCCGTCATCCACAGTGCCGCGCTGCTGTGCGACTTCGCCGAGATGCTGCTCTGGGTCCACGCTCCCGGGCTGGCGCTGGACATCGCCGCGCGGCAGCAGGTCGACCGGCAGTTGCGCAGCGCCGCCGCGCAGCGCCAGGTGCTGGGTATCACGCTGGCCGAGCTGGAACAGGCGCTGATGCGGCGCTGGCGGCTGCCGGAACTGCTGACGCGCATCACCGGCGACCAGGACGGCCGCGACCCGCAGGTGCGCTGCGTCCAGCTCGCCGTGCGGCTGGCGCGGCACACCGCCCACGGCTGGGACGACGCCGCCGTGCCGGACGACATCGCCGACATCGCCGAACTGCTCAACCTGGGCACCGCGCCCACGCTCAAGCTGCTGCGCGATTTCGATTGACCCACCCCCTACGGCCCGACGGCCGCCCGGCAAAGCCGGATCGGCTCATACGGGCACTGCGGTCGTGTTCTTCAAGCGCTCCAGCACGAAGCTGGTCTTGCAGTCCTGCACGCTGGGGTGCATCAGCAGCGTGTCGCCGATGAAGCGGGCGTAGTGCTGCATGTCCTGCACCAGCACGCGCAGCAGATAGTCCATCTCGCCGGTCAGCGCCGCGCATTCGACGACCTCGGGCCAGGTCTGCACCGCCGCGCGGAAGAGATCGCGCGGGTTGCGCAGCGGGTTGTCGGTCTGCTTTTCCAGCCTGACGTTGATATAGGCCGTCAGCCCCAGGCCGAGGCGCTCGGGCGCCACCAGGGCGACGTAGGCGGCGATGACGCCCGCCTCTTCCAGCCGGCGCACGCGGCGCAGCACGGCCGAGGACGACAGGCCCGCCTCGGCGGCCAGCGCGTCGTAGGTGAGGCGGCCGTCGGCCTGCAGCGCGCGCAGGATGCGGCGGTCGATGGCGTCGAGTTCCAGGGGGCTGTCCATGCGGGAAATTGTCGGCCATGCCGCGTCTACAGTCCGGGGCCGTGAACGCCGAGACCGCCCGACTCCTCACCCCGTTGCTGCTCGCTCCACTGCTCGCCTGCGCAGCGGCGCTGCCGGCGCGGGCCGACGAGATCGTGCTCGCCTCGCCCGCCTACTGGTGCCCTTTCAGTTGCCAGGCCGGGGCGGCGCAGGAAGGCTTCACGGTGGACATCGTGCGCGAGATCTTCTCGGCCGCCGGCCACACGGTACGGCTCGTCAACCAGAACTACAGCCGCGCGCTGATCGACGTGCGCGCCGGGGTCTACACGGCCACGCCGTCCACCTTCCGCGACGAGGCGCCCGATTTCGTCTTCCCCACGCAGCCGATCTCGCGCAACCGCTTCTGCGTCTACGTGCCCGCCGACAGCCGCTGGACCTACCGGGGCCCGGCCAGCCTGGCGGCGCTGGCGCATGTGGGCGTGATCCGCGACTACGCCTATGGCGCCGCGCTGGACGCCGCCATCGAGGCCGCGCCGCAGCGCTTCGAGACGCACACCGGCGACGGCCTGACCGAGCGCATGCTGCGGCGCCTGCAACTGGGCCGGCTGGACGCCTTCATCGAGGAAGAGAACCTCGTCGCCTACACACGCAAGCAGCACCCCGGGCTGGCCGCGCGCAATGCCGGCTGCGAGGCGCCGGGCTATGCCTATCTGGCGCTGTCGCCCCGCCACCCCAAGGCGCAGGACTATGCCCGGCTGTTCAGCGAGGGCATGCCCCGGCTGCGCCGCAGCGGGCGCCTGAAAGCCATCCTGGCCGCCTATGGCGTGGCCGAATGGCCTGCGCCGCAGCCCTGATTTGCACATGATTCCTGCGCCATATCAAAACATCGCGCCAAACTTTGCATGAATTCTGCGGGCCCGGCGCCGCAGAATTTTGAGCTTCCAAATTTCCACGCGAGGCAGGGCCTGGCCAAGTTCGCGCCCTGGGACCACCCGATGGGCCGAGGCCGGACGGGGCCACTCACCGGCCCCGGCTGGGCGCCTCTCACTTAGACAACCATTCGACTGAAGAAAGACCATCCATGAGCAAGTTCGTTCCTTGGGACAACCCGATGGGCACCGACGGTTTCGAGTTCATCGAGTTCGCCGCGCCCGACCCGGCCGCGCTGGGCCGGCTGTTCCAGACCATGGGCTTCACGGCCGTCGCCAGGCACCGCCACAAGGACGTGACGCTCTACCGCCAGGGTGGCGTCAACTTCATCATCAATGCCGAGACGGACGCCTTCGCGCAGCGCTTCGCGCGCCTGCACGGGCCGTCGATCTGCGCCATCGCCTTCCGCGTGCAGGACGCCGCCCACGCCTACCAGCGCGCGCTGGAACTGGGCGCCTGGGGCTTCGACAACAAGGCCGGCCCGATGGAGCTGAACATCCCGGCCATCAAGGGCATCGGCGACTCGCTGATCTATTTCGTCGATCGCTGGCAGGGCAAGGGTGGCGCCAAGGCGGGTGCCATCGGCAACATCAGCATCTACGACGTGGACTTCGTGCCCCTGCTGGACGCGCAGGGCCAGCCGGTGGACCCCAACCCCGTGGGCCACGGCCTGACCGACATCGACCACCTGACGCACAACGTCTTCCGCGGCCGCATGAAGGAATGGTCGGAGTTCTACGAGCGCTTCTTCAACTTCCGCGAGGTGCGCTATTTCGACATCGAGGGCAAGCTGACCGGCCTCAAGAGCAAGGCCATGACCAGCCCCTGCGGCAAGATCCGCATCCCGATCAACGAGAGCAGCGACGACAAGAGCCAGATCGCCGAATACCTCGACCTGTATCGCGGCGAGGGCATCCAGCACGTCGCGCTGGGCACGACGAACATCTACGGCACCGTCGAGGGCATGAAGTCCACCGGCGTCGAGTTCCAGGACACCATCGACACCTATTTCGACCTCGTGGACAAGCGCCTGCCCAACCACGGCGAGAACGTCGAGGAACTGCGCCGCCTGCGCATCCTCATCGACGGCGCGACCCATCTGGGCGCCGACAACGAACTGCTGCTGCAGATCTTCACCAAGGAAGTGATCGGGCCGATCTTCTTCGAGCTGATCCAGCGCAAGGGCAATGAGGGCTTCGGCGAAGGCAACTTCAAGGCCTTGTTCGAGAGCATCGAACTCGACCAGATTCGCCGAGGTGTGTTGACTGAGTGAGCCCCGTCCAAGGAGTACCTTGGACAGCCCCCCGCGGGGGCGGCGATTGACCGGGCATCGAGCCCGGTCAACATCGCCAGACGGGCCGGCTTGGGGCGGCCCGGCGCTCGCCCCGACAAAGAGGGCGGCGAGAATCCCGCCGCCCATGAACACCGCCGCCGAACCCCTGCTGGCCGACCTGCGCCAGGTCGATGCCGAGCGCGCCCGCCGCGCGGCCGACCCGGCGCTCGACGCCCGCGTCCAGGCGCTCAAGGCCTGGCAGCAGCGCCGCTTCGCCGACACCTACGCCGACCTGCTCGCCAGCCCGCGCTACGCGGCGGCGACGCGCTTCTTCCTGCACGAGCTGTACGGCCCCGACGACTACCGCCAGCGCGACGCGCAGTTCGCCCGCGTGATCCCGACGCTGACGCGGCTCTTCCCCGAAGAGGTGGTCGATACCGTCGCCCGGCTGGCACGGCTGCATGCGCTGTCCGAGCGCCTGGACACGCGCATGGCCGAGCAACTGCCCACGCCCGAGATCACCCCCGCCGCCTACGCCGCCGCCTGGCGCGCCTGCGGCGAGCCGGCCGCGCGCCAGCAGCAGATCGAGCTGACCATGGCCGTCGGCGAGTCGCTCGACCGGCTGACCCGCAAGCCCCTGCTGCGCCAGACCCTGCGCCTGATGCGCGGCCCGGCGCAGATGGCCGGCCTGGGCGCGCTGCAGAACTTCCTGGAAAGCGGCTTCGACACCTTCCGCGCGATGCGCGGTGCCGGGGAGTTCCTGGCCACGGTGCGGCAGCGCGAGAACGCGCTGGCCCGCACGCTGTTCAGCGATCCGGCCTGACCCGCCGCCCCCGAATTCACGGGAATGTTAGAGATTCCACGCTTGCTCGAAACAAAATGGTAGCGCTACATTTCACTCCACGACAAGCCCGAGCAGCCCCTGGAGACGCCCCCTTGAACCCCGCCCACGCCCGCCCGGCCCCCGCGACTTCAGGCCGCGTGCCCGGGGCGACCGCATGCAGCTGACCGCCGACCAGCACCTGCTCAAGGACCTCAACCGCATGGCCATCGTGCGGCGGCTGAGTACCCGGCCGGGGCAGTCGCGCGCGGCGCTGGCCGAGGCGCTGCAACTCACCAAGTCCACCGTCAGCGCCCTCGTCAAGGAACTGATCGCCGAGGGCTGGCTGCTGGAGCGCGGGGTGGTCGCCACCGGCGAGCTGGGGCGCCGGCCGACACCGCTGTTCGTCGATCCCGGCCGCCTCGTGCTGCTCGGCGCCGAACTGGGCGTGGACGGCGTGCAGGTCGTCGCCACCTCGCCGGCCGGCGACGTGCTGGCCCGCGCCCGCTCGCCGCTGGACGCCGGCCGCGACCCCCATCTCGCGCTGCTGCGCGCCGCCCGGCTGCTGCTGCAGGTGCAGGCGCGGCTGGACACGCCGGCGCAGCGCGTCATCGGCATCGGCGTCGGCCTGCCCGGCGGCGTGGACGAGGCCCAGGGCCTGCTGCACGTCGCCCCCAACCTCGGCTGGCGCGACCTGCCCGCCGGCCGGCTGCTGGCCGAGCACCTGCGCGCGTCGCCGCTGCAGGGCGTGCCGCTGTTCGTGCAGAACGACGCCGACGCGGCCGCGCTGGGCGAACTGGAGTTCGGCGGCGAGGGCGCGGCCGACCCGCTGATCTACCTCGGCATCGGCCTGGGCGTGGGCGCGGGCGTCGTCGTCGAGGACCGGCTGCTGACCGGCGCCCACGGCCTGGCCGGCGAGATCGGCCACATGGCGCTGGAGATCGGCGGCCCGCGCTGTTCCTGCGGCCGGCGCGGCTGCGCCGAGGCCCTCATCGGCCTGCGCGCGATGCTGCCCGGAGCCGAGGCGGCCGGCGGCGTGCACGAGATCCAGCGCCGCCTGCTCGCCCGGCAGCCCGACACCCTGGACGCCGTGGCCGGCGCCGGCCGCTATCTCGGCATGCTGCTGGGCAACCTCGCCGCCGCCTACGACCCCGGCCGCATCGTGCTCGGCGGCGCCGCCGTCGCGCTCGGGGCGCCCTTCCTCGAAGCCGCCTTCCACACGCTGGAGCGGCATGCCGGCGCGGCCGGCGTACCGCCGCCCACCGTCACGCTCTCGCGCTTCGGCGCCGACGCGGTCGCCGTGGGCGCCGCCGCGCTGGCCCGCTACCGACTCACCCGCCCCCTGATCGCCGCCCGCCGCCTGGCCGCAGCCGCCTGACCATGATCACCAACCCCATCCTGCCCGGCTTCCACGCCGACCCGTCGATCTGCCGCGTTCCCGGTGACGGCGGCGACGACTACTACCTCGCCACGTCCACCTTCGAGTGGTGGCCCGGCGTGCGCATCCACCACTCGCGCGACTTGAAGCACTGGCGCCACCACAGCTATGCCGTCACGCGCCGCAGCCAGCTCGACCTGACCGGCCACCCCGACTCGGCCGGCGTCTGGGCGCCCTGCCTCAGCCACGCCGCCGGCCAGTTCTGGCTGATCTACACCGACGTGCGCTCCACCATCGGCGCCTTCAAGGACACGCACAACTACCTCATCACCGCGCCCGCCATCGACGGCCCCTGGAGCGAGCCCGTCACCCTGAACAGCTCGGGCTTCGACCCCAGCCTCTTCCATGACGAAGACGGCCGCCACTGGCTGCTCAACCAGCAGTGGACGCACCAGCCCGGCAAGCACCACTTCAACGGCATCCTCCTGCAGGAATACGACCCGGCAGCGCAGCGCCTCGTCGGTCCGGTGAAGAACATCTACGCCGGCACGGCGCTGGGTGTCGTCGAAGGCCCGCACCTCTACCGCCGCAACGGCTGGTACTACCTGCTGACGGCCGAGGGCGGCACCTTCTACGAACACGCCGTCACGCTGGCCCGCTCGCGCGCCATCGACGGCCCCTACGAGACCCTGCCCGGCAACCCGCTGCTGACCGCCTGGCAGCAGCCCACCGACGGCCTGCAACGCAGCGGCCACGCCAGCCTCGTGCAGACCCAGCACGGCGACTGGTATCTGGCCCACCTCTGCGGCCGGCCGCTGGAGTGGAGCGGCCCGAACGCAGACCGGCAGAACGGCGTCTACGAGGGGCTGCACTGCCCGCTGGGCCGCGAGACGGCGCTGCAGCGCCTCGTCTGGCGCGACGACGGCTGGCCCGAGATCGACGGCGGCGGCAACGCGCCGCGCCTGCGCGTCGCCGACAGCGGCCTGCCCGAGCACCCCTTCCCCGCCGAGCCCGCGCGCGACGACTTCGACGCCGCCGTGCTCAACCCCCACCTCAACTCGCTGCGCCTGCCCGTCGATGAGGGCTGGCTGTCGCTGACCGAGCGCCCCGGCTGGCTGCGCCTGCGGGGCCGCGAGTCGCTGATGAGCCTGTTCGAGCAGAGCCTCGTCGCGCGCCGCCAGCAGCACTTCGACTGCCGCGCGGAAACGCGGCTGGACTTCGAGCCCGAGCTGTCACAGCAGATGGCCGGCCTCGTCGCCTACTACAACACCGGCCACCACGCCTATCTGCACGTCAGCCGCGACATGGACGGCGGCCGGCGCGTGCTGCGCCTGACCGTCAACCGCGACGCGGCCTTGAGCGAGCCGGCCCCGGCCGTCGCACTCGCCCCGGGGCCGGTGGATCTGGCCGTCGAGTTCCACCACGCCGGCTACCAGTTCCAGTTCCGGCAGGGCGGCGAGCCCTGGCGGGACGTCGGCCCGCTGCTGGACACGGCCATGCTCAGCGACGAGGCCGCGACCCGCTTCGTCAACGGCTTCGCGCGCAGCTTCGGCTTCACCGGCAACTTCATCGGCCTGGCCTGCCAGGACCTGTCGGGCCGGCGCCTGCACGCCGACTTCGACTACTTCTCCTACGAAGCCCGGACATGACCCGCCCCCACCCGCCCCTGTCCTTCCTGGAGAAAGCCGGCTACAGCGCGGGCGACGCCGCCGCCAACCTGGTCTTCATGTCCATGGTGCTGTTCCAGCTGAACTTCTACACGGACGTGTTCGGCCTGTCCGCCAGCACGGCCGCCGCCATCCTGCTGTGGCCGCGGCTGTGGGACGCCGTCTTCGACCCCGTGATGGGCGTGCTCGCCGACCGCACGAACACGCGCTGGGGCAAGTTCCGGCCCTGGGTGCTGTGGACCTCGGTGCCCTGGGCCGTCGTCATGGTGCTGGCCTACACGACGCCCGACCCCGCCTGGGGCTGGAGCACGGGCATGGTCGTCGCCTACGCGGGCATCACCAACACGCTGCTGATGACGCTGTACTCGATGAACAACATGCCCTACTCGGCGCTGGGCGGCGTCATGACGGCGGACCTGAACGAGCGCACGCGGCTGAACGCCTTCCGCTTCGTGTCGGTCAACGTCGCGCAGTTCGCGGTCGGCGGCTTCACGCTGCCGCTGGTGGCCAAGTTCGCGCAGGGGCACGACCGCGCGCACGGCTGGCAGGTCACGATGACGATCTGGGCCGCGGCCTGCCTGCTGCTCTTCCTCGTCACCTTCTTCACGACGCGCGAGCGGATCCAGCCCATCGCCGAAGCCCAAAGTTCGCCCAGGCAGGACTTCGCCGACCTGCTGAAGAACGGCCCCTGGATCGCGCTGGCGCTCTACACCGTCTTCCACTTCGGCATGCTGGCGCTGCGCGGCGGCGCGCACTACAACTACTACCACCACTACGCCGACAAGGCCGCGATGTTCGATTTCGTCGCCGCGCTCGGCCTGACGACGCCCGAGCCGCACGGCACCGGCAGCCTCGCCGACAGCCTGGGCTACATCGTCCACGGCACGCGCGAGCAGCTTGCCGGCGCCAACGTGGCCGACGTGTTCAACAGCCTCATCAACATGGCCGGCACGCTGACCACCATCGTCGTCATCATGCTGTCCACCGGCCTGTCGGCGCGCTTCGGCAAGCGCGCGGTGGCGCTGACGAGCTTCGGCCTCTCGACGCTGACGGCCTGCGCGCTCTACCTGCTGCCGCCCACGGCCGCCTGGGGCATGCTGGGCCTGCACGTGCTCGGCGCCATCGTCTACGCGCCCAGCGTGGCCGTCATGTGGGCCATGTACGCCGACGCCGCCGACTACTCCGAATGGCAGACCGGCCGCCGCTTCACCGGCATGGTGTTCGCCACCATCGGCTTCTCGCTGAAGGCCGGCCTGGCGCTGGGCTCGGCCAGCTTCCTGTGGCTGCTGGCCGGCTGCTTCGGCTACGACACCCAGCACCCGACGGCGCCGCAGGCCGTCGAGGGCTACCGCATCGCGTCCAGCTTCGTCGTCGGCGCGCTGTTCGCCGCCTGCACGCTGTGCATGGCCACCAACCGGCTCACCAAGCAGACCACGCTGCGCATGGCCGACGAACTCGCCCAGCGCCGCCGCCAGGCCGGCGCCTGACTCCACCCCCTCACACCGCCAGGACTCCACCATGAGCACCGTCTATTCCGACCTCCCCGCCGTCCGCTACGAAGGCCCCCAATCCACCAACCCGCTCGCCTACCGCTGGTACGACGCCAGCCGCGTCGTGCTCGGCAAGACGCTGGCCGAGCACCTGCGCCCCGCCGTCTGCTACTGGCACAACTTCTGCTGGAGGGGCGAGGACGTGTTCGGCCTCGGCGCCACCGCCCATCCGCGCCCCTGGTTCAGCGAGGCCGACCCGGTCAAGGCCGCACACCTCAAGCTCGACGCCGCCTTCGACTTCTTCGGCAAGCTCGGCCTGCCGTACTGGTGCTTCCACGACCGCGACGTGGCCCCCGAGGGCGCGACGCTGGCCGAGTCCAACCGCCTGCTCGACGGCCTGCTCGACGCCGCCGCGAAGCAGATGCAGAACCGCAAGATCGGCCTGCTCTGGGGCACGGCCAACCTGTTCTCCAACCCGCGCTACATGAGCGGCGCGGCCACCAACCCCGACCCCGAGGTCTTCGCCTACGCCGCCGCCCAGGTCAAGCACGTGCTGGAGTGGACGCAGCGCCTCGGCGGCCAGAACTACGTGCTGTGGGGCGGCCGCGAGGGCTACGAGACGCTGCTGAACACCGACCTGAAGCGCGAACTGGCGCAGTACGGCCGCTTCCTCGCGGCGGTGGTCGAGCACAAGCACAAGATCGGCTTCAAGGGCAGCATCCTCATCGAGCCCAAGCCGCAGGAGCCCACCAAGCACCAGTACGACTACGACAGCGCCACCGTCCACGGCTTCCTGAAGACCTACGGGCTGGAGCACGAGGTCAAGGTCAACCTGGAGGTCAACCACGCGACGCTGGCCGGCCACAGCTTCGAGCACGAGGTGGCGACCGCCTGCGCGCTGGGCATCTTCGGCTCCATCGACGCCAACCGCGGCGACGAGCAACTCGGCTGGGACACCGACCAGTTCCCCAACAACCACGCGGCGCTCGTGCCGGCCATGCTGGAGATCATCCGCGCGGGCGGCTTCACGACCGGCGGCACCAACTTCGACGCCAAGGTGCGCCGCCAGAGCATCGACCCGACCGACCAGCTCGAAGGCCATATCGGCGGCATGGACACGATGGCCCGCGCCTTCCTGTGCGCCGCCGCGCTGTACGAGAGCGGTCAGCTGGAAAAGGCCGTCAGCGAACGCTACGCCGGCTGGAGTGGCGCGCTGGGGCAGCGGATCCACGGCGGCGCCAGCCTGGACGACCTCGCCGCGCTCGTGCATGCGCAAGGCATTTCGCCGCAGCCGCGCTCGGGCCGTCAGGAACGGCTGGAGAACGTCGTCAACGCCTTCGTCTGAGCCATGTTCCTGGGCATCGACCTCGGCACCTCCGAGCTGAAACTGCTGCTGCTCGACGAACGGCAGCGCATCGCCGCGACCACCGGCGTGCCGCTCACCGTGCAGCGCCCGCAGCCGCTGTGGAGCGAGCAGGATCCCGCCGCCTGGTGGAGCGCGCTCGACGAAGGCATGGCCCGGCTCAAAAGCGAACACGGCGCGGCGCTCGCGCAGGTGCGCGGCATCGGCCTGTCGGGGCAGATGCACGGCGCCGTCACGCTCGACGCCGCCGACCGCGTGCTGCGCCCGGCGATCCTTTGGAACGACGGCCGCAGCGCCGCGCAATGCGCCGAGATGATGGCCGCCTGCCCCGAACTGCCGGCCATCACCGGCAACCTCGCGATGCCCGGCTTCACCGCGCCCAAGCTCGCGTGGATGCGCCGGCACGAGCCCGACCTCTTCGCCCGCGTCGCCAAAGTGCTGCTGCCGAAGGACTGGCTGCGCCTGCAACTCTCCGGCGAACACGTCGGCGACATGAGCGACGCGGCCGGCACGCTGTGGCTGGACGTGGCCCGGCGCCGCTGGTCGCCCGAGGCGCTGGCGCTGACCGGGCTGGACGAGCGCCACATGCCCCGCCTCGTCGAAGGCAGCGAGGCCAGCGCCGCGCTGCGGCCGGAACTGGCCGCGCGCTGGGGCCTGCGGGCCGGCATCCCCATCGCGGGCGGCGGCGGCGACAACGCGGCCAGCGCGGTCGGCATGGGCGTCGTCCAGCCGGGCCAGGGCTTTCTGTCGCTCGGCACCTCGGGCGTCATCTTCCTGTGCAACGAGCGCTTCAGCCCCAACCCGGCGCGCGCCGTGCACGCCTTCTGCCACGCGCTGCCCGGCACCTGGCACCAGATGAGCGTCATGCTCAGTGCCGCGAGCGCGCTGCGCTGGGTGACGCAGACCCTGGGCCAGCCCGACGAGGCGACGCTGATCGACCAGGCCGCCGCGCTGACCGACGCGCAACGCCGGCAGGCGCCGCTCTTCCTGCCCTACCTCAGCGGCGAACGCACGCCGCACAACGACGCCCACGCGCAGGGCGTGTTCTTCGGCCTCACGCACGCGCACGACGCGGCGGCGCTGGGCTACGCGGTGCTCGAAGGCGTCGGCTTCGGCCTGCTGGACGGCTGGCAGGCGCTGCAGGCCGGCGGCGGCACGGCGGACGCGCTATGGCTGGTCGGCGGCGGCGCGCGCAGCGCCTGGTGGGCCGGGCTGCTCGCCTCGCTGCTGGACCTGCGCCTTGTCACCGGCATCGGCGCCGAGGCCGGCGGCGCACTCGGCGCGGCCCGCCTGGCCTGGCTGGCCTGCGGCGGCACGCAGCACGAGGTCTGCCGCACGCCCGACATCGCCCGCGTCGCCGAGCCCGACGCCACGCTGGCCGACGCGCTGCGGCCACGGCATGAGCGCTTCCAGCGCCTGTACGGCGCGCTGCGGGCCGAGTTCGGCGGTTGAGCCGGAGTCAGTTGCAGGCGGCGCATAGCTGTTGCGCTAAGCCGTTTACGCTCAACGGCACTCAAAGAGCCCGCTTGCCAGTTCACTTTGGATGTGTATCACTTCACAGCATCGCAGCTATGCCGACTCAGGCATCGCACCAACATTACCCCGATGATCGTGGCCTCCAGAGTATCGAAGATGATGCTCTGCCCCTCATCAAGCCGAAGCCTCATATCGGACCAACCATGAAACACAACGCTGCACAAATACAGCGCTACCAGCCCTACCGCCACGAGGGCGGACCTACGCCCCGTACCACCTGAGACAACCAACATTAATCCCAATACGAGCGCAGGAACGATTGCCCATATTGAAGTCGCGCTCGCAAAGAAAAGTACGCCGAAGAGTCGTAGCAATATCAGTGGGGCTGCGATAAGGCACGCCGCAACAAACACCGGCGCAGATTGGACTACGCGAACGACTATCACTGCTTCCTACCCGCGGCGCTGTACGCACCGCCGCCGAGCCAATAGACAGCACCGTAGTAAATCCATGGCATGACCTTCATGTCTGGCCGTTCCTGCTGCATGTCCTTGCGGAAGTTTGCATCACAGAAATTCTTTCCCTGCTGGTTCTCGTAGCAGGCGTCATGTGCTTCGCACGCCTTTGGGAAGAAGTCCGGCACGAATGCGTCAGTCGTTGCATCACCGCACCCGGCACCACATGGAAGTCCGTCGGACCGCAATGTAGGGTCTCGTGGAGCGGGGAGAATGCTCCGAAACCAGTCCCGCAATGCCACTCCGGGGCCTGTAGGTGCGAAATCGTCAGGCGCCAAGCCATTCGGGTCCGTTCGACTCAGCGGGCTTCCACCCACATAAGCATAGGTATTGATGCCGCCCGCGAGCCCAATCGGGTCCGACGAGATATATCGCCCCGTACCGGCCTCGTAGTACCGATGCCAGTTCTGCCACAGCCCCGTCTCCGCGTCGTAGTACTGCCCCGGGAACCCGAGGTTCAGCCCGCCGATGCTGTCGGTGGTGACCTGGCGGTCCCAGACCGCGTTCTGCGCTCGCCACACGACGGCTTTCGCGCTGTTGGTGACGGCTTCCGGCCGCCCCACTTGGTCGGTGTGGATGGCGTACATCTGCCCGCCCCGGCTCATGGCGATCGGCGCGCCACCCAACCAAACATAGGCCGTCCCCGTCTGCGATTCGTACAGCAGTTCTCCTGAGGGCCCGTACACGAAGTGGTTGGTGCCGGCGCTGCTCACCTTGCGCACCCGCTGGTTGAAGGCGTTGTAGCTGTAGGTGGCCCCGCCTCCCGTCGCCAGCCTGCCGAAGGCGTCCCAGGTGTAGCTGCGCACGCCGTCCGAGGTCATCTGGCCGTAGGTGTCCCAGCCGTAGGTCTTGCTGCCGACGTGGGTCAGCCAGTCTTTGCCGGTGCTGGTGTAGCTGTAGGTGTTGCCCGTGCCCGCGCGGGTGTGGCTCGTGCGGTTGCCGGCGTTGTCGTAGCCGACGTTCTGGTTGTCGCCGTTTGTGCGCGTGACTTGCTTGAGCCGCCCGCTGCCGTCCCAGGTGTAGCTGCTGTTCAGGCTGGGGTTGATGCCGTCCGTGATGGTTTCGATCAGGTCGTTGGGCTTGTAGCCGAAGGTGAGCGATTGCACGCCTGTGCTTTCAAGCTTCTGCAGCCGGCCGTCGGTGTCCAGCGTGACGCCGCGCTTGTCTCCGTTGCCCCACTTCCAGGCGTAGGGGCCGGGGATGGCGGCCTGGTACAGCAGGTTGTCAATCACGATGTAAGGTGCACAGCACGTTAAACCCGATGCGCACCTGTTATATGAACACATCAATAGAAGACCGGATCAGGTACGGACTTGTTTTCAACACTGGTTTCCAAATAGAAATTTTGAACAGCAGCAGGATCATATTTCGAAAATCGCGCCGACTTGAGAGCCCCACACTTAGTCAGCAGACCAGGCGAGCGCTCGGGCGGGCAAACCCCCAACAGCTCCAAATGAGAAATATTCGGCAACTCCACTATTGGAGCCAAACTATCAACGGTCGTAATCCTGCTTTTCGAGTCCCATGACGGCAGCGTCGCAAGCGACAAATCTTCAATATTCTGCAATTGAGCCAACGCGCTCAACGAAGACACTTTGGGCAGGTCAATTATCGAAAGGTATCTTAATTTCCTCAGACCAATCAAATTGTCAAGTGATGCGTCTGGATACCCAGCAATGACCAGCACCTCCAAATTACACAAGGCATCAATGCCCTTTACGGTTTTCAATTTACAGTACCAGAGCCGCGCTGAACGATAGCGTTCAGCATCTGCAACCTCTGGGAACGTCTTTGCATGGTCACGCATCAAATCAAAATGCACATCACCGCCCGAGAATTTATAGTCCATGGTCTTTCAGCCATTGCTTGCCAAAGTCCAAAGCTTCTTGGTACCAAGACCTACCAGGTGAGATTGAGTTGATTTTATTTTGAAATTGAGGATTTCCATTTATTAACGCCTGCTCAATCGCCCGCGCCTGGTCACGAGTCACAGGTGAACCTGTGAGTGACAATATACTATCAAACCTATCTCCGTGATCTTTAGCTCTACATGCAAGATCCTTGGTCATGCCAGCATACACAGGCTTGCCATTCTTAATTCCCAGATAGACATCATAAGCAGCCTCTCCGGCAGCTCTTCCCGCAAAAGCTGGCCCCGTAGTTGGATTAGGGACGCCCGCCGCAATCTCGGCGACGATCATTCCTCCCATTCCAATAGTGGCAGAATTCTCGACCACAAATATATAGGCAGCAATACACCACGGACACTGGCCTGTCACATCCGTTATTGCAGCCGGATTTCCACCCACATAAGCATAGGTATTAATGCCGCCCGCAAGCCCAATCGGGTCTGAAGAGACGTACCTTCCGGTGCTGGCCTCGTAGTACCGATGCCAGTTCTGCCACAGCCCCGTCTCCGCGTCGTAGTACTGCCCCGGGAACCCGAGGTTCAGCCCGCCGATGCTGTCGGTGGTGACTTGGCGGTCCCACGCCGCGTTCTGCGCCCGCCACACGACGGCCTTGGCGCTGTTGGTGACGGCCTCCGGCCTGGCGACTTGATCCGTGTGGATGGCGTACATCTGCCCGCCCCGGCTCATCGCAATCGGCGCGCCACCCAACCAAACATAGGCCGTCCCCGTCTGCGATTCGTACAGCAGTTCTCCTGACGGCCCGTACACGAAGTGGTTGGTGCCGGCGCTGCTCACCTTGCGCACCCGCTGGTTGAAGGCGTTGTAGCTGTAGGTGGCTCCGCCTGCCGTCGCCAGCCTGCCGAAGGCGTCCCAGGTGTAGCTGCGCACGCCGTCCGAGGTCATCTGGCCGTAGGCGTCCCAGCCGTAGGTCTTGCTGCCGACGTGGGTCAGCCAGTCTTTGCCGGTGCTGGTGTAGCTGTAGGTGTTGCCCGTGCCCGCGCGGGTGTGGCTCGTGCGGTTGCCGGCGTTGTCGTAGGCGACGTTCTGGTTGTCGCCGTTGGTGCGTGTGACTTGCTTGAGCCGGCCGCTGCCGTCCCAGGTGAAGCTGCTGTTCAGGCTGGGGTTGATTGCGTCGGTGATGGTTTCGATCAAGTCGTTGGGCTTGTAGCCGAAGGTGAGCGATTGCACGCCTGTGCTTTCAAGCTTTTGCAGCCGGCCGTCGGTGTCCAGCGTGAGGCCGCGCTTGTCTCCGTTGCCCCATTTCCAGGCGTAGGGGCCGGGGATGGCGGCCTGGTACAGCAGGTTGTCGATCACGGGGCTCCACTGGTTAGAGAGGATGCGCGCCAGCCGGCCGTAGCCGTCGTATTGGTAGCTGAGGGTCAGGCCGTTGGGGTAGCTGAGGCTGGTGGCGCGGCCCAGGCTGTCGTAGCCCCAGCTGAGGGTGTAGCTGCTGCCGCTGGTGGTTTGCAATTGCTGGGTGAGGTTGCCCGAGCTGTCGTAGCTGTAGGTGGTGCTGCCGGAGGCGTTGCTGATGCTGCAGAGTTTGCCCATGCCGTTGGCGCAGCTGTCGTAGGTGTAGGTTTCCGTGTTGCCGGCGCTGGTGCGGGTCTTGAGGCGGCTGAGGGCGTCGTAGGTGTAGGTGAGGGTGATGCCGTTGGGGCGGGTTTCGGTTTTGACGCGGCCCCAGTCGTCGGGGGTGATCGTGGTGTTGCCGGTGCTGGGGCTGTTGATGCCGCTCACGCGACCCAGGCCGTCCACGGCGTAGGTGGTGGTGCGGCCGTTGGGGTCGGTGACTTGGGTGAGTTGGTCGAGCGCGTCGTAGGCGAAGCTGATGCTGCCGCCGTCGGTAGCGGCCTGGCTTTGCACGCGGCCCGCGGCGTCGTAGTCGAGTTGGGTCTGGTTGCCGGCGCCGTCTTGGGCGATCTTGACGCGGCCCAGCGCGTCGTAGGTGTTCAGCAGTTTCTGGCCGGAGGGGGCGGATTGCTTCCAGAGCTTGCCTTGGGCGTTGATTTCCCGGGTGGCGCTGAGGGTGCCGGCGGCCACGGCCGTGGGCACGCTGCCGGCGAGGCTGGGGGCCTTGAGGGGCGTGGTGGTGGTGTACACGCGCCCGCTGCGGCCGTGGGTGAGGGTGTTGCCGGCGTTGTCGCTGGTTTGCGAGAGGCGGTCGGATGCGGGGGTGTAGGTGTAGGTGGTGACCAGGCCCGTGGGGAGGGTGGTTTGCTTGAGCAGGCGCTCGGGGGTCCAGGTCCAGCTGGTCACGCGCGAGCCGCTGGGGGTGGCTTGGGTGGCGCTGCGGGGTTGGCCACGGAGGTCGTAGCTGTAGGTGGTGGCGATGCCGTCCGGGCCGGTGATGGTGGCGGGCTGGCCCAGGCCGTTGTAGCCGGTGTAGGTGGTGGTCTGGCCCAGCGCGTTGGTAGTGCTGCTCAGGTGGCCGGCGCTGCCGTAGCGCCAGGTGGTAGTGCCGATGTCGGGCTGGGTGAGGTCGAGCTGGCTCAGGCGGCCGGCGGTGTCGTAGCTGTAGCTGTAGCTCCAGCTGCGGGTGGCGCCGTTGCGCGGATCTCGCTCGGTCACGCTTTGCAGTTGCTCGCCCATGCCGTAGTAGGTGTAGGTGCGCGTCAGCAGCGTCACCGAGTTGGCGTTGAGGTGGGAGGTCGTGGCAAGCCGCTGGAAGCCGTCCCAGGTGTTGATGGTGGTCTTGCGGGCTGCGGTGCCGTTGGCTTCATCGACGCGCTTGAGCAAGCCCTGGGCGTCATAGCTGTAATCGGTGCGCACGCCTGCCGCATCGATCTTGGTTTTCAGATAGCCGTTGGCGTCGTATTCGAGGCTGGCGGTAGCGGCGGCGCAGCCGTTCACGGCGTTGCTTGAGGTGCCGGTGACGCGGCGCACCCCGTTGACGGTCTGGAAGGTGTAGATGGTGGTCAGCCCCAGTTCGGTGGTCAGCGCGGTCGTGGTGGACGTGTAGGCGAAGGTGTCGAGTTCCTCACCGTCCACGGTGCCGCTGGTCTTGACGCGGCCGTCGGCGTAGTAGGTGTATCGGGTCTTGCGCACGCCGTTGACGGCGTAGCCGGTCAGTGCCTTGGGCAGCGCGGTGTCTTCGTAGAAGTAGTCCACGTAGGTGGCGGCCGGCGAGTTCACGCGGCTTAACCGGTTGCTGCTGTCGTAGGTGTAGGTCCAGGTGGCGTTGTTGGGGGCCGTGATGGTCTGGACCAGGCCGTTGCTGCCGTATGAGACGGTGAGTGTTTGCGCACCGTTGATCAGGATGGATGCGACGCGTTTGTTGGCGTCGTAGGTGAAGGCGTAGTCCGTCGTGCCGTCGTTGGCGCCATAGGACTGGATTCTTCCGCCGTCCGCGAAGTAGGCCGAGTGGTTGGGGGTGTTCAGCGAGGCGGTGTCGGAGGTCGCGTCGTAATAGATTTCTCCGTAGGTCGCGCCGTCGTTGGCGGTATAGAGCCCTTCGTCGGGGAAGTAGAAGGCGTCCGGCACCCGGGTATAGACGGTTCGGCTGCCGTCGCCTTGCACCAGCGTGATGGCGTCGGGCGCTGTGCCCCGCCATTTGACCCGGTCGAAGACCAGGCGCCCGAAATCCAGGGACGAGGCCCAGTTGGTGCCGAAGGAGGGGGCGTAGGACGGCGCCAGTGAGGTGGAGCGGTAGGTTCTGGTGAGCCCGAACCCCCTGGCGCTGCCCGTCTGGAAGTCTTGCTGCGGCAGGTATTTCTCGCCGGTCGCGATGATGACGGGCTTTTGCGTGCCAGGCTGCAGGTTGTCTGCGCTGATGCAGGTGGAGGCAGGCGGCCGGGTGTTCTTGTCGGACTGGTTGTCGCCTCGCCCCGGCGCCCCTCCGGTCGTGAAGGATGAGTCGCCGCCGATCGGGTGTTCGTACAACCTGTTCGAGTTGCCCGTGATCACCACCCGGCACAAAGTCGCATCGACCCCCTCATTGCTGGAAGGGGTTGCGACGCAGGGCGGGGCGTCTTTTTCTGAGGCGTGGGCATGCAAGGCGCAGAGCAGCCAGGCCGTGACGACTAGAGGACGGGTTTTCAAGCTGACGATCTCCCTGGGTTTGTTGTTGGGCGTCCAGGCCGGCCAGGCGCGGCCGCCGTGTGGGCAGTGAGGGACGGCGGCGCAGGATAGGGCATGGGAGGTCAGCCGGGATATCCGTTGGGCGGGAATATTCACCGTCGCGCGTGGGCGGGCTGGCCCATACACTGCGCCGGCCATCGGGAGATCACATATGCGCGTCCGACTTTGTCTCGTTCTTGTTGCCGGTTTGCTGTGTTCGGCGTTCGCGCAGGCGCAGCAGCTGCCATCTGCCGCGGAGGAGCGGGTCAGCGAGCAGGCTCGGCAGCAGGCGGCTCGGGTGCGTCAGCTCGCCTTGCGCAGTTGCCACAAGGAGATGCGCGGCCAGCCCCTGACGGGACGTCAGCGGCAGGCCGCCATGCAGCAATGCATGGCCGACAAACAGTCGGCCAACTGATATTCACAACGTCAGCTTCTCCCGCAGCAGCCCGGCTCACATCCGGCTGTCGTGCAACGCCCCGCCGCTCAAATCGACCATGTCGGGGCTGATCTCCGCATAGCGCAGCGCGCGGCCGCCCCATTGCTGGGCGAAGCTCTGGGCGGCGGCCGCGTCGGCGAAGCTGGCGGCCGTCGGGCCCATCGAGCCGTGGCGCTTGCTGCCCAGCACGTAGACGGCCTGGCGGGCGTCGATCCAGTGGCCGACCGGCCGCTCCCAGTCGGCCTTGGCCATGTCCTGCACGTGGGCGGCCAGCACGGGGCGGACCTGCTCGGGCTTGAGCAGCGTCGAGAGCAGTTCCACGCTGTCGCAGAACCAGCTCACCTCGCCGCCGCCCTTGTAGATGACCTGGCCCTTGGGGCCGGGGTAGTCGGCCAGCAGCATGCCGTCCAGCGAGCAACTGGTCTGGGCGCCGATCTCGCGCGGCTGGCCGGCGTCGGCGGCCTCCTGTTGGCGGCCACAGCCGGCCAGGCTGGCGGCGGCGAAGGCGGCGCAGCCGCAGAGCAGGCGGCGGCGGGTGGTGGTGTGTGGGGTCATGGTTTGAATCTCCAGGCCGCCAGCGCCAGCGGCACCGTGATCCAGGCCAGCATCGCGCCACCCATCAGCCAGGGCTTGCCCAGCGCAGGCGGCACGACACTGGCGAGGCCGTACAGGCGCCGCATGTCGTCCAGCGAGAACACGTTGAGGATGCGGAACACGTCCGCGGGGTTGAGCAGCAGCAGGTAGGCGAAGCCGTCGCCGCCCAGCACGCCGCCGAGGTCGCCACCGCTGGCCACCAGCAGGCCGAGCAGCAGCAGGTCGAACACCAGCACCATCGCGAACCACAGCGCGATGGCCAGGCCCGAGGCGCGCGTGCGGTCGCGCGCCAGCACCGACAGCAGCAGCGCCAGGCTCAAAAAGGCCAGCCCCAGCAGCACCGAGCTGAACACGAAGCCGCCGTAGTGATAGAGGTCGGCCGCGCCGAAGCGCCGCCACAGCAGCGCCGCCACCAGTGCGAAGCCGGCCAGCGTGGACAGCGCCAGCGCCGCCGCGAGGCCGAGGTATTTGCCCAGCAGCAGTTCCAGCCGCGTGATGGGCAGCGCCAGCAGCAGGTCCAGCGAGCCGCGCTCGCGCTCGCCGACGATGGCGTCGAAGCCCAGCAGCAGCGCGATCAGCGGGATCAGGTAGATCACCAGCGACACCAGGCTGGCGATGGTGGCCTCGATGGAGTGCGGCCCGATCTGGCCCTGCGCGGCGCCGCCGAAATAGGTGATGGCCAGCGAGAAGGCCGTGAACACCAGCGCCACGGCCAGCACCCAGCGGTTGCGCAGCCGGTCGCTGAATTCCTTGCGCGCCAGCGCGGCGATCTGGCGGAGTTGCAGGCCGTCTTTCATGCGGACTCCCGCCGGGCCGCCCCAAGGGAGGCCGAGCCCCCTCGGGGGGCAGTGAGCGCAGCGAGCGTGGGGGCAGGCATGTCTGCCTCCCGCAGGTCGAAGTAGAGGTCTTCCAGGGTCGGTTCCCGGATGGCGAGGTCGGCCAGCGGTTGCGCGGCCAGGCGCTGCAGCAGCGGCATCTTGAGCGCGCGCGGGCAGGCGACGCTGGCCTGCCGCGCGGCGTCGCGCTGCCAGTCGATACCGGGCAGCGCGGCGAGTTGCTGCGGCAGCGCGTCGAGCACGGCCGCGTCCGCCGTCAGGCGCAGTTGCAGCGGCCGCGTCGAGCGCTCGCGCAGCGCGGCCACGCTGCCCTGCGCGCACAGCCGGCCGCGCGACAGCATGGCCAGCGCATCGACGCGCTGCTCCAGTTCGGCCAGCACGTGCGAGCTGATGACCAGCGTGACGCCGCGCGCGCGCAGCCGGTCGAGTTGCGCGTAGAAGTCGCGGATGGCGGCCGGGTCCAGGCCCGTCGTGGGCTCGTCCAGCAGCAGCAGTTGCGGCTCGCCGAGCAGGGCCTGCGCGAAGCCGAGGCGCTGGCGCATGCCCTTGGAGTATTCGCGCACCGGCCGGCGCCCGGCGTGGGCCAGGCCCACCTCCTCCAGCAGCGCGGCGCATTGCGCGGCCGGCGCGCCCTTGAGGCGGGCGAAGAAGCGCAGCGTCTCCAGGCCGTCGAGGTTGTCGTAGAGCACGAGGTTCTCGGGCAGGTAGCCGAGGCGGCGGCGCGCCGCGCGGAAGTCGCGCCCGCCGACCTCGCAGCCATCCACCCACAGCCGGCCCCGGCTGGGCGCGACGAGGCCCAGCGCGAGCTTGAACAGCGTGCTCTTGCCCGCGCCGTTGTGGCCGATCAGGCCGAAAAGCTGGCCGCGCGGCACCGCGAGGTCCACGCCGTCCAGCGCCTTGAGCAGCGCGCCGCCGCGGCCGTAGTGGCGGGCCACGTCCTGCAGGCGCAGCGCGTCGGGGGCATCAGCGGAAGTGCTTGTCACGCCATTCGCTCCAGTTCTTGTGTTGCGGCCGCATGGCCGGGTAGGCATCGACGACGCTGGGCACGCGCAGCACCGGGAACTGCTGGCCCAGCAGGCGCAGCGCCTGCACGGCCGGGCTGCCCAGCAGCAGGCGCACGCCGGGGTGGCGCCATTGCAGGCGGTCCACCAGTTCGTTGGCCTCGTAGGGCAGGTCGCCGATGCCGTCGCCGTCGCGGTCCCAGCCGAGGTAGTTGCTCCAGTGGTTGCCCTGGCCGGGCGTGGCCGCGCCCCAGGGCTCGTCGCGCGCGCCGACGTAGCGCACCTGCTCGCGGTTGGCGATGAAGTCGTTGCGCTGCACGAGGTTGCGCGTGGAGCCGGCCGAGAGGTGCACGCCGACATGGTTGTCCACGACGAGGTTGCCGCGCAGCGTCGCGTATTCCACGTCGTAGATGAAGAAGCCGCGGTTGTTGCCGGCGACGATGTTGTTCTCGACCACCGAGTCCTGCAGCGTGCGCAGCATGATGCCGTGGTCGGAGTTGCCCCAGGTGCGGTTGTTGCGCACGGTGTTGTTGCGCACCTCCATCAGCGCCAGGCCGCCGCGGTTGAGGTAGCTGTCGTTGTCCTCCCACAGGTTGTAGTAGGAGTTCATGTAGTGCGTGCCGTAGCGGCTGTGGTGCAGCTTGTTGGCGCGGAACTCGGCGTGGTGGGACACGTCCACGTAGAGCGCGTCGCGCACGAAGCTGATGTCGTTGCCGACGATGCGCGCGCCGCGGGTGTTGTAGAGCTGGATGCCGTTGCCGCGCTGCGAGGAGTTCAGGTCGCGCAGGCCGGTGATGAGGTTGCGCTCGATGCGCACGTCGTCGGCCTTCTCGATCCACAGGCCGAACAGGTTGTAGGTGAGGTCGCAGTGCCGCACGACGGCGCGGTGGCTGCCCGGCTGCACGTAGATGCCGGCGTGCTGGGCCTTCAGTTCGTGGCCGGAGTCGCGCACGATCAGGCCCTCGATGACGACGTCGGCGGCGGCGACGCGGAGGGTGTCGCCGCGCTGACCGCCGCTGATGGTCGGGCGGTCGATGCCTCGCAGCGTCAGCGGCCGGTCGATGCGCAGGCTCTCGTCGTAGAAGCCGCGCTCCACCTCCACCACGTCGCCGGCCGCCGCGCGCGCGATGGCGGCCTGGATGGCCTCGCCCGGGCGCACGCGCCAGGTCGCCGCGTCGGCGGTGCCGGCGGCGAGCGCGAGCAGGAGCAGCAGGGCCTTCGTCACGCCGGCAGCCACCCCAGGGCCTTGAGCAGCAGGAAGAGCGCGGCGCCGATCAGCAGGTTCTTGAAGCCGACGTAGCTCAACATGTCCATCCAGCCGGCGACGCGGTAGTTGGCGCGCCACCAGGGGCCGTCCTTGACGTAGCGGCGCCCGCTCATGCGGATCAGCACCTCGTAGACGCTCCAGCCGAACCACCAGCCGATGATGGCCGCCGACGACAGCCGCCCCTGCGCGGCCAGCAGCCAGGCCAGGCTCGCGGCCACGGCCAGCGAGAAGCCGGCCACCTGCAGCGCGCGCTGGCTCTTCCAGCCCTCGCGGCTCCAGGGCCAGAGGTGGTCGCGGACCTCCAGCAGCAGCACCTGCCAGGCGCTCGCGGCGCCGCGCTCGGCATAGGGCCGGGCCGGGTCGGTAGGCATGCGCGGGTCCGGGCCCTGCGCGGCGCGGGCGCTGACGGCGGGCACGGCGTCGATGGGGATGTAGTAGCCGTCGCGGCCGATGGGCGTGATGAGCAGCCCATCGCGCTCGCGGCGCTTGCGCTCGCGCGCCAGCGGCGGGCAGCCCTTCTGGTCGGTGTAGAGCACCATGCAGTCCAGGCAGTGCAGGCATTCGCGGTGGTCGATGCGGCCGTCGGCGTCGATGGCCTGCGCGCCGCAGCCGACCGCGCAGGCCTTGCAGCTGTTGCAGTCCTGCTTGCGCTTCAGTCCGAACCAGCGGAAGGTGCTGGGCATGGCCAGCGAGGCGCCCAGCGGGCACAGGTATTTGCAGAACGGCCGCTCGATGAACAGCGACAGGCCCAGCAGCGCGGCGACGAACAGGCCATAGGGCCAGGGCCGGTTGAACACGCCGACGAGGAAGGTGGTCTTGAACGGCTCCACCTCGGCCAGCATCTCGGCGCGGCCCATGTCGAACATCGACACGGCCAACAGGCCGAAGAAGATCGCGTACTTCAGCCACTTCAGCCGGTCGTGCAGCGCCTGCGGCACGGGCCGCTGCCAGCGCTTGAGGCCGAGCTTGCGCGCGATCTTGAACAGCGCCTCCGACAGCGAGCCGAACGGGCACATCCAGCCGCAGAACAGCCCGCGCCCGAACAAGAAGACGGTGACGATGATGAAGATCCAGAACACGAAGATGAACGGATCGGTCAGGAACAGCGACCAGGTCCACTGGAACAGCAGGCTGTGGAACCAGGTCAGCACCTGGGTGATGGACGGCTGCGCCATCAGCCCGAAGCCGACGAAGACGATGGACAGCGCCCAGGCGCTGTACTTGAAGCCGTTGACCGGCCATTTGTTCTTGTGCGTGGAGCGCCGCGTGAGCCGCTCGCGCAGCGCGTAGACCACGGCCACGCCGACCAGCAGCGCCGAGAACAGCGTGATCTTCAGCGCCTGCGTCTTCCAGATGCGCAGCCAGGGCGGGTCGGGCTCGACGACGGCGGGCCGGCCGCCCTGCAGCAGCGCGCCGGGCAGCCAGTACTTGCTCTCGAAGACGGCGAAGCTGCGGTGGCCGGTGGCCTGGTCGATGCGGTTGCCGAGGAAGGCCAGCTTCCACGGGTAGGCGGCCGAGAAGCTCGGCGAGCGGATCACGAAGATGGCCGACTCGGTGTAGGCCGGCGCGCCCTCGGCCTCCAGGCCGTAGAGGTTGAAGGCGTCGAGGTCGCGGAAGGTGAAGGCGTCGGCGCCCTGCTTGACCTGCACGCGGTCGTAGATGCCGCCGCGCACGAAGCCCGAGCCCTTGAAGGACTCGGCACCGGCGCTGCGGACGATGAAGAACGCCTGCTCGCCGTCCTGCAGCCGCGAGCGCAGGCTGGCCCAGCCGCTGTCGCCGAGCAGGCTGCGGCCGAGGTCGGGGTGGTTCAGGTCGCCGAACCACAGTTCGATGAAGGGCTGGTCAGCGGGCGCCAGGCCGACCTGCTCGGGCCGCACGCGCAGCGCCTGCACGGCGCCCATCTCGCGCAGTTCGCGCCAGTCGTAGCGACGCCCGCTCTCCAGCCAGCGCGGGCGCTCGCGCACGGTGGGCTCGATGATGCCGACCTGGCGCGCGACGGCGCTGCCGGAGAGCTGCATCACCTGGTTCTGCGCGACGACGGTGACGGTGGCGCCGGAGATCGCGTCCACGCCGAGCACGTTCTCGTCCGGGCGCGAGGGGCCGACCTCGATCTGGTCCTTGACCGACTTGCCGAGGTATTGCTCGTTGAACTTGACCAGGGCCGACTCGGGGATGCCCAGCAGCAGGATGGGCTCGGAATGCTTGAGCACCTTGACGCCGACGTAACGCCCGCTGGTGTCCATGCCGATCAGCGTGACCACGGGCTTGCCGGAATAGGCGGGCGTGTCGGTGATGTCGGTGGACAGCATCACATAGCCCAGCAGCGCGGGCCTGGCGCCGGCCTCGGCGGGCCCATAGGCCTCGACGTAGGGCGGCTGGCCCTTGCGCGGCGAGAAGCTGGCGGCGCCGGGGAAGACCTCGCGGCAGGGCAGCAGCGCGCACAGATCGGGCGCGGTGGCGAGCTCGGGCGGCAACTGCGCCTCGTAGGCCTGCTGGCCCGGCGCGGCCTGAGCGGGCTGCAGGGCAGCGGTGGCCAGAAAGAAAAGCGCGGCCAGTGCCCGAAGGCAGGCCGCGGAAAGTCGATCCACTAGCGACATCTCAGTTCTCGTTATGCGCCCCGCGCCAGCCGGCTCGAGTGGCTGGCGCGGTGGCGTCGCGCTCAAGCTCGGCCAAGGTACTCCTTGGACGAGGGCTTCATGTCAAGCCTCGACGATCATGCGGGTGCGCATCTCCAGATGCAGGGCGTGGCAGAAGTGCGTGCAGTAGCACCAGTACACGCCCGGCTCCCCGGCGATGAAGGTCACCGAGGCCGTCTCCTGCGGGTTGACGATGAAGTTGACGTTGTGGTTCGGGATCGCAAAGCCGTGCGTCAGGTCTTCGATCTTGTCGAGGTTGGTCAGGATCAGCGTCACCTCGTCGCCCTTCTTGACCTTGAACTCGCGCAGCGAGAAGGCCGGTGCCTGCGAGGTCATCTTGACGGTGACCTTCCTGCCGTTGCGCGTCACGCCCGATTCCTTCGGGTCCTTCACCGCGTTGGGGAAGTCGTCGAGCGCATAGACCTGCTTGGGCTTGAGCAGGTCGCGCTTGAAGATGATGAAGTCGTGCGGCTCGCCGCGCACCGGATGGTCGGCCAGCAGCACCATCTTCTCGCCGGACATGTCGATGATCTGCTCGTTCTCGGCATGCAGCGGGCCCACGGGCAGGAAGCGGTCCTTGGAGAACTTGCAGCCCACGGCGAGGTATTTGCCGTCGGCGGCGATGGTCTCGGACTGCGAACCGTTGATGTGGCCGGGCTGGTACTGCACGTCCAGGCGGTCCACCACGTATTTGGCGCCCTTGTCGCCCTTGTGGAAGGCGATGGCCTTCTCGACGTTCCACTTCACGACCTGGCTGTCGAGGAAGAGCGTGGTGTAGGCATTGCCGCGGCCGTCGAAGGCGGTGTGCAAGGGGCCGAGGCCGATCTCGACCTCGGCGGCGATGGCGTCGTCGAGCTTTTCCAGCTTGCCGTCGAACCAGTCCAGCACCTTGGCCAGTTCGATGACGGTGGCGGTGGGCGAGAGCTTGCCGGCGCAGATGAAGTATTTCTGGTCGGGGCTGGCATTCACGCCGTGCGGGTTCTTGGGCACGGAGACGTAGGCGGTCAACGCCGTCTTCGCGTCCTTGTTGGCCTCGTGCGTGCCGTCCACCACGGGGACCTTGGAGCTGCCGATGGTCTTGAACTTGCCGGCCTTGACGGCCTCTTCGATGCGGGCGACGTTGAAGAACAGGCAGGCGTCGCGCTCGGCGGACATCATGTCCTCGTAGTGCGCGCCCATCTCGGTGTTGTACTGGTTGGTGGCGGCCAGCTTGCCGTCGTAGGAGGTGGCGGTGAGGTCGCAGTTGCCGTCGATCAGCACCTGCCAGCGCACTTCCATCGTCTCGGCGTCCACGCAACTGAACAGCGAGCGGTATTTGCCGATGTCCTCGCTGCCGCTGTTGGGCAGGGGCGTGGCGAACTCGCCGCCGCAGAAGACGCGCGTCGTGTAGTTGATGGCCGGATCGACCGGGTCGCGCTTGTCCGGGAAGATGCCGTGGAAGCCCTGGACGTTGGGCAGCTGCGTGATCTTGTCGCAGACGAAGTAGTCGAGCCGGATGCGCGCGATGCGGCTGTTGATCTTGTCGTTGATCCAGGCGTAGCGGCCGTCGTAGTTGCCGTCCTTGTACGAAGCGTGCGTGTGGTGGGTGTCGCCCACGGTGTAGCGCAGCGAGCCGTCGGCCTTGGTACCCATGACCTTCTTGGACTCGTTGGTGATGCCCCAGCCGACCAGCGCGTCCGGCACGAAGCAGGGGATGCGCAGCAGCTCGCGGCCCGAGGGCAGGCCGAGCACGCGCATGTCGCCGGTGTGGCCGCCGCTCCACAGGCCGTAGTAGCTGTCGAGCTGGCCGGGCTTGAGGTGGGTGTCGTTGGCGGCGCCATGGCCGCCCGGGGCCGCACCGCTGGCGGCGGGCGCGGCGCCCTCGCCGCCCTTGTCGGCGCAGGCGGCCGCGCCCAGCGTCAGGCCGGCGAGCGCGGCGCTGTTGAGGAAGCGGCGGCGGGCCAGGCCCTGGGGCGCGACGTCTTGGGCCGCCGTGTCGTTCTTGTCTTGATCTTTCATGGACTTGCCTCTCCGGTCTGTACGGGGTACAGGGTTGAAATGGGGTTCGATCAGCTTGGGATGCATCCTCGCCACGCCCCCGTTTCCCGGCCTTGACTTGGATCAGTCTTTGCACCCTTTCAGTGCGCACCAAGGCCGTGCGCCCCCGCAGAATGGCCTCACCTTCCACCGACCCCGAGACCATGAAACACGCACGACTCCGCCCTCTCCACAGCCTCGTCCTGCCCGCTATCGCCGCGCTTGCACTGACCGCCTGCGGCAAACAGGAGCCCGCCGCCGCGCCGCCGCCCGCGCCGGCCGCCCAGGCCGAACCCGCGCCGGCCCCCGCCGTCGCCGAGAACACCGTCGGCAAGAGCGTCTACGGCAAGACCTGCTCGATGTGCCATGCGGCCGGTGTGGCCGGCGCGCCCAAGCCGGGCGACAAGGCCGACTGGGGCCCGCGCATCGCCCAGGGCGACGAGGTGCTGCACAAGCACGCGATCGAGGGCTTCACCGGCGAGAAGGGCATGATGCCCGCGCGCGGCGGCGGCGCGTCCCTCAGCGACGACGAGGTCAAGGCCGCCGTGGACTTCATGGTGGCGCAGTCGCGCTGACGCCCGTGATGGCCCAGCCGATCTCCCGCCGCCGCCTCGCGGGCGGCGCCCTGGCCGCCGCACTGTTGCCCAGCATCGCGCAGGCGGCCGGCTCGCCGGTGCAACGCGCCTCGGCCGTGCTGATGGGCACGCAGGTGGATCTCGTCGCCGTGCATGCCGACGCCGCGCTGCGCGCCCGCGCGCTGGACGCGGCCTGGGCCGAGATGCTGCGCCTGTCGGAAATGATGAGCCGCTACCGCAGCGCCAGCCAGCTCAGCCTGCTCGCGCAGGCGGCGGGCGGCGCGGCGCTGCCGGTGGCGCCCGAACTGATGGCCGTGCTGCAGCAGGCGCAGTCGCTCGCGCGGCGCAGCGGCGGGCGCTTCGACGCGACCGTGGGCGCCTATGCCGACTGGCATTTCGAGCCCGGCGCGCCGCCGCGCCTGCCCGACAGCGCAACGCTCGCGCGGCAGCGCGCGCTGGTCGGCGCGGCCGGCCTGCAGCTCGACGCGCAGCGCGGCACCGCGCGGCTGGCGCGGCCCGGCATGCGGCTGGACCTGGGCGGCATCGCCAAGCTGCCCATCCTGCAGGCGGGCCTGCGCACGCTGGCGCAGCAGGGCGTGAGCGACGCCCTCGTCAACGGCGGCGGCGACGTGCTGTGCAGCGGCACGCTGCAGGGCCGGCCCTGGCGCATCGGCCTGCGCGACCCGCGCGCGCCCGAGCGCCTGCTGGGCGTGCTGGCGCTGCGCGACGGCGGCGTGGTGGCGGCCTCGGGCGACTACGAGCGCGGCTTCAGCCACGCCGGCCGCCGCTACCACCACGTGCTCGACCCACGCAGCGGCCAGCCCAGCCAGGGCCTGCACGGCCTGGCCCTCGTGGCCCGCGAGGTCGAGGCCGTCAACGGCTGGGGCGCGGCCATGATGGTGGCCGGCCCGGCGCAGTCGCGGCGCTGGCTGGGCGAGCAGTTGCCGGGCGTCGAGGCGATGCTGGCGGGGCCTGGCGGCGTCTGGATGTCGGCCGGCCTGGAAGCCCGGATCACCAGGCTTTGAAGCGCCCCGTCACATGCAGCAGCGCCATGAACTGCAGCAGCCCGTCGTAATAGCGCCATTGGCCTGAGGGCGGCTCCAGCGCCCAGAGTTCATCGACGAAGCGCGCGGCCAGCGCCTTGTCCACCAGCAGGGCCGCGACGGCATTGCTGGCGACGAGGCCCTTGGACGGCTCGTCGTTCAGCGGCCGGCCGTCCAGCGTGTAGAGATGCGGATAGGGCTTGCCGTCCGCGCCCTGGGCCGCGAAGAAGCCGAGCAGCCGCCGGCTCAGGCCCGCCGCCTCGGGGTTGCGGCCCCACCAGGCTTCATCGACGCTCCAGTTCACCGCCGTGCGGAAGGCGTCGTAGCGGAAGTCCTCATGGCCCTCGTGAACATGGGGGCGGCCGTCGAACTCGGCGTAGTCGGGCGTCAGCCCGGTGCGCGGGTGGGCGGCCTGCGAGAAATAGCGGCGGCTGATGCGCGCGATCTCGGCCCAGCGGGCGCGGTCGCCGGCATCGGCGGCGCGGCGGGCCCAGAGTTCGTAGAAGGCGGGCAGGTGGTAGGACGGGTCGCTGAAGTCCGCCGCGTCGCCGATGGGCACGAAGACGACCTGGCCGTGCTGCGGCGAGAACATCGCCCGCACGCCGTCCACGATGCCGCCGTTCATCGCCTCCTTGTGCAGCATGGTGCGCAGCAGCGCCTGGGCCTGCGCCTCGTAGTCGTACAGGCCCCCGCGGCTGCCATGGCTGCCCCAGCGGCTGGCGGCCATCAGCAGCGCGGTGGCGAAGTATTCCTCGCCGTCGGACGCGGGCACGGCGTCCTGCGCGCAGCCGGCCGGCTGGCACTGCCAGCGGAAATAGCCGGCGCGCGGCCCGCCGGCATAGCGCATATGCGTGGCGGCCCAGTTCCACAACGCGTCGAACTCGGCCTGACGGCCCATCTGCACGGCAACCATCATCCCGTAGGACATGCCCTCGCTGCGCACGTCGGCGTTGCCCACGTCCAGCACATAGGCGGCCAGGCCGTCACGCGTGGCGGCGGCGGGGTGGACGATGCGGTGCTCGGCATCACCCTCGAACAGCGCGCGCCAATAACTGTCCAGTTTGGCGGTGATGGCGGCCTCGCCGATCTCGGGCCGCAGCTCACGCAGCAGATTCCGGTAGACGCCGGTCTGGGCCGCGCCTGCGGGGGCCTGCTCGACGACGAGGCGCTGCACGACGGCGTTGTCGTCCAGGCGCCAGAGGCGGATGACGTGGCGGCCGGCCGCGAGCCCGTCGAAGCGGGCCGTCAGCACGGCCTCGTTGTGCTGCACGGCGCGGGCCCAGTCCTGCTCGGCACGGCTCACCGCTTCGCCGGCCGTGGGCGCGAGGTCGAGCCGCAATTCCTGCGCGGGGCGCTCGTCGAAGGCGACGGCGAGGCGGATGCCGCCGCCGCCCTTGCGCGTGTCCAGCGTCGGCAGCAGATGCAGCTTGAGCAGTGCGTCGCCGGCCGCCAGATCCACCTCGTATTCGACGCGCGGCGCCTCGGCCAGCGGCGTCGGCGCGCGGCCCTGCGGCAGTGCGACGAGGGCGCCGAGCGAGTGGCCGAGGTGGGGGATGGCCGTCCAGGTCAGGCCCCGGGCGGGGATGCTGCGGGCGAAGGCGGTCGCCTCGATGACGGTGACGCCGGCCTCGCGCACGGGCAGCGCGCGCGCCGCGGCCGCATCCGCACGGCCCGGCACGCGCCGCAGCTCGGGCATCACATTGCGCTCCGGCTGCTGCCAGCCGGTGTAGCCGATGTGGGTCTGCAGCATCATGCCGGCCCATTTGCCGCCGTTGAGCGCGTGGTAGCGCTCGGTGATCTCCTGATCGCGCCGGAAGGCGGCCTCGGCGCGGTCGGCGAAGGCATTGGCGCGCGCGTCGCCCGCCGCCGTCAGCCGGCGGTTCCAGGCCACCGCCTCATACAGGCGGTAGAGGTTCGCCAGCGCCAGCACCGGATGCTCGACAAGCTGGAAATAGGCGTCCGCCTGCCCGGGCCGCAGCGCCCGCTTCACCTCGGCGACGCGCGCTTCCAGCGCCGCCCATTCGGCGACGCGGCGGCTGAACTCCTCGGCGGAGAAGCTGTCCGCGTCCAGCAGTTCGGGCTTGCGCCGCGCCGCGTACTGGCCGTAGCGCGTCAGGATCTCGCCGACCTCGGGCAGACCGAAGGTGCGCTCCGCCCAGTCGCGCGGGTAGGCCGCGAGCGCCTGCGGCGTCATGGCCGCGGGCGCCCAGGCCATGTCGAGGAAGAAGCTGATCGGGAACTCCATCGGCTTGAGGTCGCCGACGTTGACGATCCACAGCGCATCGGCGCCGCGCGCATGCGCGAGGTCCAGCTGCTGCCAGGTCTTCTCGATCTGCACGGTGTTCAGCCACTTGTAGTTGCGCGGCCCGCCGACGTAGTCGAAGTGGTAGTACACGCCATGGCCGCCCGCCCGCCGCGCGCCGGGCTCCGGCAGCCGGCGCAACTGGCCCCAGTTGTCGTCGCTGAACAGCAGCAGCACGTCGTCGGGCACCCGCAGGCCCTGGTCGTAGTAGTCCTGCACTTCCTTGTAGAGGGCCCAGACCTGGGGCGTCTGCGCGGCCGGGCGGCCGGTCACGTCGGCAATGATCCGGCGCTGGTCGCCAACGATGTTCTCAAGCAGACCGATGGCCGTGCCCTCGCTCATCGGCTCGTCGCCGTCGCCGCGCATGCCGATGGTGACGAGGCTGTCGAAGGCGCCGCCGTCGGCCCGGCCCCTCATACGCTGCAAGCCGCCGCGCCAGAACTCGCGCAGCGCGGCGCCGTTCTTCGCATAGTCCCAGGCGCCGCCGCCCGCGCGCGCCCATTCGTCGTGGGCGCGCATCATCGGCTCGTGGTGGGAGCTGCCGATGACGACACCCATCTCGTCCGCCAGCGCCGCATTGCGCGGGTCGTCGGCGGCGAAGGCGCGCGGCGGCCACATCGCCGGCCACAGCGTGTTGCCGCGCAGGCGCAGCAGCAGCTCGAACACATGGGCGTACATCGCCGCATTGGCGCCGCCGAACTTCGTCTGCGCCCAGGTGCTGAAGGCGGGCGCCTCGTCGTTGATGAAGAGGCCACGGTATTTCACGCCCGGCTGGTCGCCACGCATGCCGGCCGCGAGATAGACCTCGGCGCGCCGCTGCACCGGCACGTCCGCCCACCAGGCCCAGGGGCTGACGCCGATGCGGGCCGACAGCTCATAGGTGCCGAACACCGCGCCGCGCCGGTCGGCCCCGGCGATGACGAGGGCGCGCGCCACGCCCGGCCAGGGCTGCTCGACGACGGCCTGCCGGTAGGCCTCCCACTGCCCGCGCAGGCCGTCGAGCTGGAGCTTGCCGCGCGCCACGAGGTCGTCCAGCGCCGGGCTGCGGCCCAGTTCGGCGATCAGCACCAGTTCGCCCTGCGCACCGGCCGGGTCCGCCAGCAAGGCCGCCGGCCGGCCCGACACACGCCCGAGGTCGGCCGAGAAATTGCGGCCCGCATGCCGCAGCGCCGCGTCCGCGCCCGCTTCCACGACGACCGCCGCCGGCCGCCCGGCCTTCACCAGGGCCAGGCCCCGGCCAGGGTCGCGCGCGCAGACGGACACCGGAGACACCGGCGCCTCGCAGGCCAGGGTAGGCCCCAGCAGGCAGGCCGCGGCCAGCAGCCCGGCGATCGACTTCAGGAAAGGCATCACCGCTTGTCTCCGGGCCTAATGGTTGCGCAATCAAAATTGATCGACATTCTTGTCGAACAAGAATCATGGTAGCGTGACCTTTTCGGTACCGATACCCCGTCATGCCCTACCAGCCCCCGCCGCGATGAAGGCGTCCGTCCACCGACTCGGTACGGCCGACGGCCTGCAGATCGAGGTCAGCAACTTCGGCGCGCGCTGGCTCTCCTGCCTCGTGCCGCTGCCGGACGGCAGCCGCCGCGAGGCCATCCTCGGCCATGCGACGCTGGCCGACCATGCCCGCGAGCCGGGCTTCTTCGGCGCCGTCGTCGGCCGCTACGCCAATCGCCTCGGCGGCGCGGCTTTCACGCTCGACGGGCGCACGCACCGCCTCGTCGCCAACGAGGGCGAGAACCAGTTGCACGGCGGCCCCGAGGGCTTCGACCGCCGCCTCTGGACGGTCATCGACCACGGCCCGCTGCATCTGCGCCTGCACTTGCATTCGCCGGACGGCGACCAGGGCTACCCCGGCGCCGTGGACGCCGAGGTCGAATACCGCGTGGACCCGGCGCGCCCCGCCCTCACGCTGCGCTTCGGCGCGCAGGCCTCGGCGCCCTGCCCCGTCAACCTGACCAGCCACCCTTACTTCAACCTCGACGGCGGCACGGCGCCGGTGCTCGGCCACCGCCTGCGCGTCGCCGCCCGGCACATGCTGCCGGTGCGCGCCGACATGATCCCGACCGGCGAACTCGCGGCCGTGGCCGGCACGCCCTTCGACCTGCGCGAGCCCCGCCGCATCGGCGACGGCCTGGGCCAGGGCGAGCAGCAGCGCCTCGGCGGTGGCTACGACCACTGCTTCGCCCTCGACCCCGAGGCCGCGAGCGGCGAGCAGGCCGCAGCCGAACTCGTCGCCACGGACGGCCGGCTGGCGCTGCGCCTCTTCACCGACTACCCCGGCCTGCAGGTCTGCAGCGGCAACCACCTCCAGCAAGCCCACGGCCGCGACGGCCAGCCCTTCCTCCGCCACGCCGGCATCGCGCTGGAACCGCAGTTCTTCCCGGACGCGCCCAACCATGCGGACTGGGCCGGGCAGGGTTGCGTGCTGAGGCCCGGCCAGCGGCTTGAACGTTGGATGCGGGTGGAGTTCGACACGCGCCCCGCCTAGGAGCGGCTCAAGGCGCGCGGTCGCAGCGGCGGTCGAGCAGCGCCGCCGGGAAGGCCTCGGCCATCGCGCGGTAGCCGGCCAGCGAGGGGTGTAGGCCGTCGCCGTCCACGTCGGCGCGCAGATAGGCCGGCCGGGCCGGGTCGCGCAGCAGGGCGTCGAAATCCAGCAGCGCGTCGAAGCGCCCCGGCGCGCGCAGCCAGGCATTCAGCGTCTGCCGGTCGGCCTCGTTCTCGGCCCGGGGCGCGTAATAGCCGCTGCCGGCATAGGGCAGGACGGTCGCGCCGATCAGGCAGACGCCCTGCGCGCGGGCCCGCGTGGCGAGGTCGGTGAAGCCGGCCTGCAATTCGGCCAGCAGCGCCGCGCGCGACTCGGCCGTCGTCGCGCGGCCCCGGTGGCTGACGCCGAGGTCGTTCACGCCGATCAGCACGACCGCATGCGTGACGCCCGTGCGTGCCAGCACGTCGCGCTCGAAGCGCGCCACGAGGCTGGGGCCCAGGCCTTCGCGCAGCAGCCGCCCGCCGCCGATGCCGGTGTTGACGGCGGCCGCGCGCCGGCCCTGCGCGAGCAGGCGGCGCGCCAGCAGGTCGGTCCAGCGCTGGTAGCTGCCGGAGGGCACGCCATAGCCGTCCGTGATGGAGTCGCCGGTGGCGACGAGCACGGGCAGCGGCGCCTCGGTCCGCACGTCGAGGGCGGCCAGATGCCACCAGCCCTCCTGCGCCACGGCCCCCGGCCAGTCGGCCGCGTCGGCATGGTCGCCGACCCGGGCCCAACTGCGCATGCGCGAGCCCGGATGCACGCTGGCCTGCGCCGGACCGGTGCGGACATGCAGTTGCACCGCCACGTCGGCCAGCGCCGGCAGCGCCAGCGCAACCGGGTCGCTCCAGACCTCGGCATGGGGCGGCACCACCACCTCGCGCCGGCCGGCGAAGCGCAGCGGCGCGAGCGTGGCCGCGTCCAGCACCGGCTGCGGGTCGAGCGCCGCGACACGCGCGACGCTGGCCGCGCCGAGGCTCAGCGGCTCGTCGCCGAACAGATTGCTGATGCGCACCCGCAATGCCGGGCCGGCGACGCCGACGCGCACGATCTGGCGCAGGCTCAGGTCGCGCATCGGCTGGGTCCAGGGGGCCGGGGCCGATGGGGCGGGCGGCTGGGCCAACTGCGCGCTGCCCCAGGCAGCGGCCCAGTCGCCCTGCGGCCCGCGCGGCGCCGCGCCGCAGCCCACCAGCAGCCCGGCCGCCAGCAGCAGCGCGGCGGCTCTCGTCATGATGGCGCGCCTCATTCGACCGTCACCGACTTGGCCAGGTTTCTCGGTTTGTCCACGTCGGTGCCGCGCGCACAGGCCGTGTGATACGCCAGCAACTGCAGCGGCACCACATGCAGGATCGGCGACAGCGCACCGTAGTGCTCCGGCATGCGGATCACGTGCAGCCCGGCCTCGCTTTCGATCGCCGTATCGCCATCCGCAAATACATAAAGCTGCCCGCCGCGCGCGCGGACTTCCTGCATATTGCTTTTGAGCTTTTCCAGCAGCGCGTCGTTGGGCGCCACGGTCACGACCGGCATCTCGGCCGTGACCAGGGCCAGCGGGCCGTGCTTGAGTTCGCCGGCCGGGTAGGCTTCGGCGTGGATATAGCTGATCTCTTTCAGCTTGAGCGCGCCTTCCAGCGCGATCGGGTAGTGCAGGCCGCGGCCGAGGAAGAGCGCGTTTTCCTTGCGCGCGAATTCCTCGCTCCAGGCAATGACCTGGGGCTCCAGCGCCAGCACGGCCTGCACGGCCACGGGCAGGTGGCGCAGGTCCTTCAGGTGGCGGGCCTCGTCGGCCTCGCTCAGGTGGCCGCGCGTCTGCGCCAGCGCCAGCGTCAGCAGGAAGAGGCCGACCAGTTGCGTCGTGAACGCCTTGGTCGAGGCCACGCCGATTTCGGCGCCGGCGCGGGTGATGTAGGCCAGCGCGCACTCGCGCACCATCGCGCTGGTGGCGACGTTGCAGATGGTCAGCGTGTGCGTCATGCCCAGCGAGCGGGCGTGCTTGAGGGCGGCGATGGTGTCGGCCGTCTCGCCGCTCTGGCTGATGGTGACGACGAGGGTGCGCGGGTCGGGCACGCTGTCGCGGTAGCGGTATTCGCTGGCGATCTCGACGCTGGTCGGGATCTTCGCAATGCTCTCCAGCCAGTATTTGGCCGTGGAGCCCGAGTAGTAGCTGGTGCCGCAGGCGAGGATGAGCACCTTGTCCACTTCTTTGAAGACGCGGTAGGCGCCGTCGCCGAAGAGTTCGGGGCTGATGCCGGTCACGGCGTCCAGCGTGTTGGCGATGGCCACGGGCTGCTCGAAGATCTCCTTCTGCATGTAGTGGCGGTAAGGGCCGAGTTCGGCCGCGCCGCTGTGGGCATGGACGGTCTTGACCTCGCGCTGCACGGTGCTGAAGCGGCCGGTCGTGGCGCCTGCTCCCACATCAAGGTGGCTGATCCAGTAACGGCCCAACTGCAGGTCCACCACGTCGCCTTCTTCGAGGTAGACGATCTGGTCGGTGACGCCGGCCAGCGCCATCGCGTCCGAGGCGACGAAGTTCTCCTGTTCGCCGACGCCCAGCACCAGCGGCGAGCCCTCGCGTGCGGCGACGACGCGGTGTGGCTCGTCGCGGCAGAACACGGCCACCGCGTAGGCGCCCTTCAGGCGCGGCAGGGCCTGCTGCACGGCGTCGAGCAGGTCGCCGCTGTAGAGGTGGTCGATCAGGTGGGCGATGACCTCGGTGTCGGTCTGGCTCGCAAAGACGTAGCCGCGCGCCTTCAGCTCGGCGCGCAGTTCGTCGTGGTTCTCGATGATGCCGTTGTGGACGAGCGCGATGCGGCCGGTGCTCTCGACGGTGGCCTCGGGCCCGGCCGAGAAGTGCGGATGCGCGTTGTGCACGGCCGGCGCGCCATGCGTGGCCCAGCGGGTGTGGGCAATGCCGGTGCCGGCGCTGATGCCGTCCTGTTCGGCCTGGGCCTGCAGTTCGGCCACGCGCGAGGTGCTGCGCGCACGGCGCAGGCCGCCGCCCTGGTGGACCGCCACGCCGCAGGAGTCGTAGCCGCGGTATTCGAGCCGTTTCAGGCCTTCGACGAGGATGGGGACGATATTGCGCTGACTGACCGCGCCGACGATGCCGCACATGGATGCTTCTCCGTTGAGGGGTGGCGCATCCTAGGCAGGCCAGTGCAGCATATGCGTGCAAAATTCATCCACTCGTGATGGAAAATTTCCACCATCGCTCGATTTGAAATTTACTTTCATATTCAAGCCATGAATGAAGAATTCGACGCCATCGACCTGCGCCTGCTCGACGCCCTGCAGGCCGACGCCTCGCTGAGCAACCAGGATCTGGCCGCCCGCGTGGCCGTGTCGCCGGCCACCTGCCTGCGGCGCGTGAAGCGCCTCGTCGAGGCCGGCGTCATCGCCCGGCGCGTGGCCATCCTGTCGCCGGATCGGCTCGGCACCAGCCTGTCGGCCATCCTGGAAATCACGCTGGACCGCCAGGGCGCCGAGCACCTCGACGCCTTCGAGGCCCGCGCCGTGCAGGAAGCGGCCGTACGGCAGTGCTGGCGCGTGTCGCCGGGGCCGGACTTCGTGCTCGTCGTGCAGGTGGCCGACATGCCGGCCTACCACGCGCTGACGCAGCGCCTGCTGACGCAAGACGCCAACGTGCGCAACATCAAGGCCTTTTTCAGCGTGAAGCGGGCGAAGTTCGACACGCAGATCAGCCTGCCCCGACTCTGAAAGCAAAACGGGCGCCCCGCGGGGCGCCCGTCGTGGCATGGCAGCCGCTCAGGCCCGGCGACGGCGCGCGATGCCGGCGACGAGGCCCAGGCCGGCCAGCATCAGCGCATAGGTCTCGGGCTCGGGCACCGGCGCGGTGGGGTTGACGACGGAATTGATCCAGGCCTGCTGGTCGAACACCGCCGTCGAGCCGGACAGGTCGCCATAGCTGCTGGAGTTGCCCTTCTTGTTGTCGCAGTTCGTGAGGCCGACGAAGTCGCAGGCGCCGTCGCCGTCGGAGGAATTGCCCTGCCAGCCCCAGGAATGGACGGCGCTCAGCAGCCACTGGCCCGAGGCCGCGTCCCAGACGAAGTCGCCGCCGCCCGAGTCGCCGCCGGCGATCAGGGCCTCGTTGGCGCCCAGGCCCGTGCCGCTGCTCCAGGCATTGCCCGTCAGCGCGGCGATGCGGCCCAGCGTGTTGTTGTTGGCGTTGCCGCTGTCGAAGTCCGACATATAGGTCGTGCCGGTGTAGTAGCCCGCGTCATAGCCCCAGTCGTCCACCACGCCATCCATGGCGGCGTTGAAGGTCTTGCTGGTCACGTCGAAGGTGTTGTAGCCGTAGTGGCCGTAGTTGCCATCGTTCCAATTCGGCGAGCCGTTGGCCGTGGCCGAGCCCGAGGTGCCGTAGCCGGCCATCAGGTAGTCCTTGCCGACGTCGTTGGTCGTGCTGAGCTGGTAGCCCTGGATGGTGGTGACCGGCGCGTTCAGTTTCAGGAGGGCCAGGTCGGTACCGGCGTCGGCGGAGTTGTCGAAGCCCTGCCACAGCGGATGCAGGGTCACGTCGCTCTGCGACACGGTGCGGGTGACGGTGGCCGTGCCGCCGTAGAAGCCGAACATCACGGTCATCGTGCCGACGAAGTCGTCGCCGCAGTGGCCCGCCGTCAGCACATAGGCGCCGCCGGCCAGCAGGGAGCCGGAGCAGGCGTAGGTGCCGCCGTCGGCAGCCTTGAACTCCAGCAGGGCCACACCGTCCAGCGCGGCGACGCCGTTGAAGAGCTGGCCGGGCGCGAAGCGCCAGTTCGACGGCGAGCTGGTGTTGCCGGTGGTCGGGTCCACCGGGGCGAGGTCGGCGCTCAGCAGGCCCGAGGCGGCCGTCGCGGCCTGGGCGGCGAACAAGGCGGCGGACAGGGCGCTGGTCTTGAGAAGGGTTTTCATGGGCTGCAATCGGATGGTGCGGCCGGGCGTGGCCGTGAGGTGTGCATGCTGACACGAAGCAGGCGCCGCGCCGGGCTTCGGCCCCCCGGTTTCGCGGGGCTCGCTTCCCCCGATTCGCTCAGCGCCTGAGGATGCCCAGACCCTTCAGGTAGTCGCCCTCAGGAAAGCACACGGTCTGCGGGTGGTCGGCCGCCGCCGACAGGCGCTCGACGATATAGCCGTCCACGCCCGCGTCCAGGCCCGCGCCGGCGACGATCTTGTGGAACAGGTCGGGCGCGATGCCACCCGAGCAGGAGAAGGTGTAGAGCAGGCCGCCATCGCTCAGCAGTTGGAAGGCCAGCCGGTTGATGTCCTTGTAGGCGCGCGCCGCACGCTCGGCGTGGGCGGCCGTGGGGGCGAACTTGGGCGGGTCGAGCACGATGGCGTCGAAGCGCCGGCCTTCGTGCAGGCAGCGGCGCAGCGTCGCATTCACGTCGGCGTCCCAGACCTGATGGCGCGCGGCGTCGAAGCCGTTCAACGCGACGTGGGCCGTGGCCCGCGCCAGCGCCGGGCCCGAGGAATCGACGCTGACGACCTCGCGCGCGCCGCCCGCCAAGGCCGCGACCGAGAAGCCGCCGGTATAGCTGAAGCAGTTCAGCACCGTCTCGCAGCCGTAGTGCCGCACCGCGTCGGCGAAGCGGCGGCGGCTGTCGCGCTGGTCGAGGTAGTAGCCGGTCTTGTGGCCCTCGGCCACGTCGAGCGTCAGGCGCCAGTCGTGTTCGTGGATCGTGATCGCCGTGTCGCCGCCGCCGCGCAGCCAGCCGGCCTGCGCGGGCATGCCTTCCCATTCGCGCGACTGGGTATCGGAGCGTTCGTAGAGCCGCGCGAGCCCGGTCGCGGCCAGCAGCGCGTCGGCGATGACGCCCTTCCAGCGCTCCACGCCCGCGCTGCCGAACTGCGCGACCAGGGTGTCGCCATAGCGGTCCACCACCAGCCCCGGCAGCCCGTCGGCCTCGGCGTGGACGAGGCGCACGCCGTCCGACGCGACGGCCAGCCGTGCGCGCAGCGCCAGCGCCTGCGCGATGCGGCGCTGGAAGAAGGCCGCGTCGATGCGCTCGGCCGCGTCGAAGCTCCAGGCGCGCAGGCGGATCTGCGACTGCGGGCTGAACGCGGCCCAGCACAGGAACTGCCCGTCCGCTGATTCGACCCGCACCGTCTCGCCCGCATCCGCGCCGCCGCGCTGCACCGAGCTTTCAAACACCCAGGGGTGGCGCTTCAGCAGCGAGCGCTCCTTGCCGGCGCGGATCAGGATCTTCTTCATCGCCGGGCCGTCCCAAGATGAAGAGCGCCCCCTTGGGGGGCAGCGGCCACACGAAGTGCGGGTGCGTGGAGGCGGTGTTTCATCGCTGCAGCGTGCCGAAGGCGTAGCTCAGGGCCAGATGCGTCAACGGCGTGGACTGATCGCTGCCGCGCAGGGTGCGGAACTCGCCGATGCCGGCGCGCAGCCGCAGCCGCTCGCCGACCGGCAGTTGCGCCCACAACTCGGCCTGGGTCACAGCGCCGCCGCCCACCTTGACGCCACCGCCGCCGGCCGCACCCACCAGCCACTCGGCGCCCACGCGCAGGCCGCCCCACAGCGGCTCGCTCTGCAGCCCCAAGCCGAACAGGCCGAAGGAATAGGCCCCCGCGCTGCCCGCCGCCGCGCTGCCGGCCTGGGCCGCGCCGTAAAGCCAGGGCGAGAAGCCGCGCTGCAAATGGATGGCGAGGTGGCTGACCGCTTCCTGCCGGCCATCCTTGAAGCGCATGCGCGGCAGGTGCATCACGCTCGCGCCGAGTTGCTGCTCACGCACCGTGCCGGGGTCGTCGCCGCCCAGCCAGTCGGGCGCGCGATCCAGCGGCATGCTCAGCGCGGCGCGCACGAAGCGGGCGCTGTAGTGGCCGCTGGGCGCGTGCAGCAGGCCGGCGTCCAGGCGCAGGCTCGGGCCCCAGGGCGTGATCCAGCGCAGCGTCGGCCCGGCGCGCAGCAGCCAGCCGTTGCCGGTGTCCACATTGCCGCCGCCGCCCAGGCCCAGCCCCAACTGCCCGCCCACGCGCAGCCGCGGCGTACCGAACAGGGCCCAATCCTGGCCGACCTGGGCCATCACCTCCATATAGCCGTCGGCCCCGCCCTTGGCCGCGCCGGCCGCCTCGAAGCCCCACCAACTGCCCTCGGTGATGTATTGCCGCAGGTCCGCGCCGGCCTTGCCGACCTTGAGCGTGCGCGGGTCGCCGCTGCGGTCCACCGTGCTGGCGCGCGGCGCGTCGAAGCCGGCAGTCAGCGAGATCTCGTCGAAGCCCAGGCCCGTGCGCCGCGTCGTGCGGCCGAGGCGGCCGGCGTCGTCGGGCGCATAGCTGGCGAAGTCCATCGAGCGGCCGAGCGTGAAGGCCAGGCCGACGCCGCTCTTCACATTGCCGCTCGGGAAGCGGATCTGCGAGACGCCAATGCCCGAATACCAGGCCCCGCTGCGCGTGCGCAGCGAGATCTCGGGCCGCAGCATCAGGCCGCCGCCGAAGCGCATCTCCGACGTGGACAGGCCGCCGCCCGCGCCGACGTAGAGGCTGGCCGCGAGGTGGGTCTCGCCGCTCAGGCGCCAGCGCCGCTGGCCGGTGAAGCCGACCGTGAAGATGCCGCCGTAATTGCCCTTGGCCGCGCCGTAGAAGCCGGGGCCGAAGCCCCAGTCCTCGTCCAGCGCCATCAGATAGCTGACCGACGCGAAGGCGGCGCGCCCGCCATCGGGCATCTTCATGCGCGTCCAGTTGGCCTCGATGGCGGCCGGGCGCACGGCCTGGATGTGGGCGAAGGGGGCGTCGTCGGGCGTGGCCGAGGCGAGCGCGGGCACGAGCACGGAGAGCGCGGCGATGCGGCGGGTCATTTATTTTTTTGCGCGCGGGTGGGCGGCGTCGTAGATGCGGGCCAGGTGCTGGTGGTCCAACTGCGTGTACACCTGGGTCGTCGTGATGTGGGCATGGCCCAGCAGCTCCTGCACGGCGCGCAGGTCGCCGCTGGACTGCAGCAGGTGCGAGGCGAAGCTGTGGCGCAGCATGTGCGGGTGGACGTGGGCCGGCATGCCGGCGGCGATGGCGCGGGCCGACAGCATGGCCCGCAGCGTCGAGCCGGCCAGCCGCCCGCCGCGCGCGCCGACGAACAGCGCCGCCTCGTCGGCCGCCGCCAATTGCCCGCGCAGCGCCAGCCAGGCCCGCAACGCCTCGGCCGCCTTGCCGCCCAGCGGCGTGCTGCGGCGCTTGCCACCCTTGCCGAGCACGTGGACCTCGGCCGCGTCCAGATCGACCCAGCCCGCCGCCCGCCCGCTGGCCCGCAGGTCCAGGCCGATCAGCTCGGCCGCGCGCAGGCCGGCACCGTAGAGCAGCTCGACCATCGCCGCATCGCGCGCTTCGAGCGCCGGGTCGGTCGCGGCGGCGGCCGTCGCGTGCGCCGCGAGCTGCACCGCGTCGTCCACGCCCAGCGCCTTGGGCAGGGGCTTGGGCGCCTTGGGCGCGCGCAGGCCGTCGAAGGGATTGAGCGCGACGCGGCCCTGCAGGCCGAGCCAGCGGTAGGCGCTGCGCCAGACCGACAGCAGCAGCGCGATCGACTTCGGCGCGAGGCCCTCGCGGTGCAGCAGCGCCGCCAGCCGCCGCGCCTGCGCGAGGCTGAGGGCGCGCGCGTCGAGCGCGGCCTCGGCCAGCATCGCCTGCAGGCGCGCCAGTCCGTCCGCGTAGACGCGCAGCGTGCGCGGGCTCAGGTGCTGCTGCGCGCGCGCATGCCGCAGATAGTCCTGGAAGTCCGCTGTCAGTTCGGTCATGCGGTCAGCAAGCCCGCCAAGCCCGCGCTGGCGATCTCGCCGACGCGGGTCAGGAAGTCCGTGCCCATCTCGGCCGTGTAGCGCGTCGGGTCGGGCGAGCCCAGCACGAGCAGGCCGAAGGGCTTGCCCCCGTTCGCGCCCGGCTGGGCCAGCGGGATCAGCGCCAGCGAGGTGGCCGTGCCGCCGCTCTCGGAGAGCCCCAGCCAGCGCCCGGCCTCGAAGCCCGAGTTCACGCCGCAATAGGGCTGGTCCAGGCTGGCGGTGAAGCTCTTCACGTCATCGCCCACGGCGGCGGCGAACTCGGCGGCCTGGTGCTCGGCGGCCACGCCCCACAGCCGCAGGCTGGCCTGCGGGATCAGGAACTGGTGGCGCAACTCGGCCAGCAAGGCCTCGGGCAGCGCGGCCGGCGTGGCGGCGGCGCGCATGACGGCCAGGGTCCAGCGGTGCAGGCGGTCGGCCAGGGTCAGGTTGTCCTGCGCATTGCGGATCATCTCGACGATGCGCAGCTCCAGGCCCTTGATCTTGTCGCGCAGCATCTCGGCCTGGCGCTCCTGCAGGGACACGGCGCGCGTGCCGTGCGGGTGCTGCAACTGCACGGTGGCCAGCAGCGGCGCGTGGCGCTCGAAGAAGCCGGGGGTGGCCGCCAGGTAGTTGGCGATGTCGGTTTCGGTGATGCCTTGCACCGCATCGGCGGCGGGGTTGGAACTCACAGCGTGATCTCTCCGTCAAAAACTGTTTCGGCCGGGCCGGTCATGCGCACCGGGGCGTCTGCGCCCGCCCACTCGATGCGCAGCAGGCCGCCGCGCGTCTGCACTTCCACGGCCGCATCCAGCCAGCCCAGGCGGATGCCGGCGACGACGGCCGCGCAGGCCCCCGTGCCGCAGGCCAGCGTCTCGCCCGCGTCGCGCTCGTGGACGCGCAGCGCGATGCGGTCGCGCGCCAGCACCTGCATGAAGCCCACGTTCACGCGCTTCGCAAAGCGCGCGTGGCGTTCGATCAGCGGCCCGAGCGTGGCGACCGGCGCGGCATCCACGTCGGCGACGCGCTGCACCGCATGCGGATTGCCCATCGACACGACGCTCAGCTCCACGCCTTCCACGGGCCACAGCTCGAAGCCGTTCTCGATGCGCGGCGCGAGCCCGCTGGCGTCGAACGGCAGCGCCGCGTGCTCGAACACCGGCGCGCCCATGTCCACCGTCACGCGGCCATCGTCCTGCAATTGCAGCCGCAGGCGGCGGTTCAGCGTGTCCACGCAGACCTCGCGCTTGGCCGTCAGCCCGGCATCGACGACGTAGCGCACGAAGCAGCGCGCGCCGTTGCCGCAGTGCTCCACCTCGTCGCCGGTATTGTTGAAGATGCGGTAGCGGAAGTCCGCATCGGCGCTCGTGCTGGGCTCGATGACGAGGATCTGGTCGCAGCCGACGCCGAAGCGCCGGTCGCCGAGGCGGCGCATCTGCGCGGGCGTCAGCGCGAAGGGCTGGCGCGTCGCGTCGATGACGACGAAATCGTTGCCCGCGCCCTGCATCTTGGTGAAGCGCAATCTCATGGGGCCGGATTATCCGGGGCCGCACCGATGTCGAGGCCACGGGGCTGTTTGTAGCGGTGATAGCCCCAGAGGTATTGCCCCGGCGCGCGCCGGATCAGGCCCTCCATCGCGGCGTTCACCGTCGCGGCGGCGTCCTCGGCCGAGGCGTCCTTCGCCATCGCCGGCGCCGGCAGCACGTGGACGACGAAGCCCTGCCCGCCCGGCAGTCGCTCGCCCCAGATCAGCAGCAGGGCCGCGCCGGTCTGCTGCACGAGACGGGCGGCCAGCGTCATCGTGTAGGCGGGGCGGCCGAAGAAGGGGGCCCAGACGCCCAGGCCGTCGGGCGGCACCTGGTCGGGCAGCAGGCCGATGGCCTCGCCCCGGCGCAGCGCGCGGATCATCTGCCGCACGCCGGCCAGCGAGGCCGGCGCGGTGGCCAGGCCGGGGCGCTCGCGCGAGCCGGCCATCACGCCGCGCAGCGCGGCCTGGCGCGCGGGGCGGTAGAGCACGGTGATGGGCGATTCGGGCGTCGTGAAGCGCTCGGCGATGGCCTGGGCGCAGATCTCGAAGCAGCCCAGGTGCGGCGTCAGCAGCACGAGGCCGCGCTTCTGTTCAAGAGCCGCAGCGATCAGTTCCGCGCCGTCCCAGCGCAGGCGCGCACCGAAGGGCCGGCCTTTCTGCGCGATCCACAGCCAGGGCAGCTCGGCCGCCATGCGCCCCGCCGCCGCGACGGCCGGGCGGGCGGCGGCCCAGGCGATGCCGGCCTGGGCGACGTGGGCCTGGAAGCGGCGGCGGTAGGTGGCCGACGCGCCGTAGACGACCCAGCCAAGAAATGCGCCCAACGCGTGCGAAACCGCCAGGGGCAGCAGGGACAAGAGGCGGAAGAGCCAGGCCATGTCTTCTAGAATTGCGGCATCGCCGAGTTAATGAACTACTTGCGGGGCGATTCACAAATCCTGCTAAAGCGTTCGCCGCACCTCCCGGAGCTACGGCAACGCCGACCCACAGCAACCAGGAGTTTAAAAGTGGCCAACAACGACTTCCTCTTCACGTCCGAGTCCGTCTCGGAAGGACACCCCGACAAGGTGGCCGACCAGATCTCCGACGCCATCCTCGACGCCATCTTCGAGCAGGACCCGCGCAGCCGCGTGGCCGCCGAGACGCTGTGCAACACCGGCCTCGTCGTGCTGGCCGGCGAGATCACGACCAACGCGCACGTGGACTACATCCAGGTCGCGCGCGACACCATCAAGCGCATCGGCTATGACAACACCGACTACGGCATCGACTACAAGGGCTGCGCCGTCCTCGTCGCCTACGACAAGCAGAGCAACGACATCGCGCAAGGCGTCGATCACGCCAGCGACGACCATCTGAACACCGGCGCCGGCGACCAGGGCCTGATGTTCGGCTACGCCTGCGACGAGACGCCCGAGCTGATGCCCGCGCCGATCTACTACGCGCACCGCCTCGTCGAGCGCCAGGCGCAGCTGCGCAAGGACGGCCGCCTGCCCTTCCTGCGCCCGGACGCCAAGAGCCAGGTGACGATGCGCTACGTGGACGGCAAGCCGCACAGCATCGACACGGTGGTGCTCTCCACCCAGCATGCGCCCGAGATGAGCCTGGGCGACAAGATGACGCCCGAGTTCTACGAGGCCATCCGCGAGGAACTCATCAAGCCCGTGCTGCCCAAGGACTGGCTGACGGCCGACACGAAATACCTCATCAACCCGACCGGCCGCTTCGTCATCGGCGGCCCGCAGGGCGACTGCGGCCTGACGGGGCGCAAGATCATCGTGGACACCTACGGCGGCGCCTGCCCGCACGGCGGCGGCGCGTTCTCGGGCAAGGACCCGACCAAGGTGGACCGCTCGGCCGCCTACGCCGCCCGCTACGTGGCCAAGAACATCGTCGCTGCCGGCCTGGCGCGGCAGTGCCAGATCCAGGTCGCCTACGCCATCGGCGTGGCCCGCCCGATGAACGTGACGGTCTATACCGAGGGCACGGGCGTCATCCCCGACGAGGCGATCGCCCAGCTCGTCCACGAGCACTTCGACCTGCGGCCCAAGGGCATCATCCAGATGCTCGACCTGCTGCGGCCGATCTACGCGAAGACGGCGGCCTACGGCCACTTCGGGCGCGAGGAGCCGGAGTTCACGTGGGAGCGCACCGACAAGGCGGCGGCGCTGCGCGCTGCTGCCGGGCGGTAGAGCCCGGCAGCCGGTCGCGCCAGCGACCGCGCCGCCCTGGGGCGAAGCTCCTATCGCGCAGCGATGTGGGCGAAGACCACAAGGCCCAGGCGCTGCGGTAGGCGCAGCCACTGTTTCACCGACCTGACACCGCCCGCCGGGCGGTGTTTTTCTTGGGTTTCATCGGCGCGCCGACAGGTAGAGTCCGCGCACCAGTCGGGTGCGCGCAAGGCCGTCGCCCCAAACACAAGGAGACGGTGATGAGGATTCAGTCCCTGCGGATCGGCACCCGGCTGATGCTGGGCTTCGGCATCGTGCTGCTGCTGCTCGTGCTGGCGGTGGGGCTGAGCTACCGGCAGATCAGCTCGATCGGGCCCCGCCTCGAACTGCTGATGACGCTGCAGCAGCTCCAGGAGACGGCACAGGACTGGCGCACCCAGACCCAGCTCAACGCGACGCGCACCGACGCCGTCGCGCGCGCCGGGGGCAGCGGCCCGGTGGCCGATTTCTTCGCGCCGCAGATCAAGACGACCAGCGCCCGCATCAACGAGCTGCAGGACAGCCTGACCCGCAGCATCGACAACGAGCGCGGCAAGGCCCTGCTCGCGGAGATCGCCGCGGCGCGCAAGGCCTATGTGGACATCCGCAACCAGGTCTTCGCGGAACTCAAGGCCGGCGAGGCCGAGACCGCGCTGCAGACGCTGGAAGGCCGGATGCGGCCGGCGTCCGAAACCTATGTCGGCACGATCAGCCGCATCGCCGACTTCCAGGCCGAACGGGTGCGCGACGAGACGGCGCAGATCGTCGCGGAGTCCCACCACACCCAGTGGCTGATGCTGGCGCTGGCCGCGGCCTGCCTGGCCATCGGCATCGTCGCGGCCTGGCTGATCACGGGCTCGGTCGTGCGCCCGCTGCACGCCGCCATCCACGAGGCCGAGGAAGTCGGGCGCGGCGACCTGTCGCGGACGATCCACGCCAGCGGCAGCGACGAGACGGCCCAGCTCACCCACGCGCTGGCGGGCATGCAGCAGGCGCTGCGCGGCCTGGTCGGCTCGGTGCGGCAGAACGCCGACGGCGTGGCCACGGCCAGCGCCGAGATCGCCACCGGCAACAACGACCTGTCGGCGCGCACCGAGGCGCAGGCCGGCGCGCTGGAGCAGACGGCCGCGTCGATGGAACAGCTCTCGGCCACCGTGCGCCAGAACGCCGACAACGCCGAGCAGGCCGACCAGCTCGCGCAGGACGCCACGCGCGTCGCGCAGCAGGGCGGCGCCGTGGTGGGCGAGGCCGTCGAGCGCATGCGCGGCATCGAGGACAGCTCGCGCAAGATCGGCGACATCATCGGCACCATCGACGCGATCGCCTTCCAGACCAATATCCTGGCGCTGAACGCGGCGGTGGAGGCGGCGCGGGCGGGCGAGCAGGGGCGCGGCTTCGCGGTCGTCGCCAGCGAGGTGCGCATGCTCGCGCAGCGCAGCGCCGAGGCGGCGCGCGAGATCAAGGGCCTGATCGGCGACAGCGTGGAGCGCATCGAGGAAGGCGCGGGCCTCGTCAACCGTGCGGGGGAGACGATGCAGCAGGTCGTCGCCGCGATCGGCCGCGTCGCCGGCATCGTGCGCGAGATCAGCGCGGCCAGCCGCGAGCAGAGCGCCGGCGTCGCGCAGGTCGGCGAGGCGATCACGCAGATGGATCAGGCGACGCAGCAGAACGCGGCACTGGTCGAGGAAAGCGCGGCGGCGGCGGAGAGCCTGCGGCAGCAGGCGGACGAGCTGGTGAAGCTGGTTTCGACATTCAAGACCTGAACCACGTGTAAGCACGCGAGGCGCCGGCCAGGCGCCCGATGCGCCGAAGCAGTCGCAATGACGGGCACGAATTTCGACAGCAGCGCCCAGGAAGCCTCGCGCTTCCGGCCGCATGGCCGCGTGCGGCTGCGCACCGAGGGGCGGCTGCTGATGGCGGATGCCGATGGCCCGTTCAACCTGGAACTTCTCCAACTGCTGCGCGACACCACGCCTGCGGTCGTCCGGGAGTTGATTCCGCTGGGCCGCTGGGGAAATTTCTGCGAGTACCACGGCAGCGCGATGGCCACGCCCGAAGCGCTGCACCTGCTGGACGCCATGCTGCAGGCGAGCCACCACGACACGCGACCCGTCTGCACGGCCTATGTGATCGCGCCGGGGGTGGAAGGCGCCGGGATCATGGACGCGATCTACGAACGCGCCTACGCAGCAGCCGGCCTGCGCCTGCGCGTCTTCTCCGACACGGCCGAGGCGCTGACGTGGCTGCGGGAAGAACTGGCGCGTGCAGATGCGGCAGCGGCCGCCGAAGCGCCGCCGAAGCCACTCACTCGCCCCTGACCCCACGCAAGGCGTCGTCCAGCACCTCGACCCAATGCCGCACCGGCGTCGCAGTGCCGCTCTGCAAATGCTGGATGCAGCCCACATTCGCCGACACGATCTGCGTCGCGCCCAGCGGGGCCAAGGCCATCAGCTTGCGGTCGCGCAACTGCTTGGACAACGCGGGCTGCAACACCGAATACGTCCCCGCCGAGCCGCAGCACAGATGGCTGTCGGTCGGCGCGCAGCCGATCTCGAAGCCCAGCTCCCGCAGCGCCGCCTCGACGCCGCCGCGCAGCTGCTGCCCATGCTGCAGGGTGCAGGGCGGGTGGTAGGCCAAGGCGCCCGGCCTCGCCTTCAACCGCGCCTTCAAGGCCGGCACCAGTTCCGGCAGCAGTTCGCTCAGGTCCCGCGTCATCTCGCTGATGCGCGCGGCCTTGTCCGCATAGGCCGGATCGTGCGCCAAGGCCTGCGCATAGTCCTTGACCATCACGCCGCAGCCCGAGGCATTCATCACCAGCGCCTCGACGCGCTCGCCGCGCCCGGACACCAGCGGCCACCAGGCGTCGATGTTGCGGCGCATGTCGGCCAGCGCGCCCTCGTGGTCGCCGAGGTGCTCGCGCACGGCGCCGCAGCAGCCCGCCTCGTCGGCCACGACGGTCTGGATGCCCGCCGCGTCCAGCACGCGCGCCGTCGCGCTGTTGATGTTGGGCGCGAGCGCCGGCTGCACACAGCCCAGCAGCAGCGCGACCTTGCGGTTGAGCTGGCGCGTCGGCCAGTCGTGCGCCGTCGCGGGCGGGCGCGGCGGCACCTTGTCCTTCAGCGCGGCCGGCACCAGCGGGCGCAGCATCTGGCCCAGCCGCAGCGCGGGCTTGAACAGCGGCGAGGTCATGCCCTCCCGCAGCAGCCAGCGCGCGCGCCGCTCGGGGCCAGGGCGCTCGACCTTCGCATCGACGACGCGCCGGCCGATGTCCACCAGCCGGCCGTAGGCCACGCCCGAGGGGCAGGTCGTCTCGCAGTTGCGGCAGGTCAGGCAGCGGTCGAGGTGGGCCTGCGTCTCGCGCGTCGGCGCGGCGCCTTCGAGCACCTGCTTGATGAGGTAGATGCGGCCGCGCGGGCCGTCCAGTTCGTCGCCGAGCAGTTGGTAGGTCGGGCAGGTGGCCGTGCAGAAGCCGCAATGCACGCAGCGCCGCAGGATGGCCTCGGCCTCGGTGCCGTCGCGCGTGCCGGCGAATTCGGGGGCGAGCGTGGTTTGCATCAGAGCGTCGAGTAGAGCCGTCCGGGGTTGAAGACGCCATGCGGGTCGAAGCTCGCCTTCAGCCGCCGGTGGATGGCGGCCAGCGGCGCGCTCAGGGGCGCGAATGCGCCGGGCGACTTGTCCAGCGCGCGGAACAGCACCGCGTGGCCACCTGCGCCGGCCGCGGCCTCGCGCACGGCGGCGGGCTCCAGCGGCGTGACGACCCAGCGCTGCGCGCCGCCCCATTCGATCAGTTGCTCGCCGTGCAGATTCAGCGCCGGCGCGGTGCCGGGCAGGCTCAGGCGCCACAACCGCGCGCCACCGGCCACGGCGCGCGCCGCGCCGACGAAGAACTCGTCGGCGTGGTCGCGCAGGCCGGCCCAGAAGGGCGCGGCCAGGTCGGCGGGGATCGGGTCGCCGCCCAGCTTGATGCAGGCTGCCGCGACGGCCGCCTGCGCGCCGGCCAGGCGCAGCAGCAGCGCGCCGTCCCACCAGGCGCTGGCCTCGATGGGCAGGGGCTGGCCGCCCCAGGTGTTCAGCGCCTTCAGGGCGGCGGGCTGGTCCAGGTCGAAGCGCAGCGTGGCCGTCGCGGCGGGCAGCGGCAGCACCTTCAGCGTCGCCTCGACGATGAGGCCGAGTTGCCCCAGCGAGCCGGCGAGTGCGCGGCTCACGTCGAAGCCGGCGACGTTCTTCATCACCGTGCCGCCGAAGTTCAGCAACTCGCCCCGGCCGTTGATGAGGGCGGCGCCGAGCAGGTGGTCGCGCACGCTGCCCAGCGCCGCGCGGCTGGGGCCGGAGAGGCCGGCCGCGACCATGCCGCCGACGGTGCCCCGGCCGTCGAAGCGCGGCGGCTCGAAGGCGAGGCGCTGGCGGTTTTCCAGCAGCGCCGCTTCCAGTTCGGCCAGCGGCGTGCCGGCCAGCGCGCTGACGTACAGCTCGCTCGGTTCGTAGGCGGTGATGCCGCTCAAGCCCAGCGTGGACAGGGGCTCGCCCTGCGGTGGCTCGCCGTAGAAGTCCTTGCTGCCGTGGCCGGTGAAGCGCAGCGGCGCCCTGGCGTTGCGGATGCGCGCCTGCAGATCGTCGAACTTCAAAACCGCTCCAACTCGGGAAAGGCCAGCAGGCCGCGCCGCACATGCATGCGGCCGTATTCGGCGCAGCGGCTCAGGGACGGAATCTGCTTGCCGGGGTTGAGCGTGCCGGCGGGGTCGAAGGCGCGTTTGAGCGCCAGCATCTGCTCGCGTTCCTCGGCGCTGAACTGCACGCACATGGAGTTGAGCTTCTCGACGCCGACGCCGTGCTCGCCCGTCACCGTGCCGCCCAGCGCGACGCTGCGCTCCAGGATCTCGGCGCCGAACTGTTCGCAGCGGTGCAACTGGCCGGGGTCGTTGGCGTCGAACAGGATCAGCGGATGCAGATTGCCGTCGCCGGCGTGGAAGACGTTGGCGCAGCGCAGGCCGTATTTCTGCTCCATCTGCTGGATGTCGAGCAGGATGGTGGCGAGGTGCTTGCGCGGGATGGTCGAGTCCATGCACATGTAGTCGGGGCTGATGCGGCCGGACGCCGGGAAGGCGTTCTTGCGCCCGCTCCAGAAGCGCAGGCGCTGGGCCTCGTCGGCGCTCGCCTGGCAGCGCGTCGCGCCGTTGGCCTTCAGCACCGCTTCCATGCGCTCGACTTCCTCGGCCACCTCCTCGGGCGTGCCGTCGCTCTCGCACAGCAGGATGGCCTCGGCGTCGAGGTCGTAGCCGGCGTGGACGAAATCCTCGACGGCCGCCGTCATCGGCTTGTCCATCATTTCCAGCCCGGCCGGGATGATGCCGGCCGCGATGATGGCGGCCACCGCGTCGCCGGCCTTGCGCACGTCGTCGAAGCTGGCCATCACGCAGCGCGCCAGTTGCGGCTTGGGCACGAGCCTCACCGTGACCTCGGTGACGACGGCGAGCAGGCCCTCGCTGCCGACGACGAGCGCGAGCAGATCGAGCCCCGCCGCGTCCAGCGCCTCGCCGCCGAACTCGACCGCCTCGCCCTCGACCGTGTAGCCGCGCACGCGCAGCACGTTGTGCAGCGTGAGGCCGTATTTCAGGCAATGCACGCCGCCCGAGTTCTCGGCGACGTTGCCGCCGATGGTGCAGGCGATCTGGCTGCTCGGGTCGGGCGCGTAGTAGAGGCCGTGCGGCGCGGCGGCCTCGCTGATGGCGAGGTTGCGCACGCCGCACTGCACGCGCGCGGTGCGGGCGAAGGGGTCGATGGCGAGGACGCGGTTGAACCTGGCCAGCGCCAGCGTCAGGCCCTGCGCATGCGGCATCGCGCCGCCCGACAGCCCCGTGCCGGCGCCGCGCGCGACGACGGGCACACCCAGCCGGTGGCAGGCCTTGAGCACGGCGGCGACTTGTGCTTCCGTCTCGGGCAGGGCCACGGCCAGCGGGCGCTGGCGGTAGGCGGTCAGGCCGTCGCACTCATAGGGCGTGGTCTGCTCGGCGCGGTGCAGCAGCGCATGCGCCGGCAGCAGCGGCGCGAGGGCGGCGATGAGGGCGTCCGCAGACATCAGGCCTTGCGGCGCGCGGCGGCCTTCTTCGCCGGCACCGGCTGCTTGCTCAGGCCCTTGGCGACGGCGCCGGGCACGCTGGCGGCGCGCTTGAGCGTGTCGCTGGCGGCGTCGAAGCTCTGCTTGACCAGGGTGCCGGCGAGGTTCTTGGCGGCGTCGGTGGCGGTGTCCTTCATCGCCGTCGTCGCCAGTTGCGTGAACTGCTGGCTCAGGGCCGTCCACCATTGCGCCGGGTCCACGGCGGCGGCGGGGTTGGCGGCAGCGGCCTTGACGGTCTTGGTGGCCACCTTGGCGGTCTTCACCGCCTTCTTCGCCGCCGCCTGGGCGACGGGCGCCGCCGCTGCGGCGATCTCGCTGGGCACGCCCGGCCAGGCGGCCGCCTCGGGCAGCTTGAGGGTCTCGCGCAGATCGGCCAGGGGCACATTCATGGTCTTCAGCGTCGAGAGCGTCATGCGCTGCACTTCGAGGGCCTGGATGGTGGCGGCCAGCATGCGCGCGTTCTGTTCCAGCCAGAACTGCACGGTGCGCAGTTCCTCGATGCGCTTGCCCAGCTCCTCGGGGTTGAGCGTCGGCGCGACCCACTGGCCGATGCCGGGCAGCGCCGAGCCGGCGTTCTTGACGAGGCCTTGCAGGAAGTCGAAACCGGGCACGAACTTGGTGAAGCTGTTGTCGCTCATGAGGTCTCCTTGGAATGGTGGCCGATGCTAAGGCAAGGCCGGGCCAGCCCCTTGCGCAGGCACGAGGCGCTCGACGGTGAATCCTCGCGCCGCCAGCAGCTTCGGCAGGGCCTGCGGGCCGCTCATGTGCAGCGCGCCCACCGCCACCAGCAGGCGTTGGCCGGCGCCGTGCAGCGCAGCGATGCGCTCGGCCAACGGGCCGTTGCGCCCGTCGTTGACGCGCCGGAGCCAGGCTCGCTCGGCCGGCGTGCGCACGCAGGCGCACCAGCGCTCGTAGTCGGCCAGCGTCCGCAGGTCTCCCGCCGCCCAGGCCGCGGCCAATTTGCGCATCGGCACGCGCGCCTCGCCGCTCTGCAACTGCGCCAGCGTGTCGTCGATGACGGCGGGCAGGTCGGCGGCATCGGGTTCGAGCGCGCCCAGTTGCTCGTCCAGCGTCTCCAGCGCATGCACTGGCCGCCCCTCCCGCTTGGCGCGGGCCAGCAGCATCAGGTCCTGCCCGAAGCCCGCGTCGAAGCCGTCGCGGCGCGCGTCCAGCAGCGCCAGCGTGCTGAGTTGCAGCATCACCGGCAGGCCGCCGAGCAGGCCCGGCGGCAGGCACGCGGCCTGGGCCTGCGCGTCGAGGCGGCGGGCCTGCGCGGGCGCCAGCGGCGCGGACGACGGCTGCTGCGCCAGCGCGGCGCCGACGTCGGTCGGGTCCAGCTCGACGGCCAGCACGTCCGTCCGCGCCCAGGCGGCGCGCAGCGCCGGGCCGGGGTAGGCCCAGTCGGCGCGGCCGATGTGCAGGCTGCCGAAGAGATAGCTGCTGTGGCCGTCGCGGCTGATGCGCCACAGCAGGCCGCGGTCGGGCGCCTCGGCGGCCCAGGCAGCGGCCTGCGCGGGCGTGGGGATCGCGGGCTGCGGCGGGCAGTCCGCGTCGGCAGTCTGGGCGGCTTGGGCGGCGCCGGCCAGCAGCGCCAGGGAGAGCAGCAGGGGGCGGATCATTCCTTGGGCTCGATGCGGAGTTCGCCGGGTTTCTGGGAGAAGTGCAGCCGGCCCAGCACGTCCATGCCCAGCAGCGGCGCGGCAAGGTCGGGCAGCACGGTCACCGCCAGCCGGTCGGCGCGCACGCCGCCTTCCAGCGCGATGTCGGCCCGCGCGACGAAGCCGCGGGCCGTGCCGGCCGCCGTCTGCGTGCGCACGGCGCCCAGGGGCTTGAGGCCGGCGCGCTCGGCCAGGGTTTGCGGCAGGGCCGTGGCGGTGGCGCCGGTATCGACGAGGAAGTCCACGGCGATGCCGCCCACCCGGCCGGGCCAGTGGAAGTGGCCGTCTTCCGAACGCGTCAGCACGATGGCCTGGCCGGCCATCTGGAAGCGGCTGGCCTCGCGCTCGCGCTCCCAGACCTTGAAGCCGAGGAAGAGCGCGAGGCCGATCAGCAGCCAGATCGTCAGCAGCTTGAGGGTGTGGGGCAGTTCCTGGTGGGGCACGGGCGGGAGCGGGGTGGGCTGGGGCGGCAACGATAGCCGCTCAAGCGCCTCACCCTCGCAGCGCCGCCACCGGCGGCAGCCGCGCCGCGCGCCGCGCCGGGGCCAGCACGGCGAGCTGGCCCAGCAGCCACAGCGCCGCCGCGCCGGCCGGCAGATAGGCCCAGGGCAGGCGCGGCAGTTCGTAGCCCTGCATCAGCCACTGGCTCAGGCCCCAGGCGCCCGCGAGGCCGAGGGCGATGCCGGCCGTCGTCAGCAGCAGGTTCTCCAGCTGGAAGTAGCGCCGGATCTGCGCCTCGGTGGCGCCCAGGGCGCGGCGCGTGCCGATCATGCGCGTGCGCTGCTGCACCCAGAAGCTGGCCAGGCCGACGATGCCCAGCGCCGTGACCAGCAGCAGCGCGACGCAGACGCCCCCCATCAGCCAGGCCATCGCGCGGTCCTGGGCGTAGAAGCTGCGGCGCATCTCGGCCAGCGGCTGCGCGCGCGTGACGACGCGACTGGGGTCGGCCGCTTCGAGCGCGGCCTTGGCGGCCTTGAGCTGTGCCTCCAGCTGGCCTGCTTCGGCGCGGATGACGTAGTTGCCGAAACCCAGGCCACGCATCGGGAAGATCATCGCGTAGCCGCCTGCACCACCCTCGCCGCCTTCGCCGCGCATCCGCGTGTGGGTCAGCGTCTGCACGACGCCGACGACGATGCTGGGCGCGTCGCCATAGACGTAGATCGGCTGGCCCAGCGGCGACTTGCCGGGAAAGAGTCGGTCGGCCATGCGTTGGTTGATGATGACCTGCGGCAGGCGCGGCTCGGCGCTGGTGATGAAGGGGTGGAACTCCTGCACCTCGTCGGCCGTGAAGTTGCGGCCCGCCACCAGCTTGAGCCCGAAAGTGTTCAGCAGGTGCTCGTCGCCCGAGTACTGCGAGGCCTCGATGCGGCCGCCCTTGCTGCCGGGCTGCAGCGCAACGCCGCTGTTGTTGCTGTTGTTGCCGAAGACGATCTGGTTGGCGCTGGTGGCCTCCTTCACGCCGGGCAGCGCGCGCAACCGCACCACGTCGGCGGCGGCAAGGGCGGCCATCTGCTCGGGCGGCACGCGCTTGCTGTCGCGGAGGTCGAGCACGCCGATCTCGGCCTCGGCCAGGCCGGTGCCGGCGCTCAGGTGTTCAAGCCGCGTCTGGATCAGGTGCAGCGCGTTGGTGACGATGGCGCAGGTCAGCGCCACCTCCAGCACGATGAGGCCGGACGCGATGCGGTGGCGGCGTAGCGTCGAGAGGATGGGGAAGAAATCGCTGAACAGCTTCATCACTGCACCTTCAGTTGGACGGCCGGCGTCACCAGTGCCGCACGCCAGGCGGGCAGCAGGCCCGCCAGCAGGCTGGCGGCGACGGCCAGGCCCAGCGTCAGCGCGAGCATGGAGGCGTCCAGCTCGGCCAGACGGGCGTAGTCGTTGGGGCTCTGGCGCACCAGCCACAGCCCGCCCTGCGCAAACAGCAGGCCCAGCAGCGCGCCGGCGGCGCCGATCAGCCCGGCCTCGACGACGAACTGCGCAAAGATGTCGCCGCGCGTCGCCCCCAGCGCGCGGCGCACGCCGATCTCGCCGCTGCGGCGCAGCGTCTTGGCCAGCAGCAGGCCCACCATGTTGACGATGCAGACGGCCAGGAAGCCGAAGGCCAGCCAGGTCTGCAGCCGCACGTCGGCGGGCAGCACCTTCTGCGCGTCCAGCCAGCCCATCACGTCGCGCAGCCGCGAGTTGGCCGGGCGCTCGAAGCGGCCCGCCTTGCGCTGCGCCTCGTGGTAGGCCGCGAGGTAGTCGCGGTAGGCGGCCGCATCCTCGGGGCGCTGCAACTCGACCCAGTATTGAATCCACGCGCAGCTCGCGGCCATGTCGAAGGACGAGCCGCCGTTGGCGCCCTTGCCCCAGCAGCTCATATTGCCCCAATGGCCCACGCGCAGCAGCATCGCCGTCGAGAAGGGCAGGAACAGCCCCTCCGTCTCGGTATAGCTGCCCAGCGTCAGGTCATAGAAGTGCGGCTGAAGCTTCCAGGGCTTGAGCACGCCGATCACACGCAGCGGCTGGCCCTGCACGATGACCTCGCGGCCGACGCTGTTGGCGCCGCCGAAGAGCTTCTCGTTCAGCTCGGCCGACAGCACCGCCACGCGCGCCTCGGCCTCGTCGTCGGCCGCGCTCCAGCCCGCGCCGTGCTGCCAGGGCGCGTCGAACATCGAGAAGAAGTCCGCCGTCGCGTAGCGCGTCATCGAGAAGATCGGCTTGGTCACGCCGTCCGCCAGCCCGACTGCGGCGTTGGTGCCGCTCATCATGGCCTGGCGCAGGCCCTTGCGGTCGCGCAGCAGCGCAGTCGCGTCGAAGCGGCTCAGGTCGAGCGTGGGCTCCTCGCCGGCCTTCCAGTCGGTGAGGTCGGCGGCGTCCAGCTGCACATTGAACAGCCGCGCGCTCTTGGCCGGGATGGGGTCGCCGGCGAGCACGTGGTAGACGGTCAGCGTCGTCATGCAGGCGCCGATGCCCAGGCCCAGGGCCAGCACCATCAGCACCGACAGGCCCTTGGCGGCGCGCGCGCTGCGGGCCGCGAGTTCGAGGTAGTGCAGAAACATCAGGGTTGCTCCAGCAAGGCGTTGACGGCGGCGATTTCGGCATCGCCCAGCGAGCCGGCCGCCTGGTGCAGGGCCAGCAGCGCCAGCACATGGCCGTGGCGGGCCTGGGTCTGCGCGTTCTGCGCGCCGGCCAGGGTCTGGATGGCGAGCAGCAGGTCGGTGGTGCTGCGCGTGCCGAGCGTGAGGCCGGTGCGCGTGGCGGCGAGCGCGCGCTCGGCGGCGTCCACGGCGGCCTGGGTCGAGCGCAGTTGCGCCGCGCCCTGGCCGATGGCGAGCAGCTCCGCCCTCACCTCGCGCAGCAGGGCGCGGCGGCCGGCTTCGAGCTGCTCGCGCGCGGCCTCGCGCTGGAAGCCGGCCCGGTCGGCGGCGGCGGTCGTCGCGCCGCCGGCGAACAGCGGCAGGGTCAGGCGCAGCGCCAGTTGCGTCGGCGTGCGCGCGGCGTCGAGCGGCGGCACGCCGCCGCCGCGCTGGCGGCTGGTTTCGACGCCGAGGGCCAGCGTCGGCCAGTGGCCCGCGCGCGCCGCGCCGAGGCGCTGCTCGCTGGCCTGCACGTCGAGGCGCAGCGCGCGCAGCGCCGGGTTGCCGGCCAGCGCGCGTTCGCTCCAGGCATCCGCGCCGTCGGGCAGGGCAACGGCGGCGAAGCCGGCGCGCAGCGGCTGCACGGTGGTGGGCATCTCGCCGGTCAGTTGCGCCAGCGCCTCGCGCGCGTCGGCCAGCGCGGCCTCGGCGGCCAGCGTGCCGGCCCGGGCCAATTCGCGGTAGGCGCGCGACTGGTCGGCCTCGACCTGGGCGGACAGGCCGGCCGCGAAGCGCGTCTCGGCCTCGTGGACCTGGCGGTCGAAGGCGTCCTCGTTGGCGCGCGCGGTGGCGAGCCGGGCCTGGGCCGTGAGCAGGCCGAAATAGGCCTGGGCGACGCGCGCGCGGGCGGCCTGCGTGGCGGCGGCCAGCCGCTCGGCCTCGGCCGAGGCGCTGCTGCGGCCGGCGTCCCAGGCGCGCAGCGCGGCGAGGTCGATCAGCGGCTGGCTGAGGCGGCTGGTGCTGTCGTGCTGGCGCGCGCCGCCGCTGGTGCGCGTCTCGTCGTGGCTCAGCGTCCATTGCGGCAGCAGCGCCGCGCGGGCCACGCGCGCCTCGGCCTCGGCCGCGCCGCTGTGGGCGGCGGCCTGGCGCAGCAGCGGGTCGGCGGCGCGGGCCTTGTCCCAGGTCTGCAGCAGGTCGTCGGCATGGGCGCCGGCGGCGAGCAGCAGCACGGTGAGCAGCAGCGGCTTCATCACGAGGCGAGTTCGGCGAAATCGACCACTTGCCCGTCGATGACGTGGACATTGCGCTGCGCGCGGGCGGCGAGCTGCGGGTCGTGCGTGACCATGACGATGGTGGCGCCGTCGCGGTGCAGTTCTTCCAGCAGCTCCATGACGCTGCGGGCCATCGCGCTGTCGAGGTTGCCGGTGGGCTCGTCGGCGAGCAGCAGGCGCGGCTCGCCGGCCAGCGCGCGGGCGATGGCGACGCGCTGCTGCTGGCCGCCCGAGAGTTCGGCCGGGTAGTGGCGGGCGCGGGCCGACAGGCCGACGCGGGCCAGCGCGTCCTGCGCGCGCCGGCGGCGCTCGGCGCCGGGCATGCCGCGGTAGCGCAGCGGCACCTCGATGTTGTCGAGCACGCCGAGGTCGGGGATCAGGTTGAAGGCCTGGAAGATGAAGCCGATCTTCTGGTTGCGGATGCGCGAACGCTCGGCGTCGCCCATGCGGCTCACGTCGATGCCGTCGAGCCGGTAGCTGCCGGCGCTGAAGGCTTCGAGCAGGCCGGCGATGGTGAGGAAGGTGGTCTTGCCGGAGCCGGACGGGCCGGTGACGGCGACGAACTCGCCTTCGCGCACGGTCAGGTTGAAGTCGCGCAGCGCATGGGTCTCGACCATTTCGGTGCGGTAGACCTTTTGCAGTTTTTCCATCTGGAGCATGGGGGTTCCTCGTTCGCTCGAATATCTGGTTGGTGGGCCGGGATGGGGTTGCTTGGACACTAGGCAAAAGCAGCCATGGCGCATCACTCCGCAATCAACACCCGCTCGGCGCCCTTGAAGCTGTCGGCCCCGGAGATCACCACGCGATCGCCGGCCTTCAGCCCCGCCAGCACCTCGACCCGCTCCAGCGAGTGCGCGCCGAGCCTGACCTCGACCCTCTCCGCGACGCCGCCGCGCACGACGTAGGCATGGCCCCGGCCCTCGTCCACGAAGCTGCCGCGCGCCACGCCCAGCACCGCATCGCGCCTGTCCAGCAACACCCGCACACTCAAGCGCTGGTTCTGCCGCAACTGCTCCGGCTGCGCCCCGTCGAAGCGCAGCCGCGCGCTGACCTCGCCGTTGACGACCTCGGGCGATACCGAACTCACCTGCCCGCCCCAGCGCTGCCCATTGCCGCTGATCTCGCCCGGCATGCCCACCTGCAACTCGCGCGCGAAACTCTCTGCCACCTGCATCTGCACTTCCAGCCGCGACAGGTCGATGACGGACAGCAGCTTCGCGTCCCGCGCGACATTGCTGCGGTCGGCGATGAACAGCTGGCCCACCTGTCCGTCCACCGGCGAACGCACCGCCAGTTCCGCCACCTGCCGTTCCAGGTCGGCGACCAGCAGCTGCTGGCGCGCCAGCGCGCTGCGCCGGGCCTGCACGTCCAGCGCCAGGCTGTCGGTCTTGAGGCCGCGCAGCTCGCGGGCCTGGTCGAGCGCGAGCCGGGCCTTGGCCAGCGCGTCCTGCGCGCGCTCGACCTGCATGCGCGCCGTCGCCCCGGCGTCGAAGGCCTGGGTCTGGCGGGCGAGGTCGTTGCGCGCCGTCTGCTCGTCGATGCGGGCGTTCTCGTAGGCGCTCTGCAGCGCGGCGGCCTGCTGGCGGGCCTCGACCTCGGCGCGGGCCAGGTCGGCGCGCAGCGCGTCGGCATGGCTGCGCTCCTGCGCGAGGCGATTGGTCAGCTCGGGGGACTCGACACGGGCCAGCACCTGGCCCTGCCGCACCGGGTCGCCCGCCTGCACGGCCAGCGTCACCGCGCCGGCCGCCTGGGCGTAGAGCGTCGGGCTCTGCGCGGCGACGACGCGGCCCTCGCCGGCCACGTCGCGCGTCAGCGGCGCGACGTCGACGGTCGCCAGCGTCAGCCGCGCTGCGCTGACGGCCGCGTCGGCGGACAGCATCTGCCGCAGCCGCCCGCCGCCGAACGCGGCGAGCAGCGCCAGCAGGGCCACGGCGGCGGCCAGCAGCCGCAGGCCGCGGCGGGCGTGCCAGGGTCGGGAGGGGAGCAGGCGGTCCTGCTCGGCGGTGTCGCGGATGCCGGCGTTCATGCCTGGCAAATTGCAAGCGCCGTGCCAGCGCCCGCCTCACGGCGGATCAGGCACTTGGCGCGTGGCCTGCTGTCCGCAGACGGTCTGCGGACAGTGGCCGGACAGTCCGGTCAGCCTGCTTCCACGGCGACGAGGAAGCAGTAGGCGAGCACGGCCAGGCCGAGACAAAGGCCGAACCAGGGGAAATCGGTGCGCATCATGTCGTTCTCCCGATCTGCATAACGCCGAGTATGGGCGCCTTGCGGAAACATTGCGGCCCGTGCGGTTTCTGCGCGGGCCGCCGCGCAAAGATTTGTGTCGAGCCGTGCGCCCGGGGGCCGGCAGAATCCGCCGCCATGCGCCTGCTCCTCGTCGAAGACGACCCCATGATCGGCGACAGCCTGCGCGAGGCCCTGCGCCGCCAGGGCTTCGCGGCCGACTGGCTGCGCGACGGCGAGGCCGCCGACGCGGTGCTGGCCAGCGGCGAGCGCTTCGACGCCGTGCTGCTCGACCTCGGCCTGCCCCGGCGCGGCGGCCTGGACGTGTTGCGGGCCCTGCGCGGGCGCGGCGACACGACGCCCGTCCTCGTGCTGACCGCGCGCGACGCGCTCGGCGACAAGGTGGCCGGCCTGGACGCCGGCGCGGACGACTACCTCGTCAAGCCCTTCGAGCTGGACGAGCTGCTGGCGCGGCTGCGCGCCGTCGCCCGCCGCCACGGCGGCCGCAGCAGCCCGGCGCTGGCGGTGGCCGACCTGCGCCTGGACCCGGCCACGCGCGAGGTCACGCGCGCGGGCCGACCGGTGCTGCTGTCGGCGCGCGAGTTCGCGCTGCTGGAAGTGCTGCTGGAACGCCCCGGCGCCATCGTCTCGCGCGCCCAGCTCGAAGACCGGCTCTACGGCTGGGGCGAGGAGCTGGAGAGCAACGCGATCAGCGTCTATATGCACCAGTTGCGCAAGAAGCTCGGCGCGGACCTGCTCCACACCGTGCGCGGCCTCGGCTATTACGCGGGGCCGGAGAAATCATGAAGCTGCTCGCCACGCTGCGCGGCCGGCTGTTCGCGCTGCTCCTGCTGCTCGGCGCGGTGACGGCGCTGGCCGTCGGCGGAGCAACCTATGTCAGCGTGCGCAGCGAGGCCGATGCGCTGTTCGACTACCAGTTGCGCCAGGCCGCGCTGTCGCTGCGCGACCAGGGCCGCATCGAGCGCGACCAGGCCGCCGCGCTGGCCGACCCGAGCCTGGACTACCTCGTGCAGATCTGGTCCGTGCAGGGGCTGGAAATCTATTCCAGCCGCCCGCCGGGCCTGACCGAGCCGCTGCCGCCGCGCGCGGTGCTGGGCTTCAGCGACCTGCGCCTGGGCGGGCAGGCCTGGCGCGTGTTCAGCGCCGCGACGCCGCAGCGCGTCATCCAGGTGGCCCAGCCGGTGGCCGTGCGCCGCCGGCTGGCGGCCATCGCGGCGCTGCGCAGCATCGCGCCGGTGGCCGTCGCGCTGCCGCTGGTGGCGGCGGCGGTCTGGTGGCTGATCGGCGTCTCGCTCGCGCCGCTGGCGCGCGTGGCCGGCGCGGCGCGCACGCGCGACGCCGGCACGCTGGCCGCCCTGCCCACCACCGGCCTGCCCGGCGAGGTGGCGCCGCTGGTGGACGCCTTCAACGGCCTGCTGGCGCGGCTGGCGACGGCCTTCGACGCGCAGCGCCATTTCGTCGCCGACGCGGCCCACGAACTGCGCACGCCGCTGACCGCGCTGAAGCTGCAACTCGGCCTGCTGCGCGACGCCGCGCCCGGCGCCGAGCAGGACGCCGCCATCGAGCGGCTGCGCGGCGGCATCGACCGCGCGGCCCGGCTCGTCGAGCAACTGCTGGCCCTGGCCCGCGCCGAGCCCGGCACGCCGGCCGCGCCCGAGGCGCTGGACCTGGCCGAGCTGGCCGCCCAGGGCGTCGCCGAGATGCAGCCGCTGGCTGCGGCGGCCGGCATCGCGCTGACGCTGGACGCGCCTGCGCCGCTGCCCCTCGCAGGCGACCCGCAGGCCTTGCGCGGCGCGCTGCGCAACCTGATCGACAACGCGCTGAAGTACGGCGCGAAGACCGTGCGCGTGGCGGCGCTGCGCGAACAGGGCGCGCCGCTGCTGCGCGTGGACGACGACGGCCCCGGCATCCCGCCCGCGGCGCGCGAGCGGGTGTTCGACCGCTTCCAGCGCGGCGAGGATGCGGCCGTCGAAGGCAGCGGCCTGGGGCTGGCCATCGTGCGCGCGGCGGCGCAGCGGCAGGGCGCGAGCGCGCGGCTGGCGGCCTCGCCGCTGGGCGGCCTGCGGGCGGAAATCGCCTGGGGCGGCAGCGCCTAATCTTCACCTCACCTTCGCTTCACCCAGCCCTCACCCGGGCTTCCTAGAGTCGTCTCGCCGGCTGCACACCGCAGCCTCATCGACCAGGAGCCCGCCATGCCCAGAACCGCCCTCACCGCCACCGCCACGGCCGCCCTGCTGGCCGTGGGCCTGACCGCCAGCGCCGCGACGGTCGGCTGGTCGCTGCCGAACTGGCTGCGCCCCGCCGGCACGGCGCCCGCCACCACACAGCCGGCCACGCAGCCGGCCCCGCAGCCGGCCCCGCAACCGGCAGCGCCCCTCACCGCCGCTGCCGTGGCGCTGCCCCCCGCCGCCGTGCCCAATTACCGCGCCATCGTGCAGACGCAGGGCCCGGCCGTCGTCGGCATCACGGTGGCCGGCCTGCACCAGACGGGCACCGGCGATGCCGCCGCCATGCAGGGACTGGACGACGACCCCTTCTTCCGCTTTTTCCGGGGCGTGCCCGGCCTGCGCATGCAGCCGCGCAGTGCCCAGCCTTTCCGAGGCCAGGGCTCGGGCTTCATCATCAGCGCCGATGGCCTGGTGCTGACCAATGCCCACGTCGTGCGCGATGCCAGGCAGGTCACCGTCAAGCTCAACGATCGCCGCGAGTTCGCCGCCAAGGTGCTGGGCAGCGACCCGGCCACCGACATCGCCGTGCTCAAGTTGGATGCCCGCAACCTGCCCACCGTGCAGCTCGGCGACCCGCGCCAGGTGCAGGTGGGCGACTACGTGCTCGCCATCGGCGCGCCCTATGGCTTCGAGCAGACGGCCACGCAGGGCATCGTCAGCGCCAAGGGCCGCTCGCTGCCGGGCGAGGGCGTCGTGCCCTTCATCCAGACCGACGCGGCCGTGAACCCCGGCAACTCGGGCGGCCCGCTGTTCGACGCCTCGGGCCGCGTCGTCGGCGTCAACGCGCAGATCTATTCGCAGAGCGGCGGCTTCCAGGGCCTGGCCTTCGCCATCCCCGTGGACGTGGCGCTGCGCGTGAAGGACCAGATCGTCGCCCACGGCAAGGTCGAGCACGCGCGGCTGGGCGTGACGGTGCAGGATCTGTCCGCGCCGCTGGCCGCGTCCTTCGGGCTGGCGGTGCCCAATGGCGCGCTGGTATCGAGCGTGCAGCCGGGCAGCGCGGCGGACAAGGCGGGGCTGAAGGCGGGCGACGTCATCACCGCCATCGACGGCCAGCCGGTGCAGGTGGCGGGCGACGTGTCCAGCCGCGTCGGCCTCGCGCGGCCGGGCGAGAAGCTCAAGCTGGACCTCTGGCGCGACAAGGCCGGCCGCAGCGAGACGGTGGCGCTGGGCCGCGCCGACAAGGAGGAGCAGGACGCCGCCGCCGCGCCGCAGGGCGCCTCGCTGGGCCTGGCGCTGCGGCCGCTGGAGCGCGGCGAGCTGCGCGAATCGGGCCTCGACCACGGGCTGCTGATCGAGCGCGTGGCCGGCCCGGCGCAGCTGGCCGGCGTACAGCCCGGCGACGTGCTGCTGGCGCTGAACGGCAAGCCGGTCAAAAGCGTGGAGCAGGTGCGCGACGCGCTGAAGGGCCAGCCGGCGCAGGTGGCGCTGCTGGTGGCGCGCGACGGGCAGCAGATCTTCGTGCCGGTGCGGCTGGGCTAAGGCATGCCGTTGCCGACAAATTCGGCAAACCCCGGCCGCCCGGCCAGCCGCCGCAGCCAGGCCTCCACGGCCGGCAGTTCGACGCGCTCGATGGGCGCGTTCTTCCAGCGCTGCGCCGACAGGCCCAGCACCACGTCGGCCAGCGTGAACGCGTCGCCGCAAACATGGGCGCCGGTGCGCGCGAGCTGGGCCTCCAGCATCGCCATGTGGCGGTTCCAGCCCGCGACGCTGGCGGCAATGGCCTCGGGCGGATGCGGCTGGCCGCGCACCAGCGCCATGAAGGCCACGCGCCAGCTGTTGTTCAGCTCGCCGGCCTGCCAGTCCATCCACTGCTCGACGCGGGCGCGCGCGGGCGGCTCGGCGGGCAGCAGCGTGGTCGCGCCGCACTTGGCGGCGAGGTAGCGGCAGATGCTGTTGCTCTCCCACAGCACGAAATCGCCGTCGATGAGGACGGGGATCAGGCCGTTGGGGTTCAGCGCCAGGTAGCCCGGTTCCTGCGGCGAGCGGAAGCCCGCGCCCCAGTCCTCGCGTTCGAGGTCGAGGCCGAGCTGGGCGGCGGTCCACATGGCCTTGCGGACGTTGATGGAGGTCAGGCGGCCGAGGAGTTTCATCGTCTATCCGTTCAACCAGGGAGTCAGAGCAGGCGCTCGGTATCCTGCGCGCCATGCGACGAGTCCTCATCATCGACGACAACCCCGGCGTGGGCCAGGCGCTGGAACTGCTGCTGTCCCTGCACGACATCGAGGCCGCCGTGGCCGCCAGCCCCGAGGCCGGGCTGGCGCTGCTGGCGCAGCGGCCCTTCGGCCTCGTCATCCAGGACATGAACTTCACGGCCGACACGACCTCGGGCGCGGACGGCGAGGCGCTGTTCCGCGCGATCCGTGCCCGGCACCCCGACCTGCCCGTCATCCTGCTGACGGCCTGGACGCGGCTGGACGCCGCCGTGGCGCTGGTGAAGGCCGGCGCGGCGGACTACCTCGCCAAGCCCTGGGACGACGCCAAGCTGGTGGCCAGCGTCGAGAACCTGCTCGAACTCGGCGAGGCCAACGGCGAGATCGCGCGGCTGCGCGAGGCCAGGCGCGAGCGGCGCGCGGCGCTAGCGCGGCGGCACGACCTGGCCGGCCTGGTGTTCGGCTCGGACGCGATGCTGAATCTGCTGGAGCTGGCCGGCCAGGTCGCCGCCGCGCCGGTGCCGGTGCTCATCACCGGGCCGAACGGCGCGGGCAAGGAACGCATCGCCGCCTTCGTGCATGCGAACTCGGCCGTGCGCGACGGCGCCTTCGTCGCGCTGAACTGCGGCGCGCTGCCGGCCGAGCTGATCGAGGCCGAACTCTTCGGCAGCGACAGCGGCGCCTACACCGGCGCGGCCAAGGCGCGCATCGGTCGCTTCGAGGCGGCGGACGGCGGCACGCTCTTCCTCGACGAGATCGGCAACCTGCCGCTGGCCGGCCAGGTCAAGCTGCTGCGGGTGCTGGAGACGGGGCAGTTCGAGCGCCTCGGCTCCAGCAGGACGCGCCAGGTGCGGGTGCGTGTGCTGTCGGCGACGAATGCGGACCTGCGCGCGATGGTCCGGGCCGGCAGCTTCCGCGAGGATCTGTTCTACCGCCTCAACCTGATCGAGCTGCGCCTGCCCGCCCTGGCCGAGCGGCGCGACGACGTGCTGCCGCTGGCCGAGCATTTCCTGGCCGGCCGCGCCCGCCTGTCCGATGCCGCGCGCGAGGCGCTGCTGGCGCACCGCTGGCCGGGCAATGTGCGCGAGCTGAAGAACGCCGTCGAGCGCGCCGCGCTGCTGGGCCCGGGCGGCGAGGTCACGCCGGCCCTGCTGGGGCTGGACGAGGCCGATGCCGGCAATGGCGGCAGCGCCTGGCGCAACCTCGACGAGCCCAGCCGCGAGGCCGTCGTCGCGGCGCTGGCGGCGGCGGGCGGCGTCGTCAGCCGCGCGGCGGCGCAGCTCGGGCTGTCGCGCCAGGCGCTGTACCGGCGGCTGGAGCGCTACGGGATCGCGCCTTGATCTCGCTTCGCCTGCGGGCGCTGCTGTCGCTGGCGGCGGCGGCCACCGTGCCGCCGCTGGTCATCCTCGGCGTGCGCCGCCTCGGCCTGGCGGACGGCGTGGCGCTGGCTGCGGCCGTGCTGGTGATGCTGCCGCTGGCCGCCTGGCTGGCCGCGCTGTGGCTGGCGCCGCTGCGGCGGCTGACGCGCGCGCTGGAGGGCGCGGTGCTGGGCTTCCGCGACGGCGATTTCAGCCTGACGCTGGCCCCCGAAGGCCCGCGCGAGCTGGCGGCGCTGACGCGGCTGCATGCCGAACTCGGCCTGGCCCTGCGCGAGCAGCGCCAGCACCTGGCCCAGCGCGAGCTGCTGCTGGACACCATCGTGCAGAACACGCCGGTCGCCCTGGTGCTGACCGGGCCGGGCGGCAAGGTGGCGCTGGCGAATCTGGCCGCGCGCCAGTTGCTCGGCGACGGGCGCAGCCTGGCGGGGCAGGACTTCGCCGACCTCATCGCGCCGCTGCCCGAGGCGCTGCGCGACGCGCTGGCCGGCGACGCGGACCGGCTGTTCGCGGTGACGCTGGCCGATGGGAGCGAGGAAACCTTCCACCACAGCACGCGCAGCTTCCGCCTGCAAGGCCAGCCGCACCGGCTGCGGCTGCTGCGGCGCATGACCCGGGAGTTGTCGCGCGCCGAGGTGGCGACGTGGAAGCGCGTCATCCGCGTGCTGAGCCACGAACTGAACAACTCGCTCGCGCCGATCTCCTCGCTGGCGCACAGCGGCGCGGAGCTGGCGCGGCGCGGCCACGTCGAGCGCCTGCCCGAGGTGCTGGCCGGCATCGGCGAGCGCGCGGCGCATCTGCACGGCTTCCTGTCGGGCTATGCGCGCTTCGCCAAGCTGCCGGCGCCGCGCCGCGAGGCGGTGGACTGGGCGGACTTCCTGGCGCGGCTGGCGGCGCTGGGCGAGTTCCGCGTCGAGGGCGCGCTGCCCGCCCGGCCGGGCTGGTTCGACCCGGCACAGATCGGGCAGGCCCTGCTCAACCTGATCAAGAACGCGCACGAGTCCGGCAGCGCGCCGGACGAGGTGGCCCTGCGCATCGGCATCAGCGGCGGCGAGCTGTGCATCGAGGTGCTGGACCGCGGCCCGGGCATGGGCGAGGCGGTGCTGGCCCAGGCCCTGCTGCCCTTCTATTCCACCAAGCGCGCCGAGCCCGGCGGCCAGGGCGGCACCGGCCTGGGCCTGGCGCTGGCACGCGAGATCGCCGAGGCGCACGACGGCCGCATCGCGCTGGCCAACCGCCGCAGCGGCGGGCTGCGCGTGGCGATCCGGCTGCCCGCCGCCGCAACGAATAGGGATGGCAAAGCGAACGATTCGTGACAGACTGCACGAATTGTTTCCGGGCCGGTCCCCGGCCCACCGCTTTGGGAGCCATCGCCATGTCCCTTCGCACCCTGGCCCTGCTGGGCCTCACCGCCCTGGCCTGCACCGCGCAGGCGCAATCGCAGTACCGCCTCTATGCGCAGGCCTATGGGAGCTACGGCAACAGCATCCAGACGACCAGCCCCGTCTTCGGCCTGGACACCAGCGGCAACCCCAACACCGTCTACGGCAGCATCGACTACGGCTTCGACTACGCCAGCGCCGCCGCCTACGACCAGGCCTCGGCCCTGCCCCAGGTGACGGCCGGCGGCATCTGGGCCGGCGACGCCAGCCAGGGCATGACGACCGTCACCGCCAACGCCTACGGCATGACGAACTGGGGCAGCAACCACGCCAGCGCCTCGATCTCGGGCTACACGCCGGTCAGCCAGAGCTATGACGGCGATTTCGTCGTCGGCAGCAGCACCTGGCCCATGCACGTCGAGAGCCAGAACTACGCCTACGCCACCGGGCAATCGACCTGGGAGGAGCTGTACCAGATCGGCGGCGGCACCGGCACCGGGCAGTTCACCGGCACCATCCACATCGACGGCACGCTGGCCGGCACCCAGGGCGTGGGCGGCGCCTCGCTCAACTGGTCGCTGACGACCTTCTCCAACCAGATCGTCGCGGCCGTCTACGCCGACTACGACGCCGCCACCGACACCTGGTCCAAGAGCATCTACAGCGACGGCCAGTGGACCTATGCCAGCGGCAGCGGCGCGCTGGCGATCAGCGAGGACGTCGTCAGCAGCTACAGCTTCGCCTATGGCGCGGCGCTCTACCTGAAGTCCGACCTCTACACCAGCGTCTCCGGCAACGGCGCGGCGGACTTCTCCAACACCGTGCAGTTCACCGGCATGCTGCTGCCGCAGGACACCAAGGTCTATGTGCTTTCCGGCGCCAATGCGGCGGACTACGGCATCAGCTTCGCCGGCAATGGCGACGGCACGATCTGCCAGGACCTGGCCTGTGCGGTCGGCGGCGGCACCCCGGCTGTGCCCGAACCCGGCAGCTATGCGCTGCTGCTGTCGGGCCTCGGCCTCGTCGCCTGGATCGCCCGCCGCCGCCAGCGTTGATCCCGCGCAGCCGCCGTGAGCGAATGCGCGGCACGGCGGGGTTTGCAGCAGCATGGGATGGCCGCGCTCCTGGGGGCGCCCCTAATATGCCGCCCCATGCGCATGCCCAATCTGTCCCTGCCGCCGCCGGCCGCCGCCGCTCCGCTGGAAGCAGGCCAGGCCCTGGGCGTGTGGCGGCTGATCCGCTCCCTGCCCGACGGCGAGCAGGCGCATGCCGGCCAGTGGTACAGCGCCCACCACGCGCTGGCCACGGAGCAGCAGGCCGCCGTCCTCGTGCTGGACCGCAGCGACCAGGGCGCCGGCGTCATGCTGCGCTATGCCGACCAGGCCGGCGACCTCGCCCGGCTGCAGCACCCGCACATCGCCGTGCCCAGCGACAGCGGCGTCACGCCCGATGCCCACCCCTACCTCATCCTCGAAGGCCGGCACGGCGAACCGCTGCTGCCCCGGCTGGAACAGCTCGGCCTGCGTGAGCGCATCGAGCTGCTCGTGCAGCTCTGCGAAGCGCTGCGCACCGCCCACCAGCAGGGCTGGCTGCTGGCCGAGATCGACCCGGCGATGATCTGGCTCGACCCCGCCGGCAATGCGCGCCTGATGGGCCTGGGCCTGACCCGCATCCCCGACCCGACCGACCCCTTCGACCGCGGCCTCAGCCTCGGCGCCTCGCCGGCCTTCGTCGCCCCCGAGCGCCGCAACGGCGAGCCGCCCAGCCTGGCCAGCGAGGTCTACGGCCTGGGCGCGCTGTGCCGCGTCTTCGTCTGCGGCTGGGAAGACACGCCCCGGGGCCTGGCGCCGCTGCGCGGCAGCGCCGCCCGGCAGTGGCCGCTGCTGGAGCCCGCCCAGCAGCGCCGGCTCGACACCCTGCTGCGCGCCGCCATGGCCGAATCCCCCGAGCTGCGCACGCGCGGCGCCGAAGGCCTGGCCGACGAGCTGCGCGAATGGCTGGGCCTGGCGCCGCCGCGCAGCGCGGCGGCGCCGGCCGAGCCGGCGCCAGTGGCCGCCGAGCCGACCAAACCCGCCTGGTGGAAGCGCTGGCTGTGGCTGGGCGCCCTGGCCGGCCTGGGCCTGCTGGCCACGGCCGCGCGCCTGGCCGAGCCGACGGCGCCGACCGCCAGCGCGCAGAAGCCTTCGGCCGGCTGAACGTCTCGGGATTGCGCGGGGATGCGGCCCGCGCGGGCCTCGGCAACAATGCCGCGCCTCACCCGGAGATCCCCATGGCTCCTGCGCCCGCGCCTGCGCTGCCCACTCCCAACGCCGCCCCCGCCGGGCTTTTCGGCCTCGGCGAACTGCGCCTGCGCCTGCCCGCCACGCGGCGGCAGTGGCTGGCGCTGGCGGCGGGCCTGGGCCTGGGCTGCGTGGGGGCCGAGCTGGCCTGGCATCACCCGCTCTCCGGCCCGCTGGCGCTGGCGGCCTGGGGCGCGGCCGTGCTGCTGGCGGCGCTGTTCTGGGTCAAGACGCCGGTGCTGCTGCTGAGCAGCCTGCCGCTGATCGGCCTGGCGCCGTGGAGCGGCTGGATCACGTTCGAGGAGATGGACCTGCTCGTCACGGCCTGCGGCTGCGGCGGTTATCTGGCCTATGCGCTGCAGCTGAACGCGCGCGACCGGGCGCCGGCCTGGCGCCATGCGCTGGCCTATTCGCCGGCCGTGGTCGTGCTGATCCTGGCGCTGGCGCTGGCGGCGGCCTGGAGCGTGAAGCGCGGCTTCGGCGACGCGGGCGGCTTCGTCTTCGGCTGGTTCCAGGGCTACCACGAGGCCATGAACTCGGTGCGCAATGCCAAGGCCCTGTTCCTGGTTCTGGCCCTGCTGCCGCTGTGGGTGGCGGCGGCCGCCGCCCGCCCGCGCGGCTTCTCGCGCGGCCTGCTGCTGGGCCTGGTGCTGGCGCTGGCCGGCGCCAGCGCCGCCGCGCTGTGGGAGCGCCTGGCCTATACCGGCCTGCTGAATTTCTCCACCGACTACCGCACCACGGCGCTGTTCTGGGAGATGCACGTCGGCGGCGCGGCGCTGGACGGCTTCCTCGTGCTGACCCTGCCCTTCGCGCTGCTGGCCCTGCTGCGCACGCGCTCGCCCTGGCAGTTCGCGTTCGGCCTCGGCATCGTGCTGCTGGCGGCCTATGCGGCGCTGACGACCTTCTCTCGCGGCGTCTATCTGGCGCTGCCGCTGGCCCTAGTGCCGATGGTGCTGCTGGCCGACGCGCAGCGCCGCCGCGCGGCGGCCGGCGGGCCGGAAAGCAGCCATCTCGACAGCACGCTGGGCGCCGTGGACGCGCCGCTGCCGCGCCCGGCCAAGATCGGCGCATTGGCGATGGCGGCGGCCTTCGCGCTCGCGGCGGCGCTGGTGTTCGGCGGCGGCGGCTACCGGGGCCTGCTGGCGCTGTTCTTCGTCATGGTGGTGCTGCTGCTGATGCCGGCCAGCCTGTGGCTGCCGCCCCTCGGCCAGCGGCTGACGGCCCTGGTCATGGGCGGCCTGCTGGCCCTGCTGCTGGGCGGCGCGAGCTGGGCGCTGTCCATGGCCGTGCCGAAGGCGGCCTATGTGCTCAATGCCGCCGCACTGATGTGCTGCCTGCTGCTGCGCTGGCGCGATGTGCCGGGGCAGGCGCGGCCGGTCTATGTGCTGCTGGTCAGCACCGGCTGGTTCTGGCTGCTGGCGACCATGGTCATCGTCGCCGACTACTGGGGCGGCACGGCCGGCCGCTGGACGTCGCTGGCCGCCGGCCTGGCGCTGGCGGGCCTCTGGGCGGCAATGCTGCTGGAGCCGCGGCTGTGGCCTTTGCAGGGTGCCGGCAGCACCGGCAAGGCCGGCTGGCGCAAGCGCGCGCTGCTGGTGGCGGGCCTGCTGCTGGTGATGGCCATCGTCGCGGCGCTGGGCGGCGGCGCCTATCTGCGCGACCGCGTGGCCACCTGGCATGAAGACGGCCAGACCCGCCTGAGCCATTGGCACGAGGGCCTGAAGCTGCTGCATGGCGGCCGGCAGTGGCTGCTCGGCAAGGGCGCGGGGCGCTTCGTGGCCAGCAATTTCTACGAGGGCCCGGACAGCGCCCGCATCGGCGACTACCGGCTGCGCGAGGACGGCGCCGAGGCCGGGTCCGAGCGCTATCTCGCGCTGAGCGCCGGCCAGCACCTGCTGGGCCATGGCGAGGTCTTCCGCATCAGCCAGCGCATCGACGCGCCCGCGCCGGGCCCGCTGACGCTGCGCCTCGTCAGCCGCACGGCGGCGAACGCCCGCCTGATGACCGAGGTCTGCGAGAAGAACCTGCTCTACCCCGAGAACTGCGCCGGCAAGACCGTGCCGCTGAAACGGGACGAAGAAGGCGGCGGCTGGCAGACCCAGGAATTCAAGCTCGGCAGCGTGCCGGCGCTGGGCGGCGACTGGTGGGCGCCGCGCTTCGTGACCTTCTCGATGGCGCTGGACACGCGCGGCGCGCGCGTGGACATCGCCCACGTCGCGCTGCGGGACGCGCAGGGCCGCCAACTGCTGCGCAATGGCGACTTCAACCGCGAGATGGCGCACTGGTTCTTCTCCAGCGACCGCCACCACCTGCCCTGGCATATGAAGAACGCGGCGCTGCACGTGCTGTTCGAGCAGGGGCTGTTGGGGCTGGCGCTGCTGGGCGGCGCCTATGCGCTGGCCCTGCTGCGACTGAGCTTCGGGCGCGGGCGCGACCACCCGCTGGCGCCGGCCGTCGTCGCCGCGCTGATCGGCTTCGGCGTCGTCGGCGCCTTCGACAGCCTGCTGGATGCGCCGCGCATCGGCTTCGTCTTCTTCACGCTGCTGCTGCTCGGCCTGGGCTTGCGTGCCTTGCCCGGGGAAGGCGTGGCGCGGGTGGCTTAACCTAAGCCCCCCGTCCAAGGAGTACCTTGGCCGGTCCCCCGAGGGGACGGCGATGCTTGCGGCATCGAGCCGCAAGCATCGCCCGCCGGGCCGGCTTGGGGCGGCCCGGCGCTCGGCCCACTCAATTCCCATCCACCCATGTCATCCGCCCCGCCTGCCTCGCTCAACCCGGCCCAGCTCGAAGCCGTCCACCACCTGAGCGGCCCCTGCCTCGTCATCGCCGGGGCGGGCTCGGGCAAGACGCGCGTCATCACCACCAAGATCGCGCGCCTGCTGGAAGCCGGCTACCGGCCGGGCCAGATCGCCGCCATCACCTTCACGAACAAGGCCGCGCAGGAGATGCGCGAGCGCGCCAAGGCCCTGGTCGGCAACAAGGCGGCGCGCGACCTGGCGATCTCCACCTTCCACTCCCTGGGCGTGCGCCTGCTGCGCGAGGAAGGCCGGCGCGTCGGCCTGAAAGAGCAGTTCTCCATCCTCGACAGCGACGACGTGCTGAACGTGCTGAAAGACGCCGGCGGCACCACCGACCTGAATCAGGCGCGGCGCTGGCAGTGGACGATCTCGCTGTGGAAGAACCAGGGCCTGAACCCGACCCAGGCCGCCCATGCTGCCCGCGACGAGGACGAACGCGCCGCTGCCGCCGTGATGGTGCGCTACCAGGAGCGGCTCGCGGCCTACCAGGCGGTGGACTTCGACGACCTCATCACCCTGCCGCTCAAGCTGCTGACCAGCGACGCCGAGGCGCGCGACAAATGGCAGGCCAAGCTGCGCTATGTGCTGGTGGACGAATACCAGGACACCAATGCCGTGCAGTACGAGCTGTTGAAGGCGCTGGTCGGCGAGCGCGGCATGTTCACCGCCGTCGGCGACGACGACCAATCCATCTACGGCTGGCGCGGCGCCACCATCGAGAACCTCAAGCGTTTGCCGCAGGACTACCCCACGCTCAAGGTCATCCCGCTGGAACAGAACTACCGCTCGACCGGCGCCATCCTGCGCGCGGCCAACCACGTCATCGCCGGCAACCCCAAGCTGTTCGAGAAAAAGCTGTGGAGCGAGTACGGCGACGGCGAGCCCATCGCCCTGCTCGAAGCCGACGGCGAGGAACACGAGGCCGAGCGCGCCGTCGCCCGCATCCAGCAACTGCGCAGCGACGGCAAGGGGCCGCAGTTCAAGGACTTCGCGGTGCTCTACCGCGCCAACCACCAGGCCCGCGTCTTCGAGCAGGCGCTGCGGCGCGCGCAGATTCCGTACAAGGTCTCGGGCGGCCAGAGCTTTTTCGACAAGGCCGAGATCAAGGACCTGTGCGCCTGGCTGCGCCTGCTGGTCAACGAGGACGACGACCCCGCCTTCCTGCGCGCCGTGACGACGCCCAAACGCGGCATCGGCCACACCACGCTCGGCGCGCTGGGCGGCTTCGCGGCGCAATGGAAGTGCAGCATGTTCGAGGCCCTGTTCTCCGAAAGCCTCGCCACCGCCGTCAGCGCGCGCGCCCTCGCCGGCCTGCACGAATTCGGCCGCGACGTGAACGCGCTGCAGGATCGTGCCCGCCACACCGAGGGCCACACCGCCGCGCATGCGCTGCTGATGGAGTGGCTGAAGGACATCGGCTACGAAGCCCATCTGCTCGGCAACGAGGAGAACGAAAAGGTCGCCCAGGCGCGCTGGGGCAATGTGCTGGACTTCGTGGACTGGATCGCCAAACGCTGCGGCGGCCAGCACAGCGAGGAAGGTGGCGTCAGCTTCACCGAGCCCAAACAGAGCGTGCTCGACGTGGCCCAGACCATCAGCGTCATCCTCAGCCTCGCCGAGCGCGGCGACGAGCAGGACCAGGTGACGCTGACCACCCTGCATGCGTCCAAGGGCCTGGAATGGCCGCACGTCATCCTGGCCGGCGTCAACGAGGGCCTGCTGCCCTTCAAGCGCGAAGAGGCCGACCTGACGCCCGAGGCGCTACAAGAGGAGCGGCGGCTGATGTACGTCGGCATCACCCGCGCGCGCACCACGCTGGCCGTCTCCACGCTGCGCCGCCGCAAGAAGGGCCGCGACACCGTGGTCGGCATCCCCAGCCGCTTCCTGGCCGAGATGAAGCTGAACGAAGGCGGCCCGCGCGAAAACCCCCGGGAAAAGCTCAGGCGCATGCGCGAGGAACTCGCCGCCAAGGCCGCCACAAGAGCCGCAACCTGAGCCGCTCATTCGCGGGGTTCCCCCCCTGAGCGCGTGAAGTCTTCACAACCCCGTCGCGCTAGGCTGCGAACAATGCGTCCAGCCCTTCTTCTTCATGGTGAGCCCGCATGAAAGCCCTGGTCCTTGCCGCCGCCCTCGCGGCCCTCAGTTCCACCGCCCTGGCCTCGGCCCAGCCGGCGGCCAGCCCGCAGGCCACGGCCACCGTGGTCGCCGCAGTCGCTGATTCGGGCCGCCTGGGCTGGGCCGCGCCCAACCACGCCGCCGGCCCTGATTTCGACGCCCCCGCCACCACGCCCGAGATCGACAGCGGCGCCCTGCTCATCGCCCTCGGCCTGCTCGCCGCCGCCCTGGCCCGCCCCCTCGGCCGCGCCCTGCGCCGCCACGAACAGCACCGCCGCGCGACGGCGCTGGCCAGCACGCTCGACCGCTGAGCGCCTGCGCGGCCTCGGATCATTCCGCCGGCAGTTCGCCCTTGAAGAGATCCTCGACCCGCTCGTCGTCGAAAAAAAAACCCGGCCCCGCCCATCGCCGCCTTCCTGACCGGCCACTGCGTTCTCGGCTTGGCGCCGCAAAAACGCCAGCCGTCCACCTGCGGCATCGCCCCGGCCAGCGCCTCGCCGACCAGCAGTAGCTCGGGATAGAAATCGGGGCTGAGCGCCAGATGCGCTACCCCACCAATGAACGGCCCGATCTCCCGGCGCAGCCGACACTTAAGAGTCAGCGAGGCGTCCTTCAGCATCACCGTATTGCTGTTGCCCGCGCGAAATGACTGGTGGATCGCCTGCAACCTCAGCATCTCAGGCGACATCTCCACCTTTATCTCGAATCGTTGATGGAGGTGCGTCATCCATCACGAGCATCAAGCGCTCGCCGCGACGATGAAGGCAGTCTCAATGCTGTCGGCCACCTCGACGTTCCAGTTGTAGAACTTCTTGCCCAGGGTGTAGCGCGTGCCATCGGGGCTGTAGAGCTGATGCGTGCCCCCCGGGTGCAGACCATCTTCCAGCCCGACCGGCTCCGAACCACGCCGGTCGCGGTGGGCGCCAAGCCTTCCTGCCGACCGTCGGGCAGGGTCATCGTGTACATGCTTTCCAGCGGGAAGCATTTCTTGTTTTCGAGCAGGTGCGGCGCATGCCGCCATTCGGCACCGGCCCGGTGGGCGGCCCTAAATGGCCAGCGGGTCCACGTCCACGGCCCAGCGCAGCACCGCCTTGTGTTCGCGCTTGAGCGCGATCAGCGCCGGCACCCAGTGCCGCAGCATCGCCTGCAGGCGCGCGCGTTGCGGGGCTTCGACCAACATCTGCATGCGCTCCACATCGGCAACGCGGGCCACCGCGTGGGGCACGGGCGGGTAGACGAGCACGGCTTCGTCCTGGGCCAGCGCCGCAGCAGCGTCGAGAAAGGCCTTGGCTGCGTCGGCCGTGCGGGCTTCGGCCCGCAGCAGCGCGAGGTGGGAGAAGGGCGGCAGGCCGGCCGAGCGGCGTTCGGCCAACTGGTCGCGGGCGAAGCGCTCGTAGTCGTGCCGCGCCAGGGCCTGATAGAGCGCGTGGTCGCGGTGCCAGGTCTGCACCCACATCTCGCTCTGCCCGTCTCCTGCCGCGTCGCGCCCGGCACGTCCGCCGGCCTGCATCAGCAGCGCGAACAGGCGCTCGGGCGCGCGGAAGTCGCTGCTGAACAGCGCGCCGTCCGGGTTCACGGCGGCGACGAAGCGGATGCGGCGGAAGTCGTGGCCCTTCGTAACCATCTGGGTGCCGACGAGGATGTCCACCGCACCGTCATGCACGGCCTGCAGTTGCGCCTCCAGTTCGCCCTTGCGGCGCGTGGAGTCGGCGTCGATGCGCAGCACGCGCGCGCCGGGCAGGGCTTCGGCGAGTTGCTCTTCCAGCCGCTCGGTGCCGCGGCCGATGGGGGCGATGTCGTGGTTGCCGCAGTTGGGACAGGCGCGCGGCACGCGCTCGGTGAAGCCGCAGTGGTGGCAGCGCAGCGTGCGGTCGCGTTTGTGGAAGACGCGCCAGGCGCTGCAGTGCGGGCAGTCGCTCTTCCACTGGCATTCACCGCAATGCAGCACCGGCGCATAGCCACGGCGGTTCAAAAAGACGAGGCTCTGCTCGCCGCGCGCGAGCCGCTCCTGCAAGGCGGCGAGCAGGGGCGCGGTCAGCGCGGTGGTGACGCCCGGGGCGGCGGGCAGGGCTTTCATGTCGAAGAGCCTCACCTTGGGCAGCGCGCCGCCGCCGATGCGCGTGGCCAGGGTCAGGCGCTCATAACGGCCGGACTCGGCGTGCTGCCAGCTTTCCAGCGAGGGCGTGGCGGAGCCGAGCACGACGGGAATTTGCAGGTCGTGCGCGCGCCAGACGGCGAGGTCGCGCGCCGAGTAGCGGGCGCCGTCCTGCTGCTTGTAGGAGGGGTCGTGCTCCTCGTCCACGACGATCAGCCCCAGGTCCGGCAGCGAGGCGAACACGGCCAGCCGCGTGCCCAGCACGAGGCGGGCGCGGCCGAGGTGGGCGGCCAGCCAGTTCTGCAGACGCTGGGCCGGCGTCAGCGCGCTGTGCAGGGAGACGATGGCCAGCGGGGCCGGCAGCAGGGCCGCGAAGCGCTCGGTGAAGCGGGCTTCGAGCTGGGGCGTCAGGTTGATCTCGGGCACCAGCACCAGCACCTGCCGGCCGGCCGCCAGCGCGGCCTCGGCGGCGCGCAGATAGACCTCGGTCTTGCCGCTGCCGGTGACGCCGAAGAGCAGCAGCGGCCGGGCCGCGCCGCCGCCGATCTGCGCCTCGATGCGCGCGACGGCCTCGGCCTGCTCGGGCGCGAGCGCGGGCTTCGCCGGCTGCACGGGTTCGACCGCCGCGCCCCGTGCCGGCTTGCGGTCCAGCTTGCGCAGCCGCGCGGCGAGTTGATCGGGCGACAACTCGCGCAACTGCGGCGGCAGCACGGCGCTGGCGAGTTCGCCGACGCTGCGCTGGTAATACCCGGCCGCGAAGTCCAGCAGCCGGCACCAGTCGGCACCCAGCGGCGACAGCGCGTCGAACACGGCCGCCACGGGCCGCAGGGCCACCTCCGGCGCCTCGCCGCCATCACCCGGCCAGACGACGCCCAGCAGCTCGCGCCGCCCCAGCGGCACCCGCACCAGGGTGCCCGATGCGAGCGCCCGCTCACTGGCGTAGTCAAGCGGGCCGTTCAGGCCACTGTGCTGAGGCGCGTCCACGGCGACGCGCACCGTCGCCGGCTCAGCCACGCGCATCTCCGCACCCTTTGTGAAGCGTTGGCTCAGCAAGCAGCCGCAAGTGCATGATTTTGAAAGGCTCTTGGGTTGCCCACAATTTCTGTGGATAAGTTTGTGGGCAATTCGCCCGCCACCCCGCCAAGGGCCTGCATGGCGGCGCGGCGGCCCCTGTCCCCGGTATCGGTGACGCGATGTGACAGCCCTTGCAAATCAAGCACTTAGCGCAAACCCGGGAAAACTCTTAGATGCGCCGCACCAAAACCGGCCGGCAGCGCCCGCATGCCGATATTTGGGGATAAGTCCGCCGTCAACGCGCGGTACGCAGGCTGCGGGAATGCCGGTGAACCTCGTCCACCAGGGCCACGACGCTCTCGGGCGGCGTGAACTGGCTGATGCCGTGGCCGAGGTTGAAGACATGGCCGGGGTGAGCGCCGAAGCTGTCCAGCACCGCCCGCGCCTCGGCGCGCACGGTCTCGGGCGGCGCGAACAGCACGTTCGGGTCGAGATTGCCTTGCAGCGCCACGCGGCCACCCACGCGCTCGCGCGCGGCGCCGAGGTTCATCGTCCAGTCCAGGCCCACCACGTCGGCGCCCGCGTCGGCAATTTCTCTCAGCCACAGGCCGCCGCCCTTGGTGAACAGGATGCGCGGGATGCGCACGCCGTCGTGCTCGGTCTTGACCGCCGCCAGCACCTGGCGCGAATAGGCGAGGCTGAAGCGCTGGAAGGCGCCGTCGGCGAGCACGCCGCCCCAGGAGTCGAACAGCATGACCGCCTGCGCGCCGGCCTCGATCTGCGCGTTCAGATAGGCGGCGACGGCGCGCGCGTTCACGTCGAGGATGCGGTGCATCAGGTCGGGGCGCGCATACATCAGGCCCTTGACGAGGCGGTAGTCGTCCGAGCCGCCGCCTTCGACCATGTAGCAGGCCAGCGTCCAGGGGCTGCCCGAGAAGCCGATCAGCGGCACGCGGCCGTTCAGCGCGCGGCGGATGGAGGTGACGGCGTCGAAGACATAGCGCAGCCTGTCCATGTCGGGCACGTCCAGCGCCGCCACCGCCGCCTCGTCGCGCACGGCGCGGGCGAACTTCGGCCCTTCGCCCTGCTGGAAGCTCAGGCCCAGGCCCATCGCGTCGGGCACGGTCAGGATGTCGCTGAACAAAATGGCCGCATCGAGCGGGAAGCGTTCCAGCGGCTGCAGCGTCACCTCGGTGGCGTAGTCGGTGTTCGTCGCCAGCCCCATGAAGCTGCCGGCCCGCTCGCGCGTGGCGCGGTACTCGGGCAGGTAGCGGCCGGCCTGGCGCATCAGCCAGATCGGCGTGTGGTCGGTCGGCTGGCGCAGGCAGGCGCGCAGGAAGCAGTCGTTTTGCAGGGGGGCGAACATCCCCGGGATTATCCCGGTCAGAGCAGAGACAGGCTCTGCCGGCCCACCCAGCCCTCGCCCGGTTGCAGTTCGATGGGCCGGCCGACGCAGGCCGCCTCGACGCACAGCATCTCGGACCAGCCCTCGGCCGGCATGTCCGCCAGCCGGGCGCAGCGCTCGGGGCCGGGGTTCCACACCACGGCGTCATCGAAGCCCTGCTGGCGCACGGCGACCTGACGGCGGTCCTCGGTCACCAGCAGCGGGCGCTCCTTGACGCCGAAATAGATGCGGTCCAGGTCGAGCACGCCCTTCTCGCCGGTCAGCAGCAGGTCCATGCGCTGCAACGCCTCGGCCTGTTTGACGCTGTCCCAGTAGCGCAGGCCGGCGAGCCCCTCGACGCTGACCGCATCCAGGTCGGCCACGCGCAGATAGGTGTGCAGCGCGGCGGTGAATTGCAGTGCCGCGTCGCCCAGGTTTTCGCAGGCCAGCTCGATGTCCAGTTCGCGGCCGCCGATGCGCACGCTCAGTTCCAGCTCGAAGGCATGGGGCCAGAGCGCCCGCGTCGCCTCGCCGTCGCGCAGGCGCAGCACGGCGAGCGCGTCGTCCCGGCCCTGCTCCTGGCTGACCAGTTCCCAGGGCAGCGTGCGCGCGAAGCCGTGCTTGGGCAGCGGCCCGCGCTCGGCGAATTGCGGGAAGCACACCGGCACGCCGCCGCGGATGGCCTGGCCGGGCGCGAAGGCGTTGCGCGGCGACAGATAGAGCTGCTCGGGCGCGCCCGCCGGCCGCCAGGAGAGCAGATGGCCGCCTTGCAGCGACAGGGTGGCCGTGGCGCCATCGGGCGCGACGAGTTGCAGGGCATCGGGGCAGGCGAGCGACATGCGGCCAGTGTAGATTCCTGGTCTTGCAAACCCCCGGGAGTTCAGAGATGAAGACATGGCTTGCCATCGCCCTGCTGGGCGCCAGCGCCGCAGCGGCCGCCGCGACGATGACCAATGCGGACGTCATCAAGCTGCTGGAGGCGCAGATGCCGGACAGCGTGATCCTGCAGTCCATCGCCAGCAGCACGACCAAGTTCGACACCTCGGCCAACGCCCTCATCGCGCTGAAGAACAAGGGCGCCTCGGCGGCCGTGCTGAACGCGGTGATCTCGCCCAAATCCCTGACGGCGGCGCCCGCGGCCGGCGCGGCGCCGGCCGGCCGCACCGCGCCGGTGGCGGCGTCCAACGCGATCAACCCCGAAGAGGCCATCGTCGTCCAGAACGGCCAGGAAACCTCGATGCAGTACATCGTCGCCCAGATGCGCACGGCGGCACGGGCGCTGGGTTTCGGCGGCATGGCCAGCTATGCCACGCTGACCGGCACACGCGCCGCGCGCCGCCTGCCGTCCGAGGGCTTCGAGTTCATCGTCAGCGTGCCCAAGAACGCCCAGGTGGCGGGTTATGTGACCCTCGCCAGCTTCGCCATCCGCAACAACGGCACGCGCGAGGTCTCCACGGGCGGCGGCTATATGAGCTATTCCAGCGGCATCAACAAGGACCGCGTCGTCGCCATCAGCTCGGAGCAACTGGCCGACCAGTCGCGCGCCCGGGAAGGCTTCGTGCTCTACAAGGTCAAGCCCGAGCGGGCGCTGCCCGTGGGCGAGTACGCGCTGATCTTCTACACCGCCGAGGTGCGCGTGGCCGGCTTCTTCGCGCAGGCGGCGAACAGCTTCTACGACTTCGGGGTGGATTGAGCCCGGCGCCAGTCCGCGCCGGGTAGCCCGCCGATCCCTGCGGGCAGCGCCGGCACCGCAGCCAGCGCCAGCACGAGGGGGCCGGCGCGCGTGACGGCCACGTCGCCACCGGGGGTGGCGGTCTCGTCGAAGTCCAGCGCGCGCATCTGCGCGAAGTCCAGGCCCCGGCCGCGCGCTTTCAGCCACGCTTCCTTCAGCGTCCACCATTCCAGAAAGGCCAGCGCCCGCGCCTCGGCCGGCAGCGCGGCCAGGCGCTCGCGCTGCGCGGGGCTGTGGACGGCTTCGGCCAGGGCGAGGGCGTCGCGCGGGCGGGCGAGGCTTTCCAGATCGACCCCCACCGGCACGCCGCCCGCCGCGCAGGCGACGAAGCCGGCGCTGTGGCTGATCGACACATGAGCGCCGGCCTCGATGCAGACGCAGGCGCCGCTGTCGGCAACGTCCAGCGCGGGGAGTTCGGCCGCGCCCAGCCAGCCCTGCAGCGCGCGGCGGGCCAGCCAGCGGCCGGCGAGGAAGGCCTGGCGCCGGGCCTCGCTGCCCAGCGCCCGCAGGCGCGCGGCCTCCGAGGCCGTCAGCCAGCCGGCCGGTGCCGGCATGCCGGCCCGCAGTTCGGGCTCGGCCGCCAGCAGGCAGAGCAACTCAGCGGGCGATCTGGGCGTAGGTGCCGCGCAGGGCCACGCCGACGATGATGTTGCCGGCATGGCACTCGAAGTCCGTCGCGCTCTTGTACTCATTGCGCTTGTAGAAGCTGACGATGTCGATGACGGCGTTGGCGCCCTGGCGCTTGGCGCTTTCCTGCAGCTTGATGAGCCCGCTCAGCGCCGCCCACTTGCAGCCGAACTCGTCGCTCTTGCCGACGCTGTTGGTCTTCTGGTTGGTCGTGTCGGTCGAGAAACGCTTGAGGACCTTGGGCGTGGCCTGGCCGGCGAGGTAGAACTTGAAGTCCGGGTCCAGCTTGCCCTGGGCCTCCGGCATGGCCAGCACGTCGGCCAGCGGGATGTTCAGCACGGAATCGCGTGCGAAGGCAGGGGCGGCAGCCAGGGTGGCGGTGGCGGCCAGGACGGCCAGGGCGGTGAAGTGGGTTTTCATGCGTGAGCTTCCTTGCTTGGGTTGTGCCAGAGGCGGGGGATGGAATCAGAGCCGGCGCAGGATCAACGAGGTGTTGATGCCGCCGAAGGCGAAGTTGTTGGTCATCGTGAACTCGGTGTCGAGCCGGCGCCCGCCGGCGAGCACATAGTCCAGCTCGCCGCAGCGCGGGTCCAGTTGCCGCAGGTTCAGCGTCGGCGCGAACCAGCCGGCCTGCATCATTTCCAGCGTCATCCAGGCCTCCAGCGCGCCGCAGGCGCCGAGGGTGTGGCCCATATAGCTTTTCAGCGACGAGATCGCCACGCGGCGGCCGAGCACGGCCTCGGTGGCCTGACTCTCGGCCACGTCGCCCTGGTCGGTGGACGTGCCGTGGGCATTGACGTAGGGGATGGCGCTCGCCGGCAGGCCGGCGTCTTCCAGTGCCAGCCGCATGGCCTGGGCCATGGTCGCGCTCTGCGGCTGGGTGACGTGGGTGCCGTCGCAGTTGGTGCCGTAGCCGACTATTTCTCCAAGCAGCCGCGCGCCGCGTGCCCGGGCGTGTTCGTAGTCTTCCAGCACGAAGGTGCAGGCGCCCTCGCCGAGCACGAGGCCGTCGCGGTCCTTGTCGAAGGGGCGGGGCGTCAGGCTCGGGCTGTCGTTGTAGCGGGTGCTGGTGGCGAACAGGGTGTCGAAGACGGCCGCCTGGGTCGCGTCCAGTTCCTCGGCGCCGCCGGCCAGCATGGCCGTCTGGCGGCCGCTCTTGATGGCCTCGTAGGCATAGCCCAGGCCCTGGCTGGCCGAGGTGCAGGCGCTGCTGGTGGTGATGATGCGGCCGGTGATGCCGAAGAACACGGCGATATTGACCGTCGCCGTGTGCGACATCATCTTCACGTAGGTGTTGGCGTTGATGCCCTCGGTGCTCTTGACCGTCATCATGCGGCCGAAGTCGCCGATGGCGCTGGGCGTGCCGCTGGAGCTGCCGTAGCTGACGCCGAGCCGGCCGCTGGTGACGAGGGGGTCGCCGAGCAGGCCGGCCTGCTGCAGCGCCAGTTCGCTGGCGCGCGTGGCGAGCTGGGCGACGCGGCCCATGCTGCGCATGGTCTTGCGGTTGTAGCGCTCGGGCGGCAGCTCGAAGGGCGCGCAGCGCACGCCGACCTGGGTATTCAGGCCCTCGTACTCGGCCCATTCGGCCACGCGCTCCACCTTGTTGGTCTCGGCGCGCAGGCTGGCCAGCACCGTGCTCGCGTCGTGCCCCAGCGGCGACAGCGCGCCGATGCCGGTGATGGCGACTCTTCTGCTCACAACATCCCCCCATTGACCGAAATCACCTGGCGCGTGACGTAGGCCGCGTCCTCGCTCATCAGGAAGGCCACCACGGCCGCCACTTCCTCGGGCTGGCCGACGCGCCGGGCCGGGATCAGCGGCAGCGCCTGTTCCAGCACCTGGGGCTCGATCATGTCGGTCTGGATCAGGCCGGGCGCCACGCAGTTGACGGTGATCGCGCGGCTGGCCAGCTCGACGGCCAGGGCCTTGGTCGCGCCGATGATGCCGGCCTTGGCGGCACTGTAGTTGACCTGTCCGCGGTTGCCCATCAGGCCCGACACCGAGGCCAGCGTGACGATGCGGCCCGGCGCGCGGCGGCGCACCAGGGGCATGGTGAGCGGCTGCAGCACGTTGTAGAAGGCGTCGAGGTTGGTGTGGATGACGGCGTCCCAGTCCTCGCCGCTCAGCGCCGGGAAGGCGCCGTCGCGGGCGATGCCGGCGTTGCAGACGATGCCGTAGGGGCAGCCATGGGCCTCGACGTCGGCGAGCAGCGCGGCGGCGGCGGCCTCGCGGTCGGCCACGTCGAACTGCAGCACGCGGGCCGGGGCGCCGAGCGTGCGGGCCTCGGCGGCAGCGGCCTCGGCCTCGTCGCGGCGGCTGCGACAGTGGATGACGAGGCCATAGCCCTCGCGCGCCAGCCGCAGCGCGATGGCGCGGCCGATGCCGCGGCTGGAGCCGGTCACCAGGATGGTTTTTTCAGTCATGGTTCAGGAAGGCGGCCGGGTCGTCCGGCCCGAAGACGTTGAGGCTGGCGCGCGCGACTTCGTGGCCGTCGATGTGGAGGGCGCACTCGAACTGGCCCAGCCCGTTGTCGGCCTGGAAGCTGCGCTGCACGCGGATGTTCAGCACCTCGCCGACGCGGAAGGCCGCGCGGCTGCAGTGGTAGCGGCGCGTGCCCAACAGAAAACCGATTCGACCGGATGGGCCGGCGGCCCGGGTATGGCGCTGCCAGCCCGCCCACGCGGCGGCGGCCTGGGCCATGTATTCGACGCCGGCCGCCGCGCCGAGCAGGCCGTCGCGCACCAGCAGGTGGTCGGCGCGCAGCGTGGCCTCGGCGGTCAGCGCGTCGGCGTCGGCGTCGAGCACGCGGTCGAGCCAGCACATGGCGCCGGTGTGGGGCACGAGGTCGGCGATGGGGACGTCAGTCTTCACGGGTCAGCACCAATGCGGCGTTACTGCCGCCGAAGGCAAAGGAGTTGGACAGCGCGGCGCGCGGCGGTGCGGCGAGGCGCTCGCCGGGGCGCACGAGGCGGAGGGGCGGCAGGGCCGCGTCGCGCGCGCCGTCGAGGTGATGGCCGGGCAGCGCGCCGTCGCCCAACAGGGTCAGCCAGCAGATCGCCGCTTCCAGCGCGCCGGCCGCGCCCAGGGTGTGGCCGGTCAGCGGCTTGGTGGAGCTGCAGGGCAGGTCCAGCCCGAACACGCGCGCCACGGCGGCGCTTTCCATCGCATCGTTGTGCAGCGTGGCCGTGCCGTGCAGGTTCAGATAGCCGATGTCGGCCGGCGCCAGGCCCGCCATGGCGAGTGCCGCGCGCATCGCGGCCTCGGCACCGCGCCCACCGGGCTCGGGGGCGGAGATGTGGTGGGCGTCGCTGGTCTCGCCCCAGCCGGCGAGGCGAACCGCCGCGCCGTCGCCGCGTTCGCGCGTCATCAGGAAGAGCGCGCCGGCCTCGCCGATATTGATGCCGCAGCGCTGCGCGCCCATGGGCTGGCAGCGCGCGTCGCTGACGGCTTCGAGCGCGGCGAAGCCGGCGATGGTGAAGTCGCACAGGCTGTCGGCGCCGCCGCAGACGACGGCGTCCGCCTGGCCCGATTGCAGCAGCCGCGCCGCGCTGGCCAGGGCCTTGGCGCTGGACGAGCAGGCGGTGGAGATGACATAGGCCGGGCCCAGCGTCCCCAGTTCGGCGGCGAGCAGCACGGCGCCGGAGCCGATTTCCTGCTGGCGCACGTCGTGCCACGCGGGCAGTTCGTCGCCCTGCGCTTGGCGCCAGGCCGCCTCGCTCTCGCCGACGCCCGAGGTGCTGGTGCCCAGCACGAGGGCGACGCGCAGCGGGCCGTAGCGGCCGATGGCCGCGTCCACCACCGCGCGGATGGGCCGCAGCGCGTGCAGCAGCAGCGCGTTGTTGCGGCTGCGCAGCCGAAGCGGCAGGGCCTCGGGCAGCGCCAGCGCCTCGCGCACGCGGCCCAGGTGCAGCGTGCGGCCGCGCCAGGGCTCGGGGGCGACGCCACCGGGCTCGGGCGCGGCCAGCGCGGCGCGCAGCGCGGCGGCGTCGGGGCCGGCAGCGCAGACGACGCCGAGCGCGTTCAGATAGACGGGGCAACTCAAGGCACTCTTCACTGGGGGCGGGACTCGATGCGCAATTGGTAGTGCTCGGCGCGATTGTCGATCTCGACGTGCGCGGGGCCATCGAGGTAACGCACGCTCAGGCGCGGCTGGCCGGCCTCGCGCAGCACGCGCGTGCCGTCGGCTTCGTCCAGCGTCCAGCCGGCCGGCAGCGCGGCCTGCAAGGCGGGCAGCGGCGCGAACACCAGGGCCACGTCGCGCAGCACGCGCGCGGCATCGACGGCGCCGGGCAGCAGCGGGTGGCGCTGCACTTGCATGTCCTTCCCGTCCCAGCGCAGCGTCAGCACACGCTGGCCCATCGCCAGGCCGACGAGCTGCAACTGCTGCGCATCGACCTGCAGCAGGGTGTCGAGCTGTCGCTCGGTGACGGGGCCATCGGGCAGGTCCGGCACGTCGGTCACGGTCAGCCGCTGCGCCAGTTGCAACTCAGCCCCGAAGGCGCCGGGCGGCAGCTGCAGCGCCGGCAGCGGCGAGGGCGGCGGCAGCGTCTGGCAGGCCGCCAGCAGCAGCAACAGCAGCGAAGCGATCAGCTGGCGCACAACTGCTCCAGGGTCTTCATGCGCGCGGGCTGGGCGACGTAGGGGTTGTTCTGGTCCCAGGCATAGCCGGCGAGGATGGACGAGATCATGCGGCGCACGCCGGGGTTCTGGCGCTCGTGGAAGATGACGTCCTGGAAGCCGCCGCGATACCAGCTCTCGACGAATTCACGGAAGGCATCGACGCCCGCGCGCAGCGGCCGGGCGTAGTCGCGCTCCCAGTCCACGGCCTCGCCGGCCCGCTCGCGCAGCAGGGCGCTGACCGCCAGGTCGGCCGACTTCACCGCGATGGTCACGCCGCTGGAGAACACCGGGTCGAGGAACTCGCCCGCATTGCCCAGCAGCGCAAAGCCGGGGCCGTGCAGCGACTTGACGTTGGCCGCATAGCCCTGCAGCCGGTTGGCAGGCGTGTCCCACACCGCGTCCTTCAGCAGCGCGGCGAGCGAGGGCGTTTCGGCGACGACGGCCTTCAGTCGTTCGGTCGGGTCTTCCGGGAAGCGCGCGAAGTACTCGGCCCGCGCGACGACGCCCAGCGAGCAGCGGCCGTTGCTGAACGGGATGGTCCAGAACCACACGTCCACATCCTGCGGATGCACGGTGACGAGGATCTTGTTGCGGTCGAACGTCGGGTCGCCGATGCGGTCCTGCACATGCGTGAAGGTCGCCGCGCGCACCGGGAAGGCGGACGGGGTTTCCAGGTCGAGCAGGCGCGGCAGCGTGCGGCCGAAGCCGCTGGCGTCGAGCACGTGGCCCGCCTCCACGGTGTAGGCCACGCCACCGTCCAGCGGCAGCACGTCGAGCTGCGGGCGCCGGCCCGCAACGAATCGCGCCGCCGTCACCTCGTGGCGGTAGCGCACCTCGGCCCCGGCCTTGGCCGCGCCGTCGGCCAGCACCTTGTCGAAGGCGGCGCGCTGCACCTGGTAGGTCGTGCCCCAGCCGGGGCTGAACTTGTCGCGGAAGTCGAAGGCCGTGCGGCGCTCGCCGCGCCGGAAGGCCGCGCCGTTCTTGTACTGGAAGCCCGCCTCGACGACGTCCTGCAGGAAGCCGGCCTTCTCGATGTAGTGCATGGACTGCGGCAGCAGGCTCTCGCCGATGGAGAAGCGCGGAAAGGCCTGGCGCTCCAGCACCGTCACTGCCAGGCCCTGGCGGCGCAGCAGGCCCGCCGCGACGGCCCCGGCGGGGCCGGCACCGATGATGCAAACGTCGGTCGTCTCTGTATTCATGACGGGGTTCCGGTGAAGAGGGTTCTAGGGAATGTCACGCCTGCACCAGCCGCAACAGGCTGTGGCAGTAGCCGATGCCGTCGCGCGCCGTCTGCAGCCGCAGCCCGGCCGCCTCGGCCAGGCGCAGGTAGTCGGCGCTCTCGTAGACCTTGCTGTTGCCGCTGGCCATCGCCGTGAAATAGGGCGAGGTGTTGATGAGGCAATAGGCCGCGATGTCGTAGCGCTGGCGGTCCCAGAAGGTGTCCATCACCAGCACCTGGCCGCCCGGCGCGAGGCAGGCGCGCACGCGCTGGAAGATGCTGGCGATCTGCGCCTCGCCGAAGCAGCTCAGGAACTGGCTCATCCACACCAGGTCCATGCCGCCGGGCAGCGTGGCGGCGGGGTCGAGCAGGTCGCGCGCGTGCAGATGGGCGCGCCCGCGCAGGCCGGCTTCGGCGAGCTTGGCGTCGGCCATCGCCAGCTGCGGCGCGAGATCGACGAGGTGCAGCTCCACCTGCGCGTCATACGCCAGCGCTGCGCGGCTGAACTTGCCGGTGTTGGCGCCGATGTCCATCAGCCGGCGCGGCGCGGTGGCGAACACGTCGGGCAGGATGTCGGGGAAGGAGGTGTCGGAGTAGTGGTGGTCGAACGCGAACCAGCTCGACCGGGCCGGCTCCGGCAGTTGCGACAGCGCGGGGTAGATGCTGTCCCACTCGCCCAGGTGGCGCAGGCCCAGCGGCTTGCCGGCGTCCAGCGAGCGCTCCAGCTCGAACAGGCCCTGGTAGCAGACGTCGTGGATGAAGTCGTAGTTGACGCGCGTCATCTCGTCGGAGACCAGGCAGTAGCCGGTCTTGTCGAGCTGCCAGCGCCCGCCTTCGATCCGCACCACGCCCGCCGACAGGCAGGACTCCAGCGCCAGCGTCAGCGCATAACGGCTCCACCGGCCGGTGGCCTCCAGCGCGTCCAGGGCGACGCCCTGCCCGCCGGCATCGGCCAGGGCCTGCAGCATGCCGCGCTTCCAGGCATAGCGCACGCAGTGGAAGACCACCGGGCCGAAGGCGATCTTCTGGGCCTCGAAACGCGCGTCGAAAACGCGCTGTCCGGATGGGGAGAAGCTCTTGCTGTCAATCATGGGGCGTGAAGAAAGGGGTGAGGAACCAGGCCAGCGCGATGCCCAGCCCCAGCGTCAGCCCGAAGGCGCGCAGCGCGGGCGTGCCGGACAGGGCCAGCAGGCCGAAGGACAGCCAGGTGCTGGCGGCGGCGATGGTGATGGAGACGAAGCCGCGCAGGTCGCGGCGGCTGGGCTGGGCGAGCAAGAAGATGCCGTAGTCCACGCCCACGCCCAGCAGCAGCAGCAGCGCCAGCACGTGGAAGAGCTGCCAGGGCTGGCCGGCCAGCGCCGGCGCGGCCAGCGCCAGCGCACCGGCCAGCAGCGTGGGCAGCAGGGCCCGCCACCAGGCGCCGCGCAGCCGCCAGACCAGCAGCGCCGCGACGGCGACGACGGCGGCGGCCAGCACGGCCCCCATGCGCAGGCGCTGGCGGGCCAGCAGCTCGGACACGTCGGCCACCTTGTCCACCCAGCGCAGTTGCGCACCATCGGCCAGGGCGGCGAGCTGCGGCAAGGCGCCGCGCTCGACGCCGCGCAGCATCACGACGCTGTGCCACTGGCCGTCGGCGCCCCGGCCCAGCCACAGATGGCGCGCGGCCTCGCTGACGGGGGCGTCGAGCCAGCGCTCGACGGTCAGTGCTTTGGATTCGTTGGCGGCCGGGGCCGGCAGCGGCTGGCCCAGTTGCCCGGCCGCCAGCGGCGCGGCCTCGGCCCAGCGGCGGTGCAGCAGCGCCGCGTCGGCCGCCTGCCGCGCGGGCGAGGGCACCCAGTCGGACACGGCCTGCCAGCCCGCCACGCCGGGCAGCGCGGCGAGCCGGGCCTTCAGCGCCTCCTCGCGTTGCAACAGTTCGGCCTCGCTGGCGCCGCCGACGAGGAAGAACTGCGCCGGGCTGGGCAGGTCGAGCAGGCGGTTGATCTCCAACTGGTCGCGCAGCAGCGCGGGCGGCGTGTTCTGCAGCAGGCGGATGTCGTCGTCGGCCTGCCCGCGCCACGCGGCCAGCGCCAGCATGGCGGCGATGGCCACGCCGCCCAGCCATGCGCCGCGCCGCGTCAGCGCCGGCCAGCGCCGCCACAGCCGGCCCATGGCGCGTGTCAGCGCCCGCTCGGGCACGGCGCCCGCGTCCAGCCGGGGGAACCACAGCCAGGTGCTGACGAAGGCCGCCGTCAGCCCGGCGGCGGAGAACAGCGCGACCTGACGCAGGCCGGGGAAGGGCGTGGTCGCCAGCAGCGCATAGCCGGCCAGCGTGGTGGCCAGCGCCAGCGCCATCGTCGGCAGCTGCTCGCGCATCAGCGCGAAGCGCCGCGCGGGCGGCTCGCCGATGCGGCTGGCGTAGTGGCTGCTGGCGTAGTTCTCGGCCACGCCGACGAGGCTGGCGCCGAACACCAGGGTGATCAGGTGCAGTTCGCCGAACACCGCCAGCGTGGCCGCCACCGCGACGAGCAGGCCGCTGCCGACCGACAGCAGCACCAGCAGCCGCGGCCGGATGCGCGCGAAGGCCAGCCAGCTCAGCGCGAACACGCCTGCCAGCGAGCCCAGGCCGATGAAGTGCATCTCGCGCTGCGCCTGCTCGGCCGCCGCGTGGGCGTAGAGCGGCACGCCAGCGGCCAGCACCGTGGCTTCGGGCACGGCCGCACGCGCGCTGGCCAGGGCCTCGGCGATGCGCGCATTGCTGCTCAGCGCGAAGGCGCTGCCGCCGCTGTCGATCAGCAGCAGCAGCCAGTCGCCTTGCGCGTCGGACAGGCGCAGCCGGCCGTCCAGCGCGCGGACCTGGCTGGCCTGGGCACGCTCGGCCAGCCATTGGCCGAGCGTGTTGAGGGGGTCGTCCGCCCAGCGGCCCACGCGCGGCAGGCCGACGGGCTGCATCAGGCCCTGCAAGGCCAGCTGCGCGAGTTCGCCGGCCGGCGCGGTCTGCAAGTGCCGGCGCTGCGCCTCGGTCAGCAGCGCGCCCTGCTGGGGCGCGAAGAAGCGCAGCCAGTCGGCCTGCTGGTTGCCGGAGACCCGATGGCGCAGCGTCAGCCCCGGCGCCTGCTGCTGCACGGCGGCGATGAAGCGGTCCATCGCCGCCTCACTCCCGGCCCCGGCGCGCAGCAGCACGATGACGCGGCCCTCGCCGGCCCGGGCCAGCGCGGCAAAGGCCTGCTCGACCTCGGGGCGGCGCTCGTCCCTGGGCAGCATGGCGAGCACGTCGGTGTTGACGCGCGCGTGGCCCTGCCACGCGGCCAGCGCCAGCGCGGCGGCCGTCAGCAGCAGCGCGAGCGCCCAGGCCCAGGCCCAGGGCGCCAGACGGCGGATGCGCTCAACCAAGCTGCTTGGCCTCATCGGCGCTCGGTGCGGCGGGCTCGCGCGCCTGTTCGTCGAAGCGCAGCGTCGTCACGTCGCCCTGGGCCTCGGTCATCACGAGGCGGCGCAACTGGCGGTCGCCGTCGAGTTCGATGCGGCTGAACAACTGGGCGAGCGCGGCGGCTTTGGGCTTCAGCGCGGCGCGCCACCCCTTCTCGCCCTGCACGCTGGCCTGCACGTCGAACGCCTGCTGCAAGGCCGCGAGGTCGCCGTCCAGCAGCGCCAGCATCAGGCTGGTGACGACGCGGATGCCGGGCTCCTTGCTGGCGTCCAACTGCACGCCGCCCTGCATCCCATTGCCAGCGGCGATGCGGTCGCGCGTCAGCACGAGCTGGCTGGCGAAGGGCGCGGCGGTGCGCCAGATCAGGCCCTTGCCGCGCACGAGCAGGTAGTCGCCCTGGCTCTTCAGCGGCTTGGCGAAGCCGGCCAGCTGCTTGTCCTGCTCGAAGCGGCCGCGCTGCACGGTGCCGCCGACGAGGCGCTGCTGGATCTGCGCGATGGCGTCGGCCAGCGCGGGCAGCGGGAAAGCGGCGATCAAGAGCGTTCTGCGTTTCATGGCGGTGGCATTCCCAGCTTGTCGAACAGCACGGCGGGGCTGACGTATTGCATCTCGCGCGTGCGCATGTCCACGGCCACCTGCATCGTGTAGGCCTCGGTCAGGCGCGTGCCGGTGGCGAGGTCGCGCACGCGGTAGTCGATGCGCAGGCGGTGCTCCCATTCGGTGATGCAGGCGCGCACGCCGAGGCGCATGCCGTATTCGGCGGGGCGCACGTATTTCAGCGCCATGCGGATGACGGGCCAGGCATAGCCGCTGGCGCGCATCTGCGGGTAGTCGTAGCCGAGGCGCTGCAGCAGCGCGCAGCGGGCCTGCTCCAGGTACTGCACATAGCGGCCGTGCCAGACGATCTCCATCGGGTCGAGGTCGTGGAAGGCGGGCGTGATCTCGATCTCGTGCGCGAGGCGCGGGTCTTCAATCAACTTCATTTCGATCCCCTTCGACGCAGGCAACCCGAGCCGAGCGCCGGGCGCCCCAAGCCGGCCCGTCTGGCGATGTGCGAGCGGGGTACGCCCCGCGAGCATCGCCGCCCCCTCGGGGGGCCGGACAAGGTACTCCTTGGACGAGGGGCTTCAATGAAAGGCTCCGTGCGGGTCGCGGATGTGGCCCAACAGCAGTTGCAACTCGGCGTCCAGCGCGCGGTCTTCCTCGATCAGCGGCAGCAGCGCGCAGAGCTGCTCGAACCAGCCGCGCAGCGGCACGCTGAGTTGCAGGCCGCCCAGGCGCTGACGCAGGCCGAGGCCCTGGCGCGCGCTGATGAGCAGGCCGGCGACGACCTGCTCGCTGAGGTCCAGCACGCGCAGCGCGTCGCGCGCGGCGATGCTGCCCATGCTGACCTTGTCCTGGTTGTGGCATTCGGTGCTGCGGCTGAAGACGGACGCGGGCATGGTCTGCTTGAGCGCCTCGGCCGTCCACGCCGAGACGCTGATCTGCAGCGCCTTGAGCCCGTGGTTGATGGCCGCGCGTTCGCCGACCGCGCCGCTCAGATTGGACGGCAGGCCGTGGTTGAAGCGCGTGTCCACCAGCAGCGCGAGCTGGCGGTCGAGCAGGTCGGCGACGTTGGCGACGGCGGTCTTGAGCGTGTCCATCGCCATCGCCACATGGCCGCCGTAGAAATGGCCGCCGTGCAGCACGCGCTCCTCGTCGGCGTCGATCAGCGGGTTGTCGTTGGCGCTGTTGAGTTCGTTCTCGATCAGGCTGCGCAGCCAGGGCAGCGCGTCTTCCAGCACGCCGATGACGTGGGGCGCGCAGCGCAGCGAGTAGCGGTCTTGAAGACGCTGGGAGTTGCGCTCGGCGGGGTTGTCGATGAGGTCGGCGCGCAGCCAGGCGGCGACGCGCTGCTGGCCGGCATGGGGCTTGACGGCGAACAGGCGCTCGTCGAAGTGGTGCGCATTGCCGGCGCTGGCGGCGACATTGGCCGCCGTGAGGCGCGCGGCGAGGCGCGACAGCCGCGCCGCGCGCGGGAAGGCGAGGCAGGCCAGCGCCGTCATCACGGCGGTGCCGTTCATGATGGCCAGGCCTTCCTTGGGGCGCAGGCGGTGCGGCTGCAGGCCGGCGGCGGCGAGCGCTTGCGCCGCGGGCATCTGCCGGCCCTGGAACCACACCTCGCGCTCGCCGCAGAGCACGGCGGCGACGTAGGAGAGCGGCGTCAGGTCGCCGCTGGCGCCGACCGAGCCTTCGCTCGGGATCAGCGGCAGGATGTCGTGCGCCAGCAGCGCGGCGAGCTGTTCGAGCAGCGCATAGCTCACGCCCGACACGCCCTGGGCCAGGGATTGCAGGCGCACGGCCAGCACGGCGCGCACCTGCTCGGGGGCCAGCAGCGGGCCGGCGCCGATGCCGTGGTAGGTGTAGAGGTGGCGCGGCAGTTCGGCCACCAGCGCGGGCGGGATGCTGACGGTGCAGGAGTCGCCATAGCCGGTGGTGACGCCGTAGACGACGCCGTCCTCGGCCAACAGCCGGGCGACGAAGTCGGCGCCGGCCTCGATGCGGCGCACGAAGGCGGCATCGCGGCTCAGCACGGCGCGCGCCTCGCCGCAGGCGATGGCCGCGATGTCCTCCAGCCGCAGCGGGTGGCCGTCGAAGACGATGTCAGGGGCGGTCCCAGAAGGCATAGAAGTTGAACCAGTCATAAGGCGAGGCGCGCAGGCGGCGCTCCAGGGTCTGCGCATAACGCTGCGCATGGGCGGTGAGTTGCTGCTGGCGCTCGGCGCGCGGCAGGCTGAACTGTTCGCTCAGCACCTCGAAGCGGAGTTCATAGCCCGCGCCCTGGTGCAGGCAGGTCAGCAGCACCAGCGGGCAGCGCAGCACGCCGGCCAGCACATAGGGGCCGACGGGCAGGCGCGCCGGGCGGCCGAGGAAGTCCACGGTGACGGTCTGCGCGGAGTGGATGGGCACGCGGTCGCCGGCGATGGCGACCCAGCCGCCGGCATCGACGCGCGCCTGGATCTGCGCGGCCATCGCGGGGCCGAAGTCGCTCACTTCGAGCAGGTTGACGGAGCCCTCGGGGTCGAGCCGGCGCAGGATGCGGTTGAAGGCTTCGGCATGGCGGGTGTGGACGAGCACGGTCAGGTCCAGCCCCTCGCGGTGGCGGGCGCGCACGCGGCAGAGTTCCAGGCAGCCCATGTGGGCGGTGACGAAGACGCCGCCGCGGCCCCGGGCGCGCAGCGCGTCCACGGGGGCCACGCCCTGCTCGCGCAGGCCGGCGGCGGGGTAGCGGCCGGCCATGGCGAGCAGCTTGTCGAGCATCGTGTCGGCAAAGCAGGCGACGTGGCGCAGGCCCTCGCGCCAGCCGGGCTCGCGCGCGAACACGCCGGGCTGGGCGCGGTGCAGTTGACGCAGATAGGCCAGCGAGGCGCGCCGCAGCGCCGGGCGCGTGAGCCAGTGCAGCGCGACGACGGGCGCCATCAGCGCGCGCACCAGGCGGCGCCCGCAGAGCCGGTGCAGGCCGTAGAACAGCCAGATGCCGGCGACGAAGGTGCTCTCGCCCATCGAGGCCCAGTGGCGGGATGTCGTCGTCATGCGAATTTGCGCCACAGCAGCAGCGGTGCGCGCCACAGCATGCCGGCGAACAGGCGCGCGTGCATCGCCGAAATCAGCAGGTTGTCGCGCAGCACGCGGAAGTGCGAGATGCCGTCGGGCGGGTAATGCACCCGCGTCGGCTGGTTGACGACCGGCGCGCCGGCCCAGACGAGGCGGACGGCGATTTCGGTGTCGAAGTCCATGCGCCGGCCGATGTGCGCGCTGGCCGCCACCGGCAGCGTGGCGGCCAGCGGGTAGATGCGGAAGCCGCACATCGAGTCGCGCACCGCGAGGCTCAGCGTGTTGATCCAGACCCAGACATGCGTCGCATAGCGGCCGTAGAGCCGGGCGCGCGGCACGCTCTCGTCGTAGACGGGGCAGCCGCAGATGAAGGCATTGGGCCGGGCTTGCGCGGCAGCGACGAAGCGTGCGGCGTCGCGCGCGTCGTGCTGGCCATCGGCGTCGATCTGCAGGGCGTGCGTGAAACCCTGAGCGGCGGCGGCGCGCAGGCCGGCGATGACGGCCGCGCCCTTGCCCTGGTTGTGCGGCAGGCGCAGGAGGCGGATGCCGTCCTGCTGCGCCAGCGCGTCGAGCGGCGCGGCGGTGGCGGCGTCGCTGCCGTCGTCCACCAGCAGCACGGGCAGGCCCTGTTCGCGCAGCGAGGCCGCCACGACGCCGACCGTGCCGCCATGGTTGTAGACGGGGATGACGGCGCAGATCTTCATGCGGCCACTGCTGACCCAAAGCGCAGCCGGCCGCTGGCGTGGGCGCCGCGCGCGCTGCTCAGGGCGAAGCGCAGTTCGCTGCCCTCGGCGTTCGCGGTCAGCGCCAGCTCGACCGCCATGCCGGGCGCGATGATCTGCTGGAACTTCAATTGCTCCAGCCCCTCGAAGGCCGGCTGCAGCGCGAACAGTTCGCGGCCGAAGCGCTCGGCCCAGTCGAGCTGCACGACGCCGGGCAGCACCGGATGGCCGGGGAAGTGGCCGTCGAAGCCGGGGTGGCGCGCTTCCACGTCGAGCCGCAACGTGGCTGTCAATGGCTCGCGCACGAGCACGCGGGCGGGCGGGCGCATGGGGTCGAACAGCGCCTGCAGGGCGGCCTGCGTGGCCTTGCCTTGGCTGTTGGCGGGCAGTTCGCTGACCAGCCGCCAGCGGCGCGGGCGCACGGTGGCTTCCAACAGCATGGCCAGCCGCGCGCGCAGCGGCGCGAGCCACGCCGCCCTGCCCTGCTGCTCGACCTCGGCCCAGGCGGCGTCGGTAGGCACGAGCACGACGCCCAGTTCCTGGCGCGAGCCGGGCAGCAGCAGCGCGCGGGCTTCGCGCACGACGCCGCTCGCCAGCATCGCCTGCTCGACGGCGGCGAGCGAGACGCGCTTTTCCTCGACCTTGACGATGCGGTCGGCGCGGCCCAGCAGCACGAAGCCGGGGCCTTCGGCGCGCGCATGGTCGTTGGCGGTGAACCAGTGCGCGTCGCCGAGATGGGGCGAGCGCAGTTGCAGCGTGTCGCCCTGCAGTTGCCATTCGACGCCGGGCAGCGGGCGCCAGGGTTCGGCGTCGCCCGCGCCGGGCGGGCGCTGGCGCCAGGCGACGCCGCCGGTTTCACTGCTGCCATAGACCTCGATGGGCGTCTGGCCCAGGCGCTCGGCGCAGGGCGCGAGGGCCTCGGCCGGCAGCGGGCCGCCGGAGCTGAACACGGCGGCGATGCGCGCGGCCAAGTCGGCGGTGTCGGCGAGTTGCAGGCGCTTCAAGTGCGCGGGGCTGGCGACCAGTGCGAGGCGGCCCGGCTCGCCATGCAGGTCTTCGAGATAGGCGACGCGCCGCGCCGCGAAGGGGCGGCCGGCCGCGAGCGGCCACAGCAGGCGGAACAGCAGGCCGTAGATGTGCTGATGGCTGACGGTGGCGTGGACGCTGGCGCCGTGCAGGCGGGCGCCGAACTCGGCTTCCAGCGCGCGCACCTCGTCGAAAAGCTGGCCCAGGCGTTTCGGGATGGCGCTGGGCTCGCCGCTGCTGCCCGAGGTGAAGACGACGAGCCGGCAGGCTTGGGCATCCAGCGGCTGCCAGTCGGGTGCGGGCGCGTCTTGCACGGGCAGCAGCACGTCGGCGCGGCCGGGCCAGTCGCCCGCGAAGGCGGCGCCCCGGGCGGCGAGCCGCTCGGCCGTGGCGGGCAGCGCGTCGCCGGGCCACCAGACGGTCTTGCCGGCATGCCAGGCGCCAAAGAGCGCGGCGGCAGCGTGCAGGCTGTCGTCGAAATACAGGGCCACGTCCGCGCCGGCCGACGCCTGGAAGCGCGCCTGCCAGCCGGCCGCTTCGGCGATGAAGCCGGCGAGCGACAGGGGCGCCCCGTCGCGCCAGCCGACGGGCTGGGCGCGCCGCGCCGCGCTCCAGGCGCCCGCGAGGCCGAGGTTCAGCTCACGCCACATGCTTGCGCGCTCTCACTCTCCGACGCACCAGCCATTCGCCGCCCATCAGCAGGCCCATCAGCAGATAGGCGATGAGGCCGTTGTAGAGCGCCCAGGCCTGCTCGCCGGCCCACAACGCCGTGGCCAGCGCGATGCCGCCGTTGGCGACGAAGAAGGCGCACCAGACCTGGGTGACGCGGCGCGTGTAGGCGACGCCGTGCGCGTCGAGCTGCGGCTCGTGCAGGCGCGCGAGCCGCTCGACGACCGTCGGGCCCTTGATCAGGCTGGCACCGAACAGGGCCAGCATCGCGGCGTTCATCGCCACCGGGTAGAGCTTGAGCGGCAGCTTCTGGTTGAAGGCGGCCGTCAACGCTGCCAGCACCAGGCCGGCGAGCGCGACGATCAGGGCTTGGCGGCTGCGCGAGGCGAGGTAGCGCGCCAGTGCCAGCGCCAGCAGCAGCAGCGCCAGTGCCCGGGGCTCGGCATGCGCGAGGCCCAGGTAGACGAGCAGGGGGTAGAGGGCGGTCAGCGCCACCCAGAGGATGTTGCGCACGCTGCCGGGGCCGGGAAACTCAGGCGGCGCGGGGCAGCGCGTCCTCGGCGGCGGGCGCACCGGCCGGCTCGGCGGGCTCGGCCAGCAGCGCGGTCAGCGCCTGCACCACGTCCTGCAAGGTGCGCACGGACTTGAAGGCCTCGGGCTGCAGGCGCTTGCCGACCAGGGGCTTGAGCTTGACGATGAGGTCCACCGCGTCGATGGAGTCGATGTCCAGGTCTTCGTAGAGCCGTGCTTCGGGGCGGATGCGCTCGGGCTCGATGTCGAAGGTCTCGACCAGGATGGCCGACAGGCGCGTGAAGATGTCGTGTTCGGTCATGTGGATCTCCCGGCGCTCAGGCGCTGGCCCTGCCCTTCGCGGCCATGTCGGCGAGCACGAACTCGGCCAGCGCGCGGATGGAGCGGAAATGGCGCCGCGTCTCTTCCGAATCCGCCGACATGGTCACGCCATAGCGCTTCTGCAGCGCCAGGCCCAGTTCGAGCGCGTCGATGGAGTCCAGGCCCAGGCCTTCGACGAAGAGCGGCTGCTCGGCGTCGATGTCGTCGGCGCTCATGTCTTCCAGATTCAAGGCGTCGATGAGCAGGGTCTTGATCTCAAATTCCAGGCTCTGTGGCATCGCCTCTCCCCTCTGAGAAATAAGTTCGCAAGTATCCCGTGAGCCGCCGCGCCGCGAGCGGGAATTCGCCGTGAGCGCCCTCTAGAAAGGGGGAAACGGCGATGTCTTCGCCCACTTCGAGCGTCAGCCGCATGGGCCGGTCGTGGGTTTTCCACCACGGTCTGGCCTTGTACAGGCCCCAGGGTTCGCAGCGGATGCGCACCGGCGTGACGGCGACGCCGGTGCGCAGCGCCAACTGGGCCGCGCCGCGCTGCAATTGCAGGGCCTGGCCGGGCACGCTGCGCGTCCCCTCCGGGAAGATGACGAGGTTGCTGCCCGCCGCATGGCTGGCCGCGAAGCGGTCGAGCAGGCTGCTGCCGCCGTCGTTGCGCAGGAAATTGCAGGCCCGCACGGGGCCGCGCGTGAAAGGGTTGTCGCCCAGGCCGGCGCGGACGATGCAGTCGGCATTGGGCGTGCGCGCGATCAGCGCCACCACGTCCACCAGGGTCGGGTGGCTGGCGAGGATCAGCAGGCCGCGCCTTTGCAGGCGCTCGGCCCCCACCCAGCGCGCGCGCACGACGCCGACGGCGCTCATCAACCCCATGAAGGCGCGGAAGCTCGCGCTCACCAGCGCCCGCGACCAGCGCACGCGGCGCTGCGGGTCGCGCACGCCGAGGTTGAGCAGCGGGAAGGCGACGAGGCCCATCAGCAGCCCGCCCAGGCCGAAGCAGGCGAAGCACAGGCCCGTGGCGGGCACGCGCCAGGCGCGGGCCCAGGCGGACTTCAACTCAGACATGGCGCCAGCACCAGTGCGCGGCGCCATCGGCCTGGCGCAGCGTGGCCCGCGGGTCGAGCAGGCATTGCAGCACCTGGAGATTGGGAGCGAGCGGGTTGGGCGGAGGCGGCTCTTGCGCCGCCGCGCGCGCCAGCACGATGCCGGGCTCGCCGGCCCGGGCCGGGCGCAGCAGCAGCGCATAGGCGTGCAAGGGGGCCAGTGGCGCATCCAGCGCCGCATAACGCTCGGGCAGCGGCGCGTCGAACACCGTCAGCAGCACGGCCGGCGCACCGGCGGCCAGCAGCGCCGCCGCCTCGACCCAGCCGGCCGCCGCGCTGACCTCGGCCGCCGCGACCGCGCAGACGTTGGCCGTGATGCCGCGCTGGATGGAGTACTGCGCACCGATGGCGTTGTGGACGGCATGGCTGAACGCGGTGGGCGACAGCGCCTCGCCGCGCGCCAGCTCCTGCAGCATGGCCACGGAGCGCGCCAGCTCGCCCCAGCGCGAGGCGAAGACGAGCGGGGTGGGCGGAGTGGTGGCCACGTCGATGCCCTGCTGCGCCTGATAGGCCACTTGCAGGGCCGCGCGGCCCAGGGGGTCGATGCGGCGGCGGGCCATCGCCGGCACCTCGGGCAGGGGCGGCGCGGCCGGCGCGTCGGCGGGCAGGGGCCGCGGGGATTGCAACCAGCGGCGCCAGTCGTCCGGCGTTGCCAACCCGGGCGCCCACGCAGCCCAGACAGCAAGGTGCAGGGCCACGGGGGATGAGTTGGCGGCGAGCGTCCGGTCGTCCATCGCAGCGCCCGCGCAGGCGGCGCCTTATTTCTTCAGGAACTTGCGCAGCGCGGCGATCTGGGCAGCCTGGATGGCCAGTTCGCTCTGGATCGCGGCCTGGTCGAGCGAGTCCTTGGCATTGCGCAGCGCTTCCTCGGCGAGCTTCTTCGCTTCCAGGGCCTTGGCCTCGTCGAGGTCCTTGCCGCGGATGGCGGTGTCGGCCAGCACGGTGACGCGGTGCGGCTGCACTTCGAGGATGCCGCCAGCGACGAAGACGAACTCTTCGCTGCCGTCGGCGCGCTCGATGCGCACGGCGCCCGGCTTGATGCGGGTGATCAGCGGCGTGTGCTTGGGCAGGATGCCCAGCTCGCCGGACTCGCCCGGCAGGGCGACGAATTTGGCCTCGCCGGAGAAGATCTGCTCTTCGGCGGAGACCACATCGACGTGGAGGGTTGCCATGAGATGGATCCTTGTTAAACGGAGAAGAAGACTTCAGGAAGCAAGCAGACGGGCGTCAGGCTAGGCGCCGCGCACAGCTGGACTCAGGTCCAGCGCGCACGGCAACGACGCATGCCGCCCGTATGCGCCGCTTACTGAATCTTCTTCGCCTTCTCAAACGCCTCGTCAATGGTGCCGACCATGTAGAAGGCCTGCTCGGGCAGCGCGTCGCACTCGCCGTTGACGATCATCTTGAAGCCGCGGATGGTTTCCTTCAGCGGCACGTACTTGCCCGGCGTGCCCGTGAACACTTCGGCGACGTGGAAGGGCTGCGACAGGAAGCGCTGGATCTTGCGCGCGCGGGCCACGGCCAGCTTGTCTTCCGGGCTCAGTTCGTCCATGCCCAGGATGGCGATGATGTCGCGCAGTTCCTTGTAGCGCTGCAGCACGGCCTGGACCGAGCGGGTCGTCGAGTAGTGCTCTTCGCCGACGACGTTGGGGTCGATCTGGCGGCTGGTGGAGTCCAGCGGGTCCACGGCGGGGTAGATACCCAGTGCGGCGATGTCACGCGACAGCACGACGGTGGCGTCCAAGTGGGCGAAGGTCGTGGCAGGCGACGGGTCGGTCAGGTCGTCCGCAGGGACGTAGACGGCCTGGATGGACGTGATCGAGCCGACCTTGGTGGACGTGATGCGCTCCTGCAGACGGCCCATTTCCTCGGCCAGCGTCGGCTGGTAGCCCACGGCGGAAGGCATGCGGCCCAGCAGCGCGGACACTTCGGTACCGGCCAGCGTGTAGCGGTAGATGTTGTCCACGAAGAACAGCACGTCGCGGCCTTCGTCGCGGAAGGACTCGGCGATGGTCAGGCCGGTCAACGCGACGCGCAGACGGTTGCCCGGGGGCTCGTTCATCTGGCCGTAGACCATGGCGACCTTGGAGTCTTCCAGCTTGTCCTGGACGACCACGTTGGAGTCCGACATCTCGTGATAGAAGTCGTTGCCCTCACGGGTGCGCTCACCCACGCCGGCGAACACGGACAGACCGCTGTGCGCCTTGGCGATGTTGTTGATGAGCTCCATCATGTTGACGGTCTTGCCGACGCCGGCGCCACCGAACAGGCCCACCTTGCCGCCCTTGGCGAACGGGCAGATCAGGTCGATCACCTTGATGCCGGTTTCCAGCAGGTCCTGCGACGGGCTCAGCTCGTCGTAGGCCGGGGCGGCGCGGTGGATGGAGGCGGTCAGCTCGGCAGAGACCGGGCCGCGCTCGTCGATGGGGTTGCCCAGCACGTCCATGATGCGGCCGAGCGTGGCCTTGCCGACCGGCACCTTGATGGTGTCGCCGGTGTTGTAGACCTGGGTGCCGCGGCGCAGGCCGTCGGACGAGCCCAGCGCGATGGTGCGGACGATGCCGTCGCCGAGCTGCTGCTGGACTTCCAGCGTCAGCGCCGAGCCGTCCATCTTCAGGGCGTCATAGACCTTGGGCATCTGGTCGCGCGGGAATTCCACGTCCACGACGGCGCCGATGCACTGAACGATCTTGCCTTGGGCTTGAGTGTTAGCCATTTCTTCGTTCCTTCAATCCAGTAATTCTTTAACCCACAGCGGCCGCGCCGCTGACGATCTCGGACAACTCTTTGGTGATGGCCGCCTGGCGGGTCTTGTTGTAGACCAGCTTCAGCTCGCCGATCAGCGTGCCGGCGTTGTCGGTCGCGGCCTTCATGGCCACCATGCGGGCGGACTGCTCGCTGGCCATGTTCTCGGCGACGGCCTGGAAGACCAGGGCTTCCGTGTAGCGCAGCAGCAGTTCGTCGATGACGGTGGCGGCATCGGGCTCGTAGAGGTAGTCCCAGGAGTGGGCCGGCTTCTCGGTGGCCAGCTCGCTCGCCTTCAGCGGCAGCAGTTGCTGGACGACGACCTCCTGCTTCATCGTGTTGATGAACTTGGTGTAGCAGAGGTAGACGGCCGAGAGCTTGCCTTCGGCGTAGGCGTCGAGCAGCACCTTGACGGGACCGATCAGTGCCTCGATGTGGGGCTGGTCACCGAGCTGGGTGGCATGGGCCACGACGCGGGCGCCGACGCGGTTCATGAAGCCGAAGCCCTTGCCGCCGATGGCGACGACGTCGGTCTTCTGGCCGGCGGTTTCCAGTTCCTTGAGCTTGGCCGTGGCCGCGCGCAGCAGGTTGGTGTTGAGGCCGCCGCACAGCCCCTTGTCGGTCGTGACGACGACCATGCCCGCGCCCGCCGCGCCCTCGTTCTTGACGAGGAAGGGATGGCGGTACTCGGGGTTGGCCTTGGCCAGTTCGGCGGCGATGTTGCCGATCTTCTCGGCATAGGGGCGGGCCGACCGCATCCGCTCCTGCGCCTTGCGCATCTTGGACGCGGCGACCATCTCCATCGCCTTGGTGATCTTCTTGGTGTTCTCGACCGACTTGATCTTGCCGCGAATTTCCTTGCTTGATGCCATGAGTTCTCCTGGTTAGGGCCGGGCGGTGGTGGGGTGCATCAACGCCCGGTCATGGTTTCAAGCGAAGGACTTCTTGAACGACGTGATGGCGGCGTTCAGTTCGGCTTCGGCGTCCTTGTCCATGGCCTTGTCGGCTTCCAGCTTGGCCAGCAGCGCGGCATGGCTGGTCTTCAGGTACTGGTGCAGGCCGTGCTCGAAGGAGAGCACCTTCTTCACGTCGATGCTGTCCATGAAGCCCTTGTTGGCGGCGTACAGCGACGCGGCCATCAGCGAGATGGGCAGCGGCGAGTACTGGGCCTGCTTCAGCAGTTCCGTCACGCGGGCGCCGCGGTCGAGCTGCTTGCGGGTGGCTTCGTCCAGATCGGACGCGAACTGCGCGAACGCGGCCAGTTCGCGGTACTGCGCCAGGTCGGTACGGATACCGCCGGACAGTGCCTTGATCAGCTTGGTCTGGGCGGCACCACCGACGCGCGACACCGAGATACCGGCGTTGATGGCGGGACGGATGCCGGCGTTGAACAAATTGGTTTCCAGGAAGATCTGGCCGTCGGTGATCGAGATCACATTGGTCGGCACGAAGGCGGACACGTCGCCGGCCTGCGTTTCGATGATCGGCAGCGCCGTCAGCGAGCCGGTCTTGCCCTTGACCTCACCCTTGGTGAAGGCTTCGACGTAGTCGGCGTTCACACGAGCGGCGCGCTCCAGCAGGCGGCTGTGGAGATAGAACACGTCGCCAGGGAAGGCTTCGCGGCCCGGCGGGCGGCGCAGCAGCAGCGAGACCTGGCGGTAGGCGACGGCCTGCTTGGACAGGTCGTCATAGACGATCAGCGCGTCCTGGCCGCGGTCGCGGAAGTACTCGCCCATCGTGCAGCCGGAGTAGGCCGACACGTATTGCATGGCGGCGGATTCCGAAGCCGAGGCCGCGACGACGATGGTGTAGTCCATCGCGCCGGCCTGCTCCAGCGAGCGCACCACGTTCTTGATCGACGACGCCTTCTGGCCGATGGCGACGTAGACGCAGGTCATGTTCTGACCCTTCTGGTTGATGATCGCGTCGATGGCGACGGCGGTCTTGCCGGTCTGACGGTCACCGATGATCAGCTCGCGCTGGCCGCGGCCGACCGGCACCATGGAGTCGATGGACTTCAGGCCGGTCTGCACCGGCTGGTCCACGCTCTTGCGGGCGATCACGCCCGGGGCGACCTTCTCGATGACGTCGGTCATCTTGGCGTTGATCGGGCCCTTGCCGTCGATAGGCTGGCCCAGCGCGTTGACGACGCGGCCAATCAGCTCGGGGCCGACCGGCACTTCCAGGATGCGGCCCGTGCACTTGACGGTGTCGCCTTCCGAGACGTGCTCGTAGGCACCCAGAATCACGGCGCCGACGGAGTCGCGTTCCAGGTTCAGCGCGAGGCCGAAGGTCTGCGTGCCGTCAGCGGCCGGCGGGAATTCGAGCATTTCGCCCTGCATCACATCGGACAGGCCATGGACGCGGACGATGCCGTCGGAAACGGACACGACGGTGCCCTGGTTGCGGATGTCCGTGCTGCCGCCAAGACCCTCGATGCGGCTCTTGATCAGTTCGGAAATTTCAGCGGGATTCAGTTGCATGCTTGGTCTCCCAGGTGGCCGTTCCGTCGCCGGATCAGGGGCGGGGTCAGACTCGGGGTGAATGGGTGTCTCGGGGCGTTCAGGCGGTCAGCGCGACCTTCATGCGCTCCAGGCGGGCCTTGACGGAGGTGTCCAGCACCTCGTCGCCGACGACGACGCGGACGCCGCCGATCAGGCCGGGCTCCAGTTGCACATGGGTGTCGAGCTTGCGGCCGAAGCGCCGCTCCAGCGTGAGCTTCAGCTCGGCGAGCTGGGCATCGCCGATGTCGAAGGCGCTGTAGATCTGCGCGTCGGACACGCCGGAAGCGGCATTGGCCAGCGCGTGGTACTGGGCGACGATCTCGGGCAGCGCGGCCAGACGGCCGTTCTCGACGACGGTGCGCAGGAAGTTCTGCACGCCGACGGCCAGATCCTGGCGGGCCGCGGCGGTCATGACCGCGACGACCTGCTGGGCCTCAGCCTTCGGATGATCGGCGAACTGGCGCAGATCTGCGTCCTGCGCCACCTGGGCCAGCGCGTCGAGCTGCTGGCCCCAGTTCTGGTCCTTGGCGACCTGGAACAGCGCTTCCGCGTAGGGCCGGGCGATGGTGGCGATCTCGGCCATTTACAGCTCCGTCTTCAGGCGCGCCAGCAACTCGGCGTGAACGCCGGCGTTGACTTCCTTGTGCAGGATCTGCTCGGCGCCCTTGACGGCGAGTGCCGCGACCTGCTCGCGCAGGACTTCACGGGCGCGGCCAACCTGCTGCTCGGCATCGGCCTTGGCGGCGGCGACGATCTTGGCGCCTTCGTCCTCGGCACGCTTCTTGGCCTCTTCGACGATGGCGGCCGCACGCTTTTCAGCGTCGGCGATCAGCTTGCCGGATTCGGCCTTGGTGGCGGCCAGTTCCTGGGCGATCTGCGCCTCGGCGCCGGCCAGTTCGGCCTTGGCCTTGTCGGCGGCGGACAGGCCGGCGGCGATCTTCGCGGCACGCTCGTCGAGCGCCTTGACGATCGGCGGCCACACATACTTCATCGTGAACCCGACCAAGGCCAGGAACACGATCATCTGAACGATGAGCGACGCGTTAATAAACACGGGGGTGCCTCACAAAGTTTCGAGTGCTTGAGGCCGCCCCCAGGAGTCCGAGGGCGGGGCGGCAGCGTCGAATTACTTGGCGACGACTTGGGCGATCTGGCCCAGGAAGGGGTTGGCGGTGGCGAACCACAGCGCGATACCGGTGCCGATGATGAAGGCCGCGTCGATCAGGCCGGCCAGCAGGAACATCTTGGTCTGCAGTTCGTTCATCAGCTCGGGCTGACGAGCGGCGGATTCGAGGTATTTGCTGCCCATGATGCCGATGCCGATACAGGCACCGAAGGCGCCCAGACCAATGATCAGACCAGCGGCGAGAGCAACAAAGCTAATGACTTCCACGATGACTCCTTAGAGGGATAGAGAGAGGGAAAGGGTTGAGGGAAAGGGAGAGAAGGCTCAGTGCGCGTCGTGCGCCTGGCCGATGTAGATCAGCGTCAGCATCATGAAGATGAAGGCCTGCAACGTGATGATGATCAGGTGGAAGGCCGCCCAGACGAAGCCGGCGATGACATGGCCGATGGCCAGGCCGATGCCGGTGGCCGACAGGCTCCAGGCGCCGCCCATCATGGCGATCAGCAGGAAGATCAGTTCGCCGGCATACATATTGCCGAACAGCCGCATGCCGTGCGAGACGGTCTTGGCGACGAACTCGACCAGCTGCATGGCCAGGTTGATCGGGTAGAGATAGACCTTGTCGCCGAAGGGCGCGGCCACCAGTTCGTGCGCCCAGCCGCCCGCGCCCTTGATCTTGACGTTGTAGATCAGGCAGGCGACGAGCACGCCGACGGACAGGCCCATCGTCATCGACAGGTCGGCGGTCGGCACGACGCGCAGCTTGGCGTGATGGTCGCCGGTGATCGCCTGCCAGGCCCAGGGCAGCAGGTCCACCGGCAGCAGGTCCATCGCATTCATCAGGAAGATCCAGACGAAGACGGTCAGTGCCAGCGGGGCGACCAGCTTGCGACTGTTGGCGTTGTGGACGATGCCCTTGGCCTGGTCCGCGACGATCTCGACGAGGATTTCGACGGCGGCCTGGAAGCGCCCCGGCACGCCCGAGGTGGCGGACCTGGCGGCGCGCCACAGGAAGAAGCAGCCGACGACACCCAGGAAGATGCTGAAGAACAGCGAGTCGAGGTTGACGACGGAGAAATCGACGATGCCGCTCTGCGTGCCGCTCTGCGCATGCTGCAGGTGGTGAATGATGTATTCACCGGCGCTCGGGGCGGTTGTTTCGTGGCCTTCTGCTGCCATGTTCAGTTCTGCCTCGTCAGTTCAGTCTGCGGCCACGCCACGCGAGCGCCAGCCAGTTCACCTTGATGCACACCGCGAGGGCGACCAGCAGGGCCGGCCAGCTCAGGCCCGGCACCACCCTTGGCGCCAGCACCAGCATCGCGATCGATGCACCGATCTTCAAAAATTCCCAGCCCATGAACCCGGCCGCCACTCCCACTGGAGACGCGACCGCCGAATCCACGCGCTTCGTCATGCCCCGCGCCAGCAGCATGTTCGGCATCACCACTGCCGCGACGCCGTACAGCGCCGAGGCCATGGCCACGCCGGATGCCGTCCACAGCCGGATCACGGCCACGCACAGCAGCCCCACCGCCAGTTGCAGCCCCAGCACCAGCCAGGGCGACAGCATCGGCAACGCGGACTTCACTGCCGCCGCCTCGGCCGGGCTCAGGGCCTTGACGGGCGGCTCCTCGTTGTCGTCGTCCCAGCCGCCGGCTGCCGGAGCAGCGGGGGGCCAGGTCTTTCGGGGGCCGTTCTCGGTCATGGCGCCAGATCCTGGGGTGGGCGGCTCGACACCCCGAAACTGCCAGAGGTCGATTGCAGCCGGATGACACACGAGGCGCCACCCAACAAAGCCCCTCATTATATGTGACGAGTTACACCGGGGTAAACCAGCCCCGCCGGTGCGCGCGGGATTCAGGCCTGCGTCAGCGTCGCGGGCAGGCCCGGCACCTCGACGCGCAGGCGCAGCACGGCGCCGGCCAACGGCTGCTGCGCCAGTTCATCGGCAGGGCGCTTGTCGCAAGCGGTCGTCACGAAGAGGGTGCGCAGGTCGGCGCCGCCGAAGGCGGGCATCGTCGGGCAGGCGACGGGCAATTCGACGCGCTGCAGGATCTCGCCGGTCGGCGCGAGGCGCAGCAGGCAGCCGCCCTCGAACATCGCGGCCCAGTAGCAGCCCTCGGCGTCCATCGCCGCCCCGTCGGGCCGGCCGCCATAGGGCTCGCCGGGCCGGCGCGAGGGGAACTCGGCGAAGACGCGCGGCGTGGACAACACACCGGTCGCCGCGTCGAAATCGGCCGCGTAGATGCGGTGTGCCTTGGTGTCGGACCAGTGCATGCGGCGGCCGTCGGGGCTCCAGGCCAGGCCGTTGGCGGTCGTCAGGCCGTGGACCTGGGCCGAGAAGCCCTCGCCGTCGCAGCGGTAGAGCGCCGCCTCGGGCTCGCGGGCGTCGGAGATGCTGCCGACCCAGAGCCGGCCGGCCGGATCGACCTTGCCGTCATTGAAGCGCAGCCGCGCGGGGTCATAGGGCGGCGGCGCCAGCCGGGTCTGCACGCCGGTCGCCGTGTCCAGCGCCCACAGGCCGTCGCGCCGCGCGACCAGCAGGCCGCCGCCCGCGCGGGCGGCAATGCAGCCGGGCTCGGCGTCCTGCGGCCAGATGTCGGGCGCGCCCGCGCCCTCACGCCAGCGCAGCACCTGGCGGCCGGGAATGTCCACGGCATAGAGCTGCTGCTCCACGGGATGCCAGAGCGGCGATTCGCCGAGCCGGCAGCGGTGCGCGTCGAGCGCCTGGATGTCGAGAGTCATCCGGGCACTGTAGGGCCGTTATCCGAGGTAACTGGGCCGGAAGGCGCCGAGTTCGGCCTTCAGATAGTGGGCGCCGGGAATGGGATTGAAGTAGAACGGCGGCACCTCGACGAAGCCCAGGCTCTCGTAGAGGCCACGCGCGGCTTCCATGTCGTCCAGCGTATCGAGCAGCATGGCCGAGTAGCCGGCCTCGGTGGCGCGGTCCATCAGCGCCTGGGCCAGCATGCGGCCCAGGCCGAAGCGGCGGAAGGCCGGGCGCACGAACAGGCGCTTCATCTCGCAGGCATTCGGGTAGTCGGCGTCGGGCAGGGGCCGGAAGGCACCGCTGCCGGCGACGGCGCCCTCGACGGTCGCCAGCAGCAGCAGGCCGCCGGGCGGCGCATAGGCGCCAGGCAGTTCGGCAAGTTCGGCGTCGAAGCCCTGGAAGCCGAGATCCACGTCGAGGCTGTTGGCGTAGTCGCGCAGGATGAGCCGGGCTTCCTGCCAGTCCTCGGCGGACTCGGGCCTGATGAGCTGGATGTCGGGGCCGGCCATAGGCGGCGCAGTGTAGTCAGCGGCGCGCCGTCAATGCCCGCCGCCGAGATAGGCCGCCTGCACGGCCGGGTCGTTGCGCAGCTTCTCGGCCGGGCCGTGGACGGCGATACGGCCGTTTTCCAGCACATAGCCGTAGTCGGCCACCTTCAGCGCGGCGGCGGCGAACTGCTCGACCAGCAGCATGGTCACGCCGCGCGCCTTCAGGCTCTCGATGATGCGGAAGACCTCATCGACCAGGATGGGTGCCAGGCCCATGGACGGCTCGTCCAGCAGCACGACCTCGGGGTTGAGCATGGTCGCACGCGCCATCGCCAGCATCTGCTGCTCGCCGCCGGACAGGGTGCCGGCGAGCTGCATGCGGCGCTCCTTCAGGCGCGGGAAGAGTTCCATCGCGCGCTCCAGGTCGGCCTCAACGTCGCCCTTGGGCCGCGCGCCGGTGTAGCGCGGGAAGGCGCCGAGACGCAGATTGTCGGTGACCGTCATCGTCGCAAACACGCGCCGGCCCTCGGGCGAGTGCGCGAGGCCCTGGCGGGCGATGTGGTAGCTCTCCTGGCCGTCGATGCGCTTGCCGTTCAGCGTGATCTCGCCGCCGGTGGGCGCGATCATGCCGCTGACGGCGCGCATCGTCGTCGTCTTGCCGGCGCCGTTGGAGCCGATCAGCGTGACGACCTGGCCCTTGGGCACTTCGAGCGAGATGCCGTGCAGCACCTGCACCTTGCCGTAGCCGGCACTGAGGTTGGTGATCGTCAACATCAGGAGCCCCCCAGATAGGCTTCGATGACCTTTTCGTTGGCCTGCACCTCGGCGGGCAGCCCTTCCGCGATCTTCTGGCCGAAGTCCAGCACCGAGACGCGGTCGCACAGGCTCATGACGACGTCCATATGGTGTTCGATGAGGATGACGGTGACGCCGGCCGCGCGGATCTTGCGGATGATCTCCAGCAGTTCCTTGATGTCGGGCGCGGTCAGGCCGGCGGCGGGTTCGTCGAGCAGCAGCAGCTGCGGGTCCAGCGCCAGCGCGCGGGCGATCTCCAGCAGACGCTGCTTGCCATAGGGCAGGTTACGGGCTTCTTCGGAGGCCAGCGCGTCCAGGCCGACGAATTCCAGCAGCGCATGCGCGCGGGCGCGCTGCTCGCGGTCCTCGCGCAGATAGCGCGGCAGGTGCAGCGCGATGTCGATGAGGTTGCTCTTGAAGCTGTGGTGCAGGCCGACGAGCACGTTCTGCAGCGCCGTCATCTCGCCGAACAACTGCACGTTCTGGAAAGTGCGCGCGATGCCGGACAGCGCGATGTCCGACGAGGTGCGGCCATTGACCTCGCGGCCGGCGAACACGACCGTGCCGGCGGTCGGCTGGTAGATGCCGGTCAGCACATTCATCATCGTGCTCTTGCCCGAACCGTTGGGGCCGATCAGCCCATGGATGCTGCCGCGCTGCACGACGAGATCGACCTCGTTCAGCGCCTTCAGGCCGCCGAACTGCATCAGCACCCGGCTGGCCTTCAGCAGTTCGCCGTCCGCCCCCCCCGCGCCCTGCACGTTGGCGCGCGTCAGCGCGGCAACGGCGGCGGCGCTCTCGTCGCGCTCGTGCTTCACCTTCAGGTTCAGCGCATTGCGCACGAAGCCGACGATGCCGTCCGGCAGGTAGTAGACGACGAAGAGCGTGATGAGGCCGAAGATGGAAAGCCGCCAGTCGGTCATCGTCTCCAGCTTGAAGGACACGGCCGCCAGCGCGATGGTGCCGACGACGGGGATGGCGGCGGCCAGCGGCGTCAGCTTGCCGCGCTTCAGGCCCACGGCCGCGGACACCGCGACGACGACGGCCAGTGCCACCGCACCGACACGGAACATCTCCAGGTCATCCAGCAGCTTGGGCAGCATGACGATGATGGTGGCGCCGAGCAGCGCGCCGGTGCGGGTCTTGCGGCCGCCCATGATGACGGCCAGCAGGAACATCACGGTCAGCTCGAAGTTGTAGGTGTTCGGGCTGATGTACTGCTCGGAATAGGCGTAGAGAGAGCCCGCCAGGCCCGCCAGCGCGGCCGAGATGACGAAGGCATAGACCTTGTAGCGGTAGACCGACACGCCCATGCAGTCCGACGCGACCGGGCTGCCGCGCAGTGCCTCGAAGGCGCGGCCGAGCTGCGAGTGCAGCACGCGGTGCACGAAGACCAGGGATGCGATCAGGCAGGCCATGACCAGCCAGTAGTACTGCGTCTCGTCCAGTTCGTGGCCGAACAGCGAGGGCTTGGTCAGCGTGATGCCCATCGGCCCTTCGGTCAGGAAGGTCATCTCGTTGATGAGGATCTGGATGATGGTGCCGAAGGCCAGCGTCACCATCGCCAGATAGGGCCCCGTCACGCGCAGCGCCGGCAGCGCCAGCACGGCGCCGAAGGCGGCGGTGACGGCGATGGCGGCCGGCAGCGCCAGATAGACCGGCGCGTCGAGCTTGAGGATGAGCACGCCGGCCGTGTAGGCGCCGATGCCGAACAGGCCGGCATGACCGAGCGAGACCTGGCCCGTGTAGCCGACGACGATGTCCAGGCCGAACAGCACGATCGCGTAGATCATGATCGTCTCGACCAGGTGGATGTAGTACGGGTTGCCCGACAGGATGGGGAACACGGCCAGGGCGGCGACCGCCACGGCGCCCAGCGCGAGGTTTTTAATATTCATGGTCTCAGCCAGTTGAGGACGGAGCTTTTCGCTTCGCTCAAAGGTCCATCCCGCAACATCATCAGACTTTCTTGATGGCGGTCTTGCCGAACAGGCCGGCGGGCTTGACGGCCAGCACGATCAGCAGCAGCACGAGGCCCGGCACGTCCTTGTAGCCGGTGGAGAGGTAGAAGCCCGTCGTCGTCTCGGCGACGCCGAGGATGATGCCGCCGACGATGATGCCCATGCCGCTGGTCAGGCCGCCGATGATGGCCACGGCGAAGGCCTTCAGGCCGAGCACCGCGCCCATCGTCGCGCCGGTCAGCGTCAGCGGCGCGATCAGCACGCCGGCGAAGGCCGCCGTCAGCGACGACAGCGCATAGGAGAAGGTGATCACCAGACCCGTGTTGATGCCCATCAGCTTGGCGGCGTCGCGGTCGTTGAAGGTGGCGACGACGGCCTTGCCGTAGATGGTCTTGCGGTTGAAGAACTCCACGGCCAGCATCATGCCCACCGCGCCGACGATGACCAGCAGTTCCATCGGCAGCACGTTGGCGCCCAGCACCTGCATCGGCGCTTCGGGCAGCGGCGAGGGGAAGCGCAGGTCGTCGCGGCCCCAGACGTTCTCGGCGACGTTCTTGAAGATGATGCCGAGCGCGATGGTGGACATGATCCAGCCGAACTCGCTCTTCATCTTGATCGCCGGCCGCACGCCGATGCGCTCGACGACGGCGCCCTGCAGGGCGCCGAACAGGCAGACCAGCGGCAGCATCAGCCAGTAGTTCAGGCCGAGGCCGACGAGGCTCAGGCCGACCAGGGCGCCCAGCATCAGCGCCTCGCCCTGGCCGAAGTTGAGGGTGTCGCTGGTGGCGAAGGTCAGCTGGTAGCCGAAGGCGATGACGGCATAGATCATGCCCAGCGCGATGCCGCTGAACACGAGCTGGGTCAATATCTGCATGTCAATCCTGACGTAGTGCCTTACCGCGCAGCTGCAGTGGCGCCGGCTTTGCCGGGCCACTGGCAGCGCCCCTGGGGGGCCGGCGAAGCCGGTAGGGGGGTCAACGCTTCTTCTGCTCCATGGCGCCCTTGGCGTTGACGTCCTTGACCTGCACCTGGGACGCCTTCTTGAAGTCGTCCTGGTAGGCGTAGACGACACGCTGGCCCTTGACCTCGCCCATGACCGGGATATTGGCCGTGATGGCCTCGTGGTCGGCCTTGGAGAAGGGCTTGTTGTAGGTCGTCACGACGCCCTCGACCGGCGCCTTCAGGTCTTCCAGCGCGGCCTTGATCTTGGGGCCATCGGTGGAGCCGGCCTGCTTGATGGCGGCAGCCAGCAGGTAGATGGAGTCATAGCCCTGGGCCGCGCTGACCGGCGAGTCGATGCGAGAGTTCTTCGGGTTGAAGGTCTTCAGGTAGTTGATGATGAAGGCCTGGCGCTTGGGCGTCGTCGGCTCCTGGATGAAGGTCTGCGGCATGCGCGCGCCCTCGCCGCCGGGGCCGGCGTTGTCGATGTAGTTGGCCATGGAGAGCGTCCAGGAGCCGACCATCGGCACCTTCCAGCCCAGCTTGGTCATGCCGTTGGCGATCTGGGCCAGCTCGGGGCCGATGCCGTAAGTCAGCACGGCCTCGGCGCCGGCCTCCTTGGCCTTCAGCAACTGGGCCGTCATGTCCACATCCTTGATGTTGAACTTCTCGACGGCGACCGGCGTGATGCCCTTGAGCTTGAGCGCGGCCTCCAGGTCGGCGCGGCCGAGCTGGCCGTAGTTGGTGCTGTCGGCCAGGATGGCGACCTTCTTGAAGCCGCGCTTGGTGATGGCTTCCTCGACGATCATCGGCGCCTGGATGCTGTCGTGCGCCGAGTTGCGGAAGACGTAGTTCTCGGGCTTGTCCTTGAACTGCAGCGTGATGACGGAGCCGGTGGCCACGTTGTTCATCACGGGGATCTTCGCGTCCTGGAAGAAGCGCTGCGAGGCCAGCGCCACGCCGGTGTTGATGTAGCCGACCGCAGCGGCGACCTTCTCCTTGTTAATCAGTTCCTGGGCGATCTGCACGCCGCGTTCGTTCTTGGCCTCGTCGTCGCGCTCGACGAGCTGGATCTGGCGGCCCAGCACGCCGCCGGCCTTGTTGATCTCCTCGGCCGCGAGGCGAACGCCGTCCCGCATGCTGACGCCCATCGACGAGGAACCACCCGTGAAGGGCCCCGCCACACCGATCTTGATCGGGTCGGCCGCCTGCGCGCCCATCGCAAAAACCGCTGCCGCCACGGCTGTCCAAACCTGCTTCATCGTTGCCTCGTCTCCGTTATGTCATCCACCCGGCGCCTTTGCCGGGACCGACTGCACACCATGCCAGAGCGGCGGCGACTTGGGGATATGGAAATCCGGGAGAAAAGTAAAGACCCGTGCTTCAGCTTTCTGTCAGGGTTAGCGGTTAGGGCGCCGGCTCGGCGCCGGCCGCCAGCGCCTCGTGCAGCAGGCGGCCGAGCAGGGCGACGCCTTCACGGATCAGCTCGGGCGTCAGCGTGACGAAGGAGAGCCGCAGCGCGCGCGCATCGGCCTGGTGCGCGTAGAAGGCCGCGCCGGGCACGTAGGCGATGCCGGCCTCCACCGCGCGCGGCAGCAGGGCCATCGCGTCCAGGCCCTCGGGCAGTCGAATCCAGAAGAACATGCCGCCCTCGGGTGAGCGCCACTCGCAGCCCGGCGGCAGGTGCTCGCGCAGCGCCGCCGCCATCGCGTCCCGATTGGCCTTGTAGCGGGCGCGGATCGCGGGGACGTGGCGGTCCAGAAAGCCGTCGCGGATGACCTCATGGACGACGCGCTGGTTGAAGCCCGGCGTATGCAGGTCGGCCGCCTGCTTGGCCTGCAGCAGCTTGGGATACAGCTCGGGCGGCGCGACCAGATAGCCGAGGCGGAAGCCCGGCGTCAGCACCTTGGAGAAGGAGCCGAGATAGAGCGAGCCCTCGGGCCAGAGGCTGGACAGCGCGGCCGGCGGCGGCGCGTCGAACCACAGATCGCCATAAGGGTTGTCCTCGACGATGGGCAGGCCGGCCGCGCGCGCGGCCTCGACGACCTCCACGCGGCGGCGCGCGCCCATCACGCGGCCGGTCGGGTTCTGGTAGTTGGGCAGCAGATAGCCGAAGCGCGTGCCCGGCGCGTCGTGCGGCAACGCGCGGATGGCCTCGGGGCGCGGGCCCTCGTCGTCGCTGGCGAGGCTGGCGAAGATCGGCTCATAGGGCGTGAAGGCCTGCAAGGCGCCGAGATAGGTCGGCGTCTCCACGGCCACCGGCGCGCCGGCGTCACAGAGGATCTTGGCCGCAAGGTCCAGCCCCTGCTGCGAGCCGCTGGTGATCAGCACCTGCTCGGGCGTGGCGCGGATGCCCAGCGTCGCCACCCGCGCCGCCACCCATTCGCGCAATGGCGCGTAGCCCTCGCTGGCCGCGTACTGCAGGGCCTCGCGCGGGGCCTGGCTCAGCACGCGGTCGCAGGCCGCCTTCAGCGCCTCGACGGGGAAGGTGTCCGCGCTCGGCAGGCCGCCGGCCATGGACAGGATGCCCGGCTTTTCGGTGACCTTGAGGATCTCGCGGATGATGGATGGATTCATCCGCGCGGCGCGGCGGGCTTGGGTCCAGACGGTGCTCATGAGTTGGAGATGGCGGGGTAAGGAAGGCGGGACGCTACACCGCTTCGCGGCGCTCGGAAGCCGCTCACGCGGGGGCGTGGCAAACCACGCACAGCTTGTTGCCGTCCGGGTCGCGGAAGTAGGCGCCGTAGTAGTGCGCGTGGTAGTGCGGGCGCAGGCCGGGCTCGCCCTCGCAACGCCCGCCATGCCGCAAGGCCAGCGCATGGGCGGCCCGCACGGTGGCGCGGTCGCGCGCCAGCAGCGCCACCATCTGCCCGTTGCCCGGCGCCTGCGCCTGGCCGTCGAAAGGCCGGGTGATGACGAACAGCGGGCGCGGTTCCGGGGCCGACTGCCAGCCGGCCCAGCCCTTGAGCGGGTCATTGAAGCGTGGCGCGAGGCCCAGGCAGGCCATCAGCGGTGTGTAGAAGCGCAGCGCGCGCTCGAAATCGCTGATGCCGAGGGTGACGTGGGAGAGCATGGCAGGTCAGGATTGAATGGCCGAGCCGTCCTTGCGCGTGAAGGCCCAGCGGCCTTCGACGAGGCGGGCGGCGATGTCGTCGTCCGGGTAGCTGGCGCCGTCGCCGGGCGTGCGGTCGCCGATTTCGAGGTAGACGACCTCTTCGTCCGTCTCGTTGACGAGCCGGTGGCCGTCGCCCGAGCCGGCGCGGAAGCCGGCGCACATGCCCGGCGCCAGCGGCGTCAGGCCCGCGTCGGTGTGCAGCGTCGGCCGGCCGGCCAGGATGTAGACGAACTCGTCCTGCCGGCTGTGCGCATGGCGCAGCGCCGACACCGCGCCCGGCGCCAGCGTCGTCAGGTTGACGCCGAAGTTCGCCAGCCCGAACAGATCGCCCAGCGGACGCTTGCTGCGCCCCTGCATCCACGACGCATAAGGCTCGGGGTAGTTCGACGCCTTGGTGCGCAAGGGCGCATCGGCCGCCACCACGGCCACCGGGAAGTTCGCAGGCTCCGTCATGTCGGCCCCCTCAAAGCATTCAACCCAGCATCCAGTCCACCGCGGCATGGGCATGCAGTGCGGTGGAATCGAACAGCGGCAACGCCGCCTCGGAGCCCGCCGGCAAGGACAGCCCCAGCTCCGTGCAGCCCAGGATGACCGCCTGCGCCTCCCGGCAGGCCAGCGCGGCGACCTGCGCGCGCAACAGCTCGCGGCCGGCGGGCTCGAAACGGCCCCGGCACAGCTCCTCGTAGATCAGCCGGTGCACCTCGGCGCGGCCGGCCTCGTCGGGCGTGATGAGGTCGATGCCGAAGCGGGCCTTCATCCGCTCGCGGTAGAAGCCCTGCTCCATCGTGAAGCGCGTGGCCAGCAGGCCGGCGCGGCGCACGCCGGCAGCGCGCAGCGCCTCGGCCGTGGCGTCCACGATGTGCAGCACCGGCAGGCCGGCGGCGCGCTCGATGTCGGCGGCGACGAGGTGCATGGTGTTGGTCGCAATCAGCAGCGCCTCGGCGCCGGCGCGGCGCAGGCCCGCCGCCGCTTCGCCCAGCACGCGCCCGGCCTCGGCCCAGTCGCCGGCGGACTGCATCGCCGCGATGGGCGCGAAGTCCACGCTGTGCAGCACCAGCCTTGCGCTGTGCAGGCCGCCCAGCCGCGCGGCGACGCCGCGGTTGATCAGCGCATACAGATGCTGGGTGGACTCCCAGCTCATGCCACCCAGGATGCCCAGCGTCCTCATGCGCCCTGCCCCGCCAGGTTCAGGCTCATGCGCCAGCCACGCGCCGGCCCGGCCTTGGCGCGCCGTGCTTCCGGCAACAGCAGGTGGAATTCGGCCTCGGGCCAGCCCTCGACGACGGCCCGCCGTCCGGCCGCCAACGTCAGGCCCTCGCCGACGCGCAGCCAGTGATCCTCCGGGCCACCATCCGTCAGCCACAAGCGCCCCTGCGTGACGACGAGCCGGCGCGGCTCGCGCACGGCGGCCAGCGCCAAGGCTTGCCCAGGGGCGAGCCGGGTTGTGAATCGTTCTGTCATGGCCTGGCTCCTTCCAAGTCGGCGGGTTGACGGACGCGCGGATCGGGACTCGCCTCGGGCAGCGGGCGATCCACCGGCTGCCGCTTGCCCAGCCACACCACGGCGATGACGGCCGCGGCGAAGACGACCGTCACCGCGTCCAGCCGCTCGCCCAGCAGCGGCACGGCGAACAGCATCGACAAAAAGGGCTGCAGCACCTGCACCTGGCTGACGCGCACCGTGCCGCCCAGCGCCAGCCCGCGGTACCAGGCGAAGAAGCCGATCCACATCGAGAACAGCGACACATAGGCGAAGCCGGCCCAGGCCGACGCGGCGACCGGCGCGGCCGGCCGCGTCCAGGCCGCCACCGGCAGCGTGACAGGCAGACTGAGGACCAGCACCCAGCAGATCACCTGCTCGGCGCTGAAGCGCTGCGACAGCCGCGCCCCGCTCACATAGCCCGCCGCCCCGCACAGCACCGCGCCCAGCAGCAGCCCGTCCGCCCAGACCAGCCCGCCCGCGCCGCGCCAGGCCGCGAAGCCGACGACCAGGGCCAGCCCCGCCAGCGAGCAGGCCCAGAAGCCCGCGCTCGGCCGCTGCCGCAGCACCCGCGCGGCGATGACGGCCGTCGCCAGCGGCAGCACGCCCGACACGACCGACGCATGCACCGCGTCCACCTCGCGCACGGCCCAGCCCAGCAGCAGCGGCCAGCCGAACACGACGCCGCCGGCCGTCAGCGCCAGCGCGCGCCACTCGCCCCCTCGCGGCCGGCGTGCGCCGGTGGCAGCCAGCCAGGCCAGCGACAGCAGGCCCGCCACAGCCGCCCGCCCGAAGGCGACGAAGGCCGGGTCGAGCTGCGGCGCCGCCGCGCTGCCGCCGGCCAGGCGCGTCATCGGGATGGTCAGCGCGAACATCAGCACGCCGGCCGCGCCGAGCAGCAGGCCGCGCGTCGCGTCGGTCGGCGTGGGGGAGGTCGGATTGCGCATGCGGGACAGTCTAGGCACGAGTGAAGATACAGAAGCGATACAGTTTGCACCTCACACCTCACCGCTGTACTGCCATGACCACCGGCACACCCCCGCCGCTGCAGCGCGGCGCCAGCCAGCCGCTGGCCGGCCAGTTGGCCGAGCGCTACGCGCAGCGCATCCGCGAGCGCCTGCTGCTGCCCGGCGCGCGCCTGCCCTCGGTGCGCGACTGCGCGCGCCAGCATGGCGTGAGCCCGCACACCGTCGTCGCCGCCTACGACCGGTTGCAGGCAGAAGGCCTGCTGGAAGCGCGGCGCCAGCGCGGCTTCTTCGTGCGCGAACTCCGCGAAACACGGCCGGCCCCGGCGCGCACGCCCCGGGCCGCCACGCCCCGGCAGGCGCCGATGGACGCGGCCGCGCTGATCCGCGGCATGTTCGAGGCCGACGCGGCGCGCTCGCCCGGCCTCGGCACGCTGCCGGCCGACTGGCTGGACCCGACGCTGCTGCAGTCCGCCCTGCGCCGCCTGAACGACCCGGCGCTGCAGCTCGGCTATGGCGACCCGAGCGGCGATGCGCCCTTGCGCGCGGCGCTGTCGCAGCGGCTGGCCGACCTCGGCATCCACGCCGCGCCGGCGCAGATCCTGACGACCAACGGCGCGACGCACGCGCTCGACCTGCTGGTGCGCACCGGCTTCCAGCCCGGCGACGCGGTGCTGGTGGACGACCCCGGCTGGGGCGTGCTGTTCGCGCGCTTCATGCTGGCCGGCCTGCGCCTGCTGCCGGTGCCGCGCACGGCGGCGGGGCCGGACTTCGACACCCTCGCCGCGCTGGCCGCGCAGCACCGGCCGCGCGCCTACCTGACCGTCTCCGTGCTGCACAACCCGACCGGGCATTCCTTCACCCTGGGCGACGCGCACCGGCTGCTGCGGCTGGCCGACGAGCACGACTTCCACATCATCGAGGACGACAGCTACGGCTTCCTCGCCCCCGAGCACGCGCCGCGCCTGGCCGCGCTGGACGGGCTGCGCTGCGTCACCTACGTGGGCGGCTTCTCCAAGGTGCTGACGCCGGCCTGGCGCGTCGGCTTCCTCGCCACCGCGCCGGAACGGCTGGCCGAGCTGACCGACGCCAAGCTGCTCGGCGGCCTGACCAGCTCGCCGGTGCTGGAACGCGCCGTCGCGCTCTGCCTCGCCCAGGGCCGGCTGCGCCGCCACGCGCTGCGCCTGCGCGAGCGGCTGGCGGCGGCGCGCCAGCGCGTCACCACGCTGGCCGCGCGCCAGGGCTTCGCCTGGGCCGCGCCGCCGGACGGGCTGTTCGGCTGGCTGGACGTGGGCGTGGACACCGAGCGCCTCGCCCAGCCCCTGCTGGACGCCGGCTGGCTGACCGCGCCGGGCGCGCTGTTCAGCGCCACGCGCCGGCCGGGGCCGCTGATGCGCATCAACATGGCCACGTCGCAAGACCCGGCCTTCTGGCGCGCACTCCGCGCCGCTGCCGACGCGCGCTGAGCCGCCAACTATTGCCCGTTCAGGCCCGGCTTAACCTGGCTTCACACGGGCGCGCCCGCACAATGCGCCGCGCCCGATCCCGCACATGAACGAACCCGTGAAATTCCTCGTTGCCGACCCGCTGGCCGGAGTCCAGAACTTTGCGCGCCAACTGCTGCAGGCCCGCGGCTTCACGGCCGACGACATCCTGTGCTGCGCCGACCCCGACGCCGCCCTCGCCCTCGGCCTGGCCTTCAGGCCCCATCTGCTGATCACCGACTGGTTCCCCAGGGCGGCGCTGGGCGGCATTCCGCTCTACCGGCGCCTGCGCGAGGCGCAGCCGGGCCTGCAGTTGGCGCTGCTGAGCTTCGAGCTGACGCCCGGGCACCGCAGCGAGGCCGAGGCCCATGGCGCCCGCTTCCTGCTGCAGAAGCCCTTCACCGCCGAGCAGTTCAAGGCCGAGATCGGCCGCACGCTCGACGCCCTGGCCTGGAAGCCGGCACGCCCCGCCATCGTTCGGCAGCAGCGGCCGCTGCCGCCGCCGCAGCTCGTCGTCAAGCCCGGCGACCGGGTGCGCTTCAACGGCGGCCTGCACGTGGCGCAGCACGTGGTCCACCGCCATGGCGAGACGGTGGTGCAGTTGCAGGGGCAGAGCGGCTTCGTGCCCGTGGAAAAACTGGCGCCGGCCTGAGCGCTATTTCGCTTCCAGCACTTCCCAGCGTTCCAGCAGCGCGAGCAATTCCTCGTCCACCTCGGCCGCGCGCTCGGTGACGGCCTGGATGCGCGCCGCGCCCTGGGCGTACAGCTCGGTGCCGGCCAGCAGCGCGTTCAGCTGCGTCTGCTCGGCTTCCAGCGCGGCGATCTGCGCGGGGATCTCGTCCAGTTCGCGCTGCTCCTTGTAGCTGAGCTTGCGCCGCGTGGCGACGACGACCGGGGCCGGCGCGGGCGGCGGCGCCTTCGCGGCGGGCGTCGGCGCGGCGGCGATCTGCGCGGCGCGCTTGGATTGCGTCAGCCAGTCCTGCACGTCGCCCTCGTACTCGCGCCAGCGGCCCTCGCCCTCGGAGACGATCGTGGACGTGACCACGTTGTCGAGAAAGCGCCTGTCGTGGCTGACGAGGAAGACCGTGCCGTCGTAGTCGGCCAGCAGTTCTTCCAGCAGTTCCAGCGTTTCGATGTCGAGGTCGTTGGTGGGCTCGTCCAGCACCAGCACATTGGCCGGCCGCGCGAACAGCCGCGCCAGCAGCAGGCGGTTGCGCTCGCCGCCGCTGAGCGTGCGCACCGGCGAGTTGGCGCGCGCGGGGGAGAACAGAAAGTCGCCGAGATAGCTCTTGACGTGCTTCTTCTGCGCGCCGATCTCGATCCACTCGCTGCCCGGGCTGATGGTGTCGGCCAGCGTCGCGTCGAGGTTCAGCGTGTCGCGCATCTGGTCGAAATAGGCCACCGCCAGCCGCGAGCCCAGGCGCACCGTGCCGCTGTCGGGCGGCAGTTCGCCGAGGATGAGCTTGAGCAGGGTCGTCTTGCCGGCGCCGTTGGGACCGATCAGGCCGACCTTGTCGCCGCGCAGGATGGTGGCCGAGAAGCCGCGCACGACCTGGCGTTCGCCGAAGGCCTTGGACACGTTCTCCAGCTCCGCGACGATCTTGCCGCTGCTCGCGCCGCTGTCGATGTCCAGCCTCACCTTGCCCTGCACGTCGCGCCGCGCCGCGCGCTGTGCGCGCATCTCGTGCAGGCGCTGCACGCGTGCGACGGAGCGGGTGCGGCGCGCCTCGACGCCCTTGCGGATCCACACCTCTTCCTGCGCCAGCAGCTTGTCGAAGCGGGCATGGGCCAGCGCCTCGTTCTCCAGCTCATAGGCCTTGGCGGCCTGGAAGGCGGCGAAGTTGCCCGGGTAGCCGCGCAACTGGCCGCGGTCCAGCTCGACGATGCGCGTGGCCACGTTGTCCAGGAAGGCGCGGTCGTGCGTGATCAGCAGCAGCGCGCCCTTGAAGTCGTTCAGCAGGCCTTCCAGCCAGGTGATGGCGTCCAGGTCGAGGTGGTTGGTGGGCTCGTCCAGCAGCAACACGTCGGGCTGGGCGACCAGCGCGCGGCCCAGCGCGACGCGCTTTTTCAACCCGCCGGACAGGCTGCCTACCAGCCGGCCGCCATCCAGGCCCAGGCGGTGCAGGGTCTCGTCCACGCGCTGCTCCCAGTTCCAGGCGCCGATGTGCTCGATGCGCTCCTGCACCCAGGCCAGGTCGTCGCCCTCGTCGTGGCGCTCGTAGCGCTCGCGCAGCGCCCGGGCCTCGGCCACGCCCTCGCCGACGACGTCGAAGATGCTCGCGTCGCCGCGCAGTTCGGGCTCCTGCGGCACATAGACATTGGTGAGGCCCTGTTGCTGCTGCAGCAGGCCGTCGTCGAGCTTCTCGATGCCGGCGAGGATCTTCAGCAGCGAGGACTTGCCGGTGCCGTTGCGGCCGATCAGGCCGACGCGCTCGCCGGCTTCCAGCGAGAAATTGGCGCCGTCCAGCAGCGGCACATGGCCGAAGGCGAGGTGGGCGTTCGAGAGGGAGAGGACTGCCATCGCCGCATTGTCGGCCCCTCGTCAGGCCGGCTTGGGGCGGCCCGGTGCTCGGCCCACGGTGGGGTCGCGTCAAACCAGCCGGGCGGCGTGGTGGCGCAGGTGGTCGTCGATGAAGCTGGCGATGAAGTAGTAGCCGTGGTCGTAGCCGGCCTGGCGGCGCAGCGTCAGCGGCTGGCCCGCGGCGGCGCAGGCGGCCTCGAAGGCCTCGGGGTGGAGTTGCTCGGCAAGGAATGGGTCGGCCAGGCCCTGGTCGATCAGGATGCCGCCGGGATAGGGCGCGGCCACCTGCCGCCGCATCAGCTCGCTGGCGTCGTGCGCGGCCCAGGCGGCGCGGTCCTCGCCGAGATAGCCGCCGAAGGCCTTGGCGCCCCAGGGGCAGCGCGCCGGTGCGGCGATGGGCGCGAAGGCCGACAGCGACGCGAAGCGGCCCGGGTGGCGCAGCGCCAGCGTCAGCGCGCCGTGGCCGCCCATCGAGTGGCCGGACAGGCCGACGCGCGTCAGGCCCGTGTCGCGCTGCACGAGCGGGATCAGCTCCTTCATCAGCCAGCTCTCCATGCGCCAGTGGCAGGCCCAGGGCTCGCGCGTCGCGTCGAGGTAGAAGCCGGCGCCGACGCCGAAGTCCCAGGCCTCGCTCTCGCCCGCCACGCCGGCGCCGCGCGGGCTGGTGTCGGGCGTCAGCAGCGCGAGGCCGAGTTCGCTGGCCAGGCGCTGGGCGCCGGCCTTGATGGCGAAGGTGTCCTCGGTGCAGGTCAGGCCGGCGAGGAAGACGAGCAGCGCGCGCGGCCGGGGCGGCAGGTAGAGCCCGAAGCGCATCGGCAGACCGATCTCGGCCGAATCGTGCTGGTGGAAGCGCTGGACGCCGCCGAAGGCGTGGTGTTGGGAGAGGGTCCGCATCCCGCAAGGCTAACGGAACCAGCGCCGCCATGGCGCCGTGCCCCGCCGATGCCAGACGCGCGCCAGCAGCCAGAGCAGGGTCGCCGCCCAGGCCAGCGCCATATAGAGCAGGGCCAGCGGGCCGCTGGGCCGCTCGGGCGGTTTGGCGAGATCGACGCCGAGCAGCGCCTCGACGCGCACGCCCGCGTCGATCTCGGCCTGCATGGCCTGCACGCGCAACTGCTGCAACAGCGGCTCCAGCAGCCGGACCTCGCGCGCGGCGTCCGCATAGATGATGCCGCCCGCAGGCGCCGCGCGGCCGCCCGCTTCCAGACGGCGCAGTTGCGCGCGCAGCGCCTCGCCGCGCGCGCGCTCGAACTGCAGTTCGGCCGCCTCGTCGCGCAGGGTCGCGCCCAGCATGGCCTGACGCTGCTGCGAGGCGCCCAGCGCCCGTTGCAGGCCGGCGTAGTGCTTGAGGACGAGGGCCGGCTCCAGCTTCAGCCCGGCCTCGTCCAGGCGCGACGCGGCCAGTTGCCGATGCGCCTCCCGCAGGCGCTGCTGCACGCGCTGCACCTGCGCGTGCAGGCGGTCGGCGCGTGCATGGGCGTCCTCGACGCGCAGCTCGTCCAGCAGGCGCTGCAACTCCCAGGCGTACTGGTTGGCGAGGTCCGCCGCGCGCCAGGGGTAGCGGTCGCTGGCCTGCACCACCAGCAGGCCGCCGCGCACGGCGCCGAAGCGCGTGGCGCGGGCCAGGCGCTCGCGCGTCTCGTCGAGCGTGGGTTCGTCGTAGACGGTCTGCAGGTCGAAAACCTCGATGACGCGATCGGCCACGCGCCGGCTCTGCAGCAACGCGCCATAGCGCGCCGCCGTGGGTAGCGGCGCCGTGCGCACGAGGCCGCGCTCGTCCACCTGCCGGGCGCTGGGCCGCACGTCGATGACGGCCGTGGCCGTGTAGGTCGGCGGGATGAAGAGGCAGACGAGCAGCACCACGGCGGCGCTCAGCAGCGGCCAGCCGAGAAAGGCGCGCAGCCTCATGGCCGCATCACCTCGCGCGCCGCCGGGCTGGCCGCCAGCAGGTCGGCGAGAAAGCCTTCCAGCAGCGCATAGGCGGCGTCCGGCTCGGCGCCGCCGTCCAGCAGCAGCGAGGCGCGCACGAGGATGCCATCGGGCGTCTCGCCGTGCAGCCGGCCCAGGGCCAAATGCCAGCGCGAGGCCAGCGACGTGGGGCCGTAGAGCGCGCCGACGCGGCTCCAGTAGACGACCGCCTCGCGCCGCGTGCCACGCTCGGCCAGCATGCGCTGGGCCAGCAGCGGCGCCATGCCCGGCACTTCGAGCGCGCGCAGGCGCTGGGTCTGCAAGGCCAGGATGTCGAAGCCCGAGGCCCGGTAGCAGACCTCGGGCGGATGCGGGCGCGTGTAGGGCGACAGCGCGGCGACGTGGGCCAGCGTCAGCATGACCGTGTGGCCGGCCTCGTCGCGGTAGCTGCGCACGAGCTGCTCGGTATAGGGCGCGCGCGGGTCGATCTCGCCGGGGCTGGCGCTGGTGCCGACCTGGGCGGCGCCGTCCGCCCACAGCCGCCAGCCGCCGAACGCGGCCGGCACGGTGTCGGCCAGCACGGCGGTGGCGCGCGCCGCAGGCGGGCGCAGCGCCTGCGCCGCCAGCAGGTGTACGCCTGCGGCAACGGCCAGCAGCGTCAGCGCCAGCGCGAGGCATGAAACCTTGTATTGCGGGCCGAGCGCCGGGCCGCTCCCAAGCCGGCCCGCGCTGGCGATGGGCTTGCGGCTCGAAGCCGCAAGCATCGCCGTCCCCTCGGGGGACCGACCGGGCTCGCCCGCGTTCAGCGGGGCGAGACTGGGCGAGGGGCTCCGCGCCACACGGCGCAGCAGCGCATCGAGCGGCGCCAATAACAACAACGCGGCCGTGAACAGTAGCAGCCCGGAGAAATCGTGCATCAACCCCTGCGCGAGCGCATCGCCGCCGTGATAGGTCAGCAGCGCCAGCACCAGCACGCGCAGACAGTTGGCCGTGAAGGAAACGGGCACGATCAGCAGGGCCAGCCCCGCATTGCGCAGCGCCGAAGTGTGGCGCAGCAGGTGCAGATAGAGCAGGCCGAAGGCTTCCAGCATGAAGAGGACGTTCATGCCGGCGCAGGCGTCGGCCACCTGCAGCCGGTAGGGGCCCACGTCCAGCATCACGCCCTGGCGCGCCACCGGATAGCCGGCCGCATGCAGCGCCCACTCCACGACGACGGCCACGCCGCGCTTCATCGGCTGCGTCACCGGGTCGGTCAGCCATTCGGGCCAGGGCACGAGAAAGAGCAGGAAGAAAAAGCCGAACCACTGGCGCCGTAGCAGCGCCGGCCCGGCCAGCAGCAACCCGAGGCCAGCCAGCACCGGCGCCAGCGACAGCACGGCGAACTGCACGACCTGCAAGGCCATGCCCGCCGCCAGCAGCGCCAGCCCGGCCAGCAGCAGGGCCAAGCCCCACGCCCGACGCGGCCCGCCGTCGTCCACGGCGCCTGCGCGCGCGTGCTGCCACGTCGCCATGGCGAACAACGCCACCACGGCCGCCAGCACCAACGGGCCGTGGGACAGCGAGGGCTCCGGCCAGTAGAAGCGCGCCAGCCACTGCACCATCGGTGCGTAGAGCGGCAGCAGGGCGAGCAGCGGCAGGGCCGGCGCCGCGCGGTGGATGCCGCTGAGGTTCACGTCAGAACTGAACCGTGACAGAGACCTTGGCGGCACGCCCCGGCGCATGGAAGCCCACGGCGCCGGAGAAGGCGCTGGCGAGGCAGTAGTCGCGGTTGTCCAGGTTGTCGATGCTGGCGCGCAGGCTGGCCGCGTCGTTGAGCTTCCAGTTGGCGAACAGGTCGTTCAGCGTCGCGCCCTTGTGCGTGGCCATGCCGGTGGCGTCGGGGTCGCCGGCGAGGCAGATGGCCGGGGCGCCGGCCGCGTTGGCGCGGCGGTCGGCGAAGTGGCGCACGCGCCAGCCGGTTTCCAGCCGGCCGGCGAAGGCGTTCAGGCCGAGGGTGGCGTTGGCCGAGTCGGGCGGGATGTCGTTGGACTCGAAGCTGCCGGGCTGCAGCGCCGATTCGTCGCGCCGGCTGCGGCGCACGGTGGAGAGGTTGAGGTCCGCGAAGAAGCGCCGGTCGGACCAGCGCGCTTCCAGCTCCGTGCCGCGCCGCCATTCGACGCCGGGCTGCTCGACGCGGCCGTTCAGCCATTGCAGCGAGGACAGCAGGTGGTGGGTGCGGATGCGGTAGGTGGTCAGCCGCGCATACCAGCGGCCGGATGGGCCCGTGGGTGGTGCCCAGGCCAGCGTCAGCTCGCGGCTGACGGATTCCTGCGGGCGGTAGAGCGCGCCGCAGATGCCGCTGAGGGGGGCGTGGTCCAGCGCCGGGTCGTAGGGCTTGCCGATGCCGGCCTTGTCGTAGAACGGCTGGGCGGACAGGGGAATGACGACGCCGGTGATCGGGTCGGCCTCGGTGCGCATGCACAGGCCGGTCTGGATGGCGGCGTTGCCGCTGCCGTCGCTGAAGTACTGGTCGATCAGCGGCGGGCGGAAGGCCTGGTTGTAGCGCGCGGTCAGTGCAAAGGCGCTGTTCGGGATCTGCCAGCTCAGGCCGACCGAGGGCTGGGCCTTGGCGAAGCTGATCTCCGTGGCCTCGCCCTCGCGCAGCATGTTGTCGCGCGTGCCGCCGCGGGCGATGACTTCGTAGCGGTCCCAGCGCAGGCCGGGGCTCAGGGTCCAGCGGCCCCAGGTGAAGCGGGCGTCGGCGATCAGGGCCTCGGAGTGCTTGTCGCCGGGCGGCTGGGCGCTGTTGAAGCCGCCGGGCCAGTTCAGCTCGTTGATGCGCTCGTTGGAGCTGACGCGCCGCACTTCGCGCTCGTTGCGCAGGGTCTGCGCGCCCAGGGTCAGCGCGGCATCGACGGGGCCGAGGCGGCGCTTGAGGTCGGCGAAGACTTCGGCGTTGAAGATGTCGTACTGCCAGTCGTCGTCGCAGTACTCGATGGCCGGGCCGATGGCGCAGATGCGCGCCTCGCCGCGCACGTGGCGGTCGTGCAGATGGGTCTTCTCGCGCGCCGCCATGCCGCGCAGCGTGAAGTCGGGCGAGGGTTCGTAGTTGAAGCGCAGATTCGTCGTCTCGTCGTCGATCTCGCGCCGCACGACGCCGCCGACGCCGGCCGGCCCGCCGGTGGCGTCGTAGGGCGTGGCCTCGGGGCCGCTGAGGTAGCGGGTGTTGCCCAGCTCGATGAGCAGGCTGTCCAGCGGCATCAGGCCGATCTTGACGAGCCGGCTCTCGGAATGCGTGGCCGACAGCGGCAGGCGCGCGCCGTCGGGCAGGCGGATGTCCTGCGAGTCGCGCTTGACGATGGCGGCCATCAGGTCGATGCGCTCGTGCGGGCGGCCGAACACCGACAGCATGCGCAGGCGCTCGCGGTTGTTGTCGCCCCAGCCCAGCTTGGCCAGCGCACCTGCGCGCTCGCCGGGGCGCAGCAGGTCGGCGGCGGACTTGGTGGTCGCGGAGATGGTGCCGCCCAGCGCGCCCGAGCCCGACTGCACGGACGGGCCGCGCTCCACGGCCAGCGCCTTGAGCAGCTCGGGCTCCAGGAAGACGCCGCCGCCGAAGCGGTATTTCTCGAAGCCCTTGACGGCGCCGTCGATCTTGAAGGTGACGTCCTCGTTGTCGGTGAAGCCGCGCAGCGTGAAGCGCATGCCGCTGGCGCGCGGGCCGCCGGCCACGCCGACGCCGGGCACGTTCTTGAGGATGTCGTAGACGTTGTCGCTGGGCAGGCGGGCGATCTGCTGCTCGTCGATGACGGTGACCGCCTTGTCGGGCGGCAGCTGCTCTTCGTCCAGGCGCTTGGCGCGCACGCTGACGAGGGGCAGGGTGTCGGCTTCGACTTCGGTCGGCAGCGGGACTTCGTCGGCGGCCTGGGCCTGCAGGGCGGCCATCAGGCCGAGGGCAACGAGGCGCCTCACGCGGCGCGACCCTGGTTGCGGCGGCGCCAGCCGGCCACGGCACACAGGCCCAGGCCGATGGCCGCGAAGCCATAGGTGGCGGGCTCGGGCACGGCGGCCACCTGGTCGAGCTGGAAGGCGATGGTGTTGGCGTGCGCGTCGGTGGCCCACTGCACGGTGAACGAGGTGATGGGCCCGCTGATGCTGCTGAGGTCCCAGTTGAAGATGGCGTAGGACGGGTTGTTCGGGTTGGCCACCGTGATCGGGTTGCCATCCATGTCCACGCCGGCGGCCACCGGCGTCGCGCTCCAGCTCGTCGCGGCGAGCAGCTGGTTGCCACCGTTGTAGCTCAGCAGCGGCCGGTTGCCGGCCGAGAGCAGGCCGTAGACGTCCTGCGAGGTATCGACGTTGATGAAGCTCTGGAAGACGACCGAACTCAGGCCCTGCACGGCATTGGCCACGCTCAGCTCGAAGGTCGAGCGCGCAGTGGCCCATTCATACAGGCCGGTGCTGGCCGGGTAGGCGCCGCCGCTGGTGCGCCGGAACACCGCGCCGCCCGAGCCGAACACATTGGCCAGGATGCCGGCGCGGATGCTGTTGGGGCCCGTGGCGTTGGCATTGATGCGCCAACCGACGAGGTCGTTGAAGCCGTCCGTCGCGGCGGCGCCGGCGATGTCCTGGAAGGCGGAGAAGGTGGCGTTGGCGCCGGCCAGGCCGGGCAGTGCCAGCACGGCGGCCAGCGCCGTCGGGCGAACGAGGGTGGCGAGCATGGGTCGGTCTCGAAAAGGCGAAAGGCCGGCACGCGGCGAGCGGCCGCGGGCCGGCCATGAGGTCACGTCAGTGCGAGGACTGGCTGCGGCGACGGGCCATCAGGCCGATGGCCAGCAGACCGCCCAGCATCAGCGCATAGGTCTCGGGCTCGGGCACGGCGGCGGCGGGCAGCTGGTCCACCTGGAAGGCCAGCGCGTTGGTATGCACGTCCAGACCGAAGTTGATCGTGAACGAGGTGACGGGCGCATCGACACCCGACAGATCCCAGGTGAAGACACCGTAGTTCGGATTGCTCGGGTTGGCCTCCAGCGGCTCGCCGTCCATGCCGACGCCGCCGGATACCGGCGTCAGCGTGTAGACAGAGGCGAGGGCCTGGCTGCCGCCGTTGTAGCTCAGCGTCGGCAGATAGCCGTCGGCCAGCAGGCCGTAGACGCCCTGCGAGGTGTCCACGGTAGCGAAGGTCTGCAGGGTCACGCTGCCGAGGTCGGCGATGGCCGAGGCGACGTTGATCGCAAACGTCGAGTCCGTGCTCCACGAGTACAGGCCGAACGAGGCCGGGTAGAACCCGCCCGTCAGACGCTGCAGCGTGGCCGCGTTGGCCGAGCCGGCGACGTTGCTGGCCACGCCGGCCACCAGGCCGGCCGTGGTGATGCGGCCGGCGCGCAGTTCGTTGAAGCCGTCGAAGGCGGCGGAGCCGGCGACATCGACGAAGGCGTCATGGGTGGCATTGGCCGAGGCGCCCAAGGCGACGGTGGAGAGCGCGGCGGCAAGGGCCACGCGACGAAGGGTCATGAACATCATCACTCCTGTGGATGTATGGATTGATGTCTGCTCTTCGCCCAACGAAGCAACCAGACGGACGGTTTCAGTACTTACGGCTTGCGGCCCCTTGCCGCTTCGCCACCCGCGCATGCGGGCCGGGGTCAAACCCCCTGCTCCTCCCTGTCTCTGCCCTGCTCCGGCTCCGCAAGCAGCAGCTCCGGCTCCGGCGGCAGCAGCCGCACCGCAGACGGGTCGAAATCGACCACGTAGCGGTACTGCTTGCCGTAGTGCAGCAGCACTTCCTTCTGGCCGCGCTTGAGGATGCGCAGCTCGACCTTGAATTCGCCATACCCGTCGTGGTGCATCAGCTCGTCGAAGATGCGCAGCAGGTGTTGCTTGATGGCACGTGGGGAGTGGGACATGGTGTCAATGCGAATAATTCTCATTATCGCCATAAATTGTCGAAAGTCAAAGAGCCCCCCGAGAATCCGGGCCCATGCCCAGCTTCCAGACCTATCTCGTCGGCGGCGCCGTGCGCGACCGGCTGCTCGGCCTGCCGGTGCAGGACCGCGACTGGGTCGTCGTCGGCGCGTCGCCGCAGGCCCTGCTCGATGCGGGCTACCAGCCGGTGGGCAAGGACTTCCCGGTCTTCCTGCACCCGCAGACGCATGAGGAAGTGGCGCTGGCCCGCACCGAGCGCAAGACGGCGGCGGGCTATCACGGCTTCGCCTTCCACGCCGCGCCGGACGTGACGCTGGAGCAGGACCTCGCGCGCCGCGACCTGACGATCAATGCGATGGCCGAGGATGCCGGCGGCGGCCTCATCGACCCCCACGGCGGCCGGCGCGACCTGCGGGACAAGGTGCTGCGCCACGTCTCGCCCGCCTTCGCGGAAGACCCGGTGCGCATCCTGCGGCTGGCGCGCTTCGCGGCGCGCTTCGCGGACTTCACGGTCGCGCCCGAGACCCTCGAACTGATGCGCGCCATGGTCGCGGCCGGCGAGGTGGATGCGCTGGTGGCCGAGCGCGTCTGGCAGGAGCTGTCGCGCGGGCTGATGGAGCGCCGGCCCTCGCGCATGGTCGAGCTGCTGCGCGAGGCCGGCGCGCTGCGGCGGCTGGCGCCCGAGGTGGACGCGCTGTTCGGCGTGCCCCAGCCCGAGGCCCACCACCCCGAGATCGACACCGGCGCCCACCTGCTGCTGGTGCTGGACCAATGCGCCGCCAGCGCCGCGCCGCTGGCCGTGCGCTACGCCTGCCTCTGCCACGACCTCGGCAAGGGCACGACGCGGCGCGAGGACTGGCCGCGCCACATCGCCCACGAGACGCGCAGCGAAAAACTGGCCCGCACGCTGAGCGCCCGCTGGAAGGTGCCCACCGACTGCCGCGAACTGGCCGAACTGGTGGCGCGCGAGCACACCCACGTCCACCAGAGCAGCAACTTCAGCCCCGAGGCGCGGCTGCGCCTGCTGGAACGCTGCGACGCCTGGCGCCGGCCCGAACGCTTCGCCGAACTGCTGTGGGCCTGCGAGTGCGATGCGCGCGGGCGCCTCGGCCTGCAAGACCGCCCCTACCCGCAGCGCCAGCGCCTGCTGCGCGACCTCGCCGCCACCCAGGCCGTGGACCTGGCCGCCGCCAGCGCCGCCGCGATGGCGCGCGGCGCGCGCGGCCCGGCCATCGGCGCGGCGGTAAAGGCCGCGCGCCTGGGGGCATTGCTTTCTTCACAAGATCGTTAGCTAGCTAACGGATACAGTCGGCAGCTTTTGCCGGCCCGCAGGCCGGCGGCACACAGCGTTGGAAAGGGCCAGCAGCATGGCGGCATGGAGTGGAATGGCGCGGGGCGTCGTCGGCGCGGCGGCCCTGGCAGGTGCTTTGAGCGGTTGCGGCAAATCCACGGACGGCGCCGCCGCCCCGGCCGCGCCGCCGCCGCCCGAAGTGGGCGTGGTCACCGTCGCGCCGCAGCGCGCCGACCTCGCGGCCGAACTGCCCGGCCGGCTGGAAGCCTTCCGCGTCGCCCAGGTGCGCGCCCGCGCGTCGGGCATCCTGCAAAAGCGCCTGTTCACCGAGGGCTCGGACGTGAAGGCCGGCCAGCCGCTGTTCGAGATCGACGCCGCGCCCTACCGCGCCACGCTCGCCAGCGCCCAGGCCCAGTTGGCGCGCGCCGAGGCCAATCTGAGCCAGGCCCAGGCCCTGGCCGAGCGCTATGCGCCGCTGGCCAAGACCCAGGCCGTCAGCGCGCAAGAGGCGCTGAACGCCCAGGCCGCCGCGCAGCAGGCGCGCGCCGACGTGGCCGCCGCCAAGGCCGCCGTGCAGACGGCGCAGATCAACCTCGGCTATGCCAGCGTCACCGCACCCATCTCGGGCCGCGTCGGCCGCGCCCTCGTCACCGAAGGCGCGCTGGTCGGCCAGGGCGAGGCCACGCCGCTGGCCGTGGTGCAGCAGATCGACAAGCTCTACGTCAACTTCACCCAGTCCGCCGCCGAGGTGATGCGGCTGCGCCAGGCGCTGGCCGAGGGCCGGCTGCAGCGCGCGGCCGGCAAGGAGGCCGCCCAGGTGCAGGTGCTGATGGAAGACGGCAGCCTCTACCCGCAGACCGGCCGCCTGCTGTTCTCCGACCTCAGCGTGGACGCGGCCACCGGCCAGATCACGCTGCGCGCCGAGCTGCCCAACCCGGCCGGCCTGCTGCTGCCCGGCCTCTATGTGCGCGTGCGCCTCGCGCTGGCCGAGGTGGCGGATGCCGTCTGGCTGCCGCAGCAGGCGGTGGCGCGCGGCGCGACGGGGGACACGGTGCTGGTCGTCGCCGACGACGGCAGCGTCAGCGCCCGGCCCGTCAAGCTCGGCCCGGCCCAGGCGGGCAGGGCGCTGGTGGTGGACGGCCTGAAGGCGGGCGAGAAGGTCGTGGTGGACGGGCTGCAGAAGGCCCGTGCCGGCGGCAAGGCCCGCGCCGTGCCGTGGGCTGCGGCCGCACCGGCTTCGGCGGCCTCGGCGGCCTCGCGCTGAGGAGGGGGCCGACATGGCGCAGTTCTTCATCGACCGGCCCATCTTCGCGTGGGTCATCGCCCTCTTCATCCTCGTCATCGGCGGCGTCGCGGTCACGCAATTGCCGATCGCCCAATACCCGCCCGTGGCGCCGCCGTCCATCGTGCTGTCGGTCAGCTACCCGGGCGCCTCGGCGCAGACGCTGGAAGACTCGGTCATCAGCGTCATCGAGCGCGAGATGAACGGCTCGCCCGGCCTGATCTATATGGAAGCCGTGGCGCAGGCCGACGGCACCGGCTCGCTGACGATGAGCTTCGACCCGGCCACCAGCCCCGACCTGGCCCAGGTGGACGTGCAGAACCGCCTCGCCCGCGCCACGCCGCGCCTGCCCTCGGCCGTCATCCAGCAGGGCGTGCGGGTGGACAAGGCGAACGCCAACTTCCTGCTCTTCATCATCATGTCGAGCACGAATCCGGACTTCAATCCGGTCACGCTCGGCGACTACGCCTCGCGCACCCTGCTGCCCGAGATCCAGCGCGTGCCCGGCGTCGGCCAGGCCCTGCTGTTCGGCACCGAGCGGGCGATGCGCATCTGGCTGGACCCGGCCAAGCTGGTCGGCTACCGCCTGGCGCCCGCCGACGTGAACGCCGCCATCCAGGCGCAGAACGCCCAGGTCAGTTCCGGCTCCATCGGCGACCAGCCCACGGTGCCGGGCCAGCCCGTGTCCGCCACCGTCGTCGTGCGCGGCCAGCTCACCAGCGTCGAGCAGTTCGGCAATATCGTGCTGCGCGCCAATGCCGACGGCTCGACCGTGCGACTGCGCGACGTGGCCCGCATCGAGCTCGGCGCCGACAGCTACACCGGCCGCTCCACGCGCCTGAACGGCCGGCCCTCGGCCGGCGTGGGCGTGCAGCTCGCGCCCTCGGCCAATGCGCTGCAGACGGCCAAGCTCATCAAGCAGCGGCTCAAGGAACTGCAGCCCTATTTCCCCAGCGGCGTGCGCGCCGACATCCCCTTCGACAGCTCGCTGTTCATCGACATCTCGATCTCGCAAGTGGTCGAGACCCTGCTCGAAGCCGTCTTCCTGGTCTTCCTGGTGATGTTCCTGTTCCTGCAGAACATCCGCTACACGCTGATCCCGACCCTGGTCGTGCCCATCGCGCTGCTGGGCAGCTTCGCCACGCTGCTCGCGTTGGGCTTCTCCATCAACGTGCTGACGATGTTCGGCATGGTGCTGGTGATCGGCATCGTCGTGGACGACGCCATCGTCGTCGTCGAGAACGTCGAGCGCATCATGAGCGAGGAAGGGCTCTCGCCCTTCAAGGCGACGAAGAAGGCCATGGGCCAGATCTCGGGCGCCATCATCGGCGTGACCGTGGTGCTGATCTCGGTGTTCGTGCCGCTGGCGTTTTTCTCGGGCTCGATCGGCAATATCTACCGCCAGTTCGCGGCGGTGATGGTCAGCTCCATCGCCTTCTCGGCCTTCATGGCGCTGTCGTTCACGCCGGCCCTGTGCGCCACGCTGCTCAAGCCCGTCGAGGCCGGCCACCACCTGGAAAAGCGCGGCTTCTTCGGCTGGTTCAACCGCGGCTTCAAGCGCACGGCCAAGGGCTACGAGGGCGCGGTGGCGCGCCTCATCCACCGCACCGGCCGCTCCTTCCTGATCTACGCCGCCGTCATCGCCGCCGCCGTACTGATGTTCCAGCGCCTGCCCACCTCCTTCGTGCCCAATGAGGACCAGGGCAATATCCTCGTCAACGTGCAACTGCCGCCCGGCGCCACGCAGGCGCGCACGCTGGCCGTGATGCAGCAGGTCGAGGCCTATCTGCTCAAGCAGCCCGAGGTGGAGAGCATGGTCGGCGTCGTCGGCTTCAGCTTCGCCGGCTCGGGCCAGAACGCCGGCCTGGCCTTCGTCACGCTCAAGCCCTGGGGCGAGCGCCACGGCGCCGAACACTCCGCCCAGGCCCTGGTGGCGCGCGCCTTCCCCGAGCTGGGCAAGATCCGCGACGCGGTGATCTTCCCGACCAGCCCGCCGCCCATCCGCGACCTCGGCCGCGCCAACGGCTTCGCCTTCCGCCTGCAGGACCGCAGCGGCCACACCCGCGCCGAGTTGCTGGCCGCGCGCAACCAGTTGCTCGCCGCCGCCGCCAAGAACCCGCTGCTGACCGCCGTGCGCCCCGACGGCCTGGAAGACGCCGCCCAGCTCGAACTCAGCATCGACCGCGAACGCGCGATGGCCCTGGGCCTGAACGTGGCCGCCATCAATGCCGTGCTCGGCACCTCGCTCGGGTCCAGCTACGTCAACGACTTCCCCAACGCCGGCCGCCTGCAGCGCGTCATCGTCCAGGCCGACGCCACCGCGCGCATGCAGCCCGAAGACCTGCTCCGCCTCAACGTCCTCAACGCCGCCGGCCAGCCGGTGCCGCTGGCCGCCTTCGCCAGCAGCAAATGGGTGACCGGCGCGATGCAGACCGTGCGCTACAACGGCTACGCGGCGATGCGCATCGCCGGCGAGCCGGCCAAGGGCGTGTCCACCGGCACGGCCATGGCCGAGATGGAGAAGCTCGCCGCCGAACTGCCGCCGGGCTTCGGCTTCGAATGGACCGGCCAGTCGCGCGAGGAAAAGCTCTCGGGCTCCACCGCCTTCATCCTGTTCGGCTTCTCGCTGCTGGCGGTGTTCCTGTGCCTGGCGGCGCTGTACGAGAGCTGGAGCATCCCGCTCGCGGTGCTGCTGGTCGTGCCGTTAGGGATTCTGGGCGTCGTGCTCGGCGCCAATCTGCGCGGGCTGGAAAACGACGTCTATTTCAAGGTCGGCATGATCACCATCATCGGCCTGTCGGCCAAGAACGCGGTGCTCATCATCGAGTTCGCCAAGGACCTGCACGCCCAGGGCCGCGACCTGTTCTCGGCCGTCGTCGAGGCGGCGCATCTGCGCTTCCGGCCCATCCTGATGACCTCGCTGGCCTTCATCCTCGGCGTGATGCCGCTGGTGCTGGCCAGCGGCGCCGGCTCGGCCAGCCAGCGCGCCATCGGCACCGGCGTGATGAGCGGCATGATCACCGCCGTGCTCTTCGCCGTCTTCCTCGTGCCCGTGTTCTTCGTCGTCGTGCGCAAGCGCTTCCCCGGCAGCGACCGGCAGCACCGCCACGACGCCCACCTGCCCCAGGAAGACTGAGCATGAAAGCTACCCTCAGCCTCATCGCGCTGGCCGCGCTGCTCGCCGCCTGCGCCGGCCCCGAGCCCCAGCGCCCCGCCGCCACCGCAGCCGCCGCAGCGGCCGTGCCCACCGCCTTCCCGCAGGCCGATGGCGCCGGCACCGCCGCCGCCGAACTGCCCTGGGCACAGGCCTTCCAGGGCGCGCGCCTGCAAAAGCTGATTCCGCTGGCGCTGGCCAACAACCGCGACCTGCGCATCGCCGCGCTCAATATCGAGACCGCCCGCGCCAGCGCCGCCGCGCGCGACGCCGACCTCTGGCCCACCGTCAACGCCGGCCTCAGCGGCTCGCGCACGCCGACCGCCGCAGGCGGCATCAACAGCCTGTATCAGGCGGGCCTGCAGGTCTCGGCCTACGAACTTGACCTGTTCGGCCGCCTGCGCGGCTTGAGCGCCGCCGCCGCCGCCCAGGTGCTGGCGGCCGAGTCCGCGCAGCAGGCGGTGCGCACGGCGCTGATCGCCGGCGTGGCCATTGCCGAGATCGCGCTGCAGGCCGACGAGGCCCTGCTGCGCATCACGCGCGCGACGCTCGCCACGCGCGAGCAGGCGCTGGCGCTCACCCGCCAGCGCTACGAAGGCGGCGTCGCCGCCGAGCCCGACCTGCGCAGCGCCGAGTCCTCGCTGCAGGCCGCGCGCGCCGTGCTCGCCCAGGCCCAGCGCCAGCGCGCCGTCGATGAAAACGCGCTGGCCCTGTTGATCGGCAGCCCGCTGCCGGCCGACCTGCCGGCGCCCACCGGTGAGCTGGCCGACTTCGAGCCCCTGGCCGAACTGCCGGCCGGCCTGCCCAGCGAGGTGCTGACGCGCCGGCCCGACATCCGCCAGGCCGAATTCGCGCTCGGCGCGGCCGACGCCAACATCGACGCCGCCCGCGCCGCCTTCTGGCCGCGCATCACGCTCACCGCCAGCGCCGGCACCGCCAGCGGCCATCTGGCCGACCTGTTCAAGCACTCGGCCTGGAGCTTCGCGCCGCAACTGGTGCAGCCGCTGTTCGACGCCGGCCGCAACCGCGCCAACCTGGCCGGCGCCCGCGCGCAACGCGGCATCGCACTGGCCCAGTACGAGAAGGCCATCCAGGCCGCCTTCCGCGAAGTCGCCGATGGCCTCGCCGGCCGCGCCACCCTGGCCGAACAGCGCACCGCCCTGGCCGCCCAGGTGGCCGCCGAAACGCGCCGCCTGGACGCCGCCGAACAGCGCTACGCCGCCGGCGTCAGCAATGCGCTGGACCGCCTGGACGCGCAACGCTCGCTGTTCGCCGCCCAGCAGTCGCTGGTGCAGGTGCAGAGCCAGCGGGCGCAGAACCTCGTCGTGCTGTACCGGGCGCTGGGTGGCGGGGGGTGATGGGCATCGGTGTTCCATGGCGCGTCAGCGTCTTGGTGTACGTGAAAAAGGGGAAGGGGAAAGGGCCATGCCTGAATGCCTTGGCACGCCGCAATCGACCCTCGTTGCCTGCTTCAGGCACCATGAACTGAAAACGCTTTCATATCTACACTCCACCCCATGCGTTTCCTGACTGCCTCCCTGCTGGCCGGCGCCAGCCTCGTCGCCCAGGCTGGCGGCCCGCCGCCGATCTATGACGAGGGCGCCGATGCCCAGGCGGCCATCCGCGCCACGCTGGACGAGGCCGCCACCGCCCGAGTGCCGGTGCTGGTCGTCTTCGGCGCCAACTGGTGCGGCGACTGCCGCATGCTGGACGCGACGATGAAGGGCGGCCCCAGCGCGCCGCTGATCGCCCGGTCCTTCAAGGTCGTCAAGGTGGACGTGGGCCGCTTCGACCGCAATGTGGACATCGCCGAGCGCTACCGCGTGCCGCTGAAGAAGGGCATCCCGGCCGTCGCCGTGCTGTCGCCCGAGGGCCGGCTGCTCTACGCGACCGAGGGCGGCGAACTGGCCGACGCACGCAAGATGGGCGACCAGGGCGTCTACGACTTCTTCACCCGCGTCAGCGCCAGCGCCAAGTGAGCACCCCCAGGGCCGGGCTGCGCCCAGCCCGCCCCCCGAGGGGGTCAAGGAAACTTGGGGCGGCCCGGCGTTTCCTTGTGAGTCCGGGCGCGGGCGCGTCGCGCGCGCTGCGCGCGCAGTTCTTCGTGCTGGGCGTGATGTTTGCGACCTGGGGCGTCCATGTGCCCACCGTGAAGGGCCATTACGGCCTGGGCGAGCAGGCGCTGGCGCTGGCGATGCTGGCCGGCGGCGTGGGCGCGCTGCTGGCGCTGGCCCAGGCGGGGCGTGTGGTCGGCCGCTGGGGGCCGCGCGCGGTGTCGGCGGCGATGGGCGTGCTGTGCTGCGCATCCGTGGCCTGCCTGCTGGCGGGATCGGCCTATGCGGCGCTGCTGGGGGTGATGCTGGTGTTCGGCATCAGCGGCAGCCTGATGGACGTGGCGATCAATACCGAAGCCAGCGAGATCGAACGCCTGGCCGCCCGGCCGCTGATGAGCGGCTTCCACGGCATGTTCAGCCTCGGCGGCATGGCCGGTGCGGGCCTGGGCAGCGCGGCGCCGGCGCTGGGCCTGTCACCGCAGGCGCATCTCTTCGTCGCCACCGGCGCGGGCGCGGCCCTGGTGCTGCTGGCCAGCCGGGCGATGCTGCCGGTGCCCGAGAAGGCGGCCGGGGAGAAGCATCCGCTGAGCCTGCCGCGCGGGCCCTTGCTGCTGCTGGGCGTGCTGGCCTCGATGGGCCTGATCGCCGAGGGCGCGATCTACGACTGGAGCGTGCTGTTCATGAAACAGGAGCGCGCCAGCGAGGCGAGCACGGCGGCGCTGGCCTATGCGAGCTTCAGCGGCGCGATGGCCGTGGGCCGCTTCGGCGGCGACTGGGTGCGCGCCCGCCTCTCGGGCACGGCGCTGATGCGCGCCAGCGGCGTGCTGGCCGCCGCCGGCATGGCGCTCGCGCTGGCCCTGCCCTCGCCGGCGGTGGCGCTGCTGGGCTTCGGCCTGGTGGGGCTGGGTTTGTCGAACGTGGTGCCGGTGCTGTTCAGCGCGGCGTCGCAAGTGCCGGGCGTGTCGCCGGCCCATGGCATCGCGGCGGTGTCGGGCGTGGGCTACCTCGGCATGATGGCCGGGCCGCCGCTGATCGGCCTCGTGGCCGAGCAGTCGTCGCTGACGGCGGGCCTCGTCGTCGTCGTGGTGTTCGCGGTGTTCATGGCGCTGACGGCGCGAAGGGCGATGCGAGCCGGCTGATGAGGCTCAGTGCCGCAGCACATTCACGAGCACATGCCCCACCATCGCCACCGTGCAGAGGGCGCCCAGGGTGAAGCAGGCCGCGCGCGTCTCATGGTCACGCTTTGTCGCGTAGGCCCAGGTGTGCGCCAGCCGCGCCAGCAGGTAGCCGTACATCGTGACCATGGCGAACACCGGGCTGGCAGAAACGGCCACTACCAGCCATCCCGCGGCCAGGAAAGCCGGCGTGTTTTCCATCTCGTTCCTGTGCATGCGGCGGGCCCGCTCGACCTCTTCGACCTCGCCCAGTTGCCGGGGATCGGGGCGGGGGTTGAACAGGGTCTGCCGCAGGTCCTCGGGGTTGAGGAAGCCACCGTCGCACCGCACCATCTGGTAGACCGTGTAGAAGGCGTGCCCGATCAGCTTCAGGATCGCCAGGCTGGCCGCGATGGCATAGGTCTGAAACACGGGGTTGTCCAGGCTGAAGGGGGTCATGGCTTCTTGGCTCCAGGTGAGAGGGACTTTCGATACACCGACACCAGCGTGTCGATCATGTCGCTGTCCTGGTGGACCAGCGGATCGTCCGCCGACTCCACCAGGGCCTTCATGCTCAGCAGCCCCACCACGGAGCTGTAGGCCACGAAGGCCAGCCGGCGCGCTTCGGCCAGGCTCAGCGTGCCGTTGGAGTCCGCCTGCAGCCGCTGCGCCGCCCCGGCGAGCAAGAGGTCGTTCAGGGGCCTGACCCGCACCAGGTTGTCTGCCGACAGCATGCGCTTGAAGTCGAAGAAGGGCAGCGCGGTATGGCTGATCTGGAACAACCTGATCCGGCCCGCGAAGGCATGGAAGTAGGTGCGCAACAGGGCCTCGATGGCGTCCACGCCCCGCTCCACCTGCTCGACCGCTGCGGCCACGGCGGACGCCGACCTCGTCAGCTCGGCCAGGGCGACCTCGAACAGGATGGCCTCTTTGGACGGGAAGTAGTGATAGATGGCCTGCTTGCGCAGGCCGACGTGCCGGGCGACCAGTTCCAGCGTGAAGCCCTCGAAGCCGTGCTGCTCGATGACGGCGTAGGCGGCATCCACGAAGTCGGCCTTGGCCGAGGCGCGGCGCAGTTCGAGGCGGCTGGGGGGAGAGGATTGGATGGTCATAATTTAATTTAGGTAAAATACTTTACCATGGGTAAATTTTCGACGTAAGATGGCTCATCGGCGGCGACAAGGCTTGTGCTGCGCGCGTGCCGGGTTGCCGTCAGTCTGCTCATGTACCGAGGGGTCGAAATGAAACTTCGCAACGTCGTTGCCGCACTGGCGGTTTTGGCGGGCTCTGCACACGCCTCGCTCGTCACCTTTGAAATGCACTACTCCGGCGCGAACTACGGCAACACGGCGACGGGTGTCGGCACCATCACGATGGACGACGCGATCTTCCTCAACCCCGGGCTCGTCAGCGAGAGGACCCCCGAGTTGGCGAGCGTCACCGACTTTTCCTTCACGGTGTCTGGCGCGTCCGCAGGGAACGGCACTTTCTCACTGGACGACATTCAAGGGCGGTTCCGGGTCCAGGTCGATGCCCCGCTGGACCTCAGCCAGGACTTGGTGAACCAGTTGGATCCTGCGACAGGGACAAAGGCCCTCGTCCTCTTCAACTGGTGCGCGATGATCAGCTCATGTGGGGAAAGCTCCTACGCGCCGTTCGCGGGTGGCCCGACTGCGATTTGGACACTGACCTCCGAACGGACGCGTGCGGACTATCTGGTCCTCACCTCCATGAGGGTGGTGGATGCACAGGCGGCCAGCGTGCCCGAGCCCGCTTCGACCGCCTTGATCGCCGTCGCGCTGCTCGGCGCGGGGCTGGCCGCCCGACGCCGCCGGGCGGCGCCCCACCCGGCGCGCTGATCGGCCGGCGGGCGGGCCGCGATACTCCGGCCAGTTCACACGCCGGGACTCTCCCCATGACCTATTGCGTCGCCATGCGCCTGCGCGCGGGCCTGCTGTTCGCCTCGGACACCCGCACCAATGCGGGCGTCGATCACATTGCGAGTTTTCGCAAGATGTACCAGTTCCAGATCCCGCACCAGCGCGAGATCGTCATCCTGACGGCGGGGAATCTGGCGACGACGCAGTCCGTCATGTCGCTGCTGAACCAGCGCCTGCACGGCGAGGGCGAACATCTGCTGAACGTGCCCAGCCTCTACGACGCCGCCGTGCTGCTCGGCCGCACGCTGAAAGAGGTGGTCGCGCGCGATGCCGAGGGCGGCACGCAGGGCCAGGGCGTGGACTTCGGCGCCAACTTCCTGCTCGGCGGCCAGATCCTCGGCGAGGGCCCGCGCCTCTTCCACCTCTACCCGCAGGGCAATTTCATCGAGGCCACCGAGGACACGCCCTATTTCCAGATCGGCGAGAGCAAATACGGCAAGCCCATCATCGACCGCGTGATCGACTACGCGAGCACGCCGCTGGACGAGGCCGCCAAATGCACGCTGGTGAGCTTCGACTCGACCATCCGCTCCAACCTCTCGGTGGGCCTGCCCATCGACATGCTGATGCTGCGCGCCAACCAGTTCGAGCAGGCGATGCGGCCGCCGCACCGCATCGGCCGCGACGATCCCTATTTCCTGTCGCTGCGCGATGGCTGGAGCCGGGGCCTGAAAAAGGTCTTCGACGAATTGCCCAACGAGCCCTGGTTCGAGGAATGACGGGCCTGGTGCTGGAATCCTGGGCGCATGCCTCGCCCGTCGCGGGCGTGACGCTGCGCGGCTGGTGCTCGCCGCCCAGCGGCCGGCCGCTGCTGCATGTGCTGCACGGCAATGGCTTCTGCGGCCGGGTCTACGAGCCGCTGCTGCGCGAACTGGCCGCCGACTTCGACCTCTGGCTGTGCGACCTGCCCGGCCATGGCGACAGCGAGGCCGCGCCCCGCTTCCCGGGCTGGAACGCCTTTGCGCGGACGGCGCTGGAATGCGCGCAGAGCGCCACGGCGCGCTATGGCGAGGTGCCGCGCCTCGCGCTCGGCCACAGCCTGGGCGGCGTGCTGACGGCGCTGATGCTGGGCACGCCGGGCCAGCCCTTCCAGCGCGCGGTGCTGCTCGACCCGGTGCTCTTCCCGCCCGCCATGCTGCTGGCCATGCGCCTGGGGCTGGCGCGCTTCAACCCGCTGGCGCGCGCCTCGCGGCGGCGCCGCCGCCAGTGGCCGAACCGTGATGCCGCCGAGAAAGCGCTGCACGGGCGCGGCACCTACCAGGGCTGGACGCACGAGGCGCTGCGCGCCTTCGTCACCCATGCGCTGCGCGACGAGGCCGATGGCAGCGTCACCCTGAAATGCGCGCCCGAGCTGGAAGCCGCGATCTTTTCCTCGGGCCCGCGCGGGCTGTGGCCGGCGCTGCGGCGCATGAGCACGCCGACGCTGATCGCCTACGGCCGCAGCACCATGCCCTTCGTGCAGGCCGGCGCGCGGCATGCGCAGGCGCTGAACCCAGGCGCCATCGGCGCGCAGGCCGTGGACGGCGGGCACTGCTTCATGCAGCAGCACCCGGCCGACACCGCTGCGTCAGTCCGTTCGCACCTGCTTCAGCCCAGCACGCGCATCGAGTAGTCCACCGCGCGCACGTCCTTGGTCAGGCGGCCGATGGAGATGCGGTCCACGCCGGTGGCGGCGATCCAGCGCAATTGATCGAGCGCGACGCCGCCCGACACTTCCAGCAGTGCCCGGCCTGCATTGACCGCCACCGCCTCGCGCATCATGACCTCGCTGAAGTTGTCCAGCAGCACGCTGACGGCGCCCGCGTCCAGCGCTTCGCGCAGTTGCGCAATGCGCTCCACCTCGACCTGGATGGCCACGCCCGCGTCCAGCGCCTGGGCCGCGCGCAGCGCCGCGCCGACGCCGCCGGCCGCCGCGATGTGGTTCTCCTTGATGAGGATGCCGTCGTACAGCGCCAGCCGCTGGTTGCAGCCGCCGCCCACGCGCACCGCGTATTTCTGCGCCAGGCGCAGGCCGGGAATGGTCTTGCGCGTGTCGAGGATGGCGCAGCCGCGCGGATTCGGGCTGGCGCCGGCCACCGCGTCCACATGGGCGCGCGTGATCGTCGCGGTGCCGGAGAGCAGTTGCAAAAAGTTCAGCGCCGGCCGCTCGGCGCTCAGCAGCGCGCGGCCGTCGGCCTCGATGCGGCAGACGATGGCGTCCGCCGCCATCACCGCGCCCTCGTCGTACAGCCACTCGATGCGGCTCGTCGCGTCCAGCGCGGCGAACACGGCGTCGAACCAGTCGCGCCCGCACAGCACGGCCGCCTCGCGCACGCGCACCTGGGCGGCGACGCGCCGGTGCGCCGGCACCAGTTGCGCCGTCCAGTCGCAGCGGCCTATGTCCTCGGCCAGCGCGTCGCGGACATTGCGCGCGCGGGCCTCTTCCAGCGTCTCGTTGTTCATTCCGGCTGCCCCACGGTCAGGCTGATCTCGCCCAGGCCCTCGATGCGGCCCCGCAGCACGTCGCCCGGCCCCACGGGGCCGACGCCGGCCGGCGTGCCGGTGTAGATCAGGTCGCCCGGGTGCAGGTGGTAGAGATGGCTCAGGTTGGCGACGATCTCGGCCTGGGCCCAGATCATGTCAGCCAGGTCGCCGCGCTGCTTCTCCACGCCGTTGACCGCGAGCGTGATCGCGCCCCGGTCGAGCCGGCCCACGTCAGCCACGCGGGCGATCTCGCCGAGGATGGCCGACTCGTCGAAGCCCTTGGCCGTGTCCCAGGGCCGGCCGGCCGCCTTGGCGGCGGCCTGCAGGTCGCGGCGCGTCATGTCCAGCCCCGGCGCGTAGCCCCAGATGGCCGCCACCGCCGCCTCGGGCGTGACGCGGAACACCGGCGCGCCCAGGGCCAGCACCAGCTCCATCTCGTAGTGGTAGTCCCGGGTCTCCGGCGGATAGGGCACGGTCGCGCCGGAAGGCGTCAGCGCGGTGGCCGGCTTGGTGAAATAGAACGGCGGCTCGCGCGTCGGGTCGCTGCCCATCTCGCGGGCATGATCGGCATAGTTGCGGCCGACGCAGAAGACACGGCGCACCGCATAGCGCGCATCCGTGCCGCGCACGGCGGCGCTCGGGATCGGCGCAGGAGAAAAGACGAAATTGCTCATGACTCGGCACGGCTTCGAGAGGCGGAAGGCGCAGCATACTGGCCCCTTCCTCATCCCCCTGGTCATCTTGCTGGCGCTGGCCGGCTGCGCGACGCGCCCCGTGCCCCCGTCCACATCCGAGCGCGACGGCCCGCAGGCCACCACGCCGCCCGGCCTGCGCGAAACGCCCGATGCCGTGCCGCGCATCGAGCCCATCCGCATCGGCGGCCCCAACAAGCCCTACGAGGTGCTCGGCGAGCGCTACCTGCCCCTCACCACGGACAGCCCCTTCACCGAGCGCGGCCTCGCCTCCTGGTACGGCAAGAAGTTCCACGGCCGGCCGACGGCCAGCGGCGAGGTCTACAACATGTATGCGATGACGGCGGCCCACCCCACGCTGCCCATCCCCAGCTATGCCCGCGTGCGCAACCCGGCCAACGGCCGCGAGGTGATCGTGCGCGTCAACGACCGCGGCCCCTTCCACAAGGGCCGCGTCATCGACCTCAGCTACACCGCCGCGCTCAAGCTCGACCTGCTGCGCGGCGTCGCGCCCGTCGAGCTGCGCCGCATCACCCATGCCGAGATCCGCGCCGGCCGCTGGGCGCCGGCCGCCAGCGAGCCGCCGCCCGTCTACACGCCCGACACGCCGCCCGGCGCCCCGCAGCGCGAGACGACGCCGGGCGGCGGCGTGAGCTACTGGCTGCAGTTCGGCAGCTTCACGCGGCTGGACGGCGCCGAGGCGCTGCGCCAGCGCGTGGCCGAGGCCGACCTCGCGCTGCTGCCCCTGCTGACCATCGTCCGCGAGGCCGGCCGCCACCAGCTGCGCGCCGGGCCCTTCCCGAGCCTGGAAGAAGCCCGCGCGGCGGCGGCGTCATTGCACGGCTTCGATACGAGCCTGGTCGAGAAGCGTTAGGGCCCTAACGTCCGCCCGCCACGTCCAGCAGCGCGCCCACCGTGTAGCTCGCCGCGTCGCCCAGCAGCCAGGCGACGGCCTCGGCCACTTCCTCGGCGCGGCCGAGGCGCTGGATCGGGATGCCGGCCGCCGCGCCGGCCACGTCCATGCCGCTGGTCGCGTGGATCTCCGTGTCGATGATGCCCGGCCGCACGCCGTTGACGCGGATGCCCTCGGCGATCAGCTCGCGCGCGAGGCCGCGGGTCAAGGTGTCGATCGCACCTTTCGTGGCGGCGTAGTCCACATAGACGCCGGCCGCGCCGAACTCCGCCGCGCGCGAACTCAGGTTGACGATGGCGCCGCCCGCGCCGCCGCGCGCCGTGCTCATGCGCCGCGCCGCCTGCTGGCAGCACAGCAGCGTGCCGATGACGTTGACCTCGAACAGCCGCCGCCAGCGCTCGGGCGCCATCGCGTCCAGCCGCGCGGCCGGCGCGACGATGCCGGCGTTGTTGACCAGCCCGGTCAGCGGGCCCAGTTCGGCGTCCACCTCGGCGAACAGCCGCGCCACCTGCGCCTCGTCGCCCACGTCCGCCTGCACGAGCAGCGCGCGCCGGCCCAGCGCCCGCACGGCGGCGGCGACGCGGCCGGCCGCGTCGGCATCGTGCGCGTAATGCACGGCCACGTCCCAGCCCTCGCGCGCGCAGCGCAAGGCCGTCGCCGCGCCGATGCCGCGCGAGGAACCTGTCACGAGAACGGTGCCGGTCATGCGGCGATGGTAGGAGATGATGACGGCCCGATGCCCGCGCTCGACGTTGCCACGCTGCTGACCGTCACCACGCTGTTCCACGTGATGGCCGTGGGCGCCTGGCTGCTGCTCGGCGAGTTCTTCCACATGGCGCCGCGCGCCTGCCGCCTGTTCGCGGCGGCGCTGGCGCTGCGCGCGCTGACGCTGGGCTGCCCCGGCTGCTGGTCGGCCCTGCCGCCGCTGCCGCGCCTGGGCCTGATGGAAGCCGGCGCGCTGCTCGGCACGGCGCTGACGCTGCTGGGCCTGCGCCGCCTGCTCGGCAGCCGCTCCTCGCCGCACACGCTCTGGTGGCCCTTCGGGCTGGCGCTGCTGCCCATCGCGCTGGGCGCGGCGATGGGCCCGCCGCACTGGATCGTGCTCGGCTCGGCGCTCGGCACCATCGCGCTGGTGGGGCAGGCGCCGCAGGAACTCTGGCGCCACCTGGGCCGCCGGTTGCCGCAGCCGCTGGTGGCGGCGATGGCCCTGCCCTTCGTGGCCGTCGTGCTGCTCAGCGGCCTGCGCCTGGTGCAGATCCGGGCCGAGCCAGGCTGGGACGCGCTGCTGTTGCTGATGGCCACGCCGCCGCTGCCGCGCGCGCTGGCCGTGCTGCTGCTGACCGTCCTCATCACGCTGACGCTGATGGCGCTGCTGATCTGGCGCCTGATCGCGCGCATCCAGCACCTGACGCGCCACGACCCGCTGACCGGCGCCAGCAACCGCCGCGCCTTCGAGGAGCGCCTCGCCGAGGCCCAGGCCCTGCTGCGGCGCGGCCAGGGCTTCGCGCTGGTGATGATCGACATCGACCACTTCAAGCGCATCAACGACCTCCATGGCCACGCCGCCGGCGACGCCGCGCTGCGCCACTGCGTGCGCCTGTGGCAGCCGCTGCTGCGCGAGCCCGACCCGCTCGGCCGCCTCGGCGGCGAGGAGTTCTGCGCGCTGCTGCCCCTGCCCGCACCGGATGACCTGGGCACGGCCCTGGCCGTGGCCGAGCGGCTGCGCGCCGCGCTGGCGGCCACGCCGCTGCCCTGGCAGGGCCGGACGCTCGCGCTGACCGCCAGTTTCGGCGTGGCCCTGCCGCGGCCCGACGACGACGCGGCCGGCAGCCTGGGCCTGGCCGCGGCCGATGCGGCGCTCTACCGCGCGAAGGCCGAAGGCCGCAACCGCGTCTGCGGCGGAGCGCTGGCATGAGCTTCGCCACCGAGCCGCTGACGCTGCTGTTCTGCCTGCTGCTGCTGCTGGGCATCGCCAGCCTCGTCTGGCTGGCCATGGGCGGCGTGGCGCGGCTGGCGCCGCGCGCGGCCTATCTGCTGGCCGCCGCCAATGCCAGCGCCATCGCCGCGCTCGGCTGGCATGGGCTGCCGGCCCAGGCCGGGCTGCCGGACTGGCCGGGCGACCTGCTGCTGCTCGCCGCCTTCGCGCTGCTGCACGCGGCCGTGCCCGCCATCACGCGGCGCGCGCCGGCCTGGCGCACGGCGGCGGCCGTGCTGCTGCTGGCCACGCCGCTGCTGATCCTGCTGCCCGCCGGCGACCTGCGCTGGCAGACGCGCCTGCTGTGCATCGCCGTGGCCGGCCTGATGCTGTGGTCGGGCGTGGACGCCTGGCAGCAGATGCGCCTGATCGACGCCCGCCAGCGCCGCGGCCTGCTCGCGCCGACGCCGCTGACCCTGCCGCTGCTGCTGACCGCGCTGCTGGCCGCCTGGCACGGCGTGCAGGCATGGCTGCCCGGCGACAGCGGCGCCAGCCACGCCCGGCTGGACGCGCCGCTGCTGCTGGCCAGCTTCGTGCTCGCCGTGCTGCAGAACGCGACGCTGGCCTTCCTGGTGCTGCGGCGGCTGATCCTGCGCCTGGAGCACCTCATCGACCACGACCCGCTGACCCAGGTGCTGAACCGCCGCGCCTTCACGCGCGCGCTGGCCGCCGCGCAGGCCGGCTGGCGGCGTGGGCGGGGCTATGCGCTGGTGATGATCGACATGGACCACTTCAAGCGCCTGAACGACGACCTCGGCCACGCGGCCGGCGACGCGGCGCTGCAGCAGATGGCGGGCACCGTCCAGCCCTGCCTGCGCGAGGTGGACCGCCTCGGCCGCCTGGGCGGCGAGGAGTTCTGCGTGCTGCTGCCGCTGACCGACCTGGCCGGCGCGGCGCTGGTGGCGGAGCGCATGCGCGCCCTCATCGGCGCCACGCCGCTGCGCTGGCAGGAGCGCGACTGGCCGCTCAGCGCCAGCTTCGGCATCGCCGAGGCCGAACCCGGCGACGCCAGCGCCGAGGCCGTCATGGCGCGGGCGGACGCGGCGATGTACCGCGCCAAGGGCCAGGGCCGCAACGTGGTGCAGCCCTAGGCCTGTTCACCCTACGGCAGCAGGCCTAGGTGTCGAGTCTCGGCACCCGGCTCACCAGACCTTGCAGTGCGTGCCCGCAGGCTTCACGAGCCGGGCACCCGGCTTGCACGCGAAGGCCTTCTCAAACTCCGGCATGTTGACCACGACGCCGTTGATGCGCCAGCGGGCCGGCGAGTGCGGGTCCACCTTGGCCTGCACGCGCAGCGCCTCGGGGCGGGCGTCGGCGCAGTCCCATTGCGCGAAGCCGACGAAGAAGCGCTGCTCCGGCGTCAGCCCGTCGCGGGCCTCGCTCAGCTTGCCGGGCAGCACATTGCCGGCCCTGTGCGCCTTCCAGGCTTCCCAGGCGAGCACGAGGCCGCCCAGGTCGGCGAGGTCCTCGCCCAGCGTCAGTTGGGAATTGATCTTCACCTCGTCCACCACCGTGTAGCCCGCGTACTGCTCGGCCACGCAGGCGGCGCGCTGCTCGAACTCCTTGGCGTCCTGCCGGGTCCACCAGTTCTTCAGGTTGCCCTGGGCGTCGAACTGGCGGCCCTCGTCGTCGAAGCCATGCGTCAGCTCGTGGCCGATGGTGGCACCGGTGTTGCCGTAGTTGGGCGCCTCGTCCAGCGCCGGGTCGTAGAGCGGCGGCTGCAACACCCCGGCGGGGAAGTTGATGTCGTTCATCTGCGCGTCGTAGTAGGCGTTGACGGTCTGCGGCGTCATGCTCCACTCGCCGCGATCCAGCGGCTGGCCGATCTTGGCGAGGCGGCGCCTGGCCTCGAAGGCGTTGCCACGCATCACATTGCCGAGGAAGTCGCCCCGCTGCACGGCCAGGCCCGCGTAGTCGCGCCAGCGCTCGGGGTAGCCCACCTTGTTGACGATCGCCTTCAGCTTGGCGTGGGCGCGCGCCTTGGTTGCGGCGCTCATCCAGGCCAGGCCGTCGATGGAGCGCGCCATCGCGGCCTCGATCTCGTCCGTCATCCGCACCGTGGCGGCCTTCAGTTCGGGCGTGAAGTTGCGCGCGACGAACTCCTGGCCCAGCGCCTCGCCAAGTTGCAGGTCCACCAGCTGCACGCAGCGCTTCCAGCGCGCCTTGAGCTGCGGCGTGCCGCGCAGGGCCTGGCCGTAGAAATCGAAATTGGCCTGCACGAAGGCGCCGTCGAGGGCCGGCGACAGGCTGCTGGCGAGATGCCAGCGCAGATAGTCCTTGAGGTCGGCGAGGCTCATGGCCTGAAGCCGCGCGCCCAGGGCCTTGAAGAAGGCCGGCTCGGTGACGTTGTAGCGCGCCAGCCGAGCCGGCGCCCCCAGGGCCTGGCTGTAGGCGGCCCAGTCGAAGCCGGGCGTCAGCGCCTGCAGGCCGCGCGCATCGACGACGTGGAAGGTCTTGTAGGGATCGCGCTTGTCCACCTTGGACAGCGAGGCGCGGGCCAGCACGGTCTCGGTCGCCAGCACGCGGCGCGCGGCGGCGCGGGCGGCGGCGGGCGCCTCGCCCAGCAGCTCGAAGACCTGGGCCACATGGGCCTCGTAGGCGGCGCGGATCTTCAGCGTCCGCGCATCGCGCTTGAGGTAGTAGTCGCGGTCGGGCAGGCCCAGGCCGCCGGCCGAGGCGAAGGCGATCTGGCGCGTCGCGTCGGCAAAGTCCTGGCCGGCGCTGAACTCGAAGAACAGCCGCTCGCCGCCGGCCGCGAGCTGCAGCTCGGCCAGCAGCGCGGGCAGCTCGCGCTTGTGGCCCAGCGCGGCGATGCGGTCCAGCAGCGGCCGCAGGCCCTTGAGCCCGGCGACCTGCACGGCGCCCTCGTCCATGCAGGCGGCGAAGTAGTCGCCCAGTTGCGCCTGGGCGGGCGTGCGCCCGGCGCCGGCCTCGCCGAGCTTGGCCAGCACGCCCCAGAGATAGCGCTGGTTCTCGTTGGCCATCTTGGCGTAGACCGACCAGCGCGACTGGTCGGCCGGGATGGGGTTGGCCTGGGCCCAGGCGCCGCAGGCGAAGCGGTGGAGGTCGTCGCAGGGGTCGGCACTGCGGTCCATAGCCGTCACGTCGAGGCTGGGCGTGTAGGGCAGGGCCTCCAGCGGCGTCTCGTCGGCCGCCTGGGCCAGGGTCGCCGCGAGCAGCGCGGAGAGCAGCAGTCGTTTCATGATGACGCGCGGGGAATTTGCAGGTGGCGCGATTGTGGTGCGGCGCCGCGCGGCCGGCCATTCGTCAGAGGCACCGGCCCCTGACGACAATGGGCGGATGCGCGCCACGAACGCCCCCCGATCACGTCCCGCCCATCCCGGCCCCCGCGCAGCGACGGCGGGGCCGGCTTGAGCCGCCGCCGTACGGGCCGGCGGGGCGGGGCGGCGCGGGCGCTGCTCGCCTCGCTGCTCGTCCACGCGCTGCTGCTGAGCCTGAGCTTCGGCGGCGAGGGCCTGGGCCTGCCCGGCCTCGCCCTGCCCTGGCAGGCGCGGCGCGCCGAGGTGCCCGACCTGCGCGTCGTGCTCGTGGCGCCACCGGCGGCGCCTCTGCCCGCACCCGAGCCTGTGGAGCCCGTCAAACCTGCGGTGCAGGCCGGGGCGACCGAGGAAACGACCGAAGGAACGACCGAGGAAGTGACCGAAGAAGCGCCGCCGCCCATGCTGGCCGCGCCCGCCGAGGCCGCCGCGCCCGCGCTCATCGCGGTGGAGCGGCCCGTCGAAACGCCATGGAGCGTGCCGGCCGCGCTGCCGGCCTCGGCGCCGGTCGTCGCGGCTTTCGAGGGTGGGGGCGGTTCGGTGACACGGCTGCACGAGGCCGCCGACACGGCGCTGGACCGCGACTCGCTGACGCGCGGCGCCGCCGCGCTGGCCCAGTTGGACGACGCCCGGCGCGAGGCGCAGCAGCAGGCCCGGCAGCAGGCCGCCGCGCTGGCGGAAGCCGAGCGTCAGGAAGCCGAGCGTCAGGAAGCGGCGAGGCAGGAAGCCGCGCGGCTCGAAGCCGAGCGCCAGGACGCGCTGCGGAAGCTGGAAGCGGCACGCCTCGAAGCGGCTCGCCTGGACGCCGAGCGCCGCGCCGCCGCGCAGCGGGAAGCCGCCGAGGCCGCCCGCGCGGACGCGGCGCGACAAGAAGCGGCCCGCCAGGAAGCGGCTCGCCAAGAGTCGATGCGGGCCGACGCCGCGCGGCAACAAGCCGCACAAGCCGCCCAGGCCGAAGCCGCCCGGCTGGCCGCCGCCAAAGCAGCCGCCGCGAGCGCCGAGGCGCAGCGCGAGGCGCGGCTGCGGGCCATCGGCCGGCAGCTCGACGAGGAAGCCGCGCGGCGCGATGCCGTGCGCCAGGCGCAGCCCGCGCTGCCGTCCTCGTGGAGCAGCCTGCGGCGCGGCCGGCTCTTCGGCCGCGCGGACGCGAACGCCGAGATGGTGCTCTACGCCGAGGCCTGGGCGCGCAAGATCCAGCTCAATCCGACCTTCGATCTGGTGCGCGAGGCCGTCCAGCAGCCCCATGACGACCCGCTGGTGACGGTGGCCATCCGCGCCGACGGCACGGTGGAATCGGTCAGTTTCGTCCGCTCCAGCGGCGTGCCGGCGCTGGACGAGGCCGTCCGCCGCGTCGTCGAGAGCCAGGCCAACTACCCGGCCTTCCCGCCCGCGCTGGCGCGCGAGTACGACGTCATCGAGATCCGCCGCACCTGGCGTTTCGACACCGCCATACGGTTGTATTAGGGTTGTATCAGGACCGGAGCAGGTCGAGCCGGCCGGACGCCACCCAGGCGTCGAGCGGGCGGCGCGCGTCCTGGCACAGCTCGGCCTCGTCGGCAGCGCGGGCGGCGAGCAGGCCGGCCCAGGCGTTGCGGCCCGCCTCTTTCGCGTCGTAGAGGGCCGCGTCGGCGAGGTCGATGGCGGCGTGCCAGTCGAGCGCACGCGGCAGCTCGGCGCACAGCGGGTAGGCCGAGAAGCCGACCGAGCAGGTCTGGGCCACGCGCAGGCCGCCGTCCAGCTCGAAGGGCTGGGCGGCGACGGCCTGGCGGGCGCGTTCGGCCAGTTCCGCCGCGCGGCGGCGCGGCGTGCCGCGGGCGACGATGAGGAATTCCTCGCCGCCCCAGCGCACCAGGTAGTCGGTGGCGCGGAAGACCTGTTCCAGCCGGCCGCGCATCTGCATCAGCACGGCGTCGCCGGCCATGTGGCCGTGGGCATCGTTGATGCGCTTGAAGTGGTCGATGTCGATGAGGAAGAAGAGCAGGTCCTGCTCGCAGTCGGCACCGGCGGCGGCGCCGGTCGCATGCGGCGGCTCGTAGTGGCGCAGCGCCAGGGCCACGTCGGCGGGCATCTGGCGGTCCAGGAAGCGGCGGTTGCGCAGGCCGGTCAGCGGGTCGGTGAGGCTGGCTTCTTCCAGCTCGGCGGACTTGGCCCGCAGCGCCGCCGTGGCCGCTTCCAGCGCCTCGGTGCGCTCCTGTACGCGCGCCGCCAGCACGCGGCGGTGGTGCAGCAGCAGCCGCGTGCGCATATTGACGATGCCGGCCACCAGGGCCACCGCCGCCAGGGCGGCGAGGGCCAGCGCCCAGCGCGTCTGCCACCAGGCCGCATGGACGTCGATGCCGATGCGCAACTCGTTCGGGCTCCAGGCGCCGTCGCGGTTGCTGCCCTGCACGCGCAGTTCGTAGTGGCCCGGCGCGAGGTTGGTGTAGGCCGCCGAGCGGCCGAGCGCGCCGGCCTCGATCCAGCCGGCGTCCAGGCCCTGCAGGCGGTAGCGGTAGCGGTTGCGACCGGGCTGGCTGTAGTCCAGCGCCGCGAAGCCGAGGTTGAAGCCGTGTTCGCCCGGCGCCAGCACGATGCGCCCGCCCTCGGGCAGCGCGCGCTCCACGCCGTCCACGCGCAGTTCGGAGACGACCAGGGGCGGCGCATAGGCCCAGGGCGCGAAGCGCTCGGGGTCGATGACGAGCAGGCCGCGCGCGCCGCCGTAGAGCAGGCGGCCGTCGTCGAGCGCGGCATAGGCGCGGAACCAGCCGGTGCCGAGGTCGGCGCCGTCGGCCGCGCCGAGTTCGCGGTACTCGCCGCTGCGCGGGTCGTACATATTGCGCTGCGACCAGAGGCGGCCCTGCCGGTCGAACAGCAGGTTGGCGCCGAAGGCGCCGCCGAGGTCGGACGCGTCGATGGCCTCGAAACGCGCCCGCCCGCCGCCGCTCTCGACGAGGCGGTGCAGGCCGGTGCCGGTGTCCACCCAGAGGCGGCCGGCCGGGTCCACGGCCATGCCGAGCACGGTCTGGCCGGTCAGGCCGCTGGGTTCGACCCATTCGGCCACCGGCTCGGCGGCGCCGGGCTGGGCGATGCGGAACAGGCCGGCCGCGCCGCCGGCCCAGAGGCTGCCGTCGGGCAGGGCGGCGAAGGCGTTGATCTCGCCGGTGCCGCCGACCAGGCCGGCCGTCGAGATGGCGCGCATCGCCGGCCGCGCGGGCGTCCAGCGCATCAGGCCGTCGAGCGTGGCGATCCACAGCGCGCCGTCGGCGCCGGCATGGAAGCGGCGCGGCACGGCATTGCCGCTGCGCAGCGTCTCCTGCCAGCGGCCCTGGGCGTCGAAGCGCAGCAACTGGGTGTCGATGGCGACCCAGACGCTGCCGTCGCGGCTCTGCCCGAGCGCGTTGACGCGGCCGGGCGGCAAACCACCGCCAGTGCCGCCGGGGCCGACGCGGCCCAGCAGGCCGAGTTGCCGGTCGCGCCGCTCGATGCCGCCGGCCAGGGTGCCGAGCCAGATCTCGCCGTTGTCGAGCTGCAGGATGCTGCGCACGTCCAGGCCGCCGGGCTCGCGCAGCATGGCCAGGCCCGGCAGCGGCGGCACGTGGCGCATCAGGCCGCCGCCATAGCTGCCGGCCCAGACGGTGCCGGACGGGTCGCGCAGCAGCGCGCGCAGATCGCTGCGCGGCGCATAGGCGGGGGTGCGCTCGATCAGCGCGCCGTCGCTGGCGCGGCGGCGCTGCAGGCCCGAGGCGTCGCCGAACCACAGTTCGTCGGCGTCGGGCTGGGCCATGGCCATCACCGGCCAGGCACCCGCCGCCGCGCCCGGCTGGGCGCCGGGGCTGAAGGGCAGGGGCTTGCCCGCGGGCGAGAGCGCGCGCAGCCGGCCCTGGGCGGTGCCGACGATGATGCGGCCGTCCAGGGTCTCGGCGAGCAGGGTGACGAGCTGGTCGCCGAGGTCCACGTCGAGGATCTCGATCGGCCCCTCGGCCGCCTTGCGCGCGAGGCCGCGCCAGGTGCCGATCCACAGCGTGCCCTGGCGGTCCACCAGCAGGGTCTGCACGCGCGGGTCGGGCAGGCCGTCCTCGGGGCCGCGGTGGTGGGTGAAGCGCTGGGTCTGCACGTCGAAGCGGTCCAGGCCGCCGCTGCCGCCGATCCAGAGCGTGCCGTCGGCTTCCAGCGCGAAGCTGCGCACGGTGTTGGCGGCGGGCGCGGCCTCGTCGGCGGAACTGGCGTCGCGCGCCCAGCGGTCCCAGCGGCCGCTGGCCATGTCCATGCGCACCAGGCCGCTGTTGCCGGCGGCCACCCAGATCCAGCCGCGCGGGTCGGGCAGCATGGCGCGCACGAACTGCTCGGGCAGCAGCCTGCCCTCGGGCGTGCTCAGCGGGTAGCGGCGGAAGCCGTAGCCGTCGAAGCGCAGCAGGCCCTCGGGCGAGCCGGCCCAGAGCAGGCCGCGGGCATCCAGCGCCAGCGCGGAGACGACGTTGTCGCGCACCGCGCCAGGCTCGCCGACCAGCTCGAAGCGGGGCTCGACGGCCTGCGCCGCCGCAGCCAGGCCGAGGGCGATCAGCAGCGCGGCGGCCCAATGCTTCATATGCCTTCCGGGCGCGAGGACAGCAGGCGCAGCCGGCCGCTGGCGGCCCAGTCGGCGAGCGGCCGGCGCAGGTCCTGGCGCAGTTCGGCCTCGCTGGCGGCGCGGGCGTCGAGCAGGCCGACCCAGGCGTCGCGTCCGCCGGCCTTGGCCTGGTAGAGGGCGGCGTCGGCGAGGTCCACGGCGGCACGCCAGTCGAGCGCGCGCGGCAGCGCCACGCACAGCGGGAAGGCGACGAAGCCGACCGAGCAGGTCAGCGACAGCCGCAGGCCGCCGCCCAGCTCGAAGGGCTGGCTGGCGATGGACTGGCGGGCGCGCTCGGCCAGCTCGGCGGCGCGCTCGCGCGGCGTCTCGCGGGCGACGACGAGGAACTCCTCGCCGCCCCAGCGCACCAGGTAGTCGGACGCACGGAAGACCTCGCCGAGCCGGCCGCGCATCTGCGTCAGCACGGCGTCGCCGGCCGCGTGGCCGTGGGCGTCGTTGACGTGCTTGAAGTTGTCCACGTCGATGATGAAGAACAGCATCTCGTGGCGGCCGTCCGGCGGCGCGGCGAGCGGCGCGTGGCCGTAGGGCCCGCCGCCCTCGTGGTGGCGCACGGCCAGGGCCACGTCGCCGGGCAGTTGCTGTTCGAGGAAGCGGCGGTTGCGCAGGCCGGTCAGCGGGTCGGTGAGGCTGGCCTCTTCCAGTTCGGCGGATTTGGCGTTCAGCGCCGCCGTGGCCTCGGCCACGCGCGCCGCCAGCACGCGCTGGCGTTGCAGCAGGCGGCGCGTGCGCAGGCGGAAGGCGCCCAGCAGCAGGCCGAGCGCGGCCAGCCCGGCCAGGGCCTGCAGCCAGCGCTGCTGCCACCAGGCGGCCTGCACGCGGACTTCCAGGCGCAGCTCGTGCGGGCTCCAGTCGCCCAGGCGGTTGCTGCCCTGCACGCGCATCAGGTAATGGCCGGGGTCGAGGTTGGTGTAGGCGGCGCGGCGGGCGGTGGGAGCGGCGTCCAGCCAGCCGGCGTCCAGGCCTTCGAGGCGGTAGCGGTAGCGGATGCTGGCCGGGCGGCTGAAGTCCAGCGCCGCGAAGCCGAGGCTGAAGCCGCGCTCGCCCGGCGCCAGCACCAGGGGCTGGCCCTCGGCCGGCAGCGGCAGCACGGCGCCGCCGCCCAGGCGCAGTTCGGTGGCGACGACGGGCGGCCGGTAGGCCCAGGGCGCGAAACGCTCGGGCTGCAACACCAGCAGGCCGTGCGCGCCGCCGAACAGGAAGCGCCCGTCCGCCAGCCGCGTGTAGGCGCGGAACCAGCCGGTGCCGATGTCGGCGCCATCGACGGCGCCGAGTTCCAGGCGCTGGCCGGTGCTGGGGTCGAAATAGCCGCGGTGCGTCCAGATGCGGCCCTGGGCGTCGGCCAGCAGGTTGGCGCCGAAGACGCCGATCACGTCCTCGCCCGACGCGGCCGGGAAGCCCTCGAAGCGCAGCGCGCCGCCCGGCCCCGGCAGCAGGCGGTGCAGGCCCGCGCTGGTGTCCACCCACAGCGTGCCCTGGCCGTCCACGGCCAGGCCGACGACGGTGCGGCCGACGAGCCCGGGCGTGGCCGGCGTTTCGGCCACGGGCCGGGCGGCGCCGGGCTCGCGCAGGCGCAGCAGGCCGGCCGCGCCGCCGGCCCAGAGCGTGCCGTCGGGCATTTCCAGCACGGCATTGACCTCGCCGCTGCTGCGCGGGCCGGCCGCGAGCATGACCGGCTGGGGCTCGGCGGCGCCGGGGCGCAGGCGCCACAGGCCGTCGCTGGTGGCGATCCACAGATGGCCGTCGCGCCCGGTGACGAGGCGGCGCACGAGGGCGCGGATGCCGAGGGTCTGGCGCCAGTGGCCCTGCGCGTCGAAGCGCAGCAGCTCGGATTCGGCGGCCAGCCAGATGCCGTCGGGCGTCTGCGCCATCGCGCCGATGCGGCCGAGCCGGCCCTGGCGGCCCGTGATCTCGCCCAGGGGCTGGAGCGCGGTGTCGAGCACGACGACGCCGTCGGCCTGGGTGCCGAGCCAGATGCGACCGTCGGCGAGCTGCAGCACGCTGCGCACGTCCAGGTCGCCGAAGCGGCGCCAGCGCTCGCCCTCGTTCAGCACGACGCTGAGGCCCGGCAGCGGCGGCACGTGGCGCATCAGGCCCGAGCCGTAGCTGCCGGCCCAGATCAGGCCGGCGGGGTCGCGCAGCAGCGCGCGCACCTCGCTGCGCGGCACGGGCGCGGGGCTGCTGCCCTCGGGCGGCAGGCGCTCGATCAGCGCGCCGTCACCGGCGCGGCGGCGTTCGATGCCGTTGCGGCCGCCGAGCCAGAGTTCGTCGTCGCCGGCCTGGGTCATGGAGAGCACGGGCCAGGGGCCGTCGCCGGCGCCGGCACGCTCGGCGAAGGGCAGCGCATGGCCGCTCTCGGCGGCCAGCATGCGCAGATCGCCCAGGCCGGTACCGACGAGCACGCGGCCGTCGCGCGTCTCGGCCAGCAGGGTGATCTGCGGCCGGGTGAGGCCAGGGCCGAGGTCCACGGGCTCGATGCGCTCGCTGCCGGCGCGCTTGCGGACCAGGCCTTGCCAGGTGCCGATCCACAGCGTGCCCTGGCGGTCGAGCAGCAGTGCGCCGACGCGGTCGTCCGGCAGGCCGGCGGCGGCGCCTTGCAGGTGGCTGAAGCCCTGGCGCTGCGGGTCCAGCCGCGACAGCCCCCCGCCCTGGGTGCCGAGCCAGAGGCTGCCGTCCGGCGCCAGCGCGAGCGCGCGCACGGCGTTGGACGCAGGCCCCCGCGCATCGACGGGGCCGCCCTCGGCGCGCGCCCAGCGCGTCCACTGGCCGGTGTTGGTGTCCAGCCAGGCCAGGCCGGAATTGCCGGCCGCCACCCAGAGGCCGCCACGCGGGTCGGCGAGCAGCGCGCGCACGAACTGGTCCACCGGCACGCCGGCCGCGTCGCGCAGCGGGTAGCGGCGGAAGCGGTAGCCGTCGAAGCGCTGCAGCCCGTCGGGCATGCCGACCCACAGGAAGCCGCGCGCGTCGTTCGCCAGCGCGGAGACGGCGCGGTCGCGCAGGGAGTCCAGCTCCCCCACCGGCTCGAAGCGCGGCGAGGCGGCCCGCGCCGCCAGGCCCACCGCGATCAGCAGGGCGGCGCACGCCGCTCTCGTCCAGACCCTCATGCCCCTCACGCCCCTCATGCCGGCATTCTGACCGGCAATTACTGCGCCAGCGGCCTGGCGATGGCGTCGATGCGCTCGACGACCTCGGCCGTCAGTTGGGGCGTGACGGCCAGCGCGCCGAGGTTGTCGCGCAACTGCTCGATGCGGCTGGCGCCGAGGATGACGCTGGACACGCGCGGGTTGCGGTTGACCCAGGCGATGGCGAGCTGGGCGGTGCTGCAGCCCAGTTCGGCGGCGATCTCGCCAAGCCGGCCGACGGCGGCGTTCCGCGCCTCGTCCTGCAGGTGCTCGCGCAGCCAGCCCATGCCCTCCAGCGCGCCGCGGCTGCCGGCCGGGATGCCGGCGCGGTATTTGCCGGTCAGCAGGCCCGAGGCCAGCGGGCTCCAGGTGGTCAGGCCCAGGCCGATGTCGTCGTAGAGCCGCGCGTATTCCTGTTCGACACGGCGGCGGTGGAGGAGGTGGTATTGCGGCTGCTCGACCACGGGCTTGTGCAGATGGTGGCGCTCGGCGATCTCCCAGGCGGCGCGGATGTCGGCGGCGCTCCACTCGCTGGTGCCCCAGTACAGCGCCTTGCCCTGGCGGATGATGTCGCTCATGGCCCAGACGGTTTCCTCGATGGGCGTGTGCGGGTCGGCGCGGTGGCAGTAGATGAGGTCGAGGTGGTCGAGCTGCAGGCGCTTGAGCGAGCCTTCCACGGCCTGCATCAGGTATTTGCGGTTCAGCGTGTCCTTGCGGTTGGTGGTCGTCACGCCGTCGCGTTGCAGGCCCCAGAAGAACTTGCTGGAGACGACGTAGTCCAGCCGGTGCCAGCCCAGGGCCTTGAAGGCCTGGCCCATGACGACCTCGCTCTCGCCGTTGGCGTAGACCTCGGCGTTGTCGAAGAAATTGATGCCGGCGTCGAAGGCGGCGGCCAGCATCTCGGTGGCGGCTTTCGTGTCCACCTGGTTGTGATAGGTGACCCAGGAGCCGAGCGAGAGTTCGGACACCTGGAGGCCGGCGCGGCCGAGGCGGCGGTATTGCATGGCGGGTGGTGATGGAATGGTCAAGGCCCGCGAGCTTAACCAGACAATGCCCCTCCCGTGGATACCGCCCTGCACTCGCCGCCGCGCCGCCTGCTGATGCTGGCGGCGCTGGGGGCGATCGCGCCTGCGCTGGCCGCGGAACCGCCGCTGGTGGTGCTGGTGGACGGCAGCATCGAGATGCCGCAGGCCCAGATCGAGGGCTATGCGGTGGTGGACGGGCTGCAATATCACATCGCGCTGGAACTCGGCCTGCGCCTGAGGCGCGATATGCGCTTCCGCCTCGTGCCGCGCCGCCGCGTCGCGCCGCTGCTGCTGGCCGGCGAGGAGGCGGACCTGATCTGCAACTACCACCCCGCCTGGCTGCCCGGCGCGCTGCAGTGGAGCCAGCCCTTCATGGAGAGCGGCGACCTGCTCGTCTCGGCCGCCCGCGTGCCGGCGCCGCGCACCCTGGCCGATCTGGCCGGGCAGACGCTGGGCACCATCGCCGGCTTCAGCTACCCCGAGGTGGAAGCCGTGCTCGGCGCCGGCTTCCCGCGCGACGACGCGCCCAACCTGCCCGCCAGCCTCAGGAAACTGACCGCCGGCCGGGTGGACCACATCATCGTCGGCCAGGCCACCTTCGACTATCTGCGCCACCGCGGCGACGTGCGCGTCGCCATCCACCCGCCGCTGGCGCTGAAGCGCCGCCAGACGGCCTGCGCGCTGAGCCCCGCCAGCCGGCTGCCGCTGCCCGCGCTCGACGCCGCGCTGGCGGCGATGAAGGCCGACGGCACGGTGCGGCGCATCCTCGACCTCTACCGTTGACATGAACCCACCCCTCCAGATCGCCGTCATCGGCGCCGGCCCCGCCGGCCTCGCGCTCGCACTGCTGGCGGCCGAGCGCCTGCCGGGCGCGGCCATCCAGCTCTTCGACACCCGGCCGCTGGAACGCGACGTCAGCGGCGACGCGCGCACGCTGGCGCTCAACCTCGGCAGCATCCGGCTGCTGCAGCGCCTCGGCGCGTGGCAGGCCGACGCGGCCCAGGCCATCGAGGCCGTCCACGTCAGCCAGGCGCCGCCCGCGCCCATCGCGGGCGAGGTGCGCATCACGGCGGCCGAACAGGGCCTGCCGCAACTGGGCGCCGTGCTGGCCTATGGCGCCCTCGTCGCACCCCTGCAGCGGCGCTGGCTGGCCCTCGCGGCCACGCAGCCGGCGCGGCTGGCGACGCGCTTCGGCACGGCGGTGCGGGCGATCCGCTCGGACGCCAGCGGCGTGGAACTCGACTGCGGCGACGGCCCGCTGGTCGAGCGCTTCGACCTCGCCGTCGTCGCCGAGGGCGGCGTGTTCACCGAGCAGGCGCGCAAGTCCATCCAGAGCGATTACCACCAGGACGCCTGGGTCGGCAGCGTGCGGCTGGCCGCGCCGGGGCTGCGCGGGCTGGCCATCGAGCGCTTCACGCGCAACGGCCCGCTGGCCCTGCTGCCGCTGCGCGACGACGCAGAGGGGCCGCGCGCCGCGCTGGTCTGGTGCCTGCCGCGCGCCGAGAGCGACATCGCCACGCTGAACGACGCGCAGCGCCTGACCGTCATCCAGCAGCAACTGCCCGAGGCGGCCGGCCGGCTGACGGGGCTCTCGGCGCTGAAATGCTTCCCCCTCGGCCTGAACGCCGAGACGCGGCTGCTGCAAGGCCGCGCGCTGCGCATCGGCAATGCGGCCCAGACCCTGCACCCGGTGGCCGGCCAGGGGCTGAACCTCGGCCTGCGCGACGCGCAGGCGCTGGTGGACGCGCTGCGCGAGGCCACGGAGACGGGCCGCAGCCTGGACGCCGCGCTGGCCCGCGTCGAATGGGCGCGCGCGCCCGACCGCTGGCCCATGATCGCCGCGACGGACTTCCTCGCCCGCAGCTTCGCCTGGCGCCTGCCCGGCCTGCCGGCGCTGCGCGGCCTGGCCCTGGCCGGGCTGGAACGGGCCGCGCCGCTGAAACGGGCGCTGGCGCGGCGCATGATGTTTGGCGGCTGAAGCCCCCGCTTTTGCCGCGAACGCCGTCGCACCGCGCGGCCTAGCATGGGCCGGCCATGTTCCGCCGACTCACCCCCTCTTTTTGCCCCCTTTTCGCCGCCCTGCTGCTGGCCGCCTGCGGCGCCCCCAGCCAGCCGCTGCCGATGGCCGTCACGGCGGGCGACGCGCTGCAGATTCGCGGCTGGGTGCCCGAGGCCTTCAAGGCCCAGCTCGGCGTCGCCCCGGTCGCGGGCGGCCAGGAGACGGGCCGCTGGTGGGGCTCCAAGGTCAGCGCCCGGGCCCTGGAACAGGCGCTGGACAGCTCGCTCTACGCCACCGGCATGAAGTCGCTCGCGCCGCTGCCGGCGCCGCGCTTCGAGCTGCGGGCAGAGCTGGAACCGCTCGACCAGCCCCTGCTGCCCGCCGCCGATGCCACCGTGGGCGTGGCCGTGCGCTACACGCTGCTCGACCGCGAGAGCGACGGCCGCGTCATCTATCAGCGCCGCATCGCCAGCAGCGACACGGCCGGCCTCGGCGAGGCCATCCTGTCGCCCAGCGAGCGGCTGCGCATCGCCAACGAGCGCGCGCTGCGCGCCAATATCGACCGGCTCCTGCGCGATCTCGTCACGCTGCGGCCTTGATTTCGTGGCGGCGGCGTCCCGCCGTCCACCACAGCAGCAGCGCGCAGACGAAGCCCGCCGTGCTGGCGGCGCCGAAGAAGCTCAGCATCGCGTCATAGCCGGCCGGGTTGGCGGCGCTGGCGCCGGCGCGGTCGTTCAGCCAGCCGGCGATGAGATTGGCCGCGCCGATGCCGGCGTTCTGCACCACCCACATCAGGCCGATGGCCGTGCCGAAGCGCTGCGGCGCGACGAGGCGGCTCGTCAGCGGCCACATCACGGCCGGCACCAGGGAGTAGCTGATGCCGATCAGCGCCGTCGTCACCCACAGGCTCCAATCCGTCAGCGCCATCACCGCGAAGGAGAGGGGCAGCAGCAGCGCGCCGAAGGCCAGCAAGGGCGCATAACGCCCAAACCGGTCGCACAGCCAGCCGAACACCGGCGTGGCAAACACGGCGGCGAGGAAGACATAACTGTTCATCTCGCCGGCCATCGCCAGGTCCAGCCCATGCGTGTGCTGGAAATACTTGATCGAGAACGTGCTGCGGAAGGCCAGGATCACCGAATACCACAGCACGCACAGCGCCAGCAGATACCAGTAGGCGCGGCCGAAGTGCAGCAGGTCGCGCCAGACGAATTTTTCGGCCGTCTGCGCCGTGGGCAGCAGCCCGGCGCGGCGCGGGCCGCGGTCCGCGCCCCAGTACAGCAGCGCCGCCACGAAGGACGTGGCCGCCACGCCCGCCGCGATCAGCAGCGGCGGCTGCCAGCCCTGCGCATAGGCGGCGGCGAACCAGGTCGGCGACATGTCCGCGCCATACGAGCCCAGCCGGCCGACCGCCAGCGTCAGGCCGATCACGAAGGCCAGGCTGCGCCCGCCGAAATAGTCCACCACGGCGGCCAGTGTGGCGATATTGAAAGTCTCGGCGCCGATGCCATACAGCAGCCGTCCCGCCGCCATGCCGAAGAAATCGGGGCTGAACGCCGTCAGCAGCGCCCCCGCCAGGCAGATGCCCGCCGTCACCAGCGTCATCAAGGCCGCGCCGAAGCGGTCCACCAACACGCCGCCGACGAGGATCAGCACGACATTGGGCAGGTTGTAGATCGCGTTGAGCAGGCCGACCTGGGTGTCGCTGAACCCGCGCTGCTGCTGCAACAGGTCGGCGACGGGACCGATGGAGTCGTAAACGTAGAAATTGCCGAACAGCGCCAGCGCGACGAGCGCGCCGACGCTCCAGGCGGTGGCGCGGCTGGGGGCAGTGGGGGACATGGGGTGGGGCAGAGAGTCTGAGGGCGGGGAGTCTATGGCCTCAACCCAGCCGCCGATGCCCCAATGCCGGCAACTGCCGGCGCACCTGGGCCAGCCGCGCCGCATCCACCTCGGCGACGACCACGCCCTCGCCTTCAGGCAGCACGGCCAGCACCTCGCCCCAGGGGCCGACGACCATGCTGTGGCCCCAGGTGCGGCGGCCGTTTTCGTGCCGGCCGCCCTGGGCCGGCGCGATGACGTAGCACTGGTTCTCCACCGCGCGGGCGCGCAGCAGCAGCTCCCAGTGGGCCTGGCCGGTCGTGTAGGTGAAGGCGGCCGGCACGGCGAGCAGCGCGCAGCCGGCGCCTGCACCCGCGTAATGGCGGTACAGCTCGGGGAAGCGCAGGTCGTAGCAGACCGACAGGCCGACGCCGAGGCCGTCCGCGTCGAAGCGGGCAGGCTCGCTGCCGGGCTCCAGCACGCGGCCCTCGTCGTAACTCTCGCGGCCGTCGTCGAAGGCGAAGAGGTGGATCTTGTCGTAGCGCGCGACGCGCTCGCCGCCGGGCGAGAACACCAGTGTCGTGTTGCGCACGCGCGCGGCCGTCGTGGACCGGATGGGCAGCGTGCCGCCGATCAGCCACAGGCACAGCTCGCGCGCGGCCGTGGCCAGCATGCGCTGGATGGGGCCGTCGCCGTCGGCCTCGGCGGCGGCGAGCTTGGCCTCGTCCTGCATGCCCATCAGGCAGAAGTATTCGGGCAGGGCCGCGAGGCGGGCGCCCCGGGCGGCGGCGTCTTCGAGCAGGCGGCGCGCGGTGGCGAGGTTGGCGGCCACGTCGGGGCCGGACACCATCTGGACGGCAGCAATTTTCATGAGGTCGATGCTAGCGACGAAAATCGCCCCGCCATGCCGACCCTCTCCCGCCTGCGGCGCCAGCTGCTGAGCCTGCCCCTCGCCGCCGCGCTGCCTGTCGCCCGGACTGCCCGCGCCGCCGAGTTGCCGCCGGTGCTGCACCTGCCCGACCCCGACGCCTTCAGCGCCCATGGCCGCTTCTTCATCGACGCGCTGCAGCTGGCGCTGAGCAAGACGGCCGGCGGCGAGCCGATGCCCGCACTGCGCCACGCCGCCCCCGCGACGCCGCGCGAGCGTCTGCGCCAGATGCTGCAGGACGGCCACCTGGACCTGATCTGGAGCACGACGACGCCCGAGCGCGAGGCCCAGGCGCTGCCGGTGCGCTTCAACCTGCTCAAGGGCACGAACGAACTGCGCTTCCTGCTCGTGCGCGCGGCCGACCTGCCGGCGCTGCGGCCATTGCGCACGCTGGAGGCGCTGCGCCGGCTGCGCGCCGGAGCCGGCGCCTTCTGGAGCGACGCGCAGATCCTGCGGGCCAATGGCTTCACCGTCGAGACGGCGGCCAAGTTCGAGCTGCTGTTCCGCATGCTCAAGGCGGGCCGCTTCGACTTCATCCCGCGCACCCGCGAGGAGATGGACCTGGAGCTGGCGCACCATGCCGACCAGGGTTTCGCCGAGCTGCCCGGCGTGGCGCTGCAATACCGCCAGCCGGTGTATTTCTTCGTCGCCCGGCACCGGCCGGCGCTGGCCGAGCGCCTGCAGCGCGGGCTGGCGCTGGCGGCGGCGGACGGCAGCTTCGACGCCCTCTTCATGGCCGACCCCGCGCTGCGCGAGGCACTGACGCGGCTGCGCGGCTACACGGGGCTGCGGCTGCAACTGCGTGCGCTGGAAGCGGAGCGCTGAGCCGGCGGCTCAGGGCGCGCTGGCCGCCCGGGCCGGCTGCGGCTCCACCTTCTCCACCTTGGGCTCGCTCCAGGTCCCGCTGATGAGGAATTCGCGCGTATTGGCCGCCGCCACCGGGCGGCTGAGGATGAGCTGGGCCAGGAAGGCGCCCAGCGCCACGGCGGGGTTGATGGCCGCGTAGGCCAGCGAGGCGCCGCCCGCCGAGACCTCGGGCACGACGATGACGCGCAGCTTCTGCGTCTCGGCCGCGAGGTCGGTGCTGCCATCCACCAGCACGGCGGCCTGCAGGCCGCGGATGCGGATGTTGTCGCTGCGCGCCACGCCGGCCGCGATCGTCACGTCGCCGCTCACGCCGTCGAAGGTGAAGCCCTCGGCGAACACGTCGCGGAAGTCCAGCAGCAGCCGGCGCGGCAGGGATTGCAGGCTGAGCACGCCGAGCAGCCGGCCGACGCCGGGCTCGGCCTTGAGGAAGGTTCCGGTGTCGAGTTGCACGTTCAGCGCGCCGGCCATGCTGGCGTAGTGGGGCGTGAGCGGCGAGCCGTCCCAGCCGACCTGGCCGGCCAGCCGGCCCTTGCCGCCGCGCAAGACCTGGCCCTGGCCGAGGCGTTCCAGCAGTTGGCCGGCGTCGGCGATGTCGAGCGTCCAGTCGAGCTGGGTGCGGCCGGCCCAGCGGCCGCTGGCGCGCAGCGTGGCCTCGGGGGCGGTGATCTGCAGGGTGTCCAGCTTCCAGTCGCGCGCGGCGGCGGGGGCCTGGGCGCGCACGTCGAGGCGGCCGAGGCGTTTGCCGGCGAGCTGGAAGTCGGCGACCTCGATGTCCAGCGCGGGCAGGGGGCCGTCGCCGTCGCGCAGGCGCTGGCCGACGGTTTCGGCGTCCTGGCGCGGCAGGGCCAGCCGGGTCAGGCGGGCGCGCACGGCGTCGATGCGGCTGCCGTGGACGCCGCGCAGGTCGATGCGGCCGGCGATCTGCTCGGCATCGACGTCGAGACGCCAGTCGGCGCCCTCGCGCGCGGCGGTGGCGGCGACGGGGCCGAGCTGGCGGCCGTTGAGCTTCAGCGCCTGGCTGCGCAGTGCGATGCGGCTGGGCAGCAGGCCGGCGGCGTCGCTGTCGCCCCCGTCACCCGCCAGCGCGCCGAGGCGCTGGCGCCAGGCGTCCAGGTCGAGGGCGGCGGCATTGATCTGCAAGAGCACGCCGCTGGCCGGCAGCGCGGGCAGTTTGTCCTGCACGGCGAGCGCGGCGCGCAGCACCTGGGCGCCGGCGCCGGAGAGGTCGCGCTGCAACTGGGCCTGCAGCAGCGGCGCGGCGCTGACGCCGACTTCGAGGCGGATCTCGTCGCGGCCGGCGCCGGTGGGCGTCATCAGCAGGCGCAGCGGCAGCGCGGTGTCGGCGGCCTTGCGCGCGGGCGCGGGCAGGTCGAGGGCCAGCCCTTGCAGATTGCTGCTGACGCTGAGTTCGCTCTGACCGTCCTTGGGGATGGCGAGCTGGAAGCGGTAGGCCGCCTGCCCGCTGGCGGCCTGGGCGAGGCGGGCGACGGCGCCCAGTTCGGCGGCGTGGCGCAGGCCCTCGGCGCTGGCCTGGCCCTGCACGGCGAAGCGCAGGCCGCCATCCTTCTGGCTGCCGCCCTCGATGGCCGCCTCGCCGCCGAGCAGGCGCGCGTTCAGGCCGGCGAGCTGCAGGCCCTGGTGGTCGAAGTCGATGCGGCCGCGCACGCTGCCGAGCGCGGGCAGTTCGGGGCGCAGCTTGAGATCGACGCCACCGAGTTGCAGTTGGCCCGTGAGCGTGGTGTGTTCCAGGTCTTCGAGCGGCAGGCGGAGCCCCAAGCGCAGGCCGACCGGACCCTGTGCCGTGGTGGCGCTCAGCGCATGGCCCAGCCATTCGTCCAGCGGCGAGCCGCGCACGAAGCGCAGCAGCTGCGCGCCGCTGCCGCGGCCGTTGCCGTCGAGTTGCAGCACGCTCGCGTGGTGCAGGTCGGCGATGCCGCCGGCCACGTCGCTGAGTTCATAGCCCAGCACGCGCGCGCGGCCGGCCTCGATGCGCAGCGCGGCGCGCTCGAAGACGAGGTCGGCGTCCACGCCTTCCATCACCGGCCAATGGGAGTGGGCCGCGCCCTCGTCGGGCGGCACATAGGCCAGTGTGACGCCCTGGGCCTGGGCGGCGACGCGGAAGATGCCGCTGGCGCGCGGCGCGTCGAAGGGGAAGTCCGCCAGTTCGCCCTTGAGCCGCACGCTGAGCCTGCGCGCCTCGCCGCCGAGCAGGGCGCCGGCCAGATAGTGGCGCGTGGCCGGCAGGCTCTGCGGGATGTAGCGGGCCACGCGCGTGGCCTCGACGCGCTGCACGCGGCCCGTCAGGTCGAGGAAGCCGGCCGTCGTGGCGCCGGCCGGGCGGCGCCACGCGAGGTTGAAGTCACCGCTCAGGTCGGGCGTCTGCAGTTTCAGGTCGCGCAACTTCAGCTCGACCTCGCCGGCCGCCGCGCCGGGCGGGGGCAGTTGCCAACTCAGGAAGGTGGACAGGCTCGTGATGGGCAGGCGCGAGTCTTCAAACAGGCCGGGCAGCTCGACCTCGCCGTCCTGCACGGCCAGGCGCGCCGTGCCGCCGCGCTCGCTGGCGTCCAGCGCGAGGCTGGCGCCGCGCAGGCCGGGGCGGCCGAGGTGGTCGGCTTGTTCTGCCGGCTTCGCCGCGAGGCCGAGGCCGTCGAGCCGGGCCTTGACGCGGTAGCTGCGCGGCGCGTCCAGCGCGCCCTGCCATTGGCCGGAGAGCGCCGTCAGCACGCCGCGCGGTTCCAGTTCGGCAAGCAGTTGGTGCGCGCGCTCGCCGAGCGGCAGGCGCTGGGCGATCTGGGCCATCAGCGCGAAGTCCAGGCGCTCGGCATTGACCTCGCCGCCGAGCACTTCATCGTCCTTGCCGAGTTGCAGCGCGACGCCCCAGTCCGAGCGCGGCCAGGCCACGCCGTCCTCGCTGACGAAGCCCAACTGGCGCGCCTGCAGGCTCAGGCCGCCTTTGCTGCGGGCGAGGTCGAGCCGGCCCTCGATGTGGTCGAGGTTGAGTTCCGGCGCCGAGGCGAGCAGGCGCAGGCGCACCGAGCGCAGCGCCAGGTCCAGCGTCGCGGCGACGGGCTGGCCGTCCTTGAACTGGCCCCAGGCGCGCACGGCGCCGTCGCCCTCGCTGAGCTGGAAGGGCAGGTTCACATGGCGGCGCAACTGGCTCAGGTCGGCGCGCGGCAGTTCGGCGTAAAGCTGGCCGCTCCAATGCTGGAACTCGGCCGGCCGGCGCAGCACGTTCTGCGTGAACTGGCCGCGCAGCGTGAAGCGCCGGCCCCAGTCGGCGGGCGGCGTCGCGTCCAGGCGCAGCTGGTGGCGGCGCAGGCCGTTGCGCATCAGGAAGTTCAGCTCGCTCAGCTCCAGCGCCGGCGCGCCGGCGCGGCGCTCGTCGATCCAGCGCACCCGGCCGCCGACGATGGCCAGCTCGGGCTGGCTGAACAGCCAGTCCAGCCCGGCCTCGGTGGTGCGCGCGTCGGCGTGCTCGGCGGCGTCCAGGCCCAGACCGGCGATGAAGATGCGGCCCTCGGCGTCGCGGCGGATGACGAGTTCGGGCGCGTCCACCAGCAGCTGCGAGAAGCGCGGCTCCAGCACCAGCAGGGACTGCGCCGACAGCACGGCGGCGATGCGCGGCAGCCGCAGCGCCGGGCGGCCGGCGGCGTCGAGCACCTGCACGTCGCCCAGCTCCATGCGCGGCATCCAGCCGCCCGACTGCACGGTGATGCGGCCGATGCGCAATTCCACCCCCAGGGTCTTTGCGGCTTCCCGCTCCAGCCAGGGGCGCCAGTCGTCGGCCTGCGGGAGAATGACCCAGTGCAGCACCGACCACGCCACCGCCACCAGCGCCCACACCAGCGCCAGCGCCAGCAGCAGGCCGCGCAGCACCCGCCCGCACAGGCGCAGCGGCCGGCGCGAGGCGTGTTGGCAGTGGTGGAGGGCGGCCGAGAGGAAGTCAGACACGTCGGTGGCGCGTGAGGAAAACCGGCCGGCGAGCAATCTAGCACAGGGCATGAACACGACACCCCCCGCTCGGGCTGACCACAGCCGCTACGTCCAGCGCGTGCGCCGCCGCTATGCGGCCGAACTGTTGCGCTTGCCCCCCGGCCTGCCCGACCGCGCCGCCATCGCGGCGCTGATCGACACGCTGGGCGCGAGCCGCCCGCTGGCCAGCGCGCTGCGCGTCGCCCGCCATCTGGTGCTGGAACGCCTCGCCGTGCTGGACGTGGAGCAGGGCGCCTCCGTGGCCGACGTGACCCTGGCCATGACCCATCTCGCCGAGGTCACGCTCGACCGCGCGCTGGCCGCCGCGCGCGCCGAGCTCGACGAGATCCACGGCCCGCCGCGCAGTTCGGAAGGCGGGGACATCGCCTTCTGGGTGCTCGGCATGGGCAAGCTCGGCGCGCGCGAGCTGAATGTGTCGTCGGACATCGACCTCATCTACGTCTACGAGGACGACGGCGCCACCCAGGGCCCGCGCCCCACCTCGGCGCATGAATATTTCTCGGCCGTCGCCAAGCGCCTCTATGCGCTGATCGGCGACGTGACGGAAGACGGCCAGGTCTTCCGCGTGGACTTGGCGCTGCGGCCCAACGGCAAGAGCGGCCCGCCGGTGGTGAGCCTGCCGATGCTGGAGGAATATTTCTTCGTCCAGGGCCGCGAGTGGGAGCGCTTTGCGTGGCTGAAGAGCCGCGTCGTCGCGCCGCTGGCGGGCATGGGCGGGCCGGGCGATGCGCGCACGCTGGCGCTGCGCCAGCTGGTCACGCCCTTCGTCTACCGGCGCTACCTGGACTACGGCGTCTTCGAGGGCCTGCGCCAGTTGCACGGCAAGATCCGCAGCGAGGCCAAGGCCCGCGCCGCCGGCCGGCCCGAGCGGGCCAACGACGTGAAGCTGTCGCGCGGCGGCATCCGCGAGATCGAGTTCATCGTGCAACTGCTGCAGGTGGTGCGCGGCGGCCAGTTCCCCGAGATCCGCACCCGCTCCACCGTCAAGGCGCTGGCGCAACTGGCGGCCGGCGGGCTGATGAAGGCCGAGACGGCGCAGAAGCTCGGCGAGGCTTATGTCTTTCTGCGCCGCGTCGAGCACCGCATCCAGTTCCTGGACGACCAGCAGACCCACTGCCTGCCCCAGGCCGATGCCGACCTGGCCTGGATCGCCGCGTCGTTGGGCCTGAAATGCTCGCGGGCCGACACGTCGCCGGGCCGCTCCCAAGACGCGGCGCGCCCCCTCGGGGGGCAGGGTCCGGTCACGGACCCGTGGGGGCCTGAATACTGTTGCGAGTTGTTCGAGCAACTCGGCGAGGTGCGCGAACTGGTCGCCACCGAGTTCGACGCGCTGCTGCACGAGGGCGACAAGCCGTCGGGCGGCGGCTGCAAGGGCGGGCAATGCGGTGGCCCGAAGCCGGCGGTGGACGGCGAAGCCTTCCTCGCCGGCCTGCCCGCGCCGCTGGCTGCCGCCGTGCGCGCGCTGGCCGACACGCCGCGCGTGCAGGGCCTGCGCGAGGAATCGCGCCAGCGCCTCGCCCGCCTCTTCCAGCGCGCCGCGCAGGCCGTGGCAGCCGAGGAATGCTCGCTGGACGCGGCGCTGCGCTTCGTCGATTGGGTCGGCCCGCTGCTGCGCCGCGAGAGCTATCTGGCCCTGCTGGTCGAGCGCCCCGCCGTGCAGCAGCGCCTGCTGCGCCTGCTCGGCCTCGCGCGCTGGCCGATGCGCTATCTGATGCAGCACCCCGGCGTCATCGACGAACTGGCCGACCCGCTGCTGCTGAGCGCCCGCTTCGACCGCGCCGCCTTCATCGCCGACCTGCTCGACCGCGAGCAGGGCTGGGCGCGCGGCGGCGAGGCCGACGAGGAGGCCCTGCTCGACACCCTGCGCCGCGCCCACCACGCCGAGGTCTTCCGCACCCTGGTGCGCGACGTGGAGGGCTGCATCAGCGTCGAGCAGGTGGCCGACGACCTCTCCCTGCTGGCCGACGCCGTGCTGCAGATCGCCATCCAGTGGGCCTGGGCGCGCTTCGGCAAGGCGCACCGGCCCGACCCGCAACTGGCCGTCATCGCCTACGGCAAGCTCGGCGGCAAGGAACTGGGCTATGGCGGCGACCTGGACGTGGTCTTCGTCTTCGACGATGACGACGAGAACGCCAGCGAGATCTACGGCGCCTTCGTGCGCCGCCTCATCACCTGGCTGACGCTGCGCACGGCGGCCGGCGAGCTGTTCGACATCGACACCGCGCTGCGCCCCAACGGCAACTCGGGCCTGCTGGTCACGTCGCTGGCGCGCTTCGAGGCTTACCAGACCGGGCGCGGCAGCAACGTCGCCTGGACCTGGGAGCACCAGGCCATCACGCGGGCGCGCTTCTGCGCCGGCGCGGCCGGGCTGGCGCCGCGCTGCGAGGGCGTGCGCCGGCAGGTGCTGACGGCGCCGCGCGACGCCGAGGCGCTGCGCCGCGAGGTGCAGACCATGCGCGAGAAGGTGCGCGCCGCGCGGCCGGTGAAGGACGGCCTCTTCGACGTCAAGCACAGCGAGGGCGGCATGATGGACGCCGAGTTCGCGCTGCAATTCCTCGTGCTCGCCTACTCTGCGAGCCACCCGGAACTGCAGGACAACGCCGGCAATATCGCGCTGCTGCAACGCGCCGAGGCGGCCGGCCTGCTGCCGGCCGGCGTCGGCACCGGCGCGGCCAATGCCTACCGCGAACTGCGCCGCGTGCAGCACAAGGCGCGGCTGGACGAGCAGTCCACCGCGCTCGACGCCGAGGCCGCCGCGCCGCTGGCCGCGCACCGCGAGGCCGTGCTGGCGCTATGGCGAGCCGTGTTTGGCTGATGCTCTGCGCGGCGCTGGCCGCGCTCGCCCTGCTGGCCTGGCCGCTGCCGCGCGCGGCGCTGGACTGGCAGCCCGCGCTGCTGGCGGCCCAGCCCTGGCGCGCCGTCACCGCCGCCTTCGTGCACTGGACGCCCACCCACCTCGCCGGCAACCTCGCCGGCTGCGCCGTGCTCGCGCTGCTGGGCTGGCGCGCCGCGCTGGGCCCGCGTGAGGCGCTGGCCGGGCTGCTCGCGCTGCCGCTCACGCAACTCGGCCTGCTGCTGCGGCCTGAACTGACGCATTACGCCGGCCTGTCCGGCGCGCTGCATGGGCTGACGGCCATCGCCGCGCTGAGCCTGCTCGTGCGCGGCGGCCGGGCGCGCGCGGTCGGTGCCGCCATCGCCCTCGGCCTCGCCGCCAAGCTCGCGCTCGAAGCCCCGCTCGGGCCGCTGCTGCGCCATGCGCCGGGCCTGGACTTCCCCGTCGCGCCGCTGGCCCATCTGACGGGCACGCTGGCCGGCGCCCTCGCGTGGCGGCTGACAATGCGCCGGTCCAAGAACACCGAGGCCCGCCATGGGACGTGAAGCCAGTTGCACCGCCCGCGTGGGCGCAGAGACCGCAGAGACCACCGCCCTGCTCGAATCCACCACCGTCGTGCTGCGCGGCGCGCTGCGGCGCCGCTGGGACATCGCCGCGCTGCAAGGCCTGTGCGTGGCCGGCGAGGAACTGCGCTTCGACGCGGGCGGCGAGGCCGTCGCCCTCGTGCTCGGCGAGAAGGAAGCGCAGCGCTGGCTGAAGAAGCTGCAGGCCCCGCCGCCCACGCTGGCCGCCAAGCTCGGCGTCGGCCCGGCCAACCCGGCGCTGCTGATCGGCCCGACCGCCGGCACGCTGGACCCGGCCCTCGCCGAGGCGCTGGCCGATGGCCTGACGGGCAACCCGCGCCAGGCCCGCATGCTGGTGGCCGTGCTGAGCAAGCCGGCGGAACTGACGCGCATGGCCGATTTCCATGCCGACATGATCTGCAAGACCGTCTGGGTCGTGCATGCCAAGGGCCCCGCCGCCAGCCCCTCGGACGCCGAGGTCCGCGCCGAGATGCGCGGCCGGGGCTATGTGGACAACAAGAGTTGCGCGGTGTCGGACAAGCTGACCGCCACGCGCTACGTCAGGCGCTAGGCCGGAACGACCCGGCACCGAGCTTTCCAGTCACCCATGGAGAACATGATGCAGACCCTGTTCAAGAAGGCCTTTTGCACGCTGCTGCTGTTGTCGGCTGGCAGCGTGATGGCGGCACCCCTGCCGAAGGACAAGCAGGGCGGCCACGATCATGAGGTGGTGGGCCGCTATGCGGGCTCGGTGCTGGTCAATTACGGCGTTCAACAGTATGCGGAGATCGCGGCCCCGCTGGCAGCCGGCAAATCGCTCAACACCGCCGGCAAGCTGTTCCACTATATGTATTGGGCGCCGGCCGGCCGCAGTTCGCTGGAGATTTATCGCAACTACGAACAGGCCTTGAAGGCCCGGGGCTTCACCGTTCTCCACGGCTGCGACCAGCCGGAGCAATGCCAGCAGCAAGGCCTGCAACGCTATGCCGCCCAATGGACGGGCGCGAGCAGCACCTTTGCAAACGGCGCAAACCGCATGGACGACAACGGGCACTACCCGCCGCGCTATCTGGTCGCCAGCCGTGAAACGCCGCAGGGGACGCTCTATGTGACGTTGACGGCGAAAGAGCCCTCCAGCACCGAAAAGAACTTTGGCGCGGGCGGCCCCTACTATTTGCAGGTGCTCGAGGCCAAGCCGATGCAAATGGATGCCGTGCAGATCCTGGACGCCAAGGCCATCGGCGGGGAACTGGAAAGAACGGGCAAGGTGGCCCTGTATGGCATCGAGTTCGATACCGACAGCGCCGTGATCCGCCCCGCCTCTCAGCCTCTGCTTCAGCAGATGGCGAGCGTGCTGAAGACGCAAAAGCAGCTCCGGGTCTTCATCGTCGGGCATACCGACAATGCGGGCGCCTATGAGCACAACCAGGGGCTGTCGCAACGCCGCGCCCAGGCGGTGGTTGATGCGCTGGGCGCCCAGGGCATCGACAAGAAGCGCTTGCAGGCCGTGGGCGTCGCCAACGTGGCGCCCGTGGCCAGCAACGCCGGCGAAGCCGGGCGGGCCAGGAACCGGCGCGTCGAAATGGTCGTGCAGTAAGGCCTCGGCCTGATCTCAGTCAGGCGATCAGCCGCTCGCGCGAGCGGACGTGCAGCAGGCGCACGAGGCGCCAGATGCGCCGCTCGATCTCCGCCTCGTCCAGCCGCCACAGCGCCGCGATTTCGGCCTGCAGCAGCCCTTGCGCCAGCAGCGTCAGCAGGTGGCGGCTGGCCTCGTCGATCTGGCGACCGGCAGCACGGGCGTCGAGCGCGGCGGCGGCCTGGCGGGCGATGGCCAGCGGGCTGCGTTCGATGCCGAAGGCGGCCAGCGCCTGGCGCGCCAGTTGCGGCCCGAGGCGCGCGCGGCGTTCGTGCAGGCGGGTGATGGCCTCGACGAGGCCGGCGCCGCTGCCGTCATCGACGTGGTAGGCGTTGGCGCCGGCACTCAGCGCGGCGAAGAGCTGCAGGTCGTCGGCGGTGGGCGTCAGCAGCAGCAGTTGCGGGCGCACGGGCAGGCGGCCGAGTTCGTGGGCGACGCGCATGGCGTGGCTGTCCACCAGGCGCAGGTCGCAGGCGACGATGTCGGGCGCCAGCGCGGCGATCTCGTCCAGCGCGTCGGCCAGCACATGGCCGCTGCCGGCGAGGTCCATGCCCTCGGCCTGCAGCAGCAGCGCGCGCATGCGCGGCTGCGTGCTCTCGCTGAGGCGCAGCAGGTAGACCGTCGGCATCAGCGCACCCGCTCGATGGGCCCCTGCGGCGCGAAGCTGTGCGCGCTGGCCAGCGGCCAGTAGATGCGGAAGGTCGCGTGCGGCAGTTCGCCGCGCAGCAGCGCGCCGGGTTCGACGAAGGGCAGCAGATTGGCCAGCAGCCGGACCTCGTGCTTGTTCAGCCGGTGGACGATGTGCTGGGCGGTGATGTCCTGCGGGTGGCTGAGGCCGGCGGCTTCGACGAGTTCCTTCAGCGCCTTCAAGGTGTTCTGGTGGAAGTTGGCGACGCGCTGGGCCTTGTCGGGCACGACGAGGGCGCGCTGGCGCTGCGGGTCCTGCGTGGTGACGCCGGTCGGGCAGTGGCCGGTGTGGCAGGCCTGGGCCTGGATGCAGCCGAGCGCGAACATGAAGCCGCGCCCGGCGTTGCACCAGTCGGCGCCCAGGGCCATCAGGCGGGCGATGTCGAAGGCCGAGGTGACCTTGCCGGCGCAGCCGAGCTTGATGCGCTCGCGCAGGCCCAGGCCGATCAGGGTGTTGTGGACGAGCAGCAGGCCCTCTTGCAGCGGCGCGCCGACGTGGTTGGTGAATTCCAGCGGCGCGGCGCCGGTGCCGCCCTCGGCGCCATCGACGACGATGAAGTCGGGCGTGATGCCCGTCTCCAGCATGGCCTTGGCGACGGCGAACCATTCCCAGGGGTGGCCGATGCAGAGCTTGAAGCCGGTCGGCTTGCCGCCGGACAGCGTGCGCAGGCGTTCGATGAATTCCATCATCTCGACCGGCGTCGAGAAGGCGCCGTGGCGGGCCGGCGAGATGCAGTCCTGCCCCTGCGGCACGCCGCGCGCGGCGGCGATCTCGGCGCTCACCTTGGGGCCGGGCAGCACGCCACCATGGCCGGGCTTGGCGCCCTGGCTGAGCTTGAGTTCGATCATCTTCACCTGCGGGTCGCGCGCGGCGGCCTCGAACTTGTCGGCGTTGAAGGAACCGTCGTCATGGCGGCAGCCGAAGTAGCCGGAACCGATCTCCCAGATCAGGTCACCGCCGTGGGCGCGGTGGTGGGCGCTGATCGAGCCCTCGCCGGTGTCGTGCGCGAAGCCGCCCAGCTTCGCGCCCCGGTTGAGCGCCAGGATGGCGTTGGCGCTGAGGGCGCCAAAGCTCATCGCCGAGATGTTGAAGACGCTGGCCGAGTAGGGCTGGGCGCGCTCGGCGCCGATGGTGATGCGGAAGTCGTGGCTGGCCAGGTGGGTGGGAACCAGCGAGTGATTGATCCACTCGTAGCCGCGCGCGCCGACGTCGAGCTGGGTGCCGAAGGGGCGCTGGTCGGGGTCGCCCTTGGCGCGCTGGTAGACGATGGAGCGCTGCGCGCGCGAGAAGGGCGCGGCGTCGTTGTCGCCTTCCAGGAAGTACTGGCGGATCTCGGGGCGGATGAATTCCAGCAGGAAGCGCAGATGGCCGATGACCGGGTAGTTGCGCAGCACGGAGTGGCGCTGCTGGCGCACGTCGCGCAGGCCCAGCAGCGTCAGCGCCAGGAAGACCAGCACCAGCGGGCCGCCGCCGAGGCCGGCCGCCCAGCGGATGGCGAAGAACAGCGCCAGCAGGCCGCACAGCACCCAGCTCAGATAGCGCAGCGGAAAGTGTTCGTTGAGGCGTCTCGTCCAGCCGGGCCAGGCAAGCATGGGGCGTCCTTACGCATGTGACCGGCGGATGCTATCGCCGCCGGGCTTCACAATCGCCGCGCATCAACCCTCAAGGCGCAAGGCGGCTGTCGATGAAATCCCTGTTCTTCGTGATCGGCTGGCTGTTCTCCCGGGCCTGGTGGCTGCTCGACGGCACGCGCCGCGCGCTGATGAACCTCGTCGTGCTGCTGCTGATCGTCGTCGTCGCGTCGGCGCTGCTGACGCGCGGCCCCCAGGCCCTGGCCGACCGGACGACGCTGGTGCTCAAGCTCGACGGCCAGCTCGTCGAGCAGTTCTCCGGCAGCCCGCGCGAACAGCTCCTCGCCCAGGCCCAGGGCCGCGGCACGCCACGCCAGACGCGGCTGCGCGACGTGCTGGCGGCGCTGGAGCAGGCGGCCGGCGACGACGCCATCAGCACCGTGCTGCTGGACGTGGACGACTTCGGCGGCGCGGGCCTTGCCGGCCTGCATGAGGTCAGCGCGGCGCTGCAGCGCTTCCGCCAGGCCAGCGGCAAGCCCGTCGTCGCCTATGCCGACAGCTACAGCCAGCGCGGCTACTACCTCGCGGCGCAGGCCGGCGAGGTCTATCTGCACCCGATGGGCCTGGTGGCGCTGGAAGGCTTCGGCCGCTGGCGCACCTATTACAAGGACGCGCTGGACCGCCTCGGCGTGACGGCCCACGTCGTCAAGGTCGGCAGCTACAAGAGCTTCGCCGAGCCCTACACGGCCAACGCGCCGAGCGCGGCCACGGTCGAGGCCGAGGGCCTGGTCTACGGCGAGCTGTGGCAGGGCTTCACCGGCGCCATCGAGAAGGCGCGCAAGCTGGACGCGGGCAGCATCGCCCTGGGCATCGAGCAGATGCCGCAACGGCTCGCCGCCGTGCAGGGCGACGCGGCGCGCATGGCGCTGCAGGCGCGGCTGGTCGATGGCCTGAAAACGCGCGACCAGATGCGCGAGCTGCTGATCGCCAAGGGCGCGCGCGACGAGCAGACGCGCAGCTTCCGGCAGGTGTCGCTGGCGCAATACCTGGGCCGGGTGAAGGACGGCGGCGCACCCAGCAAGCTGCAGCCGGGCGTGGGCGTGATCGTCGCCGAGGGCGACATCGTCGGCGGCGAGGCCGGCCCGGGCCGCATCGGCGGCGACTCCACGGCGCGGCTGATCCGCAAGGCACGCGAGGACGAGGCCCTCAAGGCCCTGGTGCTGCGCGTCAACTCGCCGGGCGGCAGCGCCTTCGCGTCCGAGATCGTGCGCCGCGAACTGGAACTGACGCGGCAGGCGGGCAAGCCCGTCGTCGTGTCGATGGGCGACGTGGCGGCCTCGGGCGGCTACTGGATCTCGATGGCCAGCGACGCGGTGATCGCCGACGCCGGCACCATCACCGGCAGCATCGGCGTGTTCGGCGTCCTGCCGACGGCCGAGGGCCTGATGGACAAGCTCTCACTGCACAGCGGCGGCGTGACGACCACCTGGCTGGTCGGCGGCTACGACCCGCGCCGCCCGCTCGACCCGCGCCTGAAGGCGGCGCTGCAGGCCGGCATCGAGAACATCTACACCCGCTTCACCGGCCTCGCGGCGCAGGCGCGCAAGAGCACGCCGGACAAGATCGACGCCGTGGCCCAGGGGCGCATCTGGACGGGCGCGCAGGCGAAGGCGCGCGGCCTGATCGACCGCCTCGGCAGCTTCGACGACGCCGTGCAGACGGCCGCGCGGCTGGCCAAACTGGAACTGAAAGCCGGCGAGAAGCCGCGCCTGGCCTATGTGGAGCGCGAGCCGAGCCGCCGCGAACGCCTGCTCGCCTCGCTGACCGACGTGATGGCGCCGTCCCTCGTGCAGGCCCTCGGCCTGGACGCGTTGCCGGCGCCGGTCGTCGAGGAACTGGCGGCGCTGAAGGACCTGTCCCGCGTGGCTGCGGACGGCCGCTGGGACCGGACGGCCGCCGTGCATTGCCTGTGCGCCGCGCCCTGAGTTTCCGCAGCCGCCGTCCAGTAATCCACGGGGCGGCCGGAAAACTGGCGCGCGGACTGCGGAGGGCTCGTTAGCATTCCGGGCCGAAGGGGCCGCAACGGCGCGACCCGGCAAGGAGATCCGACGATGAATGTCGCCACCTGGATGCGCAGCTTCACGATCCGCACCCGCATGCACGGGGCCATCGCCATGGTGCTGCTGATGTTCGCCGCGCTGGCGCTGACGGGCCTGCTCGGCGGCCGCCAGTTGACGGCGCTCCACACCGAGGCCACGGCGCAGACCGCGCGCGAGCTGCAACAGCTCGGCGCCGTCCGCCAGGCGCTGGCCGAGCTGCGGCGCGACGAGGGCCTGCCCGAGCGGCCCCGCGAGGCGCTGCGCGAGATCGAGCAGCGCCTCGAAACGACGGCCGGCGCGCTGGACCGGCAGGCCCGCACGGCCGTGGCCGGCTTCGACGCCGAGATGGGCCGCATCGGCTGGCGCGCGCTGATCCTGCTGGCCGTGGTGCTGGTGCTGGTGGTGCCGCTGACCCTGGTCAATTCCGCCACCATCACGACGCCGATGCGCTATGCCTGCACGGTGGCCCAGTCCATCGCCGGCGGCGAGCTGAACAACGACGTGCGCGCCATCGGCCGCGACGAGGCCGCCGACCTGCTGCGCGCGCTGGACGCGATGCAGGCCAGCCTGCGCGGCCTGGTCAGCCAGGTCAAGACCTCGGCGCAGAGCATCGAGACGGCCAGCGGCGAGGTGGCCGCCGGCAACCACGACCTCAGCCAGCGCACCGAGCGCACGGCGTCCAGCCTGCAGCGCACCACCCATGCGATGGACGAGCTGACCCAGGGCGTGCGCCACGGCGCCGACGCGGCCGACCAGGCGCGCGAACTGGCGGCGGGCGCGGCCGAGGTGGCGCAGCGCGGCGGCGACGAGGTGTCCGCCGTCGTCACGACGATGGAAGAGATCAATGCCAGCTCGCGCCGCATCGGCGACATCGTCGGGCTGATCGACAGCATCGCCTTCCAGACCAATATCCTGGCGCTGAACGCGGCGGTGGAAGCGGCGCGGGCGGGCGAGCAGGGGCGGGGCTTCGCGGTCGTCGCCAGCGAGGTGCGCATGCTCGCGCAGCGCAGCGCCGAGGCGGCGCGCGAGATCAAGTCGCTGATCACGGCCAGCGTCGAACGCGCCGAGGCCGGCGCGCGCCTGGTGCAGCAGGCCGGGACGACGATGCAGGACATCGTCGGCAATGTGCAGAAGGTCAGCGACATGATCGGCGAGGTGGCCACCGGCGCGGCCGACCAGAGCCGGCGCATCGGCCAGATCCATGGCGCCGTCAGCCAGCTCGACGACATGACGCAGCAGAACGCCGCGCTGGTGGAGCAGTCCGCCGCCGCCGCCGACAGCCTGCGTCAGCAGTTGCAGTTGCTGGCCGGCGCGGTGGCGCAGTTCCGGCTGACCTAGAATCCCGCCCCAAGCGCCGATTTGTTCCGGATTGCGGGCGCTCTACAAATGCCGCTAAACAGGGCTCCGAAGCAACCGGTGTCCCGCGACAGTGGCACCGGTTTTTTCTTTCTGGAGTAGGGCCATGACGGGCCGAAGCGTGGGCGAGGTGTCGCCCCAGAGCGTTCATTTCGACGAACCGCTGCCGCTGCGCAGCGGCAGCGCCTTCGGGCCCTATGACCTGATGGTCGAGACCTACGGCACGCTGAACACCGCGCGCAGCAATGCGGTGCTGGTCTGCCATGCGCTGAACGCCAGCCACCACGTCGCCGGCCGCTATGCCGGCCAGGAGAAGAGCGAGGGCTGGTGGGACAACCTGATCGGGCCGGCCAAGCCGCTGGACACCGAGCGCTTCTTCGTCATCTGCGTCAACAACCTCGGCTCCTGCTTCGGCTCCACCGGGCCGATGCACGCCAACCCCGCGACGGGCCGGGCCTGGGGGGCGGACTTCCCGGTCGTCACCGTGCAGGACTGGGTGGACGCCCAGGCCCGCGTCGTCGAGCGCTTCGGCATCACGAAGCTCGCGGCCGTGCTGGGCGGGTCCCTGGGCGGCATGCAGGCGCTGGACTGGGCGCTGCGCTACCCGGAGCGGCTGGCGCACTGCATCGCCATCGCCACGGCGCCCAATCTGTCGGCGCAGAACATCGCCTTCAACGAGGTCGCGCGCCGCGCCATCGTCACCGACCCGGACTTCCACGGCGGCGACTTCTACGCCCATGGCGTGGTGCCCAAGCGCGGCCTGCGCGTGGCGCGCATGATCGGCCACATCACCTATCTGAGCGACGACGTGATGGCCGAGAAGTTCGGCCGCGAGCTGAAGAGCGGCGCTCTGGGCTATTCGACGCAGGAGATCGAGTTCCAGATCGAGAGCTATCTGCGCTACCAGGGCGACAAGTTCAGCGACTACTTCGACGCCAACACCTATCTGCTCATCACCCGCGCGCTGGACTATTTCGACCCGGCGGCCGAACACGGCGGCGACCTCGCGCGCGCCTTCGCGTCGGCGCAGGCCAAGTTCCTCGTCGCCAGCTTCACGACCGACTGGCGCTTCTCGCCCGACCGCTCGCGCGAGATCGTCAAGGCCCTGCTCGACAACCGGCTGGACGTGAGCTATGCCGAGATCGACGCGCCCCACGGCCACGACGCCTTCCTGCTCGACGACCCGCGTTACCACGGCCTGCTGCGCGCCTATTTCGATCGGATTTCAGATGAGCTTTGACCCGGCCATCGCCGCGCTGGTGCCGCCCGGCTCGCGCGTGCTCGACCTCGGCTGCGGCAGCGGCGAGCTGCTGGAACACCTGATCCGCCAGCGCGGCTGCAGCGGCTACGGCGTCGAGCTGGACGACGCCAATCTGCTCGCCTCGGTGAAGCGCGGCGTCAACGTCATCCAGCGCAACCTGGAAGAGGGCCTGTCCATCTTCGAGGATCAGAGTTTCGACGTGGTGCTGCAGCTGGAGACGCTGCAGCATCTGCGCAATGCCGAGCAGATGCTCAAGGAGACGGCGCGCGTCGGCAAGATCGGCATCGTCAGCTTCCCGAACTTCGCGCACTGGCCCAACCGCCTGCAGGTGCTGACGGGCCGCATGCCCGTCACGCGCGCCCTGCCCTACGAGTGGTACGACACGCCGAACATCCGCGTCGGCACCTTCGCCGACTTCGGCGTGCTGGCACGCAAGAACCGGCTGCGCATCCTCGACAGCTTCGGCCTGCAGGACGGCGGCGTCGTGCGCAGCCTGCCGAACCTGATGGCCAGCGTGGCCGTGTTCAAGTTCGAGCGCGAGTGAGGCGCGGCATCGGCGGCCTAAACTGAGGAATCGCGCCACCAGCGCGCCGCCCCCAGGAGTACGCCATGAACGCTCGTGACCCCCATCCGCCCCTGCCCGCCGACCAGGCGGGCGCGCTGGGCGAATTCGCCGCCCGCGTCTGGGACGAGGAGATCGTCCCCGCGCTGACCGACTACATCGCCATCCCGGCCAAGAGCCCGATGTTCGATGCCGACTGGGCCGCCAACGGCCACATCGAGCGCGTGCTGACCTCGGCCGCCGCCTGGGTCGAGAGCAAGAAGGTGGCCGGGCTCAAGCTCGAAGTCATCCGCCTGCCCGGCCGCACGCCGGTGATCTTCTTCGAGGTGCCGGCGACGAAGGCCGGCTGCGAGGACACCATCGTCCTCTACGGCCACCTCGACAAGCAGCCCGAATTCAGCGGCTGGCGCGGCGACCTCGGCCCCTGGACGCCCAAGTACGAAAACGGCCTGCTCTACGGCCGCGGCGGCGCGGACGACGGCTATGCGGTCTATGCGTCGCTGACGGCCATCATGGCGCTCGACAGGCAGGGCATCCCGCGCCCGCGCTGCGTCGGCCTGATCGAGACCTGCGAGGAGAGCGGCAGCTTCGACCTGCCGGCCTATCTCGACCTGCTGAAGGCGCGCCTCGGCAATGTCTCCCTCGTCGTCTGCCTGGACTCCGGCGCCGGCAACTACGACCAGCTCTGGCTGACCACCTCGCTGCGCGGCATGGTGTCGGGCGTGCTCAAGGTCGAGGTGCTGACCGAGGGCATCCATAGCGGCGACGGCTCGGGCGTCGTGCCGTCGAGCTTCCGCGTGCTGCGCCAGGTGCTGGACCGGCTGGAAGACAGCAAGACCGGCCGGCTGCTGCCCGAGAGCTTCCACTGCGAGATCCCCGGCGCGCGGCTGGAACAGGCACGGGCCACGGCCGCCATCCTCGGCGCCGAGGTCTACAAGCGCCTGCCCTGGGCTTGCGGCGCGGACGGCGGCCCGGTGCTGCCGGTGACGAGCGACCCGGTCGAGGTGCTGCTCAACCGCACCTGGCGGCCGACGCTGAGCGTGACCGGCGTGGACGGCTTCCCGGAGCTGAAGAACGCCGGCAATGTGCTGCGGCCCTACACGGCCTTCAAGCTCAGCCTGCGCCTGCCGCCGCTGATCGACGGCAACGCCGCCGCGCTGCAACTGCAGCGCCTGCTGGAAGACAACGCGCCCTACAACGCCAAGGTCACGTTCACGCCCGACGGCCGCGCCGGCGCCCACGGCGCGACGGGCTGGAACACGCCCGAACTCTCCCCCTGGCTGGGCCGTGCGCTGGACGAGGCCAGCCAGGCCCATTTCGGCGCGCCGGTCGGCTATATCGGCCAGGGCGGCACCATCCCGCTGATGAGCATGCTGCAAAAGGGCTTCCCGGCCGCGCAGATGATGGTCTGCGGCGTGCTGGGGCCCAAGAGCAATGCGCACGGGCCGAACGAGTTCCTGCATGTGCCCTACGGCAAGAAGCTGACCGCCGCCGTGGCGCAGGTGATGGCGGCGCACCCCTGATCGCGCCGCCGCGCTTGAAAATTATGGCCTTAACCCCATAATTGGCGTCTGATGGCCTTCAGCTACCACCCCGACGCGCAGGCGGAGTTCACCGCGATCCGGCCGCTGTGCAATTGGGATCTGGCCTGCTGCTTCGGGCTCGCCATCATGCGCAACAACCGCATCGACGCGGGCACCGAGCCGCTGCGCTGGCCGAAGGAGTTCATCGGCCCGGGCCGGGTGCATTCGGCACTGTTCGAGGTGGAGTTCCGCACCGCCCTGCTGACCGCGCTGGTCTACGTCTACCAGCAGTTCGGCCCGGACGTGAAGGTGCTGGCCATCGACGCGGTGCAGAACGGCCTGGCGCTGGGGCCGCGCATCGGCGGCGTGGCGGCCAAACGGGCGCGGGCGCGTTCGGACTGAGAAGGAGTGGACAGCATGCGAGAACTGACCGATTTCGAGCGCGAGGCGCTGGCGGACCCCGCCGTCAAATACGGCTATGACAACTACGACCTGCTGGTCAAGGTGGGCGGCCTGCTGCGCAGCATGCGCCAGCGCTCCGGCCTGTCGCAGCAGCAGTTGCAGGACATCAGCGGCATCCACCAGGCCGACATCAGCCGGGCCGAGCGCGGCCAGGCCGACCGCGGGCCGAGCCTGGCCCTGGTCAGCCGCATGGCCCACGCCTCGGGCTATTCGGTGGTGCTGAGCCTGCACAAGCAGGGCGCCGCCGCAGGCGACGAGGCGGCGCTGACGGTGGAACTCTGAGCCCGGCGGCGATGGACTGGCATTCGCTGGAAGTCTGGTCGGACATCGTCGGCGTGGCCAGCGCCGCGGCCATGGCCGTCCCGGCCTGGAAGTCCGACACCGCCGCCGCCTTCATGGGCGACATCCGCGCGGCACTGTCCACACCCCGCCGGGGCGGCGACCCAAACGGCGCCAGCGTGCTGGCCGACCTGGAACGCCGGGCCGCCAGTTGGAAGGCGCCCGACCGCGTCATGCTGCGCCTGGGTGTGGTGCTGCTGGCCCTGTCCTTCCTGATGCGGATGGCCCACCACGCGGGCTGCAGGTTCTGATGGACCAGTTGAGAGCCATCAAGGTCTTCGTCCGCGTCATCGACGAGGGCAGCTTCGCGGGCGCCGCGCGGGCACTCGATCTGGCGCCGGCCGTCGTCACGCGGCTGATCGCGGAACTGGAAGAGCACCTCGGTACGCGGCTGCTGAACCGCACGACGCGGCGGCTGGCGCTGACGGAGATCGGCGAGGCCTATCTGGAGCGGGCGCGGCGCATCCTGGCCGACGTGGACGAGGCGGCGGCGCTGGCCGCGTCGGCCACGCAGGAAGTGCGCGGCCTGCTGCGCGTGCTCTGCCCGCCGGCCTTCGCCGTGCATCAACTGGCCAAGCGCCTGCCGGACTTCCACCGCGACTATCCGCTGGTGACGGTGGAGATCAGCTCGCCCGGCGCGGTCGAGACGGTGGACGACAACTACGACCTGACCATCTTCCAGGCCCGCGAGCTGCTGGACGGCGATTTCATCGCCCGGCGCCTCGCGCGCAGCGAAGTCATCATGTGCGCCGCGCCCGACTATCTGGACCAGCGCGGCCGGCCCGCGCACCCGGACGAGTTGAAGATCCACGCGGCCCTGCTGCCGCCCACGCCTTCGCTGATGCGCGGGCTGACGCTGCAGCGCGGCGACGGCGGCGAGGAAGTGATGCTGCCCATCGTGCCCTCGCGCGCCGTGCTGTCCACGACGCATATGGACACCAACTACGCCGCCGCCCTGCACGGCCTGGGCATTGCCGGCCTGCCGAGCTTCATGGTCGAGGACGCGCTGCTGGAAACGGCCTTGGAGCGCGTGCTGCCGCAATGGCGTTTGTTCAGCACGACGCTGTGGGCCGGCATGCCGACGCGCAAATATGTGCCGGCGCGGACGCGGGCCTTTCTGGACTTCCTGCTCGACACCTTCGGCGGCCAGGACAACGACCCCTGGCTGGTCGCGGCCGGCTGCGAGACCTGCCCCTGACTCCTGCGGGCCGAGCGCCGGGCCGCTCCCAAGCCGGCCCGTCCAGGCGATGTGCTTGCCGGTCAATCCGGCAAGCATCGCCGCCCCCTCGGGGGGCCGTCCAAGGTACCCCTTGGACGGGGGGCTTCATCTCAGGCTGAAGCCCAGCTCGAAGAACTCCGGGCAGTTCGCTTCCATCGCGCGCTTCAGCGGCGCGAGCGCGACGTAGCGCGAGGTCGTCTTGGCGATATGGGCCAGCAGCCGGCGCTCCTCGGCGTGGCCCTGGCCCAGCAATGCGAGGTGTTGACGCAGCGCGCTCCATTCCAGGCGCCGCCAGTAGTCGCCGAAGTCGGCCGCCAGCGCCTCGTCCAGCCGGCCCTCGGCGCGGCAGGCTTCCCAGTGGCGCACGGCCCAGTCGATTTCCTGCGCTTCGTCCCAGGCTTGTTCGGGCGGGCGCAGCAGCGCGGCGAGCGCGTCGGTGGCGGCGCCTGCGGGCGCGTCGTCGAGCAGGCGTTGCAGCACCACGTCCAGGCCGCTGCCGGCCAGGCGGGCGAGGCCGGCGCGCAGCGCGGCGGCGTCGGGCGGCGTGGCGGTGGGGGCCTGGGCGCGCAGCGCGGCGCAGGCGGCGCGCATGCGGGAGTCGGCTTCTTCGGTCGTCGTCATCGGAGAAAAACCCTCGTGGATAATGAAATTCTAAGAACCGCCGGCCCCGGCACCCCTCACCGACTCCGCGCTTTGCCGCCCGTGCCGCGCTCGCCCCGCTCCCCCTTCCCCTCCCTGCCGCCCACGCTGATCGCCCTGGCCCTGTGTGCCTGGGGCGAGGCCGGCGCGCAGCAGCAAGCCGCCGACGACGAGGCGCTGCGCCTGCGCGGCAGCCGCGTGCTGGCCGCGCCGGCAAAGGCAGCAAAAAAGAGCAAGGCGGACGCCACCAAACCGGCCCTGGTGATCTCGGCTGGCCAGTTGTCGGCCCAGATGGATCAGCAGGCCCAGGGCGAGGGTGGCGTCGAGCTGCGCTATGGCGAACTGGTGCTGGGCACCGACCGGCTGGACTACCGCATCACCGACGACTTCGCGCGGGCCGAGGGCCATGTGCGCATCGACCACGGCGGCAATGTCTTCACCGGCCCGCTGCTGCAGCTTTACGTGAGCCGTTTCGAGGGCGAGTTCCTGACGCCCAGCTTCCTGCTCGGCGCGACCGGCGGCGCCGGCAAGGCCAAGGTGCTCAAGTTCCAGGACAGCGAGCACATGAGCGCCAGCGAGGGCAGCTACAGCAGTTGCCCGGCGGTCGAGGATGAGGAGCCGGCCTGGCAGATCACGGCGCGGGAACTGCGTCTGGACCTGGGCGCCAACGAGGGCCAGGCCGATGGCGCGGTGCTGCGCTTCCTGGGCGTGCCGCTGCTGGCCGCACCGAGCTTGAGCTTCCCGCTCAGTTCGGCGCGCAAATCGGGCTGGCTGCCGCCGAACCTCTTTCTGGACAACCGCGCCGGCCTCGAAGTCGGCGTGCCCTATTACTGGAATATCGCGCCGCAGCGGGACGCGACCTTCACGCCCTTCGTGATGACCAAGCGCGGCGTCGGCCTGGACAGCGAGTTCCGCTACCTGGAACCGGGCCACGCCGGCCGCGTCAACGTCGATCTGCTGCCCGGCGACCGCGTCTTCGGCCGCTCGCGCTGGAGCCTCAAGCTCGACAACGAGGGCAGCTTCGGCGGCTGGCGCTACCGCTTCAAGGGCGAGCGCGTATCCGACGACGACTACTGGAAGGACATGTCGCGCCGCGTCGAGAGCCAGACGCCGCGCCTGCTGGCCAGCGACTTCGTGCTGAACCGTCAGCGCGAACTGTCCTGGGGCGTCATCGACAGCTATGCCCGCGTGCAGCGCTGGCAGACGCTGCAGGGCAGCGACGCGCTGGCACAGTTCGACTCGCCCTACCAGCGCAGCCCGCAGATGGGCATCCGCGTGACGACGGCGGCCGACGAGGCGGTGCTGGACAGCTTCCGCCCCTGGGGCCGCAAGGCGCGGCTGGAAGGCGGGCTGGAGCTGGAATACAACCGCTTCGACCTGCCCGGCTCGGCGCTGGCGGGCCAGGAACGCGGCGGTCAGCGCGTGCATGCGCTGGGCCATGTGGCCGCACCGCTGGGCGGCGAGGCGTGGTGGTTCATCCCGCGCGCCTCCTTCAACGCGGCGGCCTATGACCTCGACCGCGCCCAGCCCGACGGCCGCCGCCGCATGAGCCGCGTCATCCCGACGCTGAGCATCGACCACGGCTGGGTCTTCGAGCGCGACACGACGCTGTTCGGCCGCGAGACGCGCCAGAGCCTGGAGCCGCGCATCTTCTACGTCAACACACCCTTCCGCGACCAGGCCAGCCTGCCGAATTTCGACTCGGCGCCCAAGGACTTCAATTTCGACTCCATCTACACCGACAACCCCTTCTCGGGCGTGGACCGGGTGTCGGACCTGCACGCGCTCAGCGCCGGCGCGACCAGCCGCTGGATCGGCGCGAACTCGGGCGAGGAAATCCTGCGCCTGGGCGCCGTGCAGCGCTTCCTGTTCCGCGACCAGCGCATCACGCCGGACGGCGAGCCCGTCACGCAGCGCTTCTCCGACCTGCTGCTGGCCGCGTCCGCGCACCTGGACGAGCAGTGGTGGGCCGACGGCACGATGGAGTTCAACCCCGAGACGCGGCGCTCGGTGCGCTCGGTGCTGCGCGCGCGCTATTCGCCGGGCCCGTTCAAGACCGTCAGCCTCGCCTACCGGCTGGCGCGGGCGCAGAGCGAGCAGGTCGAACTGGCCTGGCAATGGCCGCTCTACGGCACGCCCGTGCGCTCGCGCGGCGCTGGCGGCACGGCCTGCGGCGGCGCCTGGTACGGCGCTGGCCGCGTGCAGTACTCGCTGCGCGACCGCCGCCTGACCGACTCCGTCGTCGGCTTCGAGTACGACGCCGGCTGCTGGGTGCTGCGCTGGGGCGTCGAGCGCCTGTCCACCGGCCGGGCCGAGACCAACACGCGGCTGATGCTGCAGCTGGAACTGGTCGGCCTGTCCCAGCTCGGCTCCAACGCGCTCAAGGTCTTGAAGGACAATGTGCCCGGTTACCGCAGGCTGAGTTCCGACCGCTCGCCGAGTTCTGATTTCCTACCATGATGCATCGCTTCGTTCCCCTCGCTTTGGCCCTGGCCGCACTTCACGCCTCGGCCCAGACCGCGTCCGCGCTGCAGCCGGGGGACTACATCGCCGCCGTCGTCAACCAGGACGTGGTGGCCGCCAGCGAGGTCGTCCAGCGCACCGAGCGCCTGCGCGCCGAGGCCCGCCAGCGCGGCGAGGTCATGCCCGAGACGACCGGCCTGCGCAAGCAGGCGCTGGAAGCGCTGATCGAGGACCGCGTGCTCGTCACCTATGCCCGCGAGAACGGTCCGCGCATCGACGAGCCCGAGCTGGACCGCGTCGTCGCCAACGTCGCCGCGCAGAACAAGCTGACGATGGATCAGTTGCGCGAGCGCCTCAAGCAGGACGGCATGGACTACAAGAGCTTCCGCGAGAACCTGCGCGACCAGATGATGACCGAGCGCGTGCGCGAACGCGAGGTGCAGGGCCGCATCCAGATCACCGACGCCGAGATCGACGCCTGGCTCGACAAGAAGCGCGCCGAACTGGCCAACAGCGGCCAGATCAACCTGGCCCAGGTGCTGGTGACGGTACCCGAGGGCGCGGCCGAGAGCGTCGTCGCCGAGCGCCAGGCCCGCGCCGCGGCCGCGCTGGCGCGCATCCAGGGCGGCGAGGACTTCGCCAAGGTGGCCCGCGAGGTCTCCGAGGACAGCAACAAGGCCCGCGGCGGCGAGATCGGCCTGCGGCCGGCCGACCGCCTGCCCGACCTCTTCATCGACGCCGTCAAGGGCCTGAAGGATGGCGAGACGGCGCCCCGGCTGCTGCGCAGCGGCGCCGGCTTCCACATCCTCAAGCTGGTCGAGCGCCAGGGTGCGGCCTCGCTGACGCACAGCATCCAGACCCATGCCCGCCACATCCTGCTGCGCCCCTCGGCGCAGTTGAGCGCCGAGGTCGCGGCGCGCCGCATGACCGAGTTCAAGCGCCAGATCGAGGCCGGCCAGGCCCGTTTCGAGGACATCGCCAAGGCCAACTCCGAAGACGGCAGCGCCCCCCAGGGCGGCGACCTCGGCTGGATGGGCGCGGGCGGCTTCGTGCCCGAGTTCGAGGAAGCGATGAACGCGCTGCCGCTGGGCGGCCTCTCGGGCCCGGTGATGTCACGCTTCGGCATCCACCTGATCCAGGTGCTGGAACGCCGCACGGTCGAGATCGAGATGAAGCAGTTGCGCGATCAGGCCCGCAACGCGCTGCGCGAGCAAAGGTACGACGCGGCCTACCAGGAGTGGGTCAAGGAACTGCGCGACAAGGCTTTTGTCGAGGTCAGAGAGTGGCTGGACTGAAGCGGCAGCACACGCCGCGCAAGCGCTTCGGCCAGCACTTCCTGACCGACGCAGCGCTGATCGACGCCATCGTCGATCTCATCGACCCACAGCCCGGCGAGACGCTGGTCGAGATCGGCCCCGGCCTCGGCGCAATGACGCTGCCGCTGCTGGCGCGCCACCGACCGCTGACCGTCATCGAACTGGACCGCGACCTCGCCGCGCGGCTGCGCGCGCGCGGTGACGTGGACGTGATCGAGAGCGACGTGCTGAAGGTGGACTTCCGCGCGCTGGCCGCCGCCAGGGGCGCGAAGCTGCGTGTCGTCGGCAACCTGCCCTACAACATCTCGACGCCCATCCTCTTCCACCTGCTGGACGCGGTGGACGTGGTCGTGGACCAGCATTTCATGCTGCAGAAGGAAGTCGTGGACCGCATGGCCGCCGCGCCGGGCGGCAAGGACTACGGACGCCTCTCGGTGATGCTGCAATGGCGCTACGACATCGAATCGGTGCTCGACGTGCCGCCCGAGGCCTTCGACCCGCCGCCGCGCGTGGACTCGGCCATCGTGCGCATGCAACCGCTGAAAAACCCACCCGCGCTGGACGCCGAATTGCTGGGCGCCCTGGTGACGAGCGCCTTCTCGCAGCGCCGCAAGCTGCTGCGCCACAGCCTCGGCCACTGGCTGGCCGAACGCGGCTACGCCGGCCACTTCGACCTGCAGCGGAGAGCCGAAGAGGTGCCGGTGGACGAGTTCGTCGCGCTGGCGCTGGAAGTCAAAGGCTAGAAACCAAAACGGGACCCGAAGGTCCCGTTTTGCATTGGCGTCCAAATGCTCAAGCTGCGTTGAGCCACATGGACGTATCGAAGGCACTGCACATCATCGGCATGTTCACGCCGAAGTTGGGGTTGCCAATCGCAGACTTCGCGCTTTTCGGCGCGGGCTTCTCAACCACCGGGGCCACCTCAGCAGCCCGCTCCCATGACCCGTTTTCCTGGGAGCGGGCTACTGAAAAGAATAGAAACAGCGGAAGGGAATCCGCCGGTCGGCCCAGTAGTCGGCCGTGTCGCGGAACACGTCGAGCAACTGCTCGCGCGCCTCGCGGTCGAAGCGCACGTTGTCGGGCAACTGCTCCAGCACGACGACGAAGCCCGGCTGGCTGCCGGCCTTGTGGACGAGGTCGGTCATGCAGTCATGCAGGGCGTCCAGGTTCTTGCCGAAGTGAGCGGGAAAAAGGAAAGCCTGCGCGATGCCGTCGAGCACGTCCTGCTTGGACTGCGCCTCCGACAGATTGGCATACAGGAAATGCTGGCCCGCCTCCTGGGCGGCCTGCATCAAGTCCTCGACCCTGTAGGCCCGGATGGCCTGCACGATATTGGGACGGACGGTCTGCAAAAGCATGGTCGCGTTCCTCCTTTCAAGTCACAAAACTGCAAAACCTCGGGCGCTCACCGTGCCGCTTCGGCGCGGATGCGCTTGAAGCTGGCGTAGTGGTCGCCGGTGTAGAAACAAACCTCGGGCACCGTCGGGGGCGTGCCGCCGCAGATGATGCGGCGGGCGCCCCGGCTGCGGGTGCCTGGGGTCTTGACCGTGTATTCGCGGTAGAAGCCGCGCGCCTTGCGGGGCAGCAGGCGCTCACGATTGCCGAACACCACGCCGTCCCGGGCATAGGGAAACGGGCCACCGGCGAGGATGAGCCGGTGCGTTTCCCGCGCCTGGGCGGGCAGCTCGCTCAGCCGGATGTCGGCCAGAACGGGCGTTGCGGTGGGCGCCCCATTGATGGGGGCTTCCTTGGCTTGCGCGCCGCCGGCCAGGCCGACAAGCAGCAGGGCGGACAGTGCCGCCGAGGCGCCAAAGCGCGCCAGCCACGAGAGCAAAAACACGGGTTTACCCTGAACGCAAAACCGTAATGGTACCGAAGCGCCCCCAAAAGCTCAAGCCGGCGCCTGCTGCGGACGCCCGGAAGCTGGCCTTGTGAGCATGCGCTCACACCTTTCTAACTTGCTGTTTTTAATGGGACTTTGACGGCCATCTGCCGGAGTTCCGGGTGTGAAAACTTCTGTCAATTGGGGGAGTCAGGGCGCTTTTACGCGCTTACCCTGATGCCCCGTCAGTTGCGGGCCGCGTTGGCGTCGGCAACGGTCAGGGCCGTCATGTTGACGATGCGCCGCACGGTGGCCGAGGGCGTCAGGATGTGGACCGGCTTGGCTGCGCCGAGCAGCACCGGGCCGATGGCGATGCCGCCGCCGGCCGCCGTCTTCAGCAGGTTGTAGGAGATGTTGGCGGCGTCGATATTGGGCAGCACGAGCAGATTGGCCTCGCCGGTGAGCGGGCTGTGCGGCATCAGCTGCTTGCGGTAGGCGGCATCCAGCGCGGTGTCGCCGTGCATCTCGCCATCGACTTCGAGCCAGGGCGCGAGCTGCTGGATCAGCGCCAGCGTGTCGCGCATCTTCACGGCCGAAGGGCAGTTGCTGGTGCCGAAATTGCTGTGCGAGAGCAGCGCGGCCTTGGGCACGAGGCCGAAGCGGCACATTTCCTGGGCGGCCAGGATGGTGATCTCGGCGAGCTGGGCGGCGTCGGGGTCGTGGTTGACGTGGGTATCGACCAGCATGACCTGGCGGCCGGGCAGGATCAGGCCGTTCATGCAGGCATAGGTCTTGACGCCCGCACGCTTGCCGATCACCTGATCGATGTACTGCAGGTGGTTGGCCGTCGTGCCCCAGGTGCCGCAGAGCATGCCGTCCACCTCGCCCTTGTGCAGCAGCATGCTGCTGATGAGGGTGAGGCGGCGGCGCATCTCGATCTTGGCGAGTTGCTGGGTGACGCCCTTGCGCTCGGTCATGCCGAGATAGGTCTGCCAGAAGTCGCGGTAGCGCTCGTCGCGCTCGACGTTGACCACGTCGTAGTCGCGGCCCTGCTGCAGGCGCAGGCCGAAGCGCTCGCAGCGCTCGGCGATGACGGCCGGGCGGCCGACCAGGGTCGGGCGGGCCAGGCGCTCGTCCACGACGATCTGGGCCGCGCGCAGCACGCGCTCTTCCTCGCCCTCGGCGTAGGCGACGCGCTTGTGCGGCGCGCGCTTGGCGGCGGTGAAGATGGGCTTCATCGTGCTGCCCGAGGCGTAGACGAAGCTCTGCAGCTTCTCGCGGTAGGCGTCCCAGTCGGTGATGGGGCGGGCGGCAACGCCGGAGTCCATCGCCGCGCGGGCGACGGCCGGCGCGATGCGCATCATCAGGCGCGGGTCGAAGGGCTTGGGGATCAGGTATTCGGGGCCGAAGGAGAGCGTCGCGCCGGCATAGGCGGCGGCGACGACCTCGCTCTGCTCGGCCTGGGCCAGTTCGGCGATGGCACGCACGGCGGCGATCTCCATCTCGACATTGATCGTCGTCGCCCCCGAGTCCAGCGCGCCGCGGAAGATGTACGGGAAGCACAGGACGTTGTTGACCTGGTTCGGGTAGTCCGTGCGGCCGGTGGCCATGATGGCGTCGTCGCGCACGGCCCAGACCTCTTCGGGCAGGATCTCGGGCGTCGGGTTGGCCAGCGCGAAGATCAGCGGCTGCGCGGCCATGGTGGCCACCATGTCGGCCTTCAGTACGCCGCCGGCCGACAGGCCCAGGAACACGTCGGCCCCGGCGATGACCTCGCGCAGCGTGCGCGCCTCGGTCGGCTGGGCATACTCGGCCTTGTCCGGGTCCATCAGCTCGGTGCGGCCTGCATAGACGACGCCCGCGAGGTCGGTGACGAAGATGTTCTCGCGCGGCAGGCCGAGCTTGACCAGCAGGTTCAGGCAGGCGAGCGCGGCGGCCCCGGCGCCCGAGGTGACGAGCTTCACGTCCTTGACGTTCTTGCCGACGACCTTGAGCCCGTTCAGGAAGGCCGCGCCGACGACGATGGCCGTGCCGTGCTGGTCGTCGTGGAAGACCGGGATCTTCATGCGCTCACGCAGCTTGCGTTCGACGTAGAAGCAGTCCGGCGCCTTGATGTCTTCGAGGTTGATGCCGCCGAAGGTGGGCTCCAGCGCGGCGATGCAGTCCACCAGCTTGTCGAGGTCGCGCTCGGCCACTTCGAGGTCGAACACGTCGATGCCGGCGAACTTCTTGAACAGCACGCCCTTGCCTTCCATGACGGGCTTGGACGCCAGCGGGCCGATGTCGCCCAGGCCCAGCACGGCCGTGCCATTGGTGACGACGGCGACGAGATTGCCGCGCGAGGTGTAGCGGAAGGCATTGGCCGGGTCGGCGACGATCTCCTCGCAGGCGGCGGCCACGCCGGGCGAATAGGCCAGTGCCAGATCGCGCTGATTGATGAGTTGCTTGGTCGCCGCGATGGCGATCTTGCCGGGCGTCGGGAACTCGTGGTATTCGAGCGCGGCCTGACGGAGCTGGGCGCGTTTTTCTTCTGGGCTGTGCATGGCGGAATCGCTGAGGCCTGCGGGGCTGGAATGATGCCACCGCCTGGGAGAATGGCCGGCATGGGCGAGTTCGATCTGATCCGGCGCTTCTTCCAGCGCCCTGCGGGTGATGGCGTCGAGGTGGGCATTGGCGACGACTGCGCCGTGCTGAGCGCCACGCCGGGCGCACGCTGGCTGGTGTCCAGCGACATGCTGGTCGAGGGCCGCCACTTCCTCTCCACCGTCGCGCCCGAGCGCCTCGGCCACAAGGCGCTGGCCGTCAACCTCAGCGACCTCGCCGCCTGCGGCGCGACACCACGCGGCTTCACGCTGGCGCTGGCGCTGCCGCGCGTGGACGAGGGCTGGCTGGCCGGCTTCGCGCGCGGCCTGCTGGCGCTGGCCGATGCGAGCGACTGCCCGCTGGTCGGCGGCGACACGACACAGGGCCCGCTCAATCTCTGCGTTACCGTTTTCGGCGAGGCGCCAGCCGGCCAGGCCCTGCTGCGCAGCGGTGCGCGGGCGGGGGACGAGATCTGGGTCTCCGGCCAGCTTGGCGATGCGCGGCTGGCGCTGGAAGTCTTCCGCGGTCATCTCGCGCTCGACGGCGCCGGCTTCGAGGCCGCGCGCCGGGCGATGGAATGCCCCGCGCCGCGCCTCGCCCTCGGCCGGGCGCTGCGCGGCGTGGCGACGGCGGCCATCGACCTCTCCGACGGCCTGCTCGGCGACCTCGGCCACATCCTCGCCGCTTCGGGCGTCGGCGCGCGCCTGGACGCGGACGCGCTGCCGCGCAGCGCCCTGCTCGCCGCGCAGCCGCTCGCGCTGCAGCGCCAATGCGGGCTGGCCGGCGGCGACGACTACGAACTCGTCTTCACCGCGCCGCCCGGCGCGGCACTGCCCGACGTCGGCGTTGCGCTGACGCGCATCGGCACTGTCGAGGCCGCGCCGGGCCTGCGCGTCGTCGATGCGCGCGGCGCGGCGCTGGAACACGGCCTCGCGGCCTTCGACCACTTCAAATCATGAACGCACCCATTCGGCCGACCGGCGTCTTCATGCTTGGCCACCCGGCGCGCTGGATCGCGCTCGGCTTCGGCAGCGGCCTCGCGCCCAAGGCGCCCGGCACCGTCGGCACGCTCTGGGCCTGGCTGATGTTCTGGGCCATCACGCCGTGGATGGACGATCTGCGCTGGGCGCTGCTGATCGGCCTGGGAACGCTCGTCGGCTGGTGGGCCTGCACGCGCACGGCGCAGGCCCTGCGCACGGCGGACCCGAGCGCCGTCGTCTGGGACGAAGTACTGGCCTTCTGGCTGGTCCTGTGGCTGATCACGCCGAGCAGTTTCATCGGCCAGCTCATCGCCTTCGGCCTGTTCCGCTTCTTCGACGCGGCCAAGCCGGGCCCGGTGGGCTGGGCGGACCGGCTGTTCAAGGCCGAGCCCGGCCAGCCCGTCGGCTGGGCCCAGGGCTTCGGCATCCTGTTCGACGACTTCGTCGCGGCCGGCTGCACGCTGCTGGTCATCGCGGGGTGGCGCCATGTCTTCTGATGCCGCGCTGATCGCGCGCATCGCCGCCGCGCTGCGGCGTCGCGGCGAGAAGCTGGGCACGGCCGAGAGCTGCACCGGTGGCCTGATCGCCGCCGCCTGCACGGACGTGGCGGGCAGCAGCGACTGGTTCGAGCGCGGCGTCGTCAGCTACAGCAACGAGGCCAAGACCGAGCTGCTGGGCGTGCCGGTGGCGCTGATCGCGGCGCATGGCGCCGTCAGCGCCGAGGTGGCCGAGCAGATGGCGCGCGGCCTGCTGGCGCGCGCGCCCGTGCAGTGGGCGATTGCCGTCACCGGCATCGCCGGCCCGGGCGGCGGCAGCGCGGCCAAGCCGGTCGGCACGGTCTGGCTGGCGCTGGCGGGCCCGGGCGGCGTGACGCACGTCTGGTGCGAGCACTTCGGCGGCGACCGCGCGGCGGTGCGCGCGCAGACGGTCACGTCGGCGCTGAGGGCCTTGTGCGCTGAATCAGGCGCCTAGCGCGACGCGCTTGCCGCTCGCCGCTTCGGCCAACATCAGCGCCAGCCGGCGCAGCGCGGCCCAGGGGTCGGCCGGCCAGTCCGGATGGCGCAGGCCCTTGACCAGGCCGTCGCAGACCTGCGCGGCCTGCACCAGCGCGCCGGCCTGCGCGGCGTCCAGGCGAGGCGCGATGCGCTCGAACAGCCGCTCCTTCGCGCCCCAGACGCGCGCCTCGCGCATCGCCATCGGCAGCGGCCGGCCAGCGTCCAGCGCGGCGCGCACGCGGGCCAGCGCGCGGGCGTCCTCGGCCAGCGTCCAGTGAACCAGCACAGCGGCCTCGCCCTCGGCTTCCAGGCCGTCCAGCATGCGCAGCAATCGCGGCACGGCGCCGGAGAGCACGGCCTCGCTGAGCTTGAACACGTCGAAGCGCGCCACGTCCATGACGGCGGCTTCGATCTGCGCCAGCGTCAGTTCGCCCTTGGGATGCAGCAGCGCGAGCTTCTGCAACTCCTGGTGGGCGGCGAGCAGATTGCCCTCGACGCGGTCGGCGAAGAAGGCCAGCGCGCGCTGCCCATCCTCGCCCTCGGGCACCGATTGGCCCTGCGCCTTGAGGCGCTGCGCCAGCCAGGCCGGCAGCGCGCGGCGCTCGACGGGCTCGACGCGGACGGACACGCCGCTGCCGTCCAGCGCGGTGAACCAGGCGCTGTTGAGCTGGGTCTTGTCCAGGCGCGGCAGCGTCACCAGGGTCAGCACGTCGTCCGGTGCGGCCTCGGCATAACGCTGCAAAGCCTCCGACCCGTCCTTGCCCGGCTTGCCGGTCGGGATGCGGATTTCGATGAACTGGCGTTCGGCGAACAGGCTCATCGCCTGCGCGGCGGCGAGCACCGGGGCCCAGTCGAAATAGGCGCCGGCCACGGTGAAGATCTGCCGCTCGCCGAAACCCTGCGCACGCGCGGCGGCACGGATCGCGTCGGCCGCTTCCTGCGCGAGCAGGGGCTCGTCGCCGTGGACGGTGTAGATGCGGGCCAGGCCCTTGTTCAGATGGGCCTGCAGGCCCTCGGCGCGCAACTGCATGTCAGGTCGGGAGCTTGACCGCAGCGAGGCGGCGCATGACCTGGGCAATGGCATCGGACTGCATCGCGCCGTAGAGGTTGGCGGCTTCCTGCTCCTTGGCCAGCGCGGTGGTTTCGGTGTAGTTCATGTCGCGCGACAGGCGCAGTTCGACCCGGGGCACGAGCAGTTCGCCGCTGGCCGTGCGGATCAGATAGTCGAACTGCAGGCGCAGCTGCCATTCGCGCACCTGGCCGACGCTGGTGGACGCGACGACGGTGCGGTCGCGCGCCTCGTGCGTGGCTTCCAGCACGACCTGGGCGCGCGCCGTGTCGTCCAGCAGTTGCACCGCCGTGCGCTTGATCTGGCGCTTCAGGCCCGCCGCCAGCGGCGAGTTGGGCTCGAAGCCGGTCAGCGCCAGCGTCTGGAAGCGCAGTTCCGGCTCACGGCGCAACTCGAAGCCGCAGCCGGCGAGGGCTGCGAGCCCGAGCAGCGCGAGGCGGCGGTCCATCACACCACCACGTTGACGAGGCGGCCGGGGACGATGACGACCTTCTTCGGCGCCTTGCCTTCGCTGAACTTGGCGAACTCGGGGTTGGCGAGCGCGGCGGCTTCGATGGCCGCCTTGTCGGCGCCGGCCGGCACCTTGACCGCGCCGCGCAGCTTGCCGTTGACCTGCAGCATCAGCTCGATCTCGTCCTGCACCAGCGCGGCCTCGTCCACCGTGGGCCAGGGCGCGTCGAGCAGGTCGCCGAATTCGGCGGCGAAGCCGAGGTCTTGCCAGAGCTGGTGCGAGAGATGGGGCGTGGCGGGGTAGAGCACGCGCAGCAGCACCGAGAAGCCGTCGCGCACCGCCGCGTCCTGGCCTTCCGCCTTGAAAGCTTCCAGCGCATTCAGCAGCTTCATCGCGCCGGAGACGACGGTGTTGTACTGCATGCGCTCGTAGTCATAGCTGACCTGCTTCAGCACGTTGTGCACCTCGCGGCGCAGCGCCTTGCCGTCGCCATTCAAGGCGGCGAAGTCCTTGCCGCCCGACTTGATCGCATCGGCATGGCGCGCACCGAAGTTCCACACCCGCTTCAGGAAGCGGTGCGCGCCTTCGACGGCGGCGTCGTTCCATTCCAGCGTCTGCTCCGGGGGCGACGCGAACATGACGAACAGCCGCGCCGTGTCCGCGCCGTACTGGTCGATGAGCGCCTGCGGGTCCACGCCGTTGTTCTTGGACTTGGACATGGTCGTCATCTCGTATTCGAGCGGCGTGCCGTCCTTCTTCAGCTTGCCGCCGACGATGCCGCCCTTGTCATCATGGATGACGTCCACCTCGTGGTCCCAGTAGTAGTCCTTGCCGCCGCCCTCGGGCTTGTGGAAGAACGCGCCCTTCAGCACCATGCCCTGCGTCAGCAGCTTCTCGAAGGGCTCGCTGACCGACACCAGCTTCAGGTCACGCATCACCTTGGTCCAGAAGCGCGCATACAGCAGGTGCAGGATGGCGTGCTCGATGCCGCCGATGTACTGGTTCATGCCAACCCGGCCAGGGTTGGCCTTGTCAGCCCCCATCCAGTACTCGGTGCCGTCCGCGACCATGGCCTGGTCGTTGGTCGGGTCGCAGTAGCGCATGAAGTACCAGGACGAATCGACGAAGGTGTCCATCGTGTCCGTCTCCCGGCGCGCGGGCTTGCCGCAGCGCGGGCAGCCCACGTTCAGGAAGCCGCCGTGCTTGTTCAGCGGGTTGCCGCTGCCGTCGGGGATCAGGTCCTCGGGCAGCGTGACGGGCAGGTCCTTCTCGGGGACGGGCACCACGCCGCAGTCATCGCAATGGATGATCGGGATGGGCGTGCCCCAGTAGCGCTGGCGGCTGATGCCCCAGTCGCGCAGGCGCCAGGTGGTCTTCTTCTCGCCGAGCCCCAAGGCGGCGAGCAGTTCGGCGACCTTGTTGACGGCCTCGACGTGCGAGAGGCCGTCCAGCGCGCCGGAGTTGACGCAGCGCGCGCGGGCCTTGTCGCCATACCACTCGGCCCATTGTTTGTCGTCGAAGGGCTGGCCTTCGACGTCGATCACTTGCTGGATCGCAAGGCCGTATTTGTTCGCAAACGCGAAATCGCGCTCGTCATGCGCCGGCACGCCCATCACCGCGCCGTCGCCATAGCTCATCAGCACGTAGTTGCCGACCCAGACCGGCACCTGCACGCCGGTCAGCGGGTGCGTGACGAACAGGCCGGTCGGCACGCCCTTCTTGTCCTGCGTCGCCAGTTCGGCCTCGGTCGTGCCGCCGGCCTTGCATTCCTCGATGAAGGCGGCGACCTTCGCGTCCGCTGCGGCCGCATGCGTCGCCAGCGGATGCTCGGGCGCGACGGCGCAGAAGGTCACGCCCATGATGGTGTCGGCGCGGGTCGTGAACACCCACAGTTGCCCCCCTTCGCCGCCAATGCTGTGCGGGAACGCGAAGCGCACGCCCTGGCTCTTGCCGATCCAGTTCTCCTGCATCAGCCGCACGCGCTCGGGCCAGCCGGACAGGTAGTGAGGGTCTTCCGGGTTCGCAACCGCCGACAGCAGCTCCTCGGCGTACTGCGTGATCTTCAGGTAGTAGCCGGGGATCTCGCGCTTCTCGACCAGCGCGCCGGAGCGCCAGCCGCGGCCGTCGATGACCTGCTCGTTGGCCAGCACGGTCTGGTCCACCGGGTCCCAGTTGACGACCTGGGTGCGGCGCTCGGCGATGCCGGCCTCCAGCATCTTCAGGAACAGCCACTGGTTCCATTTGTAATAGCTGGGCTGGCAGGTGGCGACCTCGCGGCTCCAGTCGATGGCCAGGCCCATCGCCTGCATCTGGCCCTTCATGTGGGCGATGTTGGAATAGGTCCACTGCGCGGGCGGCAGCTTGCCCTTCATCGCGGCGTTCTCGGCCGGCAGGCCGAAGGCGTCCCAACCCATGGGCATCAGGACGTTGTAGCCCTTCATGCGCAACTGGCGGGCCAGCATGTCGTTGATCGTGTAGTTGCGCACATGGCCCATGTGCAGCTTGCCCGAGGGGTAGGGCAGCATGGAGCAGGCGTAGAAGTGCGGCTTGCCGGCGTCTTCGGTGACGCGGTAGGCGTCGCGCGCGGCCCAGTAGGCGCGGGCGGCGGCTTCGATCTCGGTGGGGTTGTAGCTGGGGGCGTCGTGCTTGGCGTTCATGCCCCAAATTATCAGGGCGAGGACGCGGCGGCCTGCGCAACGAAGGCGATGCGGTTCAGCCCGGCGGCCTGCACCCAGCCGATCAGCTCGGCGACGCGGCCATAGGGCACGGCCTGATCGGCGCGCAACTGCACCTCCATCTGCGCATTGGCGCGGCCGAGTTCGGCGATGCGCTGCTGGAAGGCCGGCGCGTCGAGTTCGTCGTCGCCGAGGTGCAGCCGGCCGTCCGGCGTGATGGCGACGGCGATGAAGCTCGGCGCCTCGCTCGGCGTCGCGGCCTCGCTCCTGGGCAGGTCCAGGCGCAGCGAGGCCGTCATCAGCGGCGCGGCGATCATGAAGATCACCAGCAGCACCAGCATGACATCGACCAGCGGCGTCATATTGATGTCGCTCATCGGCCGGGCGGCCTGGGGTCGTTCAAGGCGACCGAAGGCCATCAGTCGTGATCCAGCAACTCGCGCAGGTCGTGCGCGAAGCCTTCCAGGTCCGCTTCGCAAGCCGCCACCAGCTTGCCGAACACGTTGTAGGCCAGCACGGCGGGGATGGCGACCGCGAGGCCGGCGGCCGTCATGATGAGGGCCTCGCCGACCGGGCCGGCGATCTTCTCGATGGTGATATTGCCGGCCGCTGAGATGCCGACCAGCGCATGGTAGATGCCCCAGACCGTACCGAACAGGCCGACGAAGGGCGCGGTCGCGCCGATGGACGCGAGCAGCACCTGGCCGAATTGCAGCCTCGCCAGCACCGCATGCAGCGCATCGCGCAGGCGGCGCGTCAGGCGGGACTCGCGCCGGCCGGCCGCGTCCAGCGTGGCGCCGCGCGTCTCGGCGGTGGCGGCGTCCAGCAGCGGCAGCAGCAGGGCTTCGGCATCGAAGGCTTGCAGGGCGCTGCGCCCCTCGACGACGCCGGCCGCCGACCAGAAAGCCGGCACCGCACGTTGCAAGCCCTTGCGCGCGCGGCGCAGCAGCCAGGTCTTCCACAGGATCAACGCCCAGGCGCTGACGGACATGGCCAGCAGCAGCAGCGCGACGGCGCGCGTCACCACGTCGCCCTGGGCCCAGAAGTCCGCAAAGCCCGTCATAGGCCCAGCACGTCGTTCATGCCGTAGAGGCCCGTCGTCCTGCCGGCCAGGAAGCGCGCCGCGCGCAGGCTGCCCTGGGCATAGATGGCACGGCTGCTGGCCTTGTGGCTGATCTCGATGCGCTCGCCCGTGCCGGCGAAGAGCACGGTGTGGTCGCCGATGATGTCGCCGCCGCGCACGGTGGCGAAGCCGATGGTGGACGGGTCGCGCACGCCGGTGACGCCTTCGCGGCCGTAGACGGCGCAGTCCTGCAAATCGCGGCCAAGCGCGCCGGCGACGACCCGGCCCATCTGCAACGCGGTGCCGCTGGGCGCATCGACCTTGTTGCGGTGGTGGGCTTCGATGATCTCGATGTCGAAGCCCTCGTCCAGCGCCCGCGCCGCCATGTCGAGCAGCCTGAGCACGACGTTGACGCCGACGCTCATATTCGGCGCGAGCACGATGGCCGTGCGCTCGGCGAGCCGGGCGATCTCGGCCCGCTGCGCCGCGTCGAAGCCGGTGGTGCCGACGACGGCCTTGACGCCCAGTTCGGCGCACACGGCCAGGTGGGCCAGCGTCGCCTCGGGGCGGGTGAAGTCGATCAGCACCTCGGCGCCCGCGAGGCCGGCGCGCAGGTCGCTGCCCCGGTCCAGCGCGGCGTGCAGCGCGCAGTCGCCAGCGGCCTCGACGGCCTCGATGAGCATCCGACCCATGCGCCCGGAAGCGCCGGTGATCGCCAGCTTCATCACGAACCCGGCTTGACCAGCGTGGCGTCCAGCGGCGGGTAGGCGCGGCCCGGCGCCGGGCCTTCGGCGGCGGCCGTGGGCGCGGCCTCGGCGCTGCGCTGGGGCGGCGGCAGCGCGGCGCGCTCGGCCTCGCTCATTTCCAGCGTCGGCGGCTTGCCGCTGGGCTTGAAGGTGTTGATGGCGGCGACGAACTCGTTCTCGGCCGGCAGGTCGTCGGGCACCGTCAGTTCCTTGAGCCGGTCGCCGTCGAAATGGGCGACGACGAGGCGCTGCTGCGGCGCGGTGCCCTGGCGGCGGATGGTGAAGGGGTAGTCCCAGCGCGATTCGTGGAAGACGTCGGCCAGCAGCGGCGAGCCGAGCAGGTCGCGCACCTGGGCCTTGGGCATGCCGGGCTTGACGCGGGCGACCATCTCCTTGGTCAGCACATTGCCCTGCACAACCTCGACGCGGTAGGGCGTCAGCACGCCCAGCACCTTGTCGCCGGACACCTCGGGCAGTTGGGCCCAGGTGGGCAGATAGGAGCAGCCGCCAAGCAGCGCGAGCAGCGGGAATGAGGCAAGCAGGAGACGCATCGGGCAGCTGACGGAGAGGCGGAGGGCGGGAAGCGCCGGCCGAGGGCCCGGCTGGCTATGATCGCGCGGATTCTAGCGGGGCCACTTCTCCCGGCCCGACCCACGCCATGCCCCCTTCCGCCAAGAACCAGACCAGCGACATCAAGAACAGCGGCCTCAAGGCGACGCTGCCGCGCATCAAGATCCTGGAGATCTTCCAGCGCGCTCAGCAGCGCCACATGACGGCCGAGGATGTCTACAAGGCCCTGCTCGGCGAGGGCGCCGACATCGGCCTGGCCACCGTCTACCGCGTGCTGCAGCAGTTCGAGCAGGCCGGGCTCTTGAGCCGCAACCATTTCGAGACCGGCAAGGCGGTCTACGAGCTGAACGAAGGGCATCACCACGACCACCTGGTCTGCCTGAACTGCGGCCGGGTCGAGGAGTTCTACGACGCCGGCATCGAGGAGCGCCAGCACGCCATCGCCAGCGAGCGCGGCTTCCAGCTGCAGGAGCATTCGCTGGCGCTGTATGCGACCTGCGTCAAGACCGACTGCCCGCACCGGGGCTGAGCTTCAGTCCGTGGCGCCGTTGTCGATGGCGCGCTGGTGGCGCTCGACGAATTCCTTGTAGGTGTCGATGCCGCGCAGTTGCAGGATGGTGTTGCGCACGGCGGCTTCCACCAGCACGGCGAGGTTGCGGCCGGCGTCCACGGCGATGACGACCTTGCGCACCGGCATGCCGAGCACGTCCTCGTAGAGCGGCTCGTAGGGCAGGCGCTCGAAGTCGCGCTCCATCGTCTCCTTGCGCACCAGGTGGACGATGAGCTTGAGGCGCATCTTGCGACGCACCGCCGTCTCGCCAAAGATGGCCTTGATGTCCAGCAGGCCGATGCCGCGCACTTCCAGCAGGTTCAGCAGCAGTTCGGGGCAGCGGCCCTCGATGGCGGTCTGGGCGATGCGGAAGAAGTCCACCGCATCGTCGGCGACGAGGCCATGGCCGCGCGAGATCAGTTCCAGGCCGAGTTCGCTCTTGCCCAGGCCCGACTCGCCGGTCAGCAGCACCCCGAGGCCAAGGATGTCCATGAAGACGCCGTGGCGGGTCGTGCGGTTGGCGAAGAGCTGTGCCAGATAGCCGCGCACCAGGTCGATAACGTGGCCAGCCGACTCGGACGTGTGGAACAGCGGGATCTCGGCGCGGTCGCACATGGCCACGAGGCGCGGCGGCGGCGTGGTGTCGTCCGCGAGGATGAGCACCGGCGGCTCCAGCGTGACGATGCGCGAGATGCGGCGGTCCTGCACCTCGGGGCTTTCCTGGCCCAGATAGGCCACCTCGCGCCGGCCGACGATCTGCACCCGGTAGGGGTGGATGTAGTTCAGATAGCCGACCAGATCGGCCGCGCTCTGCGCGTCGCGCACGGCGGCCTCGTCGAAGCGGCGCTCGGGGTGGGCGTGGCCGGCGATCCACTCCCAGCGCAGGGCCTCGCGGTGCTCCTCGAAGAGGCTTTCCGCGCTGATGGAAGTCGGCTTCAAGCGACGGACTTCAGCGGCTCCCAGGCCGCGATGCGCTGGTGCAGCCGGGCCGCGTCAGGCTCGGACTTGAGCTGCTCGCGCAGTTCGCGGTCGGACAGCATCTCGGCGATCTCGGACAGGATCTCCAGATGCCGCTGCGTGGCCGCCTCGGGCACGAGCAGGAAGATCAGCAGGCTGACGGGCTCGTCGTCCGGCGCGTCGAAGCCGATGGGCTGGGCCAGGCGCAGCACGGCGGCCAGCGGGTTCTTCAGGCCCTTGACCCGGCCGTGCGGGATGGCGACGCCATGGCCGAGCCCGGTGGAGCCCAGGCGCTCCCGGGCGAACAGGTTGTCGGTAACCAGCGCGCGGGCCATCTGGTGATGGTTCTCGAACAGCAGGCCGGCGTGTTCAAAGGCGCGTTTCTTGCTGGACGCATCCACATTCACCAACACATTGTCGGCGGGCAGGATGACGGCGAGACGGTTCATGGGCGGGGGCCTGGTGGCAGGGGCGCCGGGAGGGCGCGGCCGCAGCCGGGCAGTGGGTCAATCAGAGCCGGCGATTATGGAACCCCACGCCGTTTTGAGGTGGGCAGCAGACCCTAGACACGCGGAAAACACCGCTGCCGACCCCCGAATGCGGGTTTTTGCGGCACTGCAGCAACAGCCGGCCGGGCGCCGCAAAACAAAAGCGGCCCGCAGGCCGCCGAGTGCGATGCGCCGCAGCGCTCAGGTGGGCGACACCTCGATGCGCTTGGCCGAGGCGTGATGGTGGTCCTGCACCTTGTCCTTGTGGCGGCAGACCTGGCGGTCCAGCTTGTCCATCAACTGGTCGATGGCGGCATAGAGATCCTCGTGGGACTGCTCGACGAAGATGTCACGGCCCTTGACGTGTAGCGTCACTTCGGCGCGCTGGCGGCGCTCCTTCTCCTTTTGCTTTTCCACGGTCAGCAGGACGTTGATGTCAACGACCTGATCGAAGTGGCGGGTCACACGGTCCAGCTTGGTGAGCACGTACTCGCGCAGAGCCGGCGTGACTTCGAGGTGATGGCCACTGATCGTCAGATTCATAAAGCCTCCTTTCAGAGGAATGGGTCGGGGAAAACGAACCGGGAACACAGAGAAAAACCGGATCAAGGGAAAGAGGGAGAGCGGGGGATCTTTCGGGTAGCGGAGTGGGTGGGAGTGGGGGAATCGACGAATCCAGTTTGCGCGCGAAGCGGCAGCGTGACAAGGGGATGGCGGTGAAGCTTTGTACCCATGTGGGTCAGCTTTTTGCGGCTTCTTTCACGCGCCTCGCGGTGCAATAATCTTCGGCTATTCCCCCTGGAGAGCTTCTTGGACGGCGATCACCCTCGGTGACCGTCCGCTCCCGCCGCCCGGGCTGCGTCTGCGGCCCGCCCGCCCGGAGTGAGACGGTTGACCTGACCCCACCACCACCCCGGGCGGCAGCAGCCGTCCCCTCTCGCTTGTCGCTGCCGGAGACGAGGCATGCTGAATGTGTTCACGTTGGACAACGGACGCCTGAAAGGCGGCCTGTTCCAGCAGGAGATCGAAACCGCCGAGGACCTGGCCCAATCGCGCCCGGTCTGGGTGGACCTGGAAAGCCCCAGCAGCGAGGAGAAGGGCTGGATCCGCGACCGCTTCGGCCTGACCATCCCCGAGGACATCGTGGACGAGGACCTGGAAGAGTCGGCGCGCTTCTACGAGGAAGACAACGGCGAGCTGCACATCCGCTCCGACTTCCTCATCGACGACCCCGAGCAGTCGCGCAATGTGCGCGTGGCCTTCATCCTCCACAACAAGGTGCTGTTCTCGATCCACAACGAGGATTTGCCGGTGTTCCGCCTGCTGCGCCTGCGCGCCCGGCGCATCCCGGCGCTGATCGAGGATGCCAAGGACGTGCTGCTCAAGCTCTACGACGCCGATGCCGAATACTCGGCCGACGTGCTGGAAGGCATCTACGACAAGCTCGAAGCCGTCAGCGCCCGCGTGCTGAAGAGCCAGGTGACCGACGCCGAGGCCGGCGAGGTGCTGGCGGCCATCGCCCGCGAGGAAGACTTGAACGGCCGCATCCGCCGCAACGTGATGGACACGCGCCGCGCGGTCAGCTTCATGATGCGCAGCCGCATGCTGAACGCCGAGCAGTTCGAGGAGTCGCGCCAGATCCTGCGCGACATCGATTCGCTGGACTCGCACACCGCCTTCCTGTTCGACAAGATCAACTTCCTGATGGACGCCACGGTCGGCTTCATCAACATCAACCAGAACAAGATCATCAAGATCTTCTCGGTGGCCAGCGTCGCGCTGCTGCCGCCGACGCTGATCGCGTCGGTCTACGGCATGAACTTCACACACATGCCGGAGCTGAACCAGCCCTGGGGCTACCCCTTCGCGCTGGCGCTGATGGTGGCATCCGTGGCCGCGCCCTTCCTCTATTTCCGCCGCAAGGGTTGGCTGAAGTGAAGCGGGCCCGCGTCGGCGACGCGGGCCCGGGCTGTAAAAGCGGCCGCACGAACGCCCCGGAGCCAATGAGGGAGGGAGGAGGAGAACGACTCCGGGATTGCTGCCCTGATGTCAGAGAGGCTGCGCGACCCAAATTCGGGTTTTCACGGTGTATTGGGCCTGAGCGGCCTTGGCAAGCCTGGGGCTTCCAGAGGACGTCCCTTGTTTTGGTGACACATACCGCCGCCATGATGGCATCGTCGGCCGCTTCCCACCACCCAGGCCCGGGACCGGATACGCACTTTTAGAATGCCGCCTCTAAACGAGGATTTGCCATGCTTTACCCCGAACTGTTCAAGCAACTCGAAGCCGTGCGCTGGAACATGGACAGCGACATCCCCTGGGACAAGTTCGACGCCGGCCTGCTCACCGACGAGCAGGCCCAGACGATCAAGATGAACGCCATCACCGAGTGGTCGGCCCTGCCCGCCACCGAGATGTTCCTGCGCGACAACCGCGAGGACAGCGACTTCTCCGCCTTCATGAGCGTCTGGTTCTTCGAGGAGCAGAAGCACAGCCTCGTGCTGATGGAATACCTGCGGCGCTTCCGCCCCGACCTCGTGCCCACCGAGGCCGAGCTGCACGAGGTGCGCTTCGACTTCGACCCCGCGCCGGCGCTGGAAACGCTGATGCTGCACTTCTGCGGCGAGATCCGGCTGAACCACTGGTACCGCCGCGCCGCCGAGTGGCATACCGAGCCCGTCATCAAGGCCATCTACGAAACCCTGTCGCGCGACGAGGCCCGCCACGGCGGCGCCTATCTGCGCTACATGAAGCGGGCCATGGCCAAGTTCGGCGACGAGGCGCGCGCCGCCTTCGCCAAGGTCGGCGTGCTGATGGCCAGCGCCCGCCGCACGGCCCAGGCCCTGCACCCGACCAATCTGCACGTCAACGCCAGGCTCTTCCCGCGCGACACCATCCAGAGCCGCCTGCCCGACCCCGAGTGGCTGGAGCGCTGGCTGGACACGCAGATCCAGTTCGACAGCGTGTGGGAGAACAAGGTCGTCGAGCGCATCCTGCACAACATGAGCCTGCTGATGGACCGCAGCTTCGCCACCGTGCAGGAACTCAACCGCTTCCGCAAGGAAATGGCGGCGCGCCTGACGCCGCCGGCAGCGGGCGCGGCCACCCCCGCCTGAGCTCAGCCGCCGCGCGCGCGCTTCGCCACCACCAGCGCGAAGCCTGCGGCGGCCAGGGCCGCCCAGCCGAGGAACTGCAGCGAAACGAGTTCCGCCAGCGCATGACCGAAGTCCCGCGCGACCCAGGCCCACAGGTTCGCGGCGCCGGACATCAGCGCGTCCTTGAGGCCGTTGCCGTCGTAGACCACCGTGTGGTTGATCTGCTCGTTCCAGGCCTGCAGTGCCCGCAGCGGCCAGTCGATGCTGTAGACCTTGTCCAGCACGACCACGGCCACCGTGCCGCCGACCAGCACCAGCGGCACGCCCAGGCGCTTGAGCCAGGCCGAGGCGGCCATCAGCACGAAGATCAGCGGCGTCAGCCACAGCAGCATCGGCAGCGTGCCGGCCAGGCCGCGCAGCAGCATCGGCACGGCGGCGGCGACGACCTCGCCCCAGTCCACGCCCAGGGCCGCAGCGAAGCCGCCCTGCTTGGCCAGCACCGCCATGGCGATCGGCAGCCCGAACAGCGTGCCGACGGCGGCGCCGCCCAGCGGCGCCAGCCAGGCATGGGCCAGCACCGTGGCCGCCACGCTCTCGCTCGGCCGGCCGGGCAGGGATAGCCAGAATTCGATGGAGCGGTCCTGCACGTCGCGCCGCGCCAGGCCGGACAGCTGGAACAGCGCCACCAGCAGGCAGATCGAGAAGACGACGCAGGTGGAGATCAGCAGCACGGCCAGTGCCAGCAGCTCCTGGTGCTCGCCGGGCAGGCCCCGCATCTGACCGAAGGGCAGCATGGCCAGGAAGAGGATGGGCGGCGCGAAGGCGGCGATCAGCCAGCCGCGCTTGTGCTGCATCCATTCGCGCAGCAGCAGGGTGGGGATGTGGGTGTTCATGGCAGCTCCTTCAGGCTTGCTTCTGGTTCAGCGCCGGATTGCGGGTCAGCGCCATGAAGAGATCGACGAGGCTGGGCCGCACGCGCTGGCCCAGGCTCGCCACGTGCTCGGGCGGCGCGCCGTCGAACAGCGACGTCGTGCGGCCCTGCTCGCGGTAGCGCAGCAGCGGGTGGGCGGCGGCCATCGCGTCGGCGGCGGCGGGGTCGTGGTTCAGCGCGACGAAGCGGCGGTCGATGTCTTCCAGGCTGATCGCCAGCGCCACGCGGCCCTCGTCCAGCATGATCACGTCGGAGAGCAGCGCCTCGACTTCCTCGACCTGGTGCGTCGAGATCAGCACGCTGCGCTCGCCGTCGCACCACTCGTCGATCAGCATCTCGTAGAAGCTCTTGCGCGACACCACGTCCAGGCCCAGCGTCGGCTCGTCGAGGATCATCAGCCTGGCGTCGATGGCGGCGATCAGCGCCAGATGCGTCTGCGCCACCATGCCCTTGGACAGGCTCTTGACCTTGTCGCCCTCGCCGACGCTGGTGCGCTTGAGCAGCGCCCGCGCCCGCTCGGCCGAGAAGCGCGGCTGCAGGCGCGCCATCAGCGTGATCAGCTCGTGCACCCGCGCCCAGCGCGGCAGCACCGCCACGTCGGGGATGTAGCTGAGCTGCTCCAGCAGCGCCTGGCGATCCTGGGTGGGCCGCAGGCCCAGCACCGTCATCTCGCCCTGCACCGGCAGCAGGCCGACCAGCGCCTTCATCAGCGAGGTCTTGCCCGCGCCGTTGTGGCCCAGCAGGCCGACGACGCGGCCCGGAGGCACGGCGAGGGACACGTCGTTCAACGCCGTCTTCCTGCCGTAGCGCAGCGTGACGTTCTTGGCTTCGATGAGGTTCATGCGGACTCCCAGTTCAGATCCTTGGCGTTCAGGCCCAGCCGCTTGAGCTTGGCGCGCAGCGCCGGCCAGTCCCTTTGCAGAAAGCGCTCGCGCTCCTGGCGCAGCAAGCGCTCGCGGGCGCCGGCCACCACATACATGCCGAGGCCGCGGCGCGGCTCGATCAGGCCATGCTCGCTGAGCGCCTGCAGCGCCCGCGTGACCGTCAGCGGGTTGATGACATAGGTGCTGGCGAGTTGGCGCACCGAAGGCAGGGCTTCGCCTTCCGGGGGGCTGCCGTCGAGCAGTTGCACGGCCAGGCGGTCGGCGAGCTGCTGGTAGATCGGCGCCTGGTCTGTCCAGGTGGGCGTCATGGGCGCTCCAGGTGTGTTGCTGATGTAGCACACCATATCTGCACCCCCGGCGCCGGCCCAGCGCGGCGCGACGGACTGCAGATTCGGCGGGATGAGCCGCGCGCCAGCCCAGGCTGTCGGTTTGCGCAGAACTTGGAACTGTTTGCGCTTAACTCTGAACTCGATGTCGGTTTGCGCTGAATTTGGAATGCTTGCGTTTAACTTGGACCTCTTGACTCGACAGAGTGTCGTATTAGTGCGCCAACAAGCTGTTGATTGATGAAGATATTTCAGCCTTTAGGCACTTCGAGGTCACAGGCTTGGGTCCATGCCGCTCGCGCTGCGCAGCCCACTGGATGCTCGACGAGCGCGCGTGCGAAGAAGGTCCATCGCCGCCCGCGCGGCCAGCCCGGCCCAGGGCGACAGAGCCCGTGCCATCCACGGTCCACCCCGCTCGCGCGGGGCAGCCTAGACCCCGGGTCGCCGAGGCCGCGGGCGTTTCGTTCAGCGCGCACAACTCCGGCGCACGCTCTCAAACCTGCTGTCCTTGACCTCCGAGGTCGGCGCCGAGCAGGCCTACGTGAAGATGGCAATGAGCCACACGGCGACCTCGATAAGGTCGAGCAGTTCCGGCCGATCTACGATCGCTTGGAGCAAGTCATCTTGGAGAAGGTCGGTGTCCTCACGCGAAAGACCGTCACCGTCGATGCCGATGCCGATGCCTTCGCCCGGTTGCTTGCCATCGAGGAGGCCAACCACCAGCACAAGGCGGCGCGATGACGACTAATACGCCCTTGATCACTGTGTCGTTCGGCGGCGAGCCAGTCGAGCTGCCGTGGGCCACGCCAAAGAAGAAGTGGAGCGTAGGCAATGCCTGCATTGAACACGTGCTTCATGAAGGGCTCTTCATGCCACTGATCGAGAGCCCGCAGCTGCCGGCGCTCCGCGCCGTGTGGCGGCGCCAACTCGCTTTGGCGGTCAATACGCCACCGGATACCCAAGAGCTGTCGATGGCGTTCCACACGCAATGGCACGTCTGCCATCACCGACTGCGCGAGCTCGTCGACGACGACCGTCTGCTGCTGGATCTGGCGGCGGCCTGGCTGCCGCGGTATGAAGGGCCCGGGCTCGAACTCTATCGCGGCGAGAACATCGACCGCTTCGAGGTCGGCCGGATCGGCTCGGCTTGGTCGAACAAGCTCGCGACGGCGGAGCTCTTCGCCAGAGCTCAGAACAACGCTGGTAGGGGCGGCGTGGTTCTGCGGGCGGCGGTTCCAGCGCCGGCCATCATTGCCGGCCCATCCGCACACTCGCTGCGTATGGACGAATCCGAGTTCACCGTCGACACCCGGAAGCTGGAAGCCGTTGCCCTGTTAACCCGCTTCCCAGCAGGTTAAGTGTCAGCCTTGGGCTTGTCTCCCCGAATCCAGCCTTGGGCTGTCACGTTGAGATAGCCTTTTGGCAACCCATGCGATTTTCCGGCTGAATCTGAAAAGCTGGTTTTGGTCTTGTGCAGGCATTCCACATCAAAGTGGAAGCCATCATCAAGCTGGTAGGAATATTTCCAATCATCCGGGAACACTGCTTGACCGTGGCGAGCCCCATCGTCCCTCCAAATCCAGTCGCGTTCGCAAACCCACGGATCCTTCTTAAAACGCGGAATCTTTCTACGGTGAGCCGCAGGGAAGGTTCCGATCAGCTGAGCGGCAGCCCAAAGATTGTCAAGACTGTTATAGCTCTCGGCCAGTTCCCATAAGGGCACCAAATCGCGTCGAGCTTTGAAAATTGACGGCAAAACCAACGGCGAGTTGTAATCCTGAGGCTTGATATTGGCGATCCAATATTGCTCTTCGTCAAACGCGGCAACCAACTCTTCGATCAGTGGCTCGTAGTCCCCACCTCCGGTCTTGCCAACTGCGGCGGCGGAAACCCGGCGAAAGCGGAAATGATCGCGAATCGTTCTAGCGAAGTCAGGCGCGCGCGCTTCCACTCCAAAAACATGGGCGCCGCCATGCTTTGCAGCTTCTTCGAGAATCTTTGCGGCAAGTTTCTGACTGATTGCGGGCAGCTTGTTGTCATCTCCCTGCATCAGTATCGGCTGCCAGTCGCCGAACCTTGCAGCGCCCGCTTTTAGCGCCTTCTCAACGTGGCTTTTCAGTGAGCGCTGGAAGCCAGCCAGAATGAATTTAGGCACATCTGCCTCATCGCTTTTCGAGCATGCGCACCACAAGGTCTAGCGGAACTGTGATGCGACGCAGATCTTCGGGTGTGAGTCCGGCAAGAAACTCGGCCAAAGCGTGCTTCGGAAGCGCAGGCGGGAGCGCGGCGACCTGCACGGGCACTTCTCGCTTGCTGTCGGGGGTGTCTAGCCAGGTCGCGCTCCAAGTCACTCCCTTTTCAGCGGCCCATGACTTAACTTGTTCAATCAGATTTCCAAGCCGGAACCTGTGCCAGTCGCCCAGCAGCCTACTAGCGTGCAGCGCTTGCGTGAAATCTTTGAGTGGCGTTGGCGTGCCTAGGGCCGCCGTCAGTTGAGGCGCCTTGTCTTGTTGAACAGATTCAATGAACTTCTGTCGCAAAGCAATTTCGCTTTCGAGCGAGCTTGCTGGAACGTCAACCGCGTCTACGGGCACTTCCCCAAGAGCGTTGGTCCAAACAAACTCATCCTTCGCTGGCACATATAACGGTTTGCCGGAAGCAGCCGATGGAATTTTAGTGAACGCGTCGAAGACATCGATTCGAAGCCAGTTACCCGTTCCGCCAAGTCGCGGACTTTCCACGGCGAGGAGCTCGGGGCGATCCGCAGGCACAACCAACACGTCCTTGCCAGGACGACGCTGCACTATTACCGACTCAGGAAACTGCTCGATGAAAGCGGAGAACTTGGGGAATTCCGGAGGAGGGAACTCCAATTGAGCGGCGCTTGCCAAGCGACTCACTTCTGCACGCAGCTTCGAACCACTTACTGGAGCGTTTGTCCGGGTGACCTCGGCGACAAGGGCCTGCATTACAAGAGGGAGCCACTTTTCCATATAGCTTTGTTACCAGATAGATTTATTCGTCTGGAATGAAAAAAGGGCACTTAACGTGCCCCTTTTCGATGTCCGATCCACTCTTGCCACCGAACTAGCTGAATGCGAATCTCCGTGAGGAGTGGCAAACACGGTTAAAGATTTAGGGTGTGTGTGGTGCACCGCTAATCCGCCCCGCGCCAGATGATGATCCTTCCACACAGAAGCAGTTTAGCCTGATCTATCCGGAATCGCCTACTTTATACCACACTTTGGCCGCTAGGCAACCGGAACGACTCCGACCCGGCGGCGGTCGGCCCACGGGGCGAGCGGCAGAAGCTTCGGCCGCACCGCTTAGCCCACTTCATCCGCGCAGCGCCACCAGCGGCAACGCAAAGAAAAATCCGCCCGGCTTGCGCATCAGGCGGATGAGAAACCATCGCTGTCCGCTTAGGGAGGAAAAGCGGGAGGCCTAGGCTTGCGCGGACTATACCGGCAGAGAACGGGCAGCCACGACGAGGGGCGGAGCAGGCGCCGGTATGATGGCGCGACAAGGGTCCACTGCCCGGCAAAACTTCATTTCCAAGCAGCGCGCGCGGTCGCTCGGCTGCCTAGCCGGACGCATGCCCCCGGATGGAAATGACGACACTTTTGACGGTCCTTTTGAACATCGACCCGTCCGAGGCCGTTCGGCCTAACGGACGGTCTCATCGCGTCCGCGCGGGTGAACGATGCTGAAAGCGGGCAAGGCAGTCGACACCGAAGACATCGACACCACCATGGCGAAGCCAGAGCGCGCGAGCGCGAAGGAGCCTGGCTCACATGACATGAAGAACATGACCGCCGCCAAACAGACGACGAGCGCTCGCGCCGCTGCGAACAAAAAGACGCCCGCAAAGGCTTCGAAGAAGCCGGCCAAACCACCAACCAAGGCCAACCTGGCTCTTGTCTCGCAAGTGGCTTCGGCAGAGGCCTTCGGCAACGCCGAACTTCGGGAAGCGGCGTTCTACGCCGACGACGACGTGATCATCCTGAACATGGACGTGCGCACGGCCATGCAGCACCTGGCCCGCGCCGGCGTGATCGTCAATTGCATGGTCACGTCGCCACCTTTCTATGGCCAGCGGGACTATGGGGTGGATGGCCAGATCGGCCTTGAAGAACACCCCAAGCAGTTCGTCGAAAGCCTGGTCTCCTGCTTCGAGGCCGCCAAGCCCGTGCTGGCCGAGAACGGCAGCCTGTGGGTCAACCTTGGCGACACCTACTGGAGCGGCAAGGGGGAACACCGCAGCGGCGAGAGCAAACAGAGCGCGCGGCGCTTCGGGCTTCGGCCCCAGGACAAGACCGGCGACGGCCTGCTCTGCAAGCCCAAGCAACTGCTGCTGATCCCGCACCGGTTCGCCATCGCCATGCAAGACGCCGACTGGATCGTCCGCAACGACAACGTGTGGGTGAAGCCCAACCCGATTCCTGACCAGGTGCGCGACCGCTGCTCGATGTCGCACGAATACGTGTTCCATCTGGTCAAGTCGCGATGGTATTACTTCAACAAGGATGCAGTTGGCCGACCCTCGGAGAGCGGCAGCACGCTGCCGCCGCCAGACACCTGGGAGATCGCGCCCGCCCGCAGTTCGCACAAGCACAAGGCTCGCTTTTCCGAAGAACTGGTCCGCATCCCGATCTTGGCCACAACGCCCAAGGGCGGCGTGGTCCTGGATCCATTTGGGGGTAGCGGGACGAGCCTCAAATTCGCCCGCAAGCACGGCTTCCGCGCCATCGGCATCGACCTCAAACCGGAGTTCTGCCAACTGATGGTCGATGGGCTTCAATCTGACGACTGACAACACAACAACCTCAGGGGAGAGGCATGCCACGATTTCTGACCGCGCAACGCATCAAATCCAGCATCGACGCGCTGGCGGACACCCGGGGCAAAGCAGCCCTCCTCGACTTCCTCATCATCAAGCGAACGCTGGCCATCAAGGGCCAGCCCAGCGTCGCCATCGTCCAAGGCGAAGCGGCCTACATCCAAGCCACAGCCGAGCTCGCTGGCGTAGCGGATAGGCCGAAGATCGATGTCAAGGCTCAGAAAGAAATCTTCAATGTCTTCTCCTCCCAGGAGAAAAAGCAAGGTTTCCGCAACGGCAAATACATCTCCAACGGCACGGGCTCGACGATCAGCGGGAACCAATGGCAGACGGTCATCGAGCTGTCGTCCGACGACCCTCGAAAAGCAAGCCTTCGCGTCGGCTATGAAGCCCGTCTCGCGAACCTCTTGTTGAAATCGGGGAAAGACCCAAAGCCAATGCTTGGCGACGTGGCGATCTTCAACTTCCGCCACCGCGACATCGACGCGATCCTGGGCGGCGAAACCGATCCAGCCAAGCGATTCGAGCTTCTCGAAGCATGCTTTGCCAAAGACTACGCGCTCACCTCCGCGGAGATCACAGAGCTCTTCGAGACGGGCGGCGGCGCCATCGAACACACTGACTTGCAAGCTGATGCGGCAGCGCCGGAAGACTACCTGGTCGGTCTGGCAGCAGCCGCTACGGCTTCCGCAGCCACGACTGCGACAGGCAAGCTCTGCTCGCTCGATCTGGCCGCCGCGCTGGCCGCGAAGCCATTCGTCATCCTCACCGGCACCTCGGGCACGGGCAAGTCCCGTTCGACTCTGCGCTTGGCTGAGAGCCTGCAAGAGCTCTATGCCGGCCAAGTCGACGGCCAGATCTTCCAGCTCGTCGCCATTGGCCCCGACTGGACCTCGCCCAAGAAGCTGCTGGGCTTTCGCACGCCGTTTGGCCAAGCGCGGACGCGCGCCGACGGTTCCGAGACTAACGAGAGCTACGAGATCACCGAGACAATGCGGATCATCCTGCGGGCCTGCCATCCCAACTCCACCAAGATTCCGCACTTCCTCGTTTTCGACGAGATGAACCTCTCGCACGTCGAGCGCTACTTCGCCCCGTTCCTGTCGCTGATGGAGGCATCGAGCATCCTCGAAGACGGCGAGAACGCACCGATCATCGACCGTCAATCGCTGGCCGTGATCAGCGAGCTGCTCAACGACGAAAACAAGGACTCCACCGAGGCGCAGTCGGCCCAACTCCTGGTCACCAACGGCCAGCCGTTGAAGCTGCCGCCCAACCTGTTCTACGTGGGCACAGTGAACATCGACGAGACCACGCACATGTTCTCGCCGAAGGTGCTGGACCGCGCGCACGTCCTCGAAGTCAAAGCCCTGACGCCGAGCCAATACGTCGCCGGCTCTGGCGAAGGTCCGACCATCGATTTGGCGGTGGCCAATGAGCTGCTGAGGGAGGCGATCGACGATCGCGAGGCCGATGAGGCCATTGGCTCCAACCCCGCCGCCATCCTTGACCTTCTGGCCAGCAAGCACAGCGTCGATGCCGCCAAGCTCGCCCAGGCCAAGGAGCTGACCTTGAAGACGCTGGACGGCTGCTTCAAGCTGCTGGGCCCGGCCGGCTTCGAGTTCGGCTTCCGAGTCGTCAAGGAGGTTCACGGCTACATGCACGTTTGGACCAAGGCGCAGCTTGCGACCGGCAAGGATCCAGCCGCGGCGATGGCCGAGTGGGTCGGCGGGCTGGACCGCGCGATCTTCCAAAAGGTGCTGCCGAAGATCCACGGCAACCGCTCGGCGCTCGGCGACAGCCTCAAAGCGCTGGCGGCGTTCTTGGAGGGAGCCGATGGCAAGAGCGAGACGCCCGCCCGCTACGCGCTCGGCGCTGAGGCCGCTGTCGAGATCGCGCCGACGGAGGCGATCAAGATCCCGGCAGGCAGCCAGTTCAAGCAGTGCCGGGAGAAGCTGCTGGCGATGCACGCCAGGCTTGTCGCCCGCAACCACGTCTCCTTTGTGAAGTGACTGGCTTCGTCGCGCTCCATCGAGCCAAGTTCGATCTTGGCTCCGGTGCTTCGATCGACATAGAAGCGGCCCTCGGCCGTGGCCGTCCGGCCGCGGTCGATTGGGCGGCTGCGGACATGCTCGCGGCCGAGATAGAGATCGATGCCGCCACCGTCGCCTCCGGCTCGATGCTGCCGATGTGCTGGCGCGAAGCCGGGCATTTGTACGAGCGTTTCCAGCTCCGCGAGGACACAGACTACTTTGTCGATATCAGCTTACCGATCTCCTTGGCCGAAGCGACAGAGCGCTCGAAGGCCGGACCGCACTGGCCGTTTGGCGATCGGCTGGCCAATGTGTTCAAACGCGACCCATCGCGGCGGTGGAAAGAGGCCGTGGCCAACGGCCGAACGACGGCCGTCGTCACCGGCCAACTGCGACTGCGCTCGCAGGCCGGCGTCATCGATCTCGGCGTCGAGATCGGCCGGCCGCTGCTGGCGGAGGTGGCCTGCCGCAAGCTCAAATACTTCGAGGAGTTCAAAGAGCTGCTCGACAGCCTGGCGGAGAAGGCGGCAGAGCTGTTGCTCTCCCTGGACAGCCCGGTGTCGCTGTCCTTCGACCCGTCGGGTGACCTGGCCAAGAACGATGCGGCCCTGCACTTCCTGATGCGCCACATCATGTCCAGCCCGAAGCTGCCGCTGGCCATTGATGAGATCGCGGCGCAGCCGCATTCGAAGCTGTTGGAGCGGATCGAGTTCGTCCGCATCGACGAAATCGAGGAAGCTGACGCGGAGATCATCTCTGACGGGTTCGACCCCTCCGAGATCGTCGCTGGCGGCCCGCTAAGCCGGATGTTCCGCGGGTTTACGCCCACGGCCCTGCCGCAACGCCATTCGATCGAGACGCTGGACACGCCCGAGAACCGCTACGCCAAAGCGTTCTTGGAACATTGCGCCCTGCTCTCGCGCCAGCTTGAAGCTCGCATGGGCGCGCGGGGCCGACGCGCATCGCAGCGTGAAGCCAGGGCCTGGGCAGTTGCTCTCGACGAAGCCTTGCAGCACGGCATGTGGAGCGGCGTCGGGCCGCTGGGCCACATCCCAGCCAACTCGCAGGCGTTGCTCCGCAAGCGCGGCTACAAGGAGCTCTTCCGCTTCGACCTGTCGCTGAGGATGAGCTTGTCGCTGGCTTGGCGCCAAGGCGCCGAGCTGGCCGACGGGTTGATCGGCGACATCCGCCCTGTCAACCAGATCTACGAATATTGGTGCTTCTTCACTCTGCGGGAGGCGCTCGTGGGCCTGTGCCGCGAGGTGGGTGGCGGCAACTTCATTTCGCTGTCCAAGGACGGGCTGCGGATCGAACTGGCGAAGGGGCGGCGCAGCGAGTGCCGATTCGAGTTCACCGCTCTCAGCGGCAATCTCGTGTTGGCCTCACTGTTTTACAACCAGCGCTTTACACGGTCTAAACAGCCGAAGAGCGATTGGAGCGGAAGCTACACAGCGTCGTTTGATCCCGATTTCAGCATCGTGATCTCGCCCGCCTCGCATCCTTCGACGAAGCACTGGCTGCACTTCGACGCGAAATACCGCCTGGAACGCAAGCAGGCCGAGGCTCTTTTTGAAGCCGACGAAGACGCCGATGCCGCGGGCGAGGAGCCCGCGCCCGCGGCAGCCGTCGGCGACTATGAGATCGAGCTCGCCCGCGTGCACAAGCAGGACGACCTCTACAAGATGCACACCTACCGCGATGGCATCTTGGGCACGCGAGGGGCCTACGTGCTCTTCCCTGGCGACGCCGTCGGGGGCCGGACCGAAGAGCCGAGCCCCAACCTGTTCGTCCGCCACCCTTGGGCCTTGGGTGGCGGATCTGAGCACCGTGTCCCCAGCGTGGGGGCGTTCGACCTGGCTCCCGGTGGTTCACCGGCCCAGATCGGAGCTATCACAGCGCTGATGCACGCAGCCTTGAGCATGGCCGCCCATGACGCGCCATACCAAGAAGAGCAGGCGAACTTCTAGGTGACGTAGCGCGCCAGTCCTATGGGCGACACCCCAGCCGCATGCGATGGAAGCAGCACCCGAAGTTCACATCGGGGGAGCGCCAGTAGGTTGTCGGTCCACTGGCCGTTCGCGTGGGTGCGCAGATAGTCATGCTCGGACACCTGTTGATTCCCACACCATCCTGACCCACCGTTTCCGTCCAATCCTGACCCACCCTTGTTCGAGCCTCTCGGGCTCAGGTTGTGGGTAACTTCCTCGGTTTGGACTCCTTCTTGGTGGTGGGTTGAGCTGAGCTGTTCTTGAAGCGGTAGCTGTCGTTGCCGGTTTCAAGGATATGGCAGTGGTGCGTGAGCCGGTCCAGCAACGCCGTGGTCATCTTGGCGTCGCCGAAGACGCTGGCCCATTCGCTGAAGCTCAGGTTCGTCGTGATGACGACGCTGGTGCGCTCATAGAGCTTGCTCAGCAGATGGAACAGCAGCGCGCCGCCCGACGCGCTGAATGGCAGGTAGCCCAGCTCGTCAAGCACGACCATGTCCATGTGGGCCAGCCGGTGCGCCATCTGGCCGGTCTTGTTGCAGACCTTCTCCTGCTCCAACTGGTTGACCAGCTCGACCGTGGAGAAGAAGCGCACGCGCCGTCGATGGTGCTCCAGCGCCTGCACGCCGATGGCCGTGGCCAGGTGAGTCTTGCCCGTGCCAGGCCCGCCCACCAGCACGACGTTCTCGGCCCGGTCCATGAACTCGCCGAGATGCAGTTGCCGCACCAGCGCCTCGTTGACCTCGCTGTGCGCGAACTCGAAGCCGGCCAGGTCGCGGTAGACCGGGAAGCGCGCCTGCTTGAGCTGGTAGGCCACGGCCCGCACCTCGCGCTCGGCAGTCTCGGCCTTGAGCAGTTGCGCAAGCAGTGGCTGCGCGGCCTCGAAGGCCGGTGCCCCTTGCTCGGCCAGCTCGCCCACGGCGTGGGCCATGCCGAACATCTTCAGCTCGCGCAGGGCCACGACGAGCGCGTTGATCCTGGTGTCACGCATGGCGCACCTTCCTTTCATTGCGCAGATCGTCGTAGCGCGTCACGTTGGCTTGGGGTTCGGTCGTCAGGCGCAAGGCCTGTGGCGCGTCCACCGGTGGTGGATCGGCCTTGCCATCGAGCAGCCGGTGCAGCACGTTGATGACGTACATCTTGGTCGGCACGCCGACCTCCAGCGCCAGCTCGACTGCAGCGAGGACCGACTGCTCCTCGTGATGCAGGACCAGCGCGAGGACTTCCACCATCTCGCGGTCGCCGCCAGGCTTCTTGAGCAACTCGGTCTGCAGCTTCTTGAAGGCCACCGGCAACTCCGTGAACGGCGCGCCGTTGCGCAGAGCGCCAGGCTTGCGCTGCAGCACGGCCAGGTAGTGCCGCCAGTCGTAGATCGTCTGGCCCATGCCTGTGTCGTGCCGACGGTCGATGACCCGCTTGTGCTCGCAGATCCGGTTGCCCTCGGCCGCGACGACGAGCCGGTCGGCGTAGACGCGCAGGCTCACTGGCCTGTTGGCGTATGACGCCGGCACGCTGTAGCGCGTGCGCTCGAAGGTGACCAGGCACGTTGGCGAGACACGTTTGGTGTGCTCCACGAAGCCGTCGAACGGCCTCGGCACATTCATCAGCGTGGGCTTCTCCAGCTTCCACACGTCGAACACCGTGCCGGGCTGCTGGCCGTGCAAGATCTCCTTCCACAGCGCTTGGCAGCGCTCCTCAAGCCAGACGTTGAGCGCGTCCAATGATGCGAAGGCCGGCACCGGTTGCCAGAGCCGATGCCTGGCATCGCGCACGTTCTTCTCGATCTGGCCCTTCTCCCAGCCCGAGGCCGGGTTGCAGAACTCGACCTCGAAGAGGTAGTGGCTGACCATCGCGGCGAAGCGCGCGTTGACGTCGCGCGCCTTGCCGCTCAGGACCTTGTCCACGGCGGTCTTCATGTTGTCGTAGATGCCGCGCTTGGGCACGCCGCCGAACACGCGGAAGGCGTGGTTGTGCGCGTCGAACAGCATCTCGTGGGTCTGCAGCAGGTAGGCCCGGACGTAGAAGGCCCGGCTGTGGCTGAGCTTGAAGTGCGCCACCTGCAGCTTGGTGCGCTCGCCGGCCAGCACGGCCCAGTCCTCGCTCCAGTCGAACTGGAAGGCCTCGCCGGCGTCGAAGACCAGCGGCACGAAGGTGCCGCGGCCTGTCGTCTGCTTGGCCTCCTGGCGCTTCTGGGCCCAGTCGCGCGCGAAGGCGGCCACGCGGTTGTAGGAGCCGTCGTAGCCGAGCGTGACCAGCTCGGCATGCAGTTGCTTCAAGGTGCGCCGCTGCTTGCGCGTCTTGCCGGCCTCGGTCTTGAGCCAGTGGGCCAGCTTCTCGGCGAAGGGGTCGAGCCGGCTCTTGCTCGCCCGCTTGGCATAGGTCGGCTCTTGGTCGCCGCTGCGCAGGTACTTCCTGATGGTGTTGCGAGACAGGCCGGTGCGTCGGGCTATCTCGCGGATGGACAACTGCTCTCGCAGGGCCCACCGCCTGATGACACTCAGTGTCGCCACGTCAATCACTCCAGTGCTCCTGCCGCAAATAGCGGCAGGCTAGGGTTCATACGTGGGTCAGATTTGAACGGAAATCAGTGTGAGAGGTGGGTCAGGTTTCGGAGGAAATCAACATAGGGTCAATTTCCATGGAAGTTGACCCGCAACGAAAGGGGCTGCTGCGCGCTCGGCGGGCGAGAAAACATCGCCTTGCCGTGTCGCCCACAGATCGCGCCCTTCCATCACGGCGGGCACCGGCGGATAACGATGTCCACCAACCGAGAGCATGTTTTGGCCCCAGATGAACAGCCAAGCATCTTCCTTCAAGAAGAGTTGCTGAGATGCTGGCGCGACGCTGGTATCGGCCAGCATGCGCATCGGATTGAGCGCATGGAAGTAGTCGTACCCGTACCGATCGTCCAGGAGGCGCTGTCCCAGGAAATGCTGCGGATCCACCGTGTCTTTGTCGGGTCGGCGACTATTGACGCGCCAGAGGGCGTCGGCATATAGCCGCCAAAGGTCGAGGTAGCTTCCCGCTGGAAATCCGGGCTGCAGGCCCTCATGCTGCGCCATGGGCATGACCCGTTCTTCGAGCAGGTCGAACAGCATTTGTGCGACGCCGCGGTGGCGCAGGAGGGCGCCCATCAACAGCATCATCCGCAGAACGTGGCGCCCCCATTGAAAGGCTTCAGCGGTTCTGCCGTTGGCGTGCGCGAGACGCAGCAGAACAACCATCGCCGCCAGGGCGTCCAGGCTCGCCAGCCGTTCAAGCGCCCCGGCCAGGCCGTTGTCGACATCATCCGTCGTGGAACGTCCCCCGCCGGTAGCCGATGTACGCCGGCTAACCAAGGACCGAATGCTGGGTTCCAACCTCAGGAGCAGCGCCTCTAGTTGAGGTCGTTTCAATAGCCGTGCGGTGAGTGCCGGCCATAGCGGGCTGCCTAGGCATGCGTTGGCGCCGTGGCATTTGTTCTCGACGGCAGGGAGCACGCTACGCGGCCGTGTCAGCCCCGCCCTGTAGCGCGCCCATTTGCTGCTGTGGAATCGCTCGCCCGCAGCATTGCTCCGGAGCCCGCTGGGCTCGAACAGACGCTCCAGCGCGTAGGCCGTGCGGCAGCCAGTCTTGTGCTGCAGCGTGAAGAACCAGAAGACGGTCGCAATCGCTTCCGCGACGTCCTTTCGGCGCGACTGCGCGCCCGCGAAACCGCTACGAACGCGAAAGTCGTTCAGCGAAAGTCTTGCAGATTCAACGGCTTGCATGAACAGCGGCGGTACGCGAAAGCTGAGGCGAGTAGTTCAACGTGACTCTACTGACGGCTGAGGGCTGTTTCCATAGGATGCGTGACGAGGCAACACCTGCCCGTCCAGACGCGAACTGCACCGTGGAAATCGAGCGCGAAGACAAGCTGGCTGAAGAGATCGAGCACGACCTGCATGCGCGGCATGGGACGTTGCTCGGTGGCGCGGCGCTCTATCGCTCGCTGGGTTTCCCTACGGCGGCCGCCATGCGGCAAGCGTTCTCGCGTGGGAAGGTGCCCGTGCCGGTGTTCGAGATCCCGGATCGCCGCGGCCGATTCGCGCGTACGCGGGACGTCGCGCTTTGGCTGGCCCGCTGCATGGCGTCGAGCCAAGTTCGGCCAGCACAACCAGCCGGCGCCGCCCGCGTGGCGGCAGAGGAGACCGACATGTAGAAAAAACGCCGATCACCCTTTCGAATGACCGGCGTTTTCCGCCGGGAGATCCTCCCAACGGTTTGGCGACTCGAGTATCTCCCTGCGGTTTTCGCTGGTCAAGCACGCCCCTACGCCTCGCGTCAGGGGCCAAAAAGACCGCAAGGAGATCTATGGACACCCCCGTCCGTCGGCTCATCAAGCCGACCACGCCTCGGACCGTCCACCTCCTGAATCTGAGGGGCGTGCTGCCCGCTCCGGTTCAGGCCGAGGCCACCACCGAAAGTGCCTTTGTGCAGGTCGCGGCGCTGTGTCCGGCGACCCGGTACATCGCGTCGCAGCCCGAGACCATCCAGTTGCCCGGACAGACCTACACCCCGGACTATCGGGTTGAGACCGCCGATGGCCGGCTGTCGATCTGGGAAGTCAAGCTCGAAGCTCGCGTCCCCAAGTACCGAGCGCTATTCGACGCCGTCGCGCGCGAGCTGGCGGGCCGTGGGCAGCAGTTCTTCGTTGTCTCGGAGAAGGCGCTGCGCCGACGCCAACAGCACCAGGCCGTCCGGCTGGTGCTGCGCTACGCCAAGGGGCATTTCCCGCCTGCCGACATCGACATCGTCACGCGGCATCTGCTCGCCGACTCGGCAGGCGCCTCCATCGAGGCGTTGCAGGCCGATCTGGCCGTGACGCGCGAGCTGTTGTTTCACCTGCTGTCCAGGCGCGTTCTGACCTTCTCCGGGGCCACGCCCCTGGGACCGACCAGCCGTCTCATCCATACCGATCACGTGGAGCAAAAAGATGCCCTTCTCCTTGCACGCTGGCTTGGTGTTTCGCCGTGGCGCGCGAACGCTTGAGCTCATCCGCGAACTTGGCGATGGCAGCTGGTCATACGAGGACTGCCAGACGCGCCGGCCAGGCACCATGCCCAAGCACAAGCTCCTGAAGGCGATCTGGTCAGGCGACATCGCATTGATTGGCCATGACAGCGCTTCCGTGCCGCCGGCCACGTCGGGAAGCGCGCCTGCGCTGGCGATGGTGTCACTCGACAGCCTCAAGACTGCCCATGTCACCGACCTCAAACGAAAGATGGCCTATGTGGTTGCCGTCCGGCAGGCCCACCTGAGCCGAGGCATGCGTCGCGCCATCGAGCGCCTGGTCCTGCAGGTCGCTCAGCGGCGCCACGACGTCAAGCCGCCGACCGCAAGCACGGTGATGGGATGGCTGCGGCTCTACGAAAACTCGCAACAGACACCTCAGGCGCTGGTCACCGGCAACGCGCAGCGGGCGTGGCGCAGCAAGCTCCACCCAGAAATGGATCGCGTGGTGACGGAGTCGATCCGGAAGTTCTACCTGACCCGGGACAAGCTCTCGTTGCGGCACACCCTTGCGATGGCGAAACGGGAAGCGAAGCCGCTGGTCGCTGCCGGCAAGCTCACGGAGGCCGACACCCAGATCAGCTTGAGCACGTTGTCGCGACGAGTTCAGGCGCTGGACCGTCACAGCGTCATCACAGCCCGCGAAGGTCCGGCACGCGCGCGGATGGTCTGCCGGACGACCATGGATGGCCCCACAGCGCAGTACCCGCTGGATGTCGTGGAAGTCGATCACACACCGCTCAACTGGGTCGTCATCTGTGACCGGACGGGGTTGCCGCTGGGGCGCCCGCTGCTGACGATCATGATCGATGCCTACTCGGGCTATGTGCTGGGGCTATACGTCAGCTTCTACGGGCCGGGCCTGAGCAGCGTCAGTGGCGTGGTGCGATCTGCACTGATGCCCAAGGCCGACATGGTGGCAGGCGTCGCGCTGGAGCATGACTGGCTGGCGGAAGGTATCCCGGACCAGATCCTCTTGGACAACGGCCTGGAGTTCCACTCGCCCGTGTTCCAGCGCATCGGCTGGGAGCTGGGCAGCAGCTTCACATACTGCAGGGTCCGTACACCCTGGCTCAAGCCCCACGTCGAGCGCTTCTTCGGCACGCTGGACAACCTGACGCTCGCGCGGGGCCGTGTCCACAAGCGGGTCGCCAATGTCGTCAACATCAACCCCGACGAGGACGCCGCGATCATGTTCTCGGCGTTCGTGCGCGGGCTGGTGATGTACGTCGTCGACTTCCACCCCTTCCAGATCAACGAACGGAAGTTGGCCCGTCCCTACGACCTGATGCAGGAGGGCTTGGTCCGGGTTCCGCCAGCGCGGTTCCCGCACGACATGCAACGGCTGCGGATGGTGTCCGCGCTGTCGAAGCAACTGATGGTGCACCAAGGCGGCGTGGATCTGCACGGCCTGCCATTCGGCGGTGCCGAGCTGCTGCCGATGCGTCAAGAACACGGCAAGCGCTTCAAGGCCTGGGTGAAGTGGGATCCGGACGACCTGTCTCAGGTGTGGATCCAGAACCCTCGGGACGAGCAATGGGTCGCCAGCCCCTGCCGCTGGGGTCAGTACGCCAACGGCCTTAGCTGGAACCAGCATCTGCAGATCCGCAAGTTCGCGCGGCAGGAGTTCAAGAACAACGGTGCCTACGAGTACCTGGAAAAGGCCCGCCTGCGGCTGCACGACCACTGGCAGGAATCGGTGAGCTGGAAGACGCGCGCGGACCAGAAGCTGGCGGCGCGCTACTCGGGCGCCACCTCGGCACGCGTGCTCGGCGGTTCGACCGATATTGAGCGGCCGCCATCGCCATCGCCACCGCCGCCAAACGTCGAGCCCATCAGCGCCGAGCAGATCCAGAAGCACCCACCCATCAACCTGGACGACTTCGACGTCGTCGACTTCTAATCACCATGACGGATCTCGACATTCTTGACACTGGGGACGCCGCCGAGGAGGACGCGCGCAAGACTGCGGCGCGTCGCATGTTCATGTATTCGGAAGCCGCACTGCTCGCCGCCGCCGAAGTGGACCGCAAGTACGTGTTGTTCCCGGACCTGAACGCGGTGCTGTCCGCATTTGATCGGGTCTACCAACTCGCCCTGAGAATCACGCGGCCGCAGGGCATCCTGGTTTCCGGCCCGCCTGGGTCGTCCAAGACCAGCGTGGCGGAGTATTTCAGGCGCAGCCTGCCGCCATCCAACGACATCATCGAGGGGCACGGCGCGCTGACCGTGCGGCTGCGGTCCAACCCTTGCGCAGGTGCCTTGGTATCGCTGCTGCTGCGCGCCATTCGCCACCCGTTCACCAACGTCCGCGCCGGTCGGCTCGGCACGATGCGGGACATCGCGTTCGAGGGCCTTCAGCAACTGGGCACGCGGGTGATCTTCATCGACCAGGCGCACGTGCTCGCGCAAACGTCACGATCCTCGCGCAGCCAAAAAGGGGCGCTTGAAACCACGGCGTCGGAAGTGCTGCGCGACCTCATGGACGAGACCGGCATCGCGCTGATCTTCCTTGCCAGCAGCGGGTTCAGCGGGCTGGAAGCTGTGGACGAGTCGCTGGCAGACCGGGTATCGGTGCGGCTGAGGCTGGATCACTTCCAAGACGATCCCCAGTGGAGGAGCTTTCTGGGGAAGATCGGCGCGGCCACTACCGTCATTGACTTCGGCATCCTTGCGAAGGTCGATGTGGCGGGGATGACGCACCGCGCCGTTCTCGGCAACCGTCGCCGCACCAAGCTGTTGCTCACTGAAGCGGTGCTGGTGGCTGTGGATGCCGGCGCCAAGGCCGTAGATCAGGCCCATCTGGAAAAGGCCTTCGAGAGGATCAGCGGGGCATCGAACCCGGTGATGAATCCCTATGCCGCCGCGTGATCTCTGCCGGCTCGGCGTCTCTGTCCTGCCGAAGGCCGGCGAGTCGGCCATGAGTCTGCTGCTCCGGGCCTTCCAAGCCAACGCCGTGGGCTATGACGAAGGCATGCGCTGGTTGCAACTCGACAGGCGACAGGCCATCGGCGAGGCCGACGTCGCTGGTCTGGCTTGGGCGCTCAGCGTCGATGTCGACGATCTGCGGCGGCGGCTTGTCGTGTTGGAGTGGCGCGGTGGCGGTCGATGGGTTCATCTCGCCGGGCAGCGGTTGAGCCGGTGGATCGCGCCGACCTGCATGTCAGCCAAGCTTTGCCCGCAGTGCCTGCGTGACACAGGCGTGGCCAAGATGGTCTGGATGACGCGGGCGACGCCGGCCTGCGCCAGGCATGGCTATGGCCTACTTCAGAAGTGCTTGAGCTGCGGCGCGCCGATTCGCTGGGCAAGGCCCGGTGTGTCGGTGTGCCGATGTGGCCGCTTCTACAGACCGGTGGCCGAGCCAGAACCGCTTCAGCCCGAGCTGCAGTCATGGTTGAACTGGACGGAGGCCGTTATCGGCGCAGATCCGCTGGCTGCAGACAAAGCGGCCAGCGGATTGCCGGCCCTTGTTCGGTCGATGAGCATCGACGGCGCCTATCGCTTGATCGAGGCGTTCGGGTTGCTTGAGACAGCTTCGGACCCGGTGCGGGAAGTTCGGCATATCTCAGCCAGTCTTCGAACCGTCGGCACCGTCTTGGCCCGCGGCCTTCATCGGTTGCATGGCGCGGCGTCCTCTGACGACGTCGACCGTCTGCCCTTCGAACTGGCACATTTGCCGGCGCTGCGGGATCTCGCAGACACACCCGCCTGCGAAGCCGATGGACTTCGCGCTGCTTGGCTGCTGGATATCTATCGCGCCGCGCGCCCGTCGGGGAGCCGCCGTGTGGGCGCGCGGCCCAAGCGGCAGCTGCCGCTGTTCCTATGAACGGCATCGCTCGCTTGCGGGGCGGTGTGCCCGCGCCATTCAAGTTCGAGGCGCCGAGCAGCTGGATCAGTCGCCTGGCCCTGGCCCAAGGTTGCTCGCTTCTTGATATCCGCCAGTTCCTGGAACTCCAGCAGGGCGTCGTCGCGGATCTTGATCTCGCTATGCATGGCGCAACGCTGGACGATCTGCGTCGTCGGTGTGGGCTGTCACCGGAGGCATTCGCCGCGACGGGGGTCATCATGGGGGCGCTGAGTCGTGTAGATCGGAGCGATTGCCTCGTGATCGGCAGCTCTCGCGGAAAAGGACGTTTTCAGTATTGCCCGGGCTGCCTGGGCCAGGGATTTCCGGCGCATCTCGACATTCGATGGCGCTTCTTCGACTGGTGGTGCTGTCCAGTTCACCATTGCCGCCTGGAGCGGCGCTGTTGGCGATGTCAGAGCTGGCTCGCCTACCCCGCCGACATGTCTGCGTCATTCGCTGGAACGCAGGGGCGCGCATCCCAGCGACAGTGCCTTGTGTGCGCTGCCGACTTGGCTGCGGCCGTGCCTCAAGTGGTCGACCCATCTTCCTTGAGCCGCGGCCCAAACTCCAAGGTCGACGACTTCTCGATGCTGGAGAGCTTCTTCGATACGTGCATGCAGATCTACCGCGGTGTGGAGATCGAGGGCCTGTCGGAGCACCACACGGAAGGCCACGGCGGAAGCCAGGTGGTGGGCCGCAGCTTCTCCATCGTTTGGTCCGTCGAGCATCGGTGCTATGCGTGTGTCTGCAGGGAGTTGCCGTCATTCAACTGCTTCGCAGACAGTGACACGGCGGCACTCGCGGGGATGGTGTGGTTGATCGCCAACTTCCCGCCTGAAGCGCTGCTTGAACGAACTTTTTCCGTGGGGGCGACTCCGGCCAAGATGGACATGCTCCCTTATCTGGCTCCCTAGCGCGCACCTGCGATAACTAAGGAGGTTTTGATGACGAAGGAACGCGCGATGCGCAAGTTCGATATTCGCACCGTAGGCAGGCAATGGACGGCCGAGGAAGCGGAGCAGCGTCGTGATGAGCTGCCCGGCCGCCTTGAGATGGTGAACGGCATGCTCTGCTTGGATGATGAGCAGCGGTTGGCGCTGTTGGGCGCATTGCTGGAGCACGTCGGCACCGAGCGAGCCGTCCGTCTCGGGAATCTGAACGCTTGGAAGGCTGCCGTTGCGCAGCGTGAAGAAGATCAGGCTTGGGACAACATGCCGGCAGTAGGTACCGAACAATTCTGGCTGCCGGCGTACCAGCGGATGCCATTCGCAAAGAGGCTGCAACTGAAGCAGCTAGTCAAGAAGGGTCGCCGGAAGTCCGAGCCCTAGCGGGTACTTCAAGGAACGCCGGGATGCGTCGCTCGACATTCACGGTGCCGCGTCGATTGAAGGCGCTGTTCACCGCATCAATGCCTTTTGGAGGATCGCCGTTGGAGCAGCAGCCATATGCGCCAAGCTGCGCCGACCTCACGGCTTGGGTATCTGCCGCATGTCCAGGCCACGGAAGTTCATTTCCTCCAGAAAGTGCGTGAACTCTTCCATCAGCGGATCGACCAACTCGGCGATGTAGCCCAGACCGCCTTTGACAAAGTGCGGCATCAGCCGACGTGTGAGGTCAGTGCCGAGCGCTAGCACCGCCTCATTGCTCAGAGACCGCAGGTGCGGGTTGCTTCGATACCGCCTTCGCCACACTTCATGCCGAGGAAGTTGTTGCGGTGGAGCGGCTGTCACCTCCCTCATCGGCGTGAACTGAAGCTTTGCAGGGTCAGTGGCTTCGCCTTGCATTGAGATGCCGCCGTTGGCGGCCGCCCAGCGACGAACAAGATCTTGATGGAAGGCAGAGAACCAAGGGAACTGCTCCTTTCGGTCACCGCTGATCAGAATGCAGGGCGCGGTGGGGATACCTTGCACGACACCCATTGAGTGACTCTCGAAGAGCAGGCAAACGAAGTCCAAGCGCTCGGCTGTACTGTTGCCTGTCCGATGACGGCGCATGAGCTGTGCAACTCGGTGACCAACGAAGTAAGGGTCAAGGACGTCGATGGACTCGTTCAAGATCACCAGCATTCCTGCTGCTTCGGGCAGCTCAAGTACGTGCCGTGTGTGGGTGATCTGTTCCTCTGCCGACCGCACTGCGGCCTCCACGGATCGCCCGATGGCGTTGGCCATCTTGCCGTAGATGGCATCCCCGTCCGGCAGATTGTTGAGCACCTTCCTCACGTCCGCAGTGCCGTAGAACAAGGGCCAGTCCTCTCGGTCGCGATGCTTGTCGGCGATGGATTCGATCTTGTGTGACGTGTCCTCCGTGAGCGTCTTCAGTTCAACGACCACCTGGCGGTGCGCGAGCAGGAAATCAGCCTTGCGACGATGCTTAGGATCGTCCGGTAGGTCGAGGTCGTCGATGACCTCCGCCCCAGGTAGCCCGCTGAGGAAGCTTGTGAACCGATTTTCCAGAGAGGCCGGTCGTGGCGATGTGCCGAAAACTTGGGAGTCGGTCGTCATTGGGGCTTTCCACTGGGCAAAGATTAGTGAGGGGCTCATGAGATGAGCCAACCTGTGGCTGGCCGCTCACTGACGAGCGGAGGGAAGGCGCCACGAATGCCCCCCGTCAGCGGTCGATGGAAAGATGGACGTTATGCAAACGACAGCATGGTCAACACGGCGCCTTCAGGTAGCTTGATCGATTGGCTCCAGATTTCCATCCGGTAGATGCCAGGGCCGCCGAGCCACAGTGATGCGGCCTCCCGCTTAGGGCGTGAAATGCCCTTTGCCGCGCCGAATGCCATGTCAAACGCGGCTGTGTCCTGGTGCAGCTCTTTCAGGATGTAGAAGTCCGAGGAGAAAGCCAAGTTTCTCTGGAACCACTTCAGTCGCCGCTGGTCGTGGCAGACAACCGCCGCTGCGACCTTGGTCCGCCTGACGAGTTTTAGCGCCGACGCTGTCACGCTTGCCTGGAAGGTGTTGCCGAGTGACTGCGCAAGATCCAGATTGACCTTGCGGTCACCCATCCAGGGTTCAACCAAGTAGTCAGGCAACACCAGTTGGCTCGCGAAGCTGTTGGCGTTTGCCTCGACCGTTTTTGCTTCGGCGTTCTGAGGTCCGATGTCGCTGTTTGAGCAGTTGAAGGACGACCGCTTGGCGTCGCAAATCCAGTGGGCCAGTTCGTGACCCAGGGAAAACCGCTGCCTTCCCTTGTTGTCGTCAAGAGCGACGCTGATCACCGCTTGGTCTGCCGATGCAACCAACCGTGCGGCGCAACCGTCCAGCTTGCGATAGATGACTCGTGCGCCTTTGGCCCCGGCGATCGCCTCCAGGTCGATGTGCTCAGGCTTGCGGACGCCGTGTGACCAGAGCAGCCGTTCCGGAGCGCTGAGCTTGGCGACCTCAACGGCCATCGTCATTTCCCGGCGAGATCTTTCCCATCAATACTAGGTCGTCGTACAGCGACTCCAGATCCGCATCGCTTTGACGAGTGCCGTCCCGGAATGCCGTAGCCAGCTGAGGCTCGACGGCAAAGGCTTGGGCGATCCGCTCCTTGATCTGCGCCAGTGTTGGCCTGGAAAACTTGCTCAACGACGGGGCGCGCATCGCGACCTTGGCGGATGCAGCCTGTTGGCGCAGAGTAGCCGCCACAAGGTCATCCAGTTCTGCGGCAATGCGGGCGGCGAAGGCATCTGGATCTACGCCCGCTTCAATCAGTTCGGCCTGGATTTCTTCGTCAGATGCTGCGTCCAGATCTGCAAGCGCCAGGGTCCGAAGTGCGTCGAGCGCCTTCTGTGATTCCTTGGTCATGGCTTTCTCCTTCCGGGCATCAATTTGTCCACTTTCCTCCTGAGCTTTCGCCTGGCCGAGTCATACGCCGTTTGGTCGATGTCAAACATCTCCAGTACCTCGGCAACCGACAGGCCCGCTTTCTCGCCTTCGATGACGGCGAGCACATCCTGATCGTTGGGAAAAAGCTTCTCAACAGCCTCGGCATCTCGCTGGGCTTTTTCCTGGCGCTCTGCGATGTCTTCCGCGTCGATGGCCTGCTCAACGACATCCGAGTTCCAAAGGCCGGCCTTGTGGATAACAACATCTATGTCGCCGCCTTCGCTGGCAACGGTCTCCAGCCGGTCGGTCTTTGTCTGGTATGCCGAGTCACGCGAGGCCTCGGCGATGCTGTCCATGCAACCAGCCAGGAAGGCAGGAAGCGCGACGCGGTCTATCGGCCATGGCCTGCCGCGCTCGCCGTCTCGGCGATCATCGCTGGCCGCGATGAGGGCTCGCTTGCAGGCCTCGTTGAACAGCTCCAGCGGGTCGGCGTACTCGGTGCCCCATGCAAGCAGCTTCGCCCTGCATGAGAGGCGCAGCAACTCCGCCTTCGTCAGCTGGGCTATCGCCTGCGAAAGCTCCTCGACGGTGGCATGTCGTTCAGATGGTGACTTCGGCGGCACGGACCCTCCCTGGCTCCTTATATGTGCGGTCGATATTTTGAGCGCGGACATCGCCGAAATGTCCGCGTGGCCTCGGCATCACCGCATACCTACTCAGCGGCAATGTTGCCGTGCAACAGGTCTTCATCATGACCAAGCGCAATCAGCATGTCGTCCCGCGTGACGATGGCTGGGCCGTCCGTGGTGCCGGCGCCCAGCGCGATACCCAAGTGTTCGACCACAAGCAAGACGCTGTGGACCGGGCTCGGGAAATCGCTCAGAACCAGCAGAGCGAGCTGGTGGTTCATGGCCAAAACGGGCAGATCCAGTACAAGGACAGCCACGGTCATGACCCGTTTCCGCCCAAGGGCTAGTTCCAGCCTTACGGGCGTCGGCCCTGCGCTACCCGGTGCAGGGCCTCTTCTGATCCAAGAGTGAGAAAGCGATCATGACGGTCTACTGCGTGTCCTACGACCTGAACAAGACGGGCCAGAACTACAGCGCTTTGTACGACGAGCTGAAGGCATCGTCCAGCTGGTGGCACTACCTCGATTCGACGTGGCTGGTCTCTACGCAGGAGTCTGCGGACCAGCTTTCCAGCCGGTTGATACGGCATCTCGACCAGAACGACAGACTGTTGGTCATCAAGGTGGTGCGGCCCTTCCAAGGCTTCCTGACAGAGAAGGCCTGGGAGTGGATTTGGGCACACGTGACTGAGTCCTGAGAACGGCGCGCCGGCCTGGGGCCATTTGGAGGGTAGCCCCTTCCAGTTGCTGAATAAATATACAGCAATGTTATTGGTCCATTGCGTTTTGGGGATCGGCAAATCATGCGCAAGCTCGTCGGCCTGGCGGCGATCTCACGTCGTTGGAAATACGGGCGGCAGAATTGAAAACGGCCCACTGGAAGTGGGCCGCAATTTAGACAATCCGGATGCGTTAGCCAAAGTTATTTGTACCAAGGAAGTTGTTCAGCTTGCTTGATGACTTCATCAAGAATCTGGCGCTCTTGCTCCTTAGAAATCTCTTCGGTCGCATCACTTAATGCGCTAACTTGCACGCGCTGCCGATGATCAGCAAGAGAAAATACTTTTGCAGAAGAGATGCGAACATCATCTTCAAACGAAAGTATCAATTGCTCGGGATTAATCGGCGCTTCAGACACAATACACGACTCCCGGACTTTGTTTGGGCAAATTGTACACAATTATTGTTGTTGGGTCAAGCTTGGAGTATCGGAGAGCGACTTAAAAAGGTCATCGAAATGTGCGACCGCGGCAGTTTCAACCTTTCGATAGTCATCTAGATACTCGGGCAAAACTTTTTGCGAGCTGACCTCTAGCATTTCAATAAATCGACCACTGGTTTTCTCTTTTCTATTGTCGGCTCGAAATACTGCTGCGAATAATCGAGGCGCAACTCCTTCAAAATGCACGAATTTAACTCTTTCGTGCTGGTAGCCGTCTAGAGGCTCGTCGTCTAAGTCCTCACCAGCAACCTCGACCTTGGTGGCAATTTGCGTGCCCGCCTGCTGTTGCGGCTCATCAAAATTAATCGCGTCTTTGTGAAGCATTTGAGCCATGCTCTTCTCATAGGGCTCAATGTAGAAAACGGAGGTGATGCCCGCTGCCACGATATGGCGCGCGCAGCTATGACACGGGAAGGTGGTCGTGTAGAGCGTGGCATTGCTGATGCCTGGGCCGCCTCGGCGCGCCAGCGAGACGATTGCATCCATCTCTGCATGCACTGATCGCGAAAACTCAATCAAACTTCCCAATCGCGTTTTTTCACTTACACCCTTCATGACTTTGGCGAGCCACCCGTCGGGGACTGAGTCGATTCCCAGTTCCTTCAGCGCTGGCAGAAGCTGCTCACCGATAGAAGTCTGAAGTTTGCGTTTTTCTCGGTCGTTGAAGCAGGTTCTATTGGGGCGGTGTACGCATCGATAATCGTGTGTGGAATTGGCAGAGTAGAGCCCTCCGCCCGACTCCGGCACATCATTGCAGCCCGTAGCGAGCACCTCGCCTCCTGAGCTCAAGATCGCCGCGCCAACTTGGCGTGATAGGCATGCGGAACGCAGTCCAGCCGCATAAGCAGCGTACATGCCTGTCTCAACCCGATTGGGCGTCAGACTCTTATCTCCATGGATCAAGCGACTGAAGCGGCGAATTGGAGCTGTCTGATCGAGATTGGAATCGTTGCGAATAAAGAAGTCTGCCAGGTGCAGCGTCTTCTCTAGCCGCTGCCCGCCACCCTCTTCGCTTTCATTCCGATCGATTTCCATGAGGTCATCAATCTCGCTTTCTTCAAGCCCCTTTTCTTCCAATGCGCTGCGACGCTGCGCATGCGGCTTTGTCACCGCGACCAGATAGAACAAGTTTCGATACATGGTGCGTAGAAACTCGACTTCCTCCGGACGCTTAACTTGGTCGATAAGGTAGGCCACTCGGGATGGATCGGCATGCTGGTCAGGCTTATTCACGCGCCGATCCAGCACAATCTCCTTGACCGCATATTCCGCCAGCACTGACATGTTGCCAGTGCGCTCCCTCAATGCATTGCCTGCATGCTGCAACTTACGGTAGTGCGCGTAGGGCTCCGACTTATTTGCGGGAATCTCAAGAGCGTCAACGTAGTTGCTTGTCAATGCCTCGTTTAAGAATTTGCTCAGCTTAATTACTTTGACGCGCGTATAGCCAAGCTCGTTCAGAATCGATTTAGTCTTAGTCATGACCGACTGAATGCTTGACCCAATCGGGCCAGCAAACGCGATCACCATCTCCTGAGACTGCCGCGACCGCAGGACCTCCATGAGGTCCCGGCCCGACTGTGAAGCAGCCGGTGCAGCCGGTACCTTCTTCAATGCGGTGTTCAATTTCTCTCCCCCTATCCAGAATATTTGTGGTCTGAAGCTAACAGCCCGTTACAGGTTGGCAAGTCGGATCAAACCCGTATGCGCTCAGTACGCAAGGCGGCTGAGCCAGCCGCTGCGTTGAAGCCGTCGTAGCGATTGCCCAACGCGCAGATATCAAACCGACCCACGCTCGCCCTCGCCATGGACGCGTCGCCGCGGCCCGCTGCATGCCGGGCTGACCCTCCGTGGAGGTGACGCGCGTGACCATCGGGAGTGGTCGATATGGAGCAGGCTCATCTGGTGAGCCTGCTCGGCGACAAGATAGAGCTATGACTGAAGTTCTAGACCGCAGCGCGTCGCAACGGCAACCGGCTGACAGTGGCGTACTGGCCCGGGTGCCTAGCCAGTACATCGCTCAGGCAAGCAAGTTTCTGCCTGACCCTGCCTGTGCGCTCGACGACGAAATGAGTGTCGAGATCGTCGCCGCGCGGGTGGGACGCGTGCGGCTCACGTTCAGGAAGCAGCGCTACAGCAGGCCTCGGGGCAAAGTCTCGTATTTCTCCTGGCTCTGCCGACACGCCGAGCATGTCGGTCATGCACCGACAGAAGATCCCCGGTCAACGGCGAATCTTGAAACACAGCCGTCCCGGCTTTCACCATGAACGCGCGGTTGTTGCCTCAAATCCTGCTTCGGCAGGACAACTCTCCGCATACTGACCTTGACCTCGCGACCGAGGGTGTTCTGCGCTACGTGTGGAGCAGCGAGTGGGGCGAGATGCTCATCGAAGCACGGGATGGCGCGGTCTACGTCAACGGTCAGCGGGTCGATGCGGCTCAGGCGCCGGCGCCGAAAGTTCAAAGTTGAGTGAAACAAAAAACCGATAGTTCAGACTTGACTGAGACGCCGGTTCAAAGCCCGCTGATCCGCGCTGAGCCAAGTGGTTGATCAAGGCTGGTTCTCAGTTTTGGGTTGAACGCAAACCGACACAGGCTGTCGGTTTGCGCTGAGTTTGGAATTGTTTGCGCTTAACTTGGAACTCGCAGGAAGGCGGTCCAGCCTCGGTTGTGCCGGCAAGCTATTGATTCATATGGGGAAAATGGCGGAGGTCGAGCGCGGCCGGCTGCCACGCCGGCTCACCAATCGCGGGTGATGGTTCACGTCAGGTTTTTGCAGCTAAAACCTCCATACGGCCACGGCCGGCGCTGCTAGGCCAGGCACGAAGCGAGGCGGCTGCATTGCACGGGTGCCCCTAAGCTCGCGCTTGAACGCCAGCGCGTCAAAATCGCTGTCGGGAGACGGCGGGTCAAACCAAAACAACAGGGAGGGCTAGACCGTGGATGACGTTTTTCAGTTCCGCAAGCAGCTCGTTGATCGCTACAGCAATTTCTCACGCAGCTTTGTTCGCATCGCGGCACCGGACATCGAGCGAGAGGTTGAGCGCCAATATCAGGATGGACGCTACTGGCCTGAGCCGTTGGTGCAGATCAACCCCAACTACCAGCGTAAGGGCACCATTCAGTCGCTCGCAGCGGATGGTGTGCTACATCCCGTTTGCGCAGACGTTTTTCAGGTTGGCAAGCCCGAGGGTCACCCGCAACCCCTGCATCTGTACGCCCATCAGCTCCAGGCGCTCGCCAAAGGTCAGGCAGGGCAAAGCTATGTGGTGACCACCGGCACTGGCTCCGGCAAGTCTCTTTCATTCTTCATCCCCATCATTGATGGCATCCTTAAAGCTAAGGCAAAAGGAGGCAAGGCCCGCACCCGCGCCATCGTCATCTACCCGATGAATGCGCTGGCCAATAGCCAACTGGAAGAGCTGGAAAAGTTCCTGCACGGCTACGCCCCCGACGAACGCCCCTTCACGGTGGCCCGCTACACCGGGCAGGAGAGCAAGGCCGAGCGCGATGCCATGGCAGATAACCCGCCAGACATCCTGCTGACCAACTTCATGATGCTGGAGTACATCCTCACGCGCTTCGACGAGGTAGATCGTCTAGTGGTGGGTCACTGCGAAGGGCTGAAGTTTCTGGTGCTGGACGAACTCCACACCTACCGTGGTCGTCAAGGTGCCGACGTGGCGCTGCTCGTGCGACGCCTGCGCGAGCGACTCAAGGCCGATCACCTAGTTTGCATTGGCACGTCGGCCACCATGTCCAGCGGTGGCACGCAAGCAGATCGCAACCGCACCGTGGCGGAAGTGGCGTCCAAACTGTTTGGTGCCGCAATCAGCGAACACGATGTCATCGGCGAGACGCTGGAGCGCGTCACCGATCCCCTCAAAGATGTCGCCGCCGTCGCGGCCGAACTGCCTTCTGCCATCAAGCGCCAGTCTCACCAGTGGGCTGATTTCGATGAATTTCGGCGCGATCCCCTGGCCATCTGGGTCGAACTCAACCTGGGTATCGAGTTGCCCGAACATGAGCCTCCCCGCCGCGCCAAGCCAATCACCCTTCAAGAAGCCAGCGACAAATTAGCGCAGAACACACATTGCGACCCCGGACTCGCTCGCGCCGCTCTTCAGCGTTTTCTGGTCGCAGCCCATGATCTGCGCACCCCGCAGGGGCGGGCTCCATTTGCGTTCAAGCTGCATCAGTTCATCAGTGGCCCGGGCAAGGTACTCGCTACGCTGGAAGCGGCCAACCACCGCCACATCACGCTTGACGCACAGCGTTTCGCACCTGGCCGCCAAGCCGAGGGCGTTCACCTCTACCCCGCCCATTTCTGCCGTGATTGCGGGCAGGAATATCTGCCGGTTTGGCAGTCCGGGCAAGGCTCCATCAGCTACCTGCCCAGAGAGATTGACGACGTCAGTGCTGACGACAACGACGACGCCGGCTATGGCTTTCTGTGTCCGACCGTTGCTGGGCAACAGTACGGCGGCGGCATCGAAGACCTACCCGAAACCTGGTTGGACTTGAGCCGGGACGAACCCAAGGTCAAACCTGCCTACAGGAAGTCCATTCCGTATCAAGTCGCCGTTGACCCGCAAGGTCGTGAGGGTTCTGGTGAGACCTTCTGGTTCGTCCCTGGGAAATTCCGCTTTTGCCTGAACTGCAGCACGGCACACGAGGCGCTCGGTAAGGACGCCAACCGCCTGTCCAGCCTCTCTGGTGAAGGCCGTTCCTCGGCCACTACCATGATCGCGCTGAGCGCACTACAGCAACTCTTTGCACTGCCAGATCCCGCACCTGGCCAGCCTGATCCGCGCAAGTTGCTGGGCTTCACCGACAACCGGCAGGACGCCGCCCTACAGGCAGGTCACTTCAACGATTTCATCTTCCTGCTCACATTGCGCGCCGGGCTCATCGGCGCCTTGCAAGACAACGCTGGCGTTCTCAACGAAGAGCAACTGGCCGACGCCGTCTTCAAGGCGTTGGGCTTTCAGCAGGTGGATCAAAGCACGCTGTGCGAGTACCTGCGCTCACCCAAACTGATGGGCCTGGCACGGCAGGAAGCCCAGCGAACCCTGCGCTTCATCATTGCTTATCGCCTCCTGCGCGACCTGCGGCGCGGCTGGCGCTACAACAACCCCAACCTCGACCAATTGGACTTGCTGGCCGTTCGCTATCGAGGCCTCGGCGAATTCTGTGCCGACGATGCGGCGTTTTCGCCCAGCGGTGTTCTGTCGAAGTTGTCCCCGTCACACCGCGCCAGCCTTTGCGGACTGCTGTTCGATACGCTGCGCCGAAACCTGTGCCTCGAATCCCGCTATCTCGATCCGGTTGAACAAGACAAAGCTCGTACCAGTGGTCATACCTACCTCACCGAGCGCTGGGCATTTGCCTCAGACGAAAAGCTGGAAACCGGCCGCTACCTAATCCTCGGTAAGCGGCCGGAGTATCAAGGCAGGCCACGTGCCGACCTCGTCACAGGCGGCCCGCGTTCACGCCTGTTGCGCCTCGTCAAGCAGGCCGATCTGTGGCAAAGCTCCGCATTCGCCGCTCAGGCCAAGCGTTGGAAAGACGCTGAGTGGGTGGAACTGGTTGAAGACCTGCTGCGCGCCGCAGGCAACTATGGCTATGTCCAGAAGCACGCCGTTGACGCCCAACTTGCGGGGTGGCGACTCAACGCCGCAGCGCTGGATTGGTGCCTGACGGCCGACAAGGCTGTGGGCGAAGACAGCCGGGTCAACACCTTCTTCCGCGAGCTCTACCTCAATGTGGCCGATCTGCTGCGTCTGCCCTCTCACCCGCTGTTCGAGTTCGAGGCCCAGGAGCACACCGCCCAAGTCGATGCCCCGCGTCGCCAACTTCTGGAGCAACGCTTTCGCTACACCGACAAAGACCGCAACGACTGGGCGCAGAACACTGCGCACGAAGCACCCCTAGAGCGACTACCGGTCATGTTCTGTTCGCCCACGATGGAACTGGGCGTGGACATCTCCGCGCTCAACACGGTTTACCTGCGCAACATGCCGCCCACGCCGGCCAACTATGCTCAACGCAGTGGTCGTGCAGGTCGCTCGGGCCAGCAGGCCTTGGTGATCACCTATTGCGCCGCGCTCAGTCCGCACGACCAATGGTTCTTCCACCACGCCAACGACATGGTGCATGGTGTGGTGCGCGCCCCCACACTCGACCTTGCCAACCGCGATTTGGTCGACAGCCACCTCCAGGCCGTGTGGCTGGCCAGCACCCAGACGCCGCTGGACCCCAGCATTGCGCCCATGCTTGATCTGGATCAGCCTGCCAAGCCGCTGAAGCAGCACTACCTGGAGGCGTTCAGCGCGCCCGATGTGCGTCAACGGGCACTCAGCAGCACGCAACGAGTCATTGAACAACTCCAGGCCGACCTGAGCGGCAGCCACTGGTTCACCCCCGAGTACGTTCAACAAGTTATCGAGCGCGCGCCCAGGCAGCTCTCCGATGCACTGGAACGTTGGCGCAAGCTCTTCGAGGCGACGCGGCTGCAAATGGACATTGCTGACCAAATCGTCAAGAGCCACACGGCCTCTCATTCGGAACGCCAGAACGCACAGCGCCGCTATGGCGACGCCGCACGCCAGTACGCGGTGCTATTGAAATCGGGTAACAGCCAGAGCAACGACTTCTACACCTACCGCTACCTGGCCAGTCAGGGCTTCCTGCCCGGCTACAACTTTCCTCGCCTGCCCCTCATGGCCTGGATTCCAGCACGCGGCGGACAAGCCGGCATGGGCAAGGACGATGAGGGCAGCATGGTCAGTCGCCCGCGCTTTCTGGCACTGTCCGAATTTGGCCCGCGTAGCCTCATCTACCACCAGGGCCGCATGTACCGGGTGGTGCGCGCCAAGCTCAACGTTGGCAACGCCGACCACATCTCGAGCAACAGCCAACTCGCCACTATCTCTTCGCTGGTATGCAGTCAGTGCGGCTACGGCCATCTGGCTGAACCGGGCGAGGGGCAACCGCTCGTCAATCGCTGCGACAACTGCAATGCCCTGCTCACCGAAAGCGACTGGGTGCGAGAGCTGTACCGCATCGAAACCGTCGAGACCGTGCCCGTGGAACGCATCTCGATCAACGACGAAGACCGCCAGCGCCAGGGGTTCGAGTTGCAGACCACCTACCGCTTCCTACCAGGGATCGATGGCCGTATCCAGCAGCACAAGGCCGACGTTTTGTTGGACGACGACGCCCTGGCGGAACTCACCTATGCGCCGGCCGCGCGTATCTGGCGCATCAACCGGGGCTGGCGGCGCCGCAAGGACAAAGAGCAACTGGGCTTCTACATCAACCCCATCACCGGCACCTGGAGCAAACAGGACGCGCCCGATGCCGGTGACGACAACAGCAACGACGACGCGCTCATGGACAAGGTGCCCAACCAGCGCATCGTCCCGTTCGTTGAAGACCATCGCAACCTGCTGATCCTCGCCCCAGTTCGCCCTTTGCCACTGGAGGCTATGGCCACCTTGCAGGCGGCGCTGAAGCGCGGCATTGAGATGACCTTCCAGATTGAAGAATCGGAACTCGTGGCCGAGCCCCTGCCCAAGCTCGATGAACGCCGTGCGCTGCTGTTCTACGAGGCTGCCGAAGGGGGGGCGGGCGTGCTCACACGCCTGGCAAGTGATCCAGCCAGCCTTGCGCTGGTAGCCAAGAACGCCTTGCAACTCCTTCACCACAGGGCCCCTGCCGATGGCATCTGGCGGTTGCAAGACTTGGCCGCGCTCGAAGAGACCGATGATATGGGCAACCGCATCTGCGAGGCGGGCTGCTACCAGTGCCTGCTGTCCTACTTCAACCAGCCCGACCACGAGAACATCAATCGCCGCAACCCCGATGTGCTCAAGCTGCTCGTGGCGATGGCCAATGCGCAGGTTCAACTTCGCACCAGCAGCGCAACGTCGGAGCGGACCACCGATGCCCAGCCACCGCAGGCAGCGGATGCGGCACTGACACCCTGGATTGCCGCGTTGCATCGAGCCGGCCTGACAGCCCCAGATGCCTTGAACGTCCCCATCAACAACGGCGCCGCAACCGCCGCCGCTCAATACAAGGGCGCCCGCGCCCTGGTCTTCCTCAGTCCAGTCGATGCTGGCACCGCCGCCACCCTGCAGGACAAGGGTTGGCAGGTGCTGGACTTCTCCGATCCCGACCGCTGGGGTGCTCGCTTTGCCGAGAACCCCGCCGTCTTCGGCGGCGCCCGCTGACGCCGCCCCGCTATTCATGATCCCACTTGAACACGATTTCCTCCCTGGCAACCTCGTTCGCGCGCGAGGCCGCGAATGGGTGGTACAGGCGGACTCCCGGCGCGATTGGTTGCGCCTGCGCCCACTGGGTGGCGCCGACGGCGAGATCACGGCGCTGATTCCGGAGCTTGAGTTGCAGCCGGTCGAACCTGCCACCTTCGATCCACCCAACCCCGCACAAGCCGGCAACCACTCGGCCGCCATGCTGCTGCGCGACGCGCTGCGGCTAACCCTGCGTTCCGGCGCTGGCCCCTTCCGCTCATTCGGCAACATTGCTGTCGAGCCGCGTGGCTACCAACTGGTGCCGCTGTTGATGGCCCTGCGTCTGTCCACCGTGCGCCTGCTGATTGCCGATGACGTGGGCATCGGCAAGACCGTGGAGGCGGGCCTGATCGCCCGCGAGCTGATGGATCGCGGCGAGATCGCACGTTTGGCCGTGCTCTGCCCGCCGCACCTCGTCGAGCAATGGCAGTCTGAGCTAGAAAACCGCTTCAACCTTCAAGCTGTTGCCCTTACCGCGTCGTCCGCCGCGCGGGTGGAGCGTGAGCTGCCGCACGGCGTGGGCCTGTTCGATCACTACCCGGTGGTGGTCGTGAGCCTCGACTACATCAAGAGCGAACGAAACCGCGAGCAGTTCATCGCCACCGCGCCGGAGTGCATCGTCGTGGACGAGGCCCACACCTGCGCCAGCAGTGGCGCCGGCAAACAGCTCCGCTTTGAGCTGCTGCAACGCTTGGCCCGAGACGAGCAGCGCCACCTCATTCTGCTCACCGCCACGCCGCACTCGGGCGACGAAGCTGCTTTTTACAACTTGATCTCCTTGCTCGATCAGCGCTTCCTCGCCTTGCAAGGACGCTTGTCGGCCAACGACCCGCTGCGTCAAGAGCTGGCCCGTCACTTTGTGCAACGTCGCCGCAAGGACATCGCGGAATGGCAGGCCGAGACCGAGGATGGCCGCGGCTTCGCCCGACGCATGAAGACCGAGCTGACCTACCAGCTCAGCGGCGCGTGGGGGCAGTTCTTCGACTCGGTACAAGACTATTGCCGCGAGTTGGCCGAGAGCGCTGAGCAAGGCGGAAGCGCCGGCGGTGTCGGCCTCATGTGGTACGCCACCCTGGCCCTGTTGCGCTGTGTGGCCTCATCGCCGGCCGCAGCCGTCAAGGCGCTTACCACGCGGCTTGACGGCCAGGCCGCCGACGAGGACATGCTGACCGATGAGCGCCTGCACGATGGGGGCGCCGATGATCTGTCCACCAGCGATCTGGAGCCACCGGGCCAGGTGCAGGACGCCTCCCGACTGCAAACACTGATTGCCAGCGCAGAACGGCTCTCTGGCCAATCCGGCGATCCCAAGCTCGCCGCGCTGATCCAGCATGTCGGGCAACTGCTCCACGATGGCTACCAACCCGTCGTGTTCTGCCGCTACATCGCCACAGCGCACTACGTCGCTGCGCACCTCAGAGCCCAGTTCTCTGGTGTCAGTGTCGAGGCCGTCACGGGTGAATTCACGCCCGAAGAGCGGCGCGAGCGCGTTGAGGACATGGGCGATGCCGATAGCCGCATCCTCGTCGCCACGGATTGCCTGTCTGAAGGTATCAACCTCCAGCACCTGTTTACTGCCGTTGTCCACTACGACCTCGCCTGGAATCCCACCCGTCACGAGCAGCGTGAGGGTCGGGTGGATCGCTTTGGCCAGCAGGCGCCTGAGGTGCGTTGCACCATGCTCTACGGGCAAGACAACCCGATTGATGGCTTTGTGCTCCAGGTCATCCTGCGCAAAGGTGAGGCCATCCAGAAGGAACTGGGGGTGATGGTTCCCTTGCCTGAAGACGACGCCCGCATCAGCCAAGCCCTGGTCAAGGCCGCGCTGATGCGTCGCGAGCACCGCGCACAGGCCGCCATGCTGCAGACGGCCTTTGACTTTGGTGAACCTGAGCGCCTGCTCGCCCCATTGCAGGCTCAGTGGCAAGACGCGCTGAACAAGGCCAAGGCCAACCGCACCGTGTTTGCACAGCGCCGCATCCGGCCTGATGAAGTGCTGCCCGAGTGGCACAGGCAGCAGCAAGCGCTGGGCACTCAGGATGATGTGCAGCGCTTTCTGAAAAGCGCCTGCGTCCGCCTGGGCTCTCCGCTGGAAAACACCCGACGCGAACATCAAGCCCGCTTCACGCCCGCACATTTGCCCGAGGCCTTGCGCCAGCGCCTCGCAGACGATGGCATTGCATCGCCCCAGTTGGTTGATCTGACCGAGCTGCACCGCAGCCACCCCCTAGTGGGTTTGCTGGCCCAGCACCTGCTCGAAGACGCCCTCGGCGGAGAGCACCCCCTCGCCGCCCGCTGTGCCGTCACCCTCACCAACGATGTAGAGGTCGCCACCACGCTCTACCTGCTGCGCCTGCGCCACCAACTCAGCTACGTGCGTCGCCGCGAGCCGTTCCAGATGATGGCCGAGGAGACGGTGGCCCTGGCTGTGCGGGGGCGCACGCAACCCGAGTGGTTGGCCGACGAGCATGCCGCCCACCTCATCGAATGCACACCCAGTGGCAACTTGCCGCCCGAGGCCGTTCAGCGCGAGGTGCGTCAGGCGTTGGACTTTCTGGCCCACCACCCCGAACAGCTGGACCAACTGGCCCAACGGCGCGCCGACATGCTGCTGGCCGATCACCAGCGCGTGCGCGACGCGGCGCGCGATGTCGGCCAACACCACGTCAAACCCTGCTTGCCCGTAGACGTGATCGGCGTTTATGTGCTGCTGCCAGACGCTCTGTAGCCTTATAGGCCAAGGCTAAGAACCCATGAAACGCATCCGCAACAGCGCCCGTCGGGCCATACTCAACCTGCCCACGCTGAAGCTCGAAGGCAACCTTTTTCTGCCCGACCAGTTGGAAAAGGCCGCCCAGGGCCGCGCTCAAGACCAGACCGAGGCCGACTTCGGCGTGCCCAAGGGCGTCAAGCTCAAAGACGAATACAGCCGCGCCTTCCAGATCGCCTGCGCGCAGTGGCAACACTTCGCCGCCCAGCACGGCCGATCGGACGTGGACGCTCTGCGGCTTACCCAAGGCTTTGTGACCGAGCTGCTGCGCGACGCCTTAGGCTATCTGCCCATCCAGCCCGCAACCGCCGTGCCGGCCCAGGGCCTCAGCTACCCCATCAGCTTCATCGCAGGAACGCTGCCCGTGCTGGTGGCGCCGTTTGATCTTGGCCTGGACGACGCCGATCCGCGCTTTGCCGTCTTCGGTAGCGGCAGCCGCAAGAAGTCGGCCTTCCAGGCCATGCAAGAACTGCTCAACGCCAGCCCCGAGCACACCTGGGGCTTGATCTGCAATGGCAAACAACTGCGGCTGCTGCGCGACGCCGCCTCACTCACACGTCCCGCCTACCTGGAGGTGGACGTAGCCGACTTGCTCGGTAGCAATCGCTATGCCGAGTTCGCCAATGTGTGGCGCCTGCTGCACGCCAGCCGTGCGCCGCAACTAGCCACCCAGACCTGCGTCTGGGAGCGCTGGCGCGAAGCCGGGCAAGCCGAGGGCACCCGCGTGCGCGAAGGCCTGCGCAAGGGCGTAGAGCAAGCCCTGCTCACCCTGGGCGAGGGCTTCCTGCAACATCCCGCCAATGATGCGCTGCGCACAGCCCTTCATGAAGGGCGCTTGAGCCGGGACGCCTACTTCCAGCAACTGCTGCGCCTCATCTACCGGCTCATCTTCGTCTTCACTGTTGAAGAGCGCGGCGTGCTGCACACACTCGACGATGGCTCCGACGCCATTGCTGCCCGCCGCAAATACGCCGAGGGCTACGCGCTCGCCCGCTTGCGCGATCTTTGCCTCAAACGCCGCGCCCGCACCCGACACGACGACCACTGGCAAGCCATTCGCGTCGTCTTCAAGGGCCTGGCCGACGGACAGCCGCGCCTGGCCCTGCCAGCGCTCGGCGGCCTGTTCGCGCCCGACCAATGCGCGCAGCTCGGTACCGCCAGCCTGACCAACGCACACCTGCTCGCTGCAATTGCGCACCTGCGCTGGGCCGTCATCACCCAAGGTAAGGCCAGCAGCCTCACCCCGGTGGACTACCGCAACATGGGGCCGGAAGAGCTAGGCAGTGTGTACGAGAGCCTGCTGGAACTAGTGCCCACCATCGATCTGCCCGCCCGGCGCTTTGGCTTCGTGGGCATCACCGAAGAAGGCAGCACCGCCGGCAACGCCCGCAAAACCTCAGGCAGCTACTACACGCCCGACAGCTTGGTGCAGGAGCTCATCAAGAGTGCGCTCGACCCGGTCATCGAGCAGCGCTTGGCCGAGCGGCCCGAACAGCCCATCGAAGCTCTACTGTCCCTTCGCGTCATCGATCCCGCCTGCGGCAGCGGCCACTTCCTGCTCGCCGCGGCCCGCCGCCTGGCCGAGAAGCTGGCACAACTGCGCAGCCTGCAAGGCGGGCAGGACGGCGCCGTCAAGCCGCAGGATTACCGCCATGCCCTGCGCGACGTGGTGGCGCGCTGCATCTACGGCGTGGATCGTAATCCCATGGCAATTGAACTTGCCCGCACCGCGCTGTGGTTGGAGGGCTTTGAAGAAGGCCGTCCCCTTAGCTTTCTCGACCACCACTTGCAAGTGGGCGACGCGTTGCTGGGCCTGACCGACCTCAAGGCGCTGGAACTGGGCATCGCCAAAGACGCCTTCAAGCCTTTGAGTGGTGACGACAAAGAGGTGTGCAAACAGCTTGCAAAGGCCAACGCCGCCGCACTGAAAGATCTGGCCAAGAAGCGCGAGGCCCATGCCTTCGGCCAGATGGACGTGGCCAGCCAAAGCGGCAGCGGTCTCACTGAACTTCAAGCCCTTGAAGCTCTGCCCGAGGACAGCACCGCGCAAATCGCCGCCAAGGCCGAGGCCTATGGCGCTTACCTACGGCAAGCCCGCACCGGCCGTCTCGCCCGAGCTGCCCACCTGCTGCTGGGGGCCTACCTGCTCCCCAAGCGCGCCGACACTGCCGCCCGCATCCCGACCACCGCAACGCTGTATCTCACACTGCAGGGGATGGCATTGCCCGTCGATCAGCAGGGTGCGCTGACCGCTGCACAGGCCGCGTGCGATGAGGCCCGCGTGCTGCACTGGCCGCTGGCCTTTCCGCAGGTGTTTGCGCAGGGCGGGTTTGACTGCGTGCTGGGTAACCCGCCGTGGGAGCGCATCAAGCTCCAAGAAGAAGAGTTCTTCGCCACCCGCCACGCCGATGTGGCCCAAGCCAAGAACAAGGCGGAGCGCGCCCAGCGCATCCAGTGGCTAAGCGAAGGAAAGCTGGCCCAGCATCTCTTCCCGCTGCACGAGCATCCGCCGCACGAATGTGAGGCGGAGCAGCGGCTATACGGGGAGTTCATCAGCGCTCGCCGCACCGCAGAAGCCGCCAGCCTGTATGCCCATGTGAAGGGGGAAGACGGCGGACGCTATCCGCTGACCGGCAGGGGCGACCTGAACACATACGCGCTGTTCTCCGAGAGCATCAGCCAGATCACTCACGCGGCCGGGCGCGCTGGCTTCATAGTGCCAACAGGCATTGCCACTGATGACGGCACCAAGGCGTATTTCGGGCACCTCGCTCAGCAGGGGCGGTTGGTGAGTCTGCTTGGATTCTGGGAAATCCGGCGACTCTTCCCAGGGACAGACAGCCGCGACGCCTTCTGTCTCCTCACGATTGGCAAGGCTTCAAAGGCAGATTTCATCTTCCATGCGAAAGAACTTGTTGACCTCGGGGATGAGCGTCGCCTTTTCAGCCTGACACCGGCCGAATTCCGCCTCATCAATCCCAACACACTCACCTGTCCGGTCTTTCGCAGCAAGCACGACGCCGAGCTGACCAAGAAGATCTACCGCACTGCGCCTGTTCTCATCGATGAAGAGCGGCCAGACGGCAATCCATGGGGCATTCACTTCTCAGTGATGTTGCACATGTCCGGCGACAGCCACTTGTTCGCTGACGCGCCTGCTGCTGGCCTGCTGCCGCTCTACGAAGCCAAGCTGACCCATCAGTTCGACCACCGTTGGGCCACCTACGACGCGGCCGGCAACAGCCGCGACATGACGGACGCAGAAAAGGCAGACCCGAGCTGCGCGACGGTGCCCCGCTACTGGGTAAGCCAGGCCGAGGTAGATGAGCGCCTGCAGGACAAGGGGTGGACGCGCAATTGGCTGGTGGGATGGCGAGACATCTGCCGCGCGACCGACGAACGTACCTTGATTGCATGCGTGCTGCCACGAGCCGGTGTAGGCCACACCGTGCCACTCTTCATGACGACGCATGCACCGAAGTTGGTTGCGGCCCTTCTGGCGAACTTCAGTGCGCTAGTGATGGACTTTTGCGCCAGGGTCAAGGTGGGCGGCGCTCACATGACATACGGTTACCTCAAGCAGCTCCCGGTATTGCCGCCAAGCCGATACAGCGAAGCCGATCTCGCCTTCATCCTCCCGCGCGTGCTGGAACTCACTTACACGGCGCACGACCTGCAAGCCTGGGCGCAAGACCTGGGCTTCGAAGGCGCCCCTTTCACCTTCGATCCTGACCGCCGCGCTGAAATTCGGGGCGAGCTGGACGCCTACTACGCCCGCCTTTATGGCCTGAATGAAGAAAAGCTGCGCTACATCCTCGACCCTGCCGACGTGATGGGTGAGGACTACCCGAGCGAGACCTTCCGCGTGCTGAAGAACCGGGAGTTGAAGGAGTTCGACTATTACCGAACTCAGACCTTGGTGATGCGCGAGTTCAACCGCATGGCCCTTGCGGACGAACGCGGCGAGCTCTACGTCAGCTTGCTCAATCCGCCGCCGGGCGTGCAGGCGGCGCCGAGCTACTCGACCCACGGCGTGATCCGCGACGAGGCCGACGCCCACCTCGCGGGCCTAGTGCTCACAATCATTGAGCAAGCTGGGCGGATGCCCCGCCGCGCGTTGACGCAGGCACTGACATTGGCGGGCCAACCCGAGTTGCAGCAGCGCTTTGTCGATGAGCAAGGTGCAGCTCTGCTCCGCGCGTTCGAGCGGTCGCATCCCGGGGTTTTTGACGGCCCGAGGTTGACGGGTCACCGACTTCAACAGTGGCTGCGCCATTTCGAAAACATCGGTGTGGTGCGGGCCGGTGACCCCGTCGAGCGCATCTCAACAGCGGCTTTGCCTGGCTCTGTGCAGGTCAGCGCCGAAGCCGCGCAGGTGGCACAGGTGCTCGCGAAAGCCGCCACGCAAGCCTTCGCGGGAATGGCGTCGGCCGAGGAAGAGTTGGTGGCCACGCCATCGATGAAACAAGCCTGACCGGGAGAACGGCGCCGTGCAGCAATTGACCCAGCATTTGCCCACAGACCGAACAGAGCCGCGCCTGTGGTTCGAGCGCCTGGCCTTCTTCAGCGAGCCGGGTGACGAACACGTCGAGCGGACGATCACCTTCGTCCGTGGCCTGAACATCGTCTGGGCCAAGGAGCCCAAGACGGGTGGCGCACAGGGCACCCGAGCGGCCGGCCATGGCGTGGGCAAGACCTCGTTGTGCCTGCTGCTGCGCTTCTGCCTGGGCGACGCTTCCGATGCTGTGGCAGCGCTGCGCGACGAGCTGCACGGCGAGTTCGGTCAGGGCGGCGTCATCGCGGTGATGCATGTGGACGGCCAGCCGTTCACACTGTGCCGCTACTTCAATCCGCACAAGGAGGGCTTGGTATGCCCGGGCGCTGATATCGCCGGTATCTGGACGCGACAGGTCGATGACGGTGACCGTGCCTTTCTGAGAAAGCTTGCGGACGACATGATGAGTCGAGTCTCGCCCAAGAGCATCCCGGAGACGGGCCAACCAATCGAGTGGCGGCACCTGCTGGCCTGGATCAGCCGAGATCAAGGAGCACGCTTCAAGTCATTCTTTGCGTGGCGGGATGGCGAAGGCAACCTGCTGCTACGCCGGGTCAAAGACCCGCCCATCGTGATGCGGGCGGTACTAGGCCTGCTCGACCGGGGGGAGGCAGGGTTGCTAAGCCGCATCTCTGAGTTAGAAGAGGCCGTGAAGAAGGCCAAGGAGAAGACTGAAGAACTTCTCAAGGAGCCCGCCCTGATCCGGCGTCGCATCGAATCGAGCTTGCGGGCAAGAGGTCAACTGCCTGATGACCTGCCGATCCGCGCCGATGATCTTTTCGCCGACTCGGTAGAGGGCCGCATCAAGTCGGCGAGCGAGAAGGCCGAAGCTCGCTTGGAAGAGTGGGATGCCAAACAAGATGCGGACGACCAGGCCCTCGCCGATCTGCGAGCGAGTAGGAAACCGCTGCAAGCCGAGTTCGACCAAGCCGAAGGCGAGCACCGGCTTGCCGACGCTGCCCAGCGTGGTGACGAAGACGCGTTTCGCTCCCTCGGTGCCAAGCTGCTGGAACTACAGACGCTGGCGGGCAACTGCAAGCACGGCAATGTGCCCTTTGCCGAATGCCAGCACGTGCAGCTTGAAATCAACACGCTGAAGCAAGTCAGCTTTCAGGACGCACGCGACAGGCCGAGCCTGAAGCGCGCGATGGAGGCGTCCATTGCGCTTGCGAGCAAAACCTTGGAGCGTAAGAAGGGACTGGAGCGCAAGCTCGACGACATGCAGCGACAGGAGAGTGCGCTTGTTGCCGCCCAACAGAAGACCCGCATTGCCAGAAGGACAGCCGAGATTGAGGCCAACAGGTGGCCGGCCCTGTTGGACGAACTGGGCCGCTGGGAGCGCGTGGCGGGGTCGGCACAGGCTCAGGCCGACATCGACGCCTCTCGCGCCGAAAGCGTTCGCCTTGAACAGGAGTTGGATGGCGTGCGAACCAAGCTGGCCGCCGAACAACAAAACAAGTCAGCACGTGAAAAATCGCTTGCCGCGATCACCGATGGGCTGACCCAGCAGCTGCTTCCGGATGGCGCATTCGGCACCTTTGACCCGCGCGACGAGCAACGGCCGTTTCGCTTGTCGATGCGAGGCGGCGAAGCCTTCCGGGTCTTGGAAGTCTTGCTGGGCGACGTAGCCTGCATGCTGGACAGTCCGCGCGCCGAAGGCGCACTGCCGGGACTCTTCATCCACGACTGCCCCCGAGAGGCGGACATGAGCGAGGGCCTGTACGAGAACTTCCTGTCGTTGATCGACGCCCTCCAAAGGGAGCAATACCCGAACGGGGAGCTGCCTTTCCAGTACATCGTGACCACGACCACGCCGCCGCCCGCCGGGTTGCAGGAGAGCGGCGCGGTGTGCCTGACGCTTGACCCCAGCGAGGAGCAGGGCCTGCTGTTCTGCCGCCGCTTCACGGCCGAGCGACAGCAGGCTTTGGCGCAAACATGAATCCGCTGCAACGTGCCTTGATCGAGAAGCTGGGGCACGACCACGGCTTCGAGCATGTGCTGTCAAGCAGCGCGACGCAAGTGGAGCTGGCCTCGGCCCGGCACGGTGCTCGCGTTCAGGTGTCGCTCGCCGCCACACAAGGCTACCTGCTGACGGTGCAGGCTGCCGTACCGACGCTGTTGCCGGAAATGCGTCGTTCGCTTTCCGGCTCGTGGCGCGCTGATGCCTTTGCCGCCTCCACCGAGGCTGAACTCGCTGCCTTGTTGCGGCGCGCCGCCAGCTTGGCGCGTGCGTTGCCCAATCAGGCCGTTCAGGACTTTGAGGCCGAGGCGGCTCGCCATATTGCCGAACTCCCCGAGGGCCTTAACGGCACCGAGGTAGCGCGACTCGTGCGCCAGCGTGTTGGCCAGCAAAAGTTCAGAAGCGCGATGCTCGACTACTGGAGCGGTACCTGCGCCGTGACAGGAATTGCGCTGCGCGAGGTGCTGCGCGCCAGCCACGCCAAGCCCTGGGCTGAATGCAGCAGTGACGAGGAACGCCTCGATGTTTTCAACGGCTTCCTGCTGGTAGCCAACTTGGACGCCTTGTTTGACCGCTTTCTGATCACCTTCGACGACAAAGGAACACTGCTCGTGTCGCCGAGTCTGAGTGGAGCAGATCAAGAACGCTTGGCGTTGTGGCCAGGTATGACACTGCGCTGGCTAAGCGACGCGCATCGCCCATATCTTTCTTGGCATCGCGAGAGATGGTCGGCCTAATGATATCCAGCTTGCGAGATCCCAAGATGGCCGTTGCGACCTGCGCGGGAGAGGTTCGAGAAATCCAACGGCTGAGTCCTTCTATCGGGCATAGGTGGCGATGCAACCACCACACATCCATTCGCCAAGCAGTAGAGCTTGCGGCTCACTGCGGTGTTGCCTCATTCGTGAGATGGGCCACGAGTCATGGTGCCGAACACTATGCCGCCAGAGCAGTGTCGGGTTCCCACGGGATGACTCTCGTGGTCGCCAACGAGTCGCCGTTGGCCGAGCGCCCCAACTCGACGGTAATCAACGTATCACCCTGGAATGACGGGCTCAACTCCAGCGTCAAGTAGTCGAACAAGGGCTTCTCGTGAACCGCGATGATGATCTGCCTGTCGTGCTGCTTGGCAAGCGTGCGCAGCAGTGCCGCGAACTGCGAGATGTGAACCTCGTCCATGCTTTGCACGGGGTCGTCGATGATCAACCACGGCAGGCGTGATTTGGCGGAGAGGTGCAGCGCTAGGAACAGCGTCAGGGCCGCCGTGTTCAGATTGCCCGCGCTAAGCATGGCTCGCGGATTCCCGCCTTTGCCACCATCTCGGTGGAGGGTCTCCAGAGTCGCCTCGACGGCACCTTTCGTCGACTCCGGCAGCGCGAAGGCCGGAACGAAGGGCTCATCCGGCGCGAGGCGTACGAACAGATCCTTCCAGGCCGTGTTGAGCGAGTCGTTGAAGACTCGCCTCACGATCGCCGTGCGCTCGGTCTGTGCGATCTTGGTCAGCTCCCTGGCCTGATCAATGGCGCGATCGCCGGCCGTCTTGCGCTGGGTCAGCTCCTTGATTTCCTTTGCCAGAGCCGCGCGAAGGCTTTCAATTTCCTGGATGGCACCAAGCCTCACGTCATGCTCACGCAAGGCGTCCTCAGCATGTTGCCGCGCGGTGTTCCTGCCAGACAGCTCTGCTTCCAACTTCACCACATGCGCGAGGAAGCGATCGAGGGCAACGTTCAACGGTTCGCTCACGCCGATCGGTTCCACGGCCAGCTGAGCCGCGAGCTTGTCGGCAACGCTGCGCATAGACACGGTGAACTGATCGCTGGCCCTCAAGGCTGCCAGTCCTTGCCCAGCGTTGGTGGCGGCCTTGAACAGGGCCTCACCCCTGACGGACTCTGAAGCCAAAGCGTCCAGCGTGGTCAACAGATCGCGCAGGTCCTTCAGGCGTCGTTCGAGTTCTTGCTTGGACGGGTCCGTCAGCAGCCGGGCCACCTCGCCAGCCAATTCGCGCTCCCGCACCGCAATCGCTGCAACCGTGTCGGCGCGCTCCTTCGACAAGGCAGCCAGCCGGCCCGCCGCCTCGGTGAGCGATGAGATGTTGGTTGCCAGATGCCCGACCAGGGGCGTAGTGGAAACCTCCGCGAAGTTGCGATTGCAAACCGGACAGTCGTTGGAATGCACATGGGGCAGCAACGAGGAAAGCGCATGGGCCAGTTGTCCGGCCTGCTGCGAATGGCGACTGATCTGTTCATCGAGCAGCGCCAGGCGATCCTGCTGGCGCTTTCGGTCGGCATCTGCGCTGTTGGCCTTCAGCCGCGCTGCAGCATCCTGGGCAAGAGCTTGCTCGCAGCGCTGCGTCTCGGCACTGACCGCCGTCCTTGCCGTGACCCGCGCGTATTCCGGCCGGTTGGCTAGTGGGGACGGCAAATCCGAGAAGTAGGCGGCGAGTCTCTGAAACGCGTCCGATAGTTGCTGCCCAACCGTCTGCAACCATTCCTGCAGCGCCTTGTCTGCATCACTGGCACCCGCTTCCGCATTCGCCATCAGGCCCTGGCTCGACGTTGTTCCTTGAGCGCGCCTCAGTTGATCGGCCTGGGCGGAAATCTCGATCCTGAGCTGCACGGCGCGCTTCAGTTCCGTTTCGTAGGACTGTTGCGCCAGGAAGGCGCGCCAGCTTGCGGTCGGCTGCTCCGCCTGGGCCGGCCAGTGGGACTTGAAGAGTTCTTGCGCGGTATTGAGCAACTCCTTCGCCTGGTCTCGGGCCTTGGAAACCTCGCCCGCCAGCCGGTCCACCTCCTGCTGAACGATTGGAAGGCGGTCACGGACCTCCCAATACGTGTTGGCTCCGCCCCTGAGCCGGCGGACGTCGCCGGCATCGTGCAGGCCGTTGATGAGGGCGTCGAGTGCGTCCAGGCCGAGTAGTTCCTTGACGAAGCGTGTCAGCGGTGACGCGGCGGCCGCGACATCTTTGGGCTGGTAGATCTCCAACAAGCGCCCAAGTGTCGACTGCGCCAGATAGCAACGCTCCGAAAAATGCCTGGCCAGGCTTTTGTCCAGGAGGGGATTTCCTTTCAGGCCCATGCCATCGACAAGGAATTCGCCAGTCAGCATCGTGCTATCCGCAGCGCATACGGAAGCGGAGACGAAGGCTTGATCGCGCCCCTTGTTGACGAGGTGCTTTCGGAGATTGGGGTCGATGCGGTCCAGCGACGCCAGTTCGCCGGTCAGCGCCAACTCCATCCCTGACAGCAAGCTGGTCTTGCCCGCGCCGTTCTTGCCATGGACCAGGATGATTGGAGCGTTCATCGGCACGGTGACGTCACCGCGGATGCTGCGGAAGTCGCGCACCGTCAACGAATTGATGCGGAAACTCATAGGTCCTGTTCCTCGGGTGCGCTCGACGCGTCATCGATGAGCTCGTGCAGTCCCTGCTTAACCGCAGACTCGCCCTGAGCAGCCACGTCAACGAGGCGCCGCAGCGGCTCGTCAAGACTCGCGGCAAGGGTACCGATCCGCGTCAGCGGATTGATTGCAGAGCCGTCGGCATGCGGCAGGGTGAGTGGCAACAGCACGGCCAGCCAATTGCGAACGACCACGTCCGCGTCGGCGCCGGTCACGCTGCCCAGCGGCAGAACCCTGCAGACCCTGCCCAGAGACTCCAGCGTCGCCGGCTTCGGCCTTGGTCCGGCGAGGACCAAAGTCAGCGATCGGCGGGATCTGCTGACGTCTAACGCCCGGGCTACGCCATTCATCTTTCGGATGAGAAGCGAGTCATCCTCGGCTGCCGTGTCGGCGACCAAGACCAGTTCGGTAGTGCTCTTCTGGTGAACGAATGCAGCCGAGAAGTCGAGCTTCATGCCGCCAACGACGAGCACATCGGGAAGGCGCAGGTAGCCAGCACCGACCAGTGCGGATGCGACACGGCCTACGGGGGTCGAATCGGTCATATGGCCAGCTCCCTTCTGAAATCGGCGTACAGCTCATCGAAGGTGACACACACATCCATCATGGACGCGATGCTGATCTCGCGTGTGGACGGCACGCCAGTGCGACCAAAAGACCCAAGCGGTGACCTGGACATTGAGGGCATCAGAGGCTTGGCCTGGATCAGGATTGGCGCCTCCAACTCATCGAGTTCCCCGTGCCCCATCAGCAGCATCGCGAAATACGCGTTCGCGGTGAGATACACCTTTGTCCGGGTCGCGCCGAGCCGCGTGCTCGTGACGCCCACAACGCCCGCGCCAGTCACCGCCGGTTCGGCGTCCAAGACCCAATCGCCCCGGGCGACGCCGGCACCTAGCAGGCCGAGGGCGATTGCAGCCTCGCGCAAGCCTAAGGCGGCCTGATCAGGGTTTCCTGCCATACCGGGAATGGCATCGGCGGAGATGGGCATGTACTTGACGTCGGGCTGCGTGACCTCACCCGCGCGCAGCAGTTGCGATGCACGTGCCCATCGTTCCAGCAGGCCGACGATGAACGCCACCGACGTTGTGGCGGCCGAGGCCAAGTCATTACGCAGCCGTCCGATCCCATCGATCAACGGCCGGCGCTCGTGGCTGGGCAGCGGTCCGGACATCAGGCCAATGAGGGCGACCAGTTTCCTTGCGAGGACGTCCAGCAACAGCGCAGTCAGCAGCGGCTTGGCGAAAGCCTGAATCCTGGCGGTATCGCAGACCGCGTCGTAGTTTGCTGGAGTGATCTGGTTGCCGTAGACGTTCTCTAGCAACGACTTTTGATCCAGGCCGAGCTCGTTCTCGGAGAACACGTAGCCGGGAGGGGTGGCGTTGATGTTCCATGCGATCTGCTTTGCTGCCGTCTGGAACACGTGCTGGATGTTGCCGTCCTGAGCCGACAACCCCAGCATGAAGGTCGGCTTCTCGTTGATCAGCGCGACGAGCGCGGTCATGAACGGCAGGTTGGGTGGATTGCCGCACCAGCCGTTGATCTGGGCGTGCCGGGCTACCAGCCACGGGCGGTAGTCGGCTTCGTTGGCGGCAGCCTTCGCGGCGCATCCATGGAACTTGATGATGCGCGCGCGGTTGCGAGGCAACTGCACTTCGTCGGGTTTGGCCACTACGGTCGGGGCGAGAGCAGCATTCCCATTGGTCAGGATGGCGACGGCGCGCTCTACGAGCGGGTCCCAGTTCGCCGACACCATGTCGGTCGCGATGCCCTCAAGGCTGAGCGCTGCGAGGCATAGATGTTCGACATCGGGCTGAAGCCCCACCGCGGCGTAAGTCTCGGGAACCTTGACGACGTTCCACACCAGATAGTCGAAGGGCTCTGTCCCGACGTGAATGGCGAGGAGCCTGGCGTAGTTCTTGAGTAACGCCAAAACGATCGGCTCGCTGGTCTGCTTCGGCCAGGTCTCAAAGGGGATGCTTAAGTCCAGCGCTGCCACCTGACCGGCGTTGAGGCCGGCAAGTTGCAAGGCCTCCATCAACGCACGGTTGAACTTACAGGTTGCATCCGCAGGGTTCCTGCTAGCGCGCAAGAACTCGATAACCGTCTCGATTACGCCCCAGAGGCCTGGTACCACGCCAAGCGAGATGCCCGAGCCCAGCCAGAACGCGTAGCGGCCGTTTGCAACTCCCTCGGCAAAGGCAGGGAACGCGTTGTCCAGCAGATCCAGAGTGTCCCGGACCGAAATCGCCGCTGCAGGCGGTGCTGCCATGTTTTCTCCCCGAGATCATTCTTGTGCTCAAAATGTTACTGGTATAGCGACCGCGCGCTTGGGGGTTTCAACCTAGGGCGCGATGATCTCTACGCACTGCTTAGGACCCGCGTGGCACCCGTGACTGGTCGGGGCTGTCGACTGCATAGGCTACCGCCATACTGGCTCGCCAGATGAGCCAGGCAACGATGTTGATTCCCACGCCTTCCTGACCCACCGTTTCCGTCCAATCCTGACCCACCCTTGTTCGAGCCTCTCGGGCTCAGGTTGTGGGTAACTTCCTCGGTTTGGACTCCTTTTTGGTGGTGGGTTGAGC